>Ga0079224_100003987_pt1 | contig 18894 bp, 18 predicted proteins | sample Stecom2015_FD_80414 | JGI IMG/M metagenome (GOLD analysis project Ga0079224, IMG submission 80414) | Agricultural soil microbial communities from Utah to study Nitrogen management - Steer compost 2015 | ecosystem: Environmental > Terrestrial > Soil > Agricultural land | place: USA: Utah... | reverse complement strand
GACCCACAACCTGTTCCTCGGGAACATGCAGAAGTGGTCGGACTACTACGAGAAGCTGTTCAACTTCCGCGAGATCCGCTACTTCGACATCAAGGGCAGCAAGACCGGCCTGCTGTCGAAGGCAATGACCGCGCCCGACGGCATCGTGCGCATCCCGCTCAACGAATCGAGCGACGAGAAGAGCCAGATCAACGAGTACCTGCGCGACTACAAGGGCGAGGGCATCCAGCACATCGCACTGTTCACCGACGACATCTACGAGTCGGTGGAGAAGATGCGCGAGGCCGGCATCGAGTTCCTGGACACGCCGGACACCTACTTCGAGGTCGTCGACCAGCGCATTCCCGACCACGGCGAGGACGTACCGCGGCTGGCCAGGAACAAGATCCTGATCGACGCCGACATGGAGACCAAGAGCCGCCTGCTGCTGCAGATCTTCACCCAGAACGCCTTCGGCCCGATCTTCTTCGAGATCATCCAGCGCAAGGGCAACGAGGGCTTCGGCGAGGGCAACTTCCAGGCCTTGTTCGAGTCGATCGAGCGCGACCAGATGCGGCGCGGCGTGCTGTAAGGGCGGAAGCCTTCCCGCGCCACCCCCATTCCCCTCTCCCGCTCGCGGGAGAGGGGCAATCAAGAGCAGGTGACCCGATGCAGCAGCCCGCCTACATGTCCGGTTTCGGCAACGAGTTCGCCACCGAGGCGATCGAAGGCACGCTGCCGGTCGGTCGCAACTCGCCGCAGAAGGTCGCCCATGGACTGTACGCCGAGCAGCTGACGGGCACTGCCTTCACCGCGCCGCGCGGCAGCAACCGGCGCAGCTGGCTGTACCGGATCCGGCCGGCGGCGATGCACGGGCCGTTCGAGCGGTTGGAACCGGCGAGCGGCGCGGCGCGCTTCCACAACGATTTCGGCGACGGTCCGGTAACGCCGGACCAGCTGCGCTGGGACCCGCTGCCGATGCCGGCCGCCGACCAGCCCACCGACTTCGTCGATGGCCTGTTCACCATGGCCGGCAACGGCGGGCCGCAGCAGATGACCGGCATGGGCGTGCATGTGTACGCCGCCAACCGGTCCATGCAGGGGCGCTTCTTCTACGACGCGGACGGCGAGCTGCTGATCGTCCCGCAGCGGGGGCGGCTGCGCATCGCCACCGAACTCGGCGTGCTCGAGGTGGAGCCGCAGGAGATCGCGGTGATCCCGCGCGGCGTGCGTTTCCGGGTGGAACTGCCCGACGGCAGCGCGCGCGGGTACGTGTGCGAGAACTTCGGCGCGCTGTTCAGGCTTCCGGACCTGGGTCCGATCGGAAGCAACGGCCTGGCCAATCCGCGCGACTTCCTGGCACCCCGGGCCGACTACGAGGACGTGGAGGGCGGGTTCGAGCTGGTGGCCAAGTTCCAGGGCCACCTGTGGCGCGCCGACATCGGCCACAGCCCGCTCGACGTGGTCGGGTGGCATGGCAACTACACCCCGTACAAGTACGACCTGCGCCGCTTCAACACGATCGGCTCGATCAGCTACGACCACCCGGATCCGTCGATCTTCCTGGTGCTGCACTCGCCCAGCGATACGCCCGGTACCAGCAACATCGATTTCGTGATCTTCCCGCCACGCTGGCTGGTGGCGCAGGACACCTTCCGCCCGCCGTGGTTCCACCGCAACATCGCCAGCGAGTTCATGGGCCTGGTGCATGGTGCCTACGACGCCAAGGCCGAGGGCTTCGTTCCCGGCGGCGCCAGCCTGCACAACTGCATGACCGGGCACGGCCCGGACGCGGCAACCTTCGACAAGGCGTCCAGTGCGGACCTGTCGCGGCCGGACGTGGTCACGGACACCATGGCCTTCATGTTCGAGTCGCGCGCGGTGATCCGGCCAACGTCGCAAGCGCTCGAGGCGGCGCACCGGCAAGCGGCTTACCAGGCGTGCTGGGCCGGACTGCGGCGCAACTTCACCGGCGGCTGATCGCCTGCCTCACTGCCGATGCGGCTAGGCGGGCCGCTTACTTCGGCCCCGGGAACTGCTCGTCGTCGCGGCCGTCCGGACGCGGCGGGACGTGGGTGTCTTCCTCGGACACGCCCGGCAGCTGCGGGCGCTCGTCCATCCGCAGCGACAATGCCGCCTTGGCCATCAGGTGCGCGCTGATCGGCGCGGTGATGAACAGGAACGCGGTGATCAACAGCTCGCGCGGCTGCGGGTCGCTGCCCGCCAGGGCGTGGTAACCCACCGAGGTGGCCAGGATGCAGCCCACGCCCAGGGTGCTTGCCTTGGTGGGGCCGTGCAGGCGCTTGAAGAACTCCGACAGCCGCACGAGGCTGAAGGCACCGATCAGGATGAAAGTGCTTCCCACCGCGAGCAGGAACACCAGCCAGATCTCGATTGCGTTGGCAAGCAGTGTGTTCATTCCACGATGTCCCGGCGGATCACGTACTTGCTCAGCACCACGGTGGTCACGAAACCAAGCATGGCGATGATCAGCGCCGCTTCGAAGTAGATCGCCGTGCGCAGGTGGACACCCAGCAGCATCAGCTCGGCGATCGCGGTGACGTTCAGCGTGTCCAGGGCGAGGATGCGGTCGGGAACCGTCGGGCCCCTGATCAGCCGCCACATGGCGAGCAGGATGGCCAGCGCGACGGCAAACATCGACCCGACCACGGCGGCGTCGATCAGGCTGACCCCGAAGATCTGGATTCCGGTCATGGGAAGATCACCTTCAATGGCTCCTCGTAGCGGCGCTTGATGTCGGCGATCTGGGCATCCGCCTCGCGGAGGTTGAATACGTGGATCAGCAGGTAGCGCCGGTCGTCCGACAGCGCGGCGCTCACCGTGCCCGGGGTCAGGGTGATGAAGCTGGTCAGCGCCGCGATCGCGTGGATGTTCTGGATCTCCAGCTCATACCAGATGAAACCCGGGTGGATGTCCTTCTCGGGCCCGAGCACCCGCCGCGCCACCTCGATGTTGCACAGCAGGATGTCCCACAGCAGCACCACCGCCAGCTTGGGGATCGGCCGCACGCTGCCGATGCGCGCGAACTCGCGGTCCAGGCGCGCGGCGAACGGCGGGATCGCGATCGCCAGCAGCATGCCCATCAGCAACTGCTGCACCGAGAACTCGGACACCATCAGCAGCCAGAAGACGACGATCAGTCCGAACAGGAGCGGGGAGGGGATCCAGCGCTTGATCATGGGTTCCTCACGGCAGGCAGGGTCCCGCGCAGCTGTTCGACGTAGGCCTCCGGCTCCAGCAGCTGCCGGGCGGCGGCCTGCGTGTAGTCGATCACCGGCGCGGCCGCCACGGTCATGGCAATGCCGTAGGCCAGCAGCAACATGGTCGCGGCGGTTTCGGTGGCCCGCATCGAGCGCAGGCCCTTGGGCCCGGGGCCGTGCCCGGCCCGGTCGCGCACGTCGGCCGCGTCGCGGGTATTGCGCCAGAACACCCGGGCGCCGGCGCGGGTCAGGCCGATGATCACCATCAGGCTGCTGACCAGGATCGCGGTCCAGGCCCAGCCCACGTCGGCGGCCGGCACGGCCTCCAGCAGCGCCATCTTGCCGATGAAGCCTGAAAGCGGCGGCAGGCCTGCGATGGACACCGCCGCGACCAGGAACATGATCGAGGCCATCCGCCGCACCGGCGGCGGGGCATTGATCTCGCGCAGGTCGGTGCTGGCATCGCCGCGGCCGCGGCGGACCAGCTCGGCGATCATGAACAGGGCCGCCGCCACGAAGGTGCTGTGGACCAGGTAGTACAGGCCGGCACCGATGGTTTCCGCCTGGCGCAGGCCGAAGGCGATGAACAGGGTCGCGGCCGATACCAGCACCAGGTAGGCGACCAGCATGCGCATGCGCGCGGCGGCCAGCACGCCCAGTGCGCCCAGCCCGAGCGTCACCACCGCCAGCGGGACCATCCAGTTCCAGCCGTAGTCCTGCAGCGGGCCCGCCGCCTCGCCCAGCATGAGCGACCACACGCGCAGCACGGCATAGATGCCGACCTTGCTCATCACCACGAACAGCGCGGCCACCGCCGCCGGTGCCCGGGTATAGGTCTCGGGCAGCCAGAGGTACAGCGGCATCAGGGCCGCCTTGGCGCAGAACACCACCAGCAGCAACCCGAACACCGCCTTGCCCAGCGCCAGGTCGTGGGCCGGCAGGTTGGCCACCTTCACCGCAATCTCGGCCATGTTCAAGGTGCCCAGCACGCCGTACAGCAGGCCCAGGCCTATCAGGAACAGCGTGGACGCGGCCACGTTGAAGACCACGTAATGCAGGCCGGCGCTCATCCGGACGCCGCGGCCGCCCGACAACAGCAGGCCATACGAGGCGATCAGCATCACCTCGAAGAACACGAACAGGTTGAACACGTCCCCGGTGAGGAATGCGCCGTTGAGGCCCACCAGCTGCAGCTGGAACAGGGCATGGAAGTGCAGCGCCCGCCGGTCCCAGCCGGAACAGGCATGCAGCAGGCAGGCGGCCGCCAGCAGGTTGGTGGTCAGCAGCATCAGCGCCGAGAGCCGGTCCACCATCAGCACGATGCCCAGCCGCGAGGGCCAGTCACCCAGCAGGTAGACGATCACCTCGCCGCTGCCCGCCCGGGCGACCAGCGCGGCGACCGACGCCAGCGAGGCGAACATGAATACCCACGCCACCGAGCGTTGCACCACGGTGCCGATGCGCCGGTGCTCGACGAACAGCGACAGCGCCCCGCCGATCAGCGGGGTCAGGATCGGGAGGAGGGCTAGGTGGTTCATGGCCGGTCCTCCCCGCGCGGGATACCCAGCGGTGGGCCGACGTCCCCGCCGGCCAGGCGGTTGAGCTCCTCAGGCGGCGCTTCCAGCCCGTCCAGGTGGTCGGTATCGGTATCGGCGCGGCTGCGCATGGCGACCACGATGCTCACTGCGGTCATGGCAAAGCCGATGACGATCGCGGTCAGCACCAGCGCCTGCGGCAGCGGGTCGGTGTAGTCGGCCAGGCTGCCCGGAACACCTTCGCGGATCACCGGCGGCTTGCCGGCCACCAGGCGGCCGCTGGAGAAGATCAGGAGATTGGCGGCGTACGACAGCAGGGTGAGACCGAGGATCACGTCGAACGAGCGCGCGCGCAGCAACAGGTAGACCGCGGCGAACACCAGCACGCCGATGCCGCTTGCAAGGGCGAGTTCCATCAGCGTCGGGCCTCCCCGGTAATGGCGGAGCGATGCATGGGGTCGATGACTCCACGATGGGCGACCATCCGCTTGGAGGGCCGCAGCGTGCCCATCATCGACAGCATCAACATGGTGGAGCCGAACACCACCAGGTAGACGCCGATGTCGAACACGATGGCGCTGGCCAGCGGAATCGTGCCGATCAGCGGAAGGTGCAGGTCGTAATGGCCGCTGGTCAGGAACGGCGTCCCGAACAGCATCGATCCCACGCCGCCCGCGGCGGCGATCAGCAAGCCGGCACCGATGCAGCGGATGTAGTCGAAGCCGAACCGCGATTCGACCGATTCCGCGCCCTGGATCACGTACTGGATCAACAGCGGCACCGCCAGCGTGAGGCCGGCGATGAAGCCCCCGCCCGGGGCATTGTGGCCACGCAGGAACAGGAACACCGACACGACCACCGTCAGCGGGAACAGGATCTGCGCCAGGTCCGCCGGCACCGGCAGCTTCACCGGGGGGCCCGGCAGGATCTTCTCCGGCGCCATCCGCGCCCGGCGCAACATGGCATGCACCGCCAGGCCGGCGATGCCGAACACCGTGATCTCGCCGAAGGTGTCGAAGCCACGGAAGTCGACCAGGATCACGTTGACCACGTTCGAGCCCCAGGCCTCGGGCAGTGAGCGGGCCAGCAGCTCGCCCGCCATGGTGTCTGCCGGGCGGGTCATCATCGCGTAGGCCAGCGCGGCCACTCCGCTGCCGGCCGCCGCGGCGATCAGCCCGTCGCGGCCGCGGCGCAGCCACGAGCGTTCCGGCGGAGCCCCCTGGGGCAGGTAGTGCAGGGCAAGCAGCAGCAGCGAGACGGTCACCATCTCCACCAGCAGCTGGGTCAATGCCAGGTCGGGCGCCGACAGCGCCACGAAGGTCAGGCTGACGGCCAGCCCGACGCCGCCGATGACGACCACGGCCAGCAGGCGATAGCGGTACAGCGCGAGGGTCGCCAGCGTGCAGCCCACCAGCAGCACCCACAGCACCAGTGCCAGCCGGTTCATGGGCTGCGAGCCGGCGCGCACCAGCGGCGCCGGGTCGAGCAGGCCGGCCATGCCGTTGGCCACGAACGGGGCCAGCCCGGCCGCGACCGCCGCCAGCACCAGCCACAGCATGCTGCGTTGCACGCTGCCGTTGGCGATCGAATGGGTGAAGCGCCGCGCGGTGCGGAACAGCGCCTCGACGTTGATCCAGAACAGCTTGCGGCCGAGCGAGCTGCGCACGATCGCGTGCAGGTCGAACAGCCGCCGCAGCCCGGAATACAGGATCACGCCGCCGACCACGCCGGCCAGGCTCATCGCCAGCGGCAGGTTGAACCCGTGCCATACCGACAGGCTGTACTCCGGCGTCGCCGGCCCGAGCACGCCCTGGGTGGCGGCCCCCAGCAGCGGGCCCACCATCAGTTGGGGCGCAACGCCGACGGCCACGCACAACACCACCAGGATCGCCACCGGCACCTGCATGAAGGCAGGCGGCTCGTGGACCTCGCGATCCACCTCGCGCGGGCCGGCACCGAAAAAGGTGTCGTGGACGAAGCGCAGCGAGTAGGCCACGCCGAAGATCGCGAACAGCAGCGCGGCGATGCTGACGAAGTGGCGCACCAGGTCGTGGCCCTGGATCTCCAGTGCCTGGGCGAAGAACATCTCCTTGGACAGGAAGCCATTGAGCAGCGGGATGCCCGCCATCGCCAGCGAGGCGACGATCGCCAGTGCGCTGGTCCAGGGCAGGTAGCGGCGCAGATTGCCCAGTCGGCGCATGTCGCGGGTGCCGGTCTCGTGGTCGATGATCCCGGCGGCCATGAACAGCGAGGCCTTGAAGGTCGCGTGGTTGATGATGTGGAACAGCCCGGCGACCACTGCGAATGGCGTCGAAAGGCCGAACAGCAGCGTGATCAGGCCCAGGTGCGAGATCGTCGAATAGGCCAGCAGGCCCTTGAGGTCGTGCTGGAAGATCGCGTACCAGGCCCCCACCAGGAGCGTTAGCGCGCCGACGATGGTGACCACGTAGAAGAACAGGTCGGTGCCGGCCAGTACCGGGTGCAGGCGGGCCAGCAGGAACACCCCGGCCTTCACCATCGTGGCCGAGTGCAGGTACGCCGAGACCGGGGTCGGCGCCGCCATCGCGTGCGGCAGCCAGAAGTGGAACGGGAACTGCGCGCTCTTGGTGAACACGCCGGCCAGCACCAGCAGCAGGATCCATGGATACAACGCGTGCTCGCGCACCATCGCCCCGGAGGCCAGCACCGTGTCCAGGTCGAAGCTTCCGACCACGTGGCCGAGCATGATCACGCCGCCCATCAGCGCCAGCCCGCCCCCGGCGGTGATGGTCAGCGCCATGCGGGCGCCCTCGCGGGCGTCCTCGCGGTGGTTCCAGAACCCGATGAGCAGGAACGAGCTGATCGAGGTGAGCTCCCAGAACACCACCATCAGCAGCAGGTTGCCGGCCAGTACCACGCCGAGCATCGAGCCCATGAACAGCAGCAGGTAGCCGAAGAAACGGCGTGCCTTCTCCTCCGGGCCGAGGTAGTAGTGGGCGTACATCACCACCAGGCCGCCGATGCCCAGCACCAGCCCGGCGAACATCCAGGCGTAGCCGTCCAGCCGCAGCGACAGGGCCAGCCCCAGCTGCGGCACCCAGGGCACCGACCAGCGGATGATCTCCCCGTCCAGGATCGCCGGGGTCAATGCAGCCAGTATTGCCAGTCCCCCCAATGGGACCGCCCCCGCCAGCCAGCTGGTGGTACGCCGGCCAACCCCACTGAACGCCATTGCCAGTACGGAAAACAGGAACGGAAGGACTAGCAGCAGTGGCAGCATCGGGCTCCGTGGGGCGATAGGCGAGACGGGTCTTTACGGACGCGTGCGGCTCGGTGTATCGGGGGAAAAGTGACCGGGCATGGTAACCCGAAGAGCGGCTGCGGACAGTGCCGGTTATGCTCCCAATTCCACTGCAACCGGACCGATCGTGCCGCCATCCGCACTCAATCGCCCTGTCCCCGGAGCGCTCGTGTTCGGGGCGAGCGGCCAAGTCGGGCACGCCATCGTGGCCCGGTTGCTGGAGTCCGGCTGGCACGTGCTGGCGGTGTCGCGGCAGGCGCGGGAAGGCCGCCCCGGCCTGGCCTGGTTGCAGGGTGCGCTGGAGGATCCGCCGCTGTTGCCGGGCGCGGTCGATGCCGTTTTCAGTTGCGGACCGCTGGACGCTTTTGCCCGTTGGTACACAGGCGCGGCGGTGCGCGCACCGCGGGTGGTGGCGTTCGGCTCGACCAGCGCGCAGACCAAGGCGGATTCCCCCAGTGCGGCGGAACGCGCGCTGGCCGCGCGGCTCATCGCGGCGGAGCAGGCGGTGCTCGATGCCGCCGCCCGGCGCGGGAGCGCTGCCACGCTGCTGCGGCCTACCCTGGTGTATGGCGCAGGGCGCGACGCCAGCCTGACCCGGATCGCCACGCTCGCACGGCGCTGGGGACGGTTCCCGCTGCCGCGCGGCGCAACCGGCCTTCGACAGCCGGTGCATGTCGACGACCTGGCGGCGGCGGCGCTTACCTGCCTGCACTCCCCCGCCAGCGCCGGCAACGTGTACGCACTGCCGGGCGGCGAGCGCCTGCCATATCGCGAAATGGTCGTGCGGGTGCTGGGCTGCCTGGAACCCTCGCCCAGGCTGGTCGAGCTGCCGGCCCCGCTGTTCCGGCTCGGCACCCGGGTTGCAGCCCTGACCGGCCGCGGTGCCGGGCTGGCGGCCGTGGTCGAGCGCATGGGCATGGACCTGGTGTTCGACGATTCCGCGGCGCGGCGCGACCTTGCCTATGCCCCGCGGCCGTTCCGGCCCGACGCGGCGATGGTCACGCCCCCGGGCGGCGCCTGAGCACGCGGGACCGGATCAGATTTCCTTCGCCGGCGGCAACGGCCGGGACCGGGCGATCGCCCGCAACGCGATCATCAGCACGCCACCCAGCACCATGGTCCCGCCGATCCAGAGCTGCGGCCCCGGCCGGTCGCCCCAGAACACGATCCCCAGGATGACCGCCAGCACCGGGGTCAACAGCAGCCACGGGGTGAGCTGGGCGATTGGATGGCGCTGCACCAGCACGTAGTACAGCCCGTGGCCCAGCAGCGAGGCGAACAGCGCCGAATACAGCACCCCGGCCCACACCACCCAGCTTGCCTGCGGCAGGGCTGCCAGCGCGCCCGGCTCCACCAGCAGGCTCAGGGCGAGCAGGGGCGGCACGGCGATGATCGAGCTCCAGCCCTGCTGGCTCACCATGTTGAGCCCGACCAGGCGCCGCATCAGCACGGTGCCCAGGGCCAGGAACGCGGCCGAGACCAGCATCAACAGCAGCGACGCGGGCTGCTGCACCACGCCCGGGTCGAAGCCGATCACCAGCACCCCGGTGAAGCTCACCGCGATCGCCGCACCGGTACGCCAGCCGAAGCGCTCGCCCAGCACCGCCCAGGCCAGCAGCGAGGCCATCGGCACGTAGCTCTGCATCACGATGGCGACCGAGGACAGGTCGTTCGCGAGCTTGAGCGCCCAGAAGCTCAGGCCGAAGTGGAAGACGTTGTTGCACAGCGCCACCGCCAGCAGGCGCGGCCACTGGCCCTTGGCCGGGGCGCGCACGAACGGGGCCAGGACCAGCGCCAGGATGGCCATCCGCAGGGCGGTGTACTCGAAGGCCGGGATTTCCTGCAACGCGTGGGCTGAAGCCAGGAAGTTGCCGGCCCACACCAGGCAGATGACGAGGATGAGCAGCAGGTCGCGCAGGGGCATGGGGGATCCGGAAGCGGGGGAGGGGCGGTGGCGGAGGGTTCGCTCAGTCCACCGTGATCCCCGCCAGGCGCCACAGGGCTTCCGCGTAGCGCGCCCGGGTGCGCTCGATCACTTCCGCCGGCAGCCGCGGACCCGGCGCCGTCTTGTCCCAACCGGCCGCCTCGAGCCAGTCGCGCACGATTTGCTTGTCATAGCTCGGCGGGCTGGAGCCCACTTCGTACTCGTCGGCCGGCCAATAGCGCGAGGAGTCCGGGGTCAGCATCTCGTCCATGACGTAGAGCCGCCCGTCGGCATCGGTGCCGAACTCGAACTTGGTGTCGGCCAGCAGGATCCCGCGCTCGGCGGCATGGTCGGCCGCGTGGCGGTACAGCCGCAGGGTGGCGTCGCGCACCGCCTCGGCCAGGTCCGCGCCGCACAGGCGCACGGCGGTGTCGAAGTCGATGTTCTCGTCGTGCTCGCCCACCGCCGCCTTGGTGGAGGGGGTGAAGATCGGTTCGGCCAGCTTCTCGGCCTGGCGCAACCCGTCGGGGAGCGCGATCCCGCTGATCCGGCCGGTCCGCTGGTAGTCCTTCCAGCCGCTGCCGATCACGTAGCCGCGGGCGATGCACTCGATCGGCACCGGGCGCAGGCGCCGCACCACCACCGCACGCTTCTCGTACAGCGCCGGGTCGACCCCGTCGGGCAGTACGTCGGCCACGGCGATGCCGGACAGGTGGTTGGGAATGATGTGCTCGGTGCGGCCGAACCAGAAGTTGCTGATCTGGCACAGCATCTCGCCCTTGCCCGGGATCGGGTCGGGCAGTACCACGTCGAAGGCGCTGAGCCGGTCGGTGGCGACCATCAGCAGGTGGCCGCCGTTGGACGGGGTGTCGTCGGGCAGGCGGTCGGCGGGGATGTCGAACACGTCGCGGACCTTGCCGCGGTGGCGCAGCGGCAACCCGGGCAGTACCGACTCGGACAGGGACCTGTGGAGCGTTTGCGTGGACAACGTGAAGCCCTCGATGGAGCGCCCTTCAGCACTGTCCCTGCCGCGGTCTGCCGCTGGCCATTCGCGCCCACGGGCGCGACAGGGCCAGCCAGTGTACGCCGCTGCGCGCCGTCGTGCAGGTACACTTCGCGGCATGAAGCGCTGGTACGGAAAACTGCTGGGATTCGTCGCCGGCGCCGCCCTCATGCGGTTCAACCCGTTGCTGGGTGCACTGCTGGGCCTGCTGATCGGCCATGCCTTCGACGCCGACTGGTTCCGCCTGCGCCGCGACGACCCGTACCGGGTACTGGGGCTGACCCCCGAGGCCAGCGACCAGGACGTCGAGCGTGCCTGGCGGCGGATGATCAGCCAGTACCACCCCGACCGCCTGGAAGGCGCCGCGCCCGAGCTGCGCCGCCAGGCCGAGGGCCGGGCGCGGGAGATCAACCGCGCCTACGACCGCATCCAGACCCTCCGGAAGAAGTGACCATGCAGAAGACCGTCATCGCCCCGTCCATCCTCTCGGCCGATTTCGCCCGCCTGGGGGAGGAGGTCGATGCGGTACTGGCGGCCGGGGCCGACTGGGTGCACTTCGACGTGATGGACAACCACTACGTGCCCAACCTGACGATCGGGCCGATGGTGTGCGAGGCCCTGCGCAAGCACGGGGTGACCGCGCCGATCGACGTCCACCTGATGGTCGAGCCGGTGGACCGGATCGTGCCGGACTTCGCCCGGGCCGGGGCCTCGCTGGTCAGCTTCCACCCGGAGGCCAGCCGCCACGTGCACCGCACGGTGCAGCTGATCAAGGCCGAGGGTTGCAAGGCCGGGCTGGTGCTCAACCCCGGCACCCCGGTGGACGTGCTGGACTGGGTGCTCGACGAACTGGACATGGTGCTGCTGATGTCGGTGAACCCCGGCTTCGGCGGCCAGGCCTTCATCCCCTCGACCCTCGACAAGCTGCGCCGGGTCCGGGAGATGATCGACAACAGCGGGCGCGACATCCGGCTGGAGATCGACGGCGGGGTCAAGGCCGGCAACATCGGCGAGATCGCCGCCGCGGGCGCCGACACCTTCGTCGCCGGCTCGGCGATCTTCGGTGCCCCCGACTATGCCGACGTGATCGGCCGGATGAAGGCCGCCGTCGAGGCCGTCCGCGCGGCGTAATCGCGGGCTACACGCCGGCTGGCTATGCTGCGGCGATGACGAGCCCCTCCAATCCTGCACTGCGCTGGCGCCTGGTCCTCAATGGCAAGGCCGCCGGCGAGCCACGGCTGCGCGAAGCAGTCGAGAGCCTGCGCGGGCGCGGCTTCGAGGTCGGGGTACGGGTGACCTGGGAGGACGGGGACGCCGACCGCATCGTCGCCGAGGCGGTGCGCGACGCGGTCGCGGTGGTGATCGCCGCGGGCGGGGACGGGACGCTGAGCGCGGTGGCCGCGGCGCTGGCCCGCCAGCCGGACGGCCCGTTGCCGTCGCTGGGTCTGCTGCCGATGGGGACGGCCAACGATTTCGCCACGGCCGCGGGGATTCCCGACGATCCACTTGCCGCCCTTGCGCTGGTGGCCGACATCGACCCGCGGCCGGTCGACCTGCTGCGCATCGAGTCCGATGACGGCACCCACTGGTGCGCCAACCTGGCCAGCGGCGGCTTCGGTACCCAGGTGACGGTGGATACCGACGAGGGACTGAAGAAGATGCTGGGCGGGCTGGCCTACCTCGTGACCGGGATCGCGCGCCTGGGGCGGATCGACCCGATCCCGGCGCGGATCAGCGGCCCCGCCGCGAAGGGCCTGCCGGCGCTCGAGTGGCACGGCGGGTTCATCGCCCTGGGCATCGGCAATGGCCGCCAGGCCGGCGGCGGCCGGGTCCTGTGCCCGGACGCGATGATCGATGACGGGCTGCTGGAGCTGACCATCATCCCGGACCTGTCCGACGCGGTCGGAGACACCCTGTCGACCCTCCTCGCGGAAGGCCGCGAGTCCGCCCTGGAGGCCGTCGCGGTACGGGCCCGGCTGCCCTCGGTCGAGCTGGAGTCGGGCGAGCCGTTCGTGCTGAACCTGGATGGCGAGCCGGTCGAGTCGCGCCGCTTCCGCATCAGCTGCGAAGCGGCCCGCCTGCGCATGCACCTGCCGCCGGACTGCCCGCTGCTGTCCGCCACGGGCCCTACACGAACCGGCGCCGAGTCGGTACAGTGACCGGATGATCGCTCGGGCACACCCGCATTCCTGCACCGCCGGCATGGGTTGGCGATGGTGGCATCCGTCCACCGTCCACGCCCCGTCGCACCTGCAGGAAATGCCGCATGACCCCGACCGAGACTCGCTCGAACGATCCCCAGCACGACCGCTTCCGCCAGCTCGCCGCTGACGGCCACACCCGCATCCCGGTCGTCCGCGAGGTCCACTCCGACCTCGACACCCCGCTGTCGGTCTACCTGAAGCTCGCCGACGGGCCGCACAGCTGCCTGTTCGAGTCGGTGCAGGGCGGCGAGCGCTTCGGCCGTTACTCGATCATCGGCTTGCCGGCGCAGCGGGTGTATGCATTCGCCGGGCACACCCTGTATGCCACCGAGCACGGCGAGCTGGTCGAGGCGCGCGAGGTGGACGATCCGTTTGCCGAGGTGGAGCGCCTGCGCACCCGCCACTCGGTGCCGCGCATCGAGGGCCTGCCCGGCTTCACCGGCGGACTGGTCGGCTGGTTCGGTTTCGAATGCGTGGGCTTCATCGAGCCGCGGCTGCGCGCCGCCGACGGGCAGGGCGGCCCGGTCGACGAACTGGGCACCCCGGACATCCTGCTGATGCTCTGCGAGGAGCTGGCGGTGTTCGACAACCTCAAGGGCCGCCTGTACCTGATCGTGCATGCCGATCCCTCCGAGCCGCAGGCCTACGCCAAGGCCCAGCGCAGGCTGGACCAGCTGGTCCATCGCCTGCGTACCGGCGCGGCCTATCCGGAGACCCTGGACTCCGCCGTCCTGGACGAGGCCGATTTCGTATCCGGCTTCAGCCGCGAAGGCTTCATCGCCGCGGTCCAGCGCGCCCAGGAGTACATCCGTGCCGGCGACATCTTCCAGGTGGTGCTCAGCCAGCGGCTGTCGGTGCCGTTCAAGGCCAGGCCGGTCGACGTCTACCGCGCGCTGCGTGCGCTCAACCCCTCGCCCTACATGTACTTCCTCGACGTGGGCGAGATGCAGGTGGTGGGTGCCTCGCCGGAGATCCTGGTGCGGCTGGAGCACGACCAGGAAGGCCGCGGCACGGTCACCGTCCGGCCGATCGCCGGGACCCGCCCGCGTGGAGCGACCCCGGAGGAGGACGCCGCCCTGGAGGCCGAGTTGCTGGCCGACCCGAAGGAACGTGCCGAGCACCTGATGCTGCTGGACCTGGGCCGCAACGATGTCGGCCACGTCAGCGAACCGGGCACGGTCCAGGTCGGCGAATCGTTCGTGATCGAGCGCTACAGCCACGTCATGCACATCGTCAGCGAGGTCACCGGCACGCTGGGAGAGGGGCTCGGCTACGCCGACGTGCTGCGCGCAAGCTTCCCCGCCGGCACCGTGTCGGGTGCGCCGAAGCTCCGCGCGCTGGAGATCATCCGCGAGCTGGAGCCGATCCGCCGCAACGTCTACGCCGGCGCGGTCGGCTACCTCGGCTGGCACGGCGATGCCGACATGGCGATCGCGATCCGCACCGCGGTGATCCAGGACGGCCGCCTGCACGTGCAGGCCGGCGCCGGGATCGTCCACGACTCCGATCCGCAGAAGGAATGGGAAGAGACGATGAGCAAGGGCCGCGCATTGTTCCGCGCCGTCGCCGACGCGGCACGGGGGCTGTGACGTGCTGTTGATGATCGACAACTACGACAGCTTCACCTTCAACCTCGTGCAGTACCTGCAGATGCTCGGGGCCGAGGTGAAGGTGGTCCGCAACGACGAGCTCAGCGTCGACGAAATCGAACGCCTTGCACCGGAGCGCATCGTGATCTCCCCCGGCCCGTGCACGCCCAACGAGGCGGGCATCTCGCTGGAGCTGATCGAACGGCTCGGGCCGCGCATCCCGATCCTGGGCGTGTGCCTGGGCCACCAGGCGATCGGCCAGGCGTACGGCGGCGAGGTGGTGCGCGCGAAGCGGATCATGCACGGCAAGACGTCGCGGATCCGCCACGGGGGTCAGGGCGTGTTCGCCGGCCTGCCCGACGGTTACGAGGCCACCCGTTACCACTCGCTCGTGGTGGCGCGCGACAGCGTGCCAGGGTGCCTGGAGGTCACGGCCTGGACCGAGGACCCGGCCGGCGGCTTCGACGAGATCATGGGCCTGCGCCACCGCGAGCACCCGGTCGAGGGCGTCCAGTTCCATCCCGAATCCATCCTCACCGAGCACGGCCACGCGCTGCTCGCGAACTTCCTCCGCGCCTGACCCGCGCACCACGGCCGCCATCCCGCCCGCTTGATCGCGGATGTCCGCCGGCGCGGGCCGCGAGCGGCGCTTTACCCGAGAGGTCCCCCGATGCCCATCACCCCCCAGGAAGCCCTTCAACGCACGATCGAGCACCGCGAGATCTTCCACGACGAGATGGTCGACCTCATGGGCCAGATCATGCGCGGCGAGGTCAGCCCGCTGATGACCGCGGCGATCATCACCGGCCTGCGGGTGAAGAAGGAAACCATCGGCGAGATCGCCGGCGCCGCGCGCGTGATGCGCGAGTTCGCGCGCCAGGTGGAGGTTGCCGACCGCACGCATCTGGTCGACATCGTCGGCACGGGAGGCGACGGCGCGAACACCTTCAACATCTCGACCGCGTCGACCTTCGTGATCGCCGCCGCCGGCGGCCAGGTGGCCAAGCACGGCGGGCGCAGCGTGTCCTCCAGCTCGGGCAGCGCCGACGCATTCGAAGCGCTGGGCGCGGCGATCGAACTGGAGCCGGAGCAGGTGGCGGCCTCGGTCGCGCGCACCGGAATCGGCTTCATGTACGCGCCGGCCTACCACCCGGCGATGAAAGTGGTCTCCCCGGTCCGCCGCGAGATGGGCGTGCGCACCCTGTTCAACATCCTCGGGCCCCTGACCAACCCGGCCGGTGCCCCGAACATCATGATGGGCGTGTTCCACCCCGACCTGGTCGGCATCCAGGTGCGCGTGCTGCAGGAACTGGGCGCCGAACGAGCCCTCGTGGTGTGGGGCCGCGACGGGATGGATGAGCTGTCGCTGGGCGCCGGCTCGCTGGTCGGCGAGTTGCGTGACGGCAAGGTGCGCGAGTACGACGTGCACCCCGAGGACTTCGGCATCGCCATGGCCGCCAGCCGCAACCTGCAGGTGGCGGGCCCGGAAGAGTCGAAGGCGATGGTGCTGGACGCGATCGAGGGCCGCGAGGGGCTGCCGCGCGAGATCGTCGCCTTCAACGCCGGCGCCGCCCTGTACGTGGCGGGCATTGCCGAGGACATCGGCGACGGCATCGACCGCGCGCGCAAGGCGATCGCGTCCGGTGCGGCGCGCGCCAAGCTCGACCAGTTCGTCGCCACCACGCGCGAACTCGCGGGACAATAGCCCGATGACCGACATCCTGGAAAAGATCCTCGCCCGCAAGCGCGAGGAAGTGGACCAACGCAGCCGCATCCGCTCCCTCGACAGCATCCGCGCGCGCGCCCTGCACCAGCCGCCCCCCCGTGGCTTCACCGCGGCCATGCGCCGCAAGATCGACGCCGGGCGCGCCGCCGTCATCGCCGAGGTCAAGAAGGCCAGCCCGTCCAAGGGCCTGATCCGGAAGGACTTCGATCCGGCGGCGATCGCGCGCAGCTACGAGGCCGGCGGCGCGGCCTGCCTGTCCGTGCTGACCGACGTCGACTTCTTCCAGGGCAGCAACCGCTACCTGGGCGAGGCACGCGAAGCCTGCACGCTGCCGGTGCTGCGCAAGGACTTCATCGTCGATCCCTACCAGGTCTACGAGGCGCGGGTGATCGGCGCGGACTGCGTGCTGCTGATCGTCGCCGCCCTTGAGGACGGGCCGCTGGTGGAGATGTCCAACCTGGCGCACGAGCTGGGAATGGACGTGCTGGTCGAGGTGCACGACATCGATGAACTCGAGCGCGCGCTGCAGGCGGACTGCGACATGGTCGGCATCAACAACCGCAACCTGCGTGACTTCAGCGTGTCGCTCGATACCACCCTGCAGCTGCGCGATGCCGTACCGCCCGATCGCCTGCTGGTGACCGAGAGCGGCATTGCCAGCCGCGCCGATGTCGCGCGCCTGCGCGAGGCGGGCGTGGATGCCTTCCTGATCGGCGAGAGCTTCATGCGCGAGCGCGATCCCGGCGCCGCGTTGCAGGGTATGTTTGCCACATGAGTGAGCAGAAGACCGCCCTGGATGGCGGACCGGTGGCCCTGGCTGGCCACGACCACGCCCGGCCCGACGCCCCGCTGGTGGTGTTCGACTTCGACCACACCCTCTACGACGGCGACTCCGGCGGCCACCTGTTCAAGTGGCTGGTGCTGCGATCGTGGTGGCGGATCCTGCTCGCGCTGCTGATCGCCCCGGTGTTCGGGCCGATGATCGCGTTCCTGCCGACCCGGCGGGTGGGCATCTCGGGCTTCGTGTGGGCCGGCACCGTGGGCCTGCGCGGCCCCAGGGACCTCGACGACCACATCGATCGCTACGTCGCGTTGCACGACGGTGACGTCCGTGCCCGCCTGCTGCCACTGGCGCTGGAAGTGCTGGCGCGCCACCGTGCCTCGGGCGACCGCGTGGTGGTCGCCACTGGCGCGCCCCCGGAGCTCGCGCGCGCCATCCTGGCCTTCGTCGCCCACGAGGACGTGCCGGTGGTCGGTACCGCCGTGGGGCCACGGTTCGGCGGGATCGTCGCGGTCCGCCACTGCCACTTCCAGATGAAGATGACCATGCTGCGCGAGGCCGGCTTCACCGGTCCGGTGGTGCGCGCCTACTCCGACAGCAGCGCCGACCTGCCGCTGTTGCTGGAGGCGGCCAGGCCGGTGGTGGTCAACCCGAAGGCGGAGAGCGTGGAGCGGTTCCGCAAGCTGCTGCCGGCGGGGACGCCGATCCTCAACTGGGGCTGCCGTGATCGTGCCGGCGCGCCTGCCAGCCCGCTGGACCCGACCCGGGCGGCGTGAGGGTGCGTTCGGAGAGGTCGCGGCGGGAGGTGGCTGTGGTGGGGGAGAGGCAGCCCTCCTGACGGGCGTTCCGCCCTTTTTGAAGTCGGGCTGCCTCTCCCCCACCACAGCCACCTCCCATCACAACGCTGCTCCGTGGGTGGGTGAGGGTGGCTTCGGAGACAGGGTTGCGGATTTGCTCTCGCAGGCCGGGTGACGGAGCCGAGGAGCTACGCCTGTGCTACACGGGCTACCAGCCTACGCGGGCACCGCGACCGGTGATCTTTCCGCTCACCACCACAACAGCCCCCCTAACCGCCGTCTTCCCCGCGCATGTGGGGATCCATGGCCCACAGTGTCGTATCCGGGAGGCGCGTACCCGAAGTCCGCGCCAATCGTCATGAGGCGGATGTCGTGGGGGATAGCCCACCCGACTTCAAAAAAGGTTCTTCGCGGAAGTCCGGGGACGGACAGCAAAAAAGGAACGGTGGTTCGGTGAAGATGTTTGTGCGAGCAAACTTCCCAACCGAGAGCCACCGTTCCCATGGCAGATGGTAGTGCCTGCCTCCCGTTCTGGGAGGGATTTCACGTAGCCGACCTGCAGGTCGATGACACGTCGGTTCAGGTCACCCTGGAACCCGATCCACGGCAGCCGGCGCGCTGCGGAGGGTGCCAGCAGGTCGGCCAGGCGGTCCACGAGTACTGCCGGCGTCGGATCCGCGACCTGCCGATGCTGGGCAAGGCGGTGCGGCTGCAGGTGACCTTGCGCCGGGTGGCGTGCGCGGGCTGTGGCACGCGCATGGAGTCGGTGGCCTGGCTGGACCGCCATGCCCGGCTGACGCGGCGCCTGGCGGACACGGTGGCCAGCCTGTGCGCGAAGCTGCCCACCGCCCACGT
>Ga0079224_100003986_pt1 | contig 18896 bp, 15 predicted proteins | sample Stecom2015_FD_80414 | JGI IMG/M metagenome (GOLD analysis project Ga0079224, IMG submission 80414) | Agricultural soil microbial communities from Utah to study Nitrogen management - Steer compost 2015 | ecosystem: Environmental > Terrestrial > Soil > Agricultural land | place: USA: Utah... | reverse complement strand
TGTTACATTCGATCCAGAAGGCAAGCAAAGACCATTATCAAACAAAGTTTCTGCAACGTTTTCTCCATAATATGGGCTATCTGCAAAAACAGGCTGTAGGTGCATAGGTTTCCACAGGGGACGGGACTCGATATTATCTTGCAGAAAAGCTAAACGTAAATCTTCTCGTGTTTTTCCGCCAACGCTTGGATCTACCACAATGGCCGATAACCAATGATTACAAAAATAATCCGCTGACGGTTCGCAAAAAACGCTTATACCCTCAATGTCTTTGAATAGTTCCACATAAAAATTATGCATCGCACGCCTAGCCTCTACCCTAGCTGGAAGCACTTCTATTTGCCCACGACCTATACCCGCACAAATATTGGACATACGATAATTGTAACCGATATGGGAATGCTGATAATGCGGTGCATCATCGCGTGCTTGCGTAGAAAGAAACACAGTTTTATCCTTATCTTCTTGACTATGGCACACCAATGCCCCTCCTCCCGAGGTCGTAATAATCTTATTGCCATTAAAGCTCAATACACCAAAACGTCCAAAGGTACCGCATGCTCTACCTTTATAAGTTGAACCTAATGCTTCTGCCGCATCTTCAATGACTGGGATGTCAAACTCTTTTGCCACGGCTAGAATTTCGTCCATCTTGGCTGGCATGCCGTATAAATGTACCACAATAATAGCCTTCGGTTTCTTTCCTTTGGAAAAGCGATCCCTAATAGCCTCACGTAAATATTTGGGACACATGTTCCAGGTATCGGGTTCAGAATCCACAAAGACGGGCATAGCTCCTTGATAGGCAATCGGGTTTGCCGATGCGGAAAATGTCATCGATTGACAAATGACTTCATCACCGTAGCTCACCCCGCATTCGATCAATGCCAAATGAAGAGCTGCCGTGCCAGCGGATAATGCCGCAACTTTTACATTGGCGTTCAACAAAGTTTCGATATCGTTCTCGAAGCCATTTACATTTGGCCCTAACGGCGCTACCCAGTTTGCGTCGAACGCTTCGTGGACATACTTTAATTCGTTACCGCCCATATGTGGGGAGGATAACCATATTTTATCTGACATGTTATAATATATGTAAAATACAAAACTATAAATTCTATACTCTTAACGATTCCCTATTTTACAAAATCTTTCGCACGTGCAATAGCCTTCGGTAGCCCTTCCACCAACTTTCCACCCGCTGTAGCAAAGAAGGGCTGCCCGCCACCCCCACCTTGGATGTCCCTGGCTAAATCCTTGACAATCGCACCAGCATTCCATCCACGCTCTTTTGCCAAATTATCAGAAATCGTAACGGTTAAGCTCGGTTTCCCTCCGACATTTGCCCCCAACACAACAAATACATTCTCCATTGCACCTTTCAAAGCATAGGCCAATGTTTTTACAGCATCAGCACTGGGGAGATCAACTACCATCGAAAGGAAATGCACACCATCGATATGCTCCATCCTATTTTCCAGTTCCTTCTTCATCTGCATGGACTTTTCACGGATATGCGTTTCAATCGCTTTTTTCAGCTCATGGTTTTCTCGTAAAACCTTCTCCACCGTGGAAACAAAATCTTTCGGACTGTTCATCAGTTCCCGCATCCTATCCAGCAATTCAAACTGCTCACGAATAACCGCAGCTGCTTTTGAGCCGGTAATCGCTTCGACACGTCGAACACCGGCAGCTACTGCAGATTCCGAAATAATTTTGAAAAAACCGATCTGGCCCGTACGCCCAACATGCGTACCTCCGCAAAGCTCTTTCGAAAAGGTATCACCAAATGTAACGACACGCACATAATCGCCGTATTTCTCACCAAATAGTGCGCGTACACCAGCATTTATTGCTTCTTGATAGGGTACCTGACGTTCTTCTTTCAATGGGATATTCTCCCTTATTTTCGTATTGACAATATCTTCTACCTGTTGCTGTTCCTCCGGGGTAATCTTTGCAAAATGGGAAACGTCAAAACGTAATATATCCGGAGAGACCAATGAACCTTTCTGGTCGACATGCTCCCCCAATACCTCTCTTAAGGCGGCATGCAATAAATGTGTAGCCGAGTGGTTGCTTTCGGTATCAAGCCGTTTATCTTTATACACGATCGCTTGGAAATCGCCATCCAATACCAGGGGAAGTTCATTTACAAAATGTATGATAAGACCATTTTCTTTTTTCGTATCCGTAACATCAATCTTTTCGTTAGCTTCAGAAACCATTACCCCCGAATCACCCACCTGTCCTCCACCTTCCGCATAAAAGGGTGTCGCGGAAAGGATAAGCTGGTACTGCTGTTTTCCTTTGGCAGAGACCTTTCTGTATTTTAAAATCTGTACGGTCGCTTCCAGATAATCGTATCCCATAAACTCCGTTTCGTCTCCTTCCGATACGGTTACCCAATCACCTGTATCGATTGCTGTGGCTGCACGCGAACGCTCTTTCTGTTGCTGCAGGGCACATTGAAAACCTTCCATATCTACGCTCAAACCTTTTTCCCGAGCCAATAATCCGGTCAGGTCTATCGGGAAACCGTACGTATCAAACAACTCAAAAGCGAAATCCCCGGTGATGGCGCTATGGTCGGCGATGTAGTTCTCAAAACGCTGTATACCTGTGGTAAGCGTACGTAAAAAAGAAACTTCCTCTTCCAGTACTACTTTCTGAACAAAGCTCTGTTGCTGCATAAGCTCATCGAACACGCCTTCAAATTGTCTGGCCAAAAGCGGAACCAGCTCATTGAGAAATGGCGTTTTGAATCCAAGGAAAGTATAGGCATAGCGCACGGCCCTACGCAATATACGCCGGATGACGTAGCCCGCCTTATTGTTGGACGGCAACTGACCGTCAGCAATGGCAAAACTCACCGCACGTATATGGTCCGATAATACCCGCATAGCGATATCCGCCCTTTCGTCTGCGCCATACTTCTTGCCAGCCCTCTCCGCAACAAATTGTATCATAGGCTGGAAAACATCCGTATCATAATTGGAAGTCTTACCCTGAATAGCGCGCACCAGACGCTCAAACCCCATACCGGTGTCCACATGTCTTGCAGGCAGTGGCTCCAATTTCCCGCCCTTCAGGCGATTAAACTGCATAAACACCAGATTCCATATCTCGATAACCTGCGGATCGTCGGCATTGACAAGATCCTGCCCCCTTATTGATTCACGTTCCCTATCCGGACGCATATCATAATGGATTTCCGAACACGGACCACAAGGTCCTGTCTCTCCCATTTCCCAAAAATTATCTTTTTTATTACCCAATAAAATACGGTCTTCAGAAACATGGCCTTTCCATAAATCCAGGGCTTCCGTATCACGGTCTAAACCGTCGGTGGCGTCACCCTCAAAAATTGTCACGTACAACCTATCCTTCTCTAGCTTGTAGACCTCGGTCAACAACTCCCACGACCAAGCAATAGCCTCTTTCTTAAAATAATCTCCAAACGACCAGTTGCCCAGCATTTCAAATAGTGTATGGTGATATGTGTCAATACCTACCTCTTCCAGGTCATTGTGCTTACCCGATACCCGCAGGCAACGTTGTGTATCCGTTACCCGGGAATATGTGGACTGCACCTCGCCCAAAAAAAACTCTTTAAACTGGTTCATCCCTGCATTGGTAAACATCAGGGTCGGATCATTTTTTACCACAACCGGAGCCGAAGGCACCATATGATGCGAGCGCTTCTCAAAAAAATTTAAAAAAACTTCACGTATTTCTTTACTGGTCATCTGTTTTAATCTTTCTGCAAACTAGTTTATTCTTTACGAACGATATAAGGGGAAGAAATTACTTTGCCTATCTTTGATTTCGTTCTTTTGCACCAACATCTCATAATTATCCATATCCACTATATATTTCCAAACTGAAAACTGCTTGAAATCTTTAGAAAAACCAGATTTGAATCTGAACAACGAATCCTCATCACTTCCACCAACACCACCTCCTAAATGCAAATATTCCGTATCCAAATCATTTCCCAGTAACCTAGCTTCGTCTAATATTAATTTCATTGGGGTTAATTGGATAAATTTCTCTGTAGTACCAGCGAGGTGATACTGCATGATCTTATCTGTAGTTGTAAAAATAGCTCCGGCTACCACCTCCTCATCATACTCCGCGAGCAATAATCGTGTGCCAAACTGTGGTGTATTGAGAAAAGAATGAAAATAATCCTTTGTAAAATAATAATATGGTGTCGCATTTACTCTGTCCATTGTTTCGTAATAAATCGCAATAAATCGCTCGATATCAGCGGATCCGTCCGCCTCTCTAACTGTAAAGCCTTTTTTTCTTAATTGATTTACCTCCGATTTATTCGATTTTCTATATTGCTTTCTTTGTTCTTCAGCGCTTAATGTCAAATCAATTGATATTGTCTTGTTCAAAAGTTGAATATCTCCAAAATTGGCAAAAACTTCGTCTTGGTTTATCAAAGAATGAAGTCTAGAAAAAGCACTTACAATATTATTGTCCAGGCAATAAGAGTCAAATTTATCCCTAAAAAACGTTAAAAAGCTGTCAGAAAAACAAAAATCTGGTTTATTGGATATAGGTCCACAATACCCATACACTGAAGTTAAGTCAAATAATTCTGTACCATCAATTGGTCTTAATACTAATGGCATAGCCAAAAAATCTTCTCCGCCCTGAGCAACAAAAAGGAAAGATCTATGTTGATTGTCTATCTTGTGATAAAAAGCGGTATGGTGAAAATCGTAAATATAACTGGCTTTTACTATCTCATCCCACCTTGGATTGTCAACATCCAATATTTCGAAACTATACATGTTTAATAAATTTATTGATGATATCTACCATTACGTCTATATCTTTCTGATTATATCGGAAGTCAGCATGGATGAACAATACCCTTTGTTGAATTTCAACGTCCCTTTTATGAATTTGGTTTGGCCACAAAACAGCTGGAAAGATATTGTTAGTGATCAAATAGGTTCGGAATTTCTCTCGCAAGGTGTAATCCCGACATATAAACATAAATCCCATTGCTGTAGTGGGATTTCCTTCTATCAAGGCTATATCTCCGGATGATTCGAACTGCATTTTCGCATATACTATATTTTCCCTAGTTCGGGAAATCAATTTTTCTGGGTTCAAATTTTCCAATTGCACTTGAATCATTTTTGGCAAACCAACATTAGTTAGCAGATTACCAAAATGTTCCTCAGCGTCGATATACAATTTCCTGAAAATGTCCTTATCTACAAATCTGTCTTCCAGATATTCACCTTTTAGATACATGGCCGTTAACTTCTGAATGGCAACATGATTTGAAAAAGCATTGCTCCTTAACTCTATATCGAAATCATTTTGTTTACTCCATGCGAAACCTCCCACCGCCAAAGGTAATTGTTTCCTAAGGGAGCCGAAACAATAGCTTGCAGTGCTCATTGACAAACTCATTAAGTTATGTGTTAGATCTTCGATAACTACTGTGTTTTTCAGAAAAGAGCAATCCAACTTACTAATTCCAAAGAAATCTACATTTATAAAAACAGCACCTTTTTTATCCTCCCATTCTATTTCTGCACTTGCATCGAATGGATTATAATTATAATATTCGATCACTAAGGGCAAATTTCTGCAAAAATCGACCACCTCATGGCAATAATAACTCGGAAACCCTACCTTAGACCATTTGTATTTTTCGTGACCACATTTCAATAAATTATAAAGAGCTACCCTTCCAGAGAAGAAACATCCAAAATTTGGACAATCAAAATAGTTTTCTACATTGGATTGGACATTCTCGTCGTAAATATAATGAAAGTCAGAACCGAACTCTTTATTTATCATTTTCGTCTATGTTAAAGTAATGCTTTCCAAGTCCCTTTGTGATACCTACATCATCAATTTCAGACATTGGTCGAACGCCTAACTGTATATCTTTCTTCGGGCGGACCACCTTTAGAGCGGTCTTGGATAGTATTTTTAAATCTAATAAAAAAGAGAGATTATCCACATACTGGACATCGTAATTAAACCTTTGCCCAAACGTTAATGCGTTCCTACCTTCTACCTGAGCAAGACCTGTTACACCTGGCGATACTTCGTGTCTTCTGATATGATAATCATTATAATATGGCAAGTACTCTGGTAACAACGGACGAGGGCCTACTAAACTCATATCGCCCTTAATGACATTTAACAATTGGGGTAATTCGTCGAGTGAAGTTTTTCTAACAATTTTACCGATTTTTGTCAAGCGTTCCACGTCTTTAAGTAAATCTCCATTCTCGTCTTTTTTATCATTCATCGACTTAAACTTGATCACGTTAAATGATCTATTTCCTTTACCAATCCTTGTTTGTGTAAAAAAAACCTTTCCCTCATTTGCAATCAATAACAAAATAGAAATAATCATCCAGATAGGAAAAAGAACTAAAAGCACCGTAATAGCAACCAATAAATCAATTATTCTTTTAAAAAACCGCTTATACATTTTCAATATCTTTTAATTTCTTTGCCGGAATACCGACGACAACTTGATTCGGAGTCGTTATCGATTTCATTACCACACTTCCCATTCCAATCATAACGTTTTCTTCAATTTCAATTTGATTATTAACGGTTGAATTTAATCCTGTGAAAACATAATCTTTTAGTTTTGTATTACTGCCGATAACAGAATGCGCAGCAAAAAAATTGTGATTACCAACCACAGTATCGTGTGCGATGAGACATGTGGAATTGATCGTATTATAATTACCTAACTCAACGTTTACATTTAACACGCAACCAGCATGAATAATATTCCCGTATCCCATTTTCACACTCTTGCAAACCGTCGCCGACGGGTGAATAAAGTTGTAGTATCTTTCTAGAGGAATCTTGAACTCAGGTAGCCAACCGGCTCTCTCTTGAAGCTTATCTGGTCGGTACATTTGATAAAGAAAATATACATCATTATATTTTTTATACTTTTCGTATACCTCTCTTGACTTACTTAACAAAGGAAAGCCATTTATTTCATCTCCGAAATCCTCGTTATCAAATGCAAAGCCAAGAAACTCATCGTTGAACCCATATTTTTCTTTAGCATCAACCATTTGCTCTGCAACATTGATCGCATTACCGATACCCCCAATAATAATAATCTTTTTCGTCGTCATAGTACTTTTCACAATAAGTCGTGTTCAATAAGCATTCTTCGAAAGATGGGATGCCGTTTGTATCCTTTTACAATAATATCTTGACCCGCCATAGCATAATCACAATTCCCCTCTACAACGACAGGACCATCGTCACAAATAGCCACGTCCCAGCCAACCAGTCTATCTTCCACCAACCCAGCAACTTTTATCACAATCTCCTTAATTTCATTAGCGTAAGGTACGCTAAGGCCCTCAAATTTCACTCGAGAGTTTGGATGCTCAGACAAAAATTCTGTACCAACACTAAGGTATTGTATACCAAATTTATTGAATACGCCTCGATTTAAATCTATCGGAACAATAAACCCTTTTGTACTCGTATTGTCCGTTATACTATTAACTAATCCTAATCTTATAAAAGGTGTCAGAATATGGACCACTCCTTCATTATCTTTATATGTATCAATACGTAGTGTATTTACACTAGTTGCGTTTAATTGGCTTATACTGGGGTGTTGGTTTATCAACTTTTGAAAAATAAAGTCTCCTTGTTTAATCGCATTAAACACCTCAGATAAATATTTATCATCAACTGTATCTATTAAAACCTTAAAAACACCTCTGCCTTGGATCCCATCTTTTGGCTTTATGAAAATATCTTGCTTAATTTTTACGCGAACTAAGTCGATAAATTTCTCATTATTATCTATCGTAAACGACGTATTTTCAAAGATAAATTTATCACGCACATTATTACAAATTATTTCCGGAGTTCTGATTCCGTTCTCTCGCGCAAACTTATGAAAAGCCAATTTATCTCTAAGTAATTCACAACAAGTCACATTATGTAAAGTATTAGATTTCCATATTTTTTTTGCTAAGGGTACCTCAATATAGTCACGGAAATTGCCAGCATCCTTTCTATATGCATACCTCGTAAAATAGTGTAAGGGAAATTTACCGGACTCTTTCCATAGATCGAGCGCTTCTTTTAAAATTTGCGTCCAACTCTTCTTATTTTTATCAAGGAAGAAGTTTTTCAGTTGATCCCATTTTTTCATCGTTAACTCTGACTTATTATAAGTAAATAATTGTAATAATATATTTTTTCTTATCTATAAATAACATATCGGCTTTTACCGAGATATAACGGAATTTACCGTTTCCGCAAATTGCTTACAAAGAATGGTTCTATCAAAAATAGTTTCCGCCAGTTTTCTAGAATTAGCCCCCATTCTTTCCAAGACCTCGTCGTCATTTTTCAAGTGAATAATCTTATCTACAAGTTGACTCGGAATAGCGGGATTGACATAATATCCACAATCGCATTGTTCGACCATATCTTTAGTCCAACCAGCTGAATTGACAATAATTGGTTTTCCAGCAGACAACGAGTCAAATAATTTATTCGGTGAGTTTGTGTATAAAATCGGTAAATCCTTAAAAGACACCAATGAGACATCACAAAAATTAACGATTTCGGAAGTTTCTTTCATGGGGGTTCGTGGCAAAAACACCACATTATCTAAGCCTTCCTTTTTACATATCGACATCAGTTCTTTTTCTGTTGACCCTCCGCCCAAAAACACAAATTGAATAGAGCTATCGTTCTTAATCAATTTAGCAGCGTCGAGGATCGTTTCTATCCCATTTGCGACGCCTAACGCTCCAAAGTGGATTAATTTAAAAGTCTCCTCTTTTAAACCAAGTTGTCGCATCAACTGCAGATTTCGTTTTCGTGGAAAAAATTCTGTTACCTTCGACATGTTCGGAATCATTGAAGTCCTTTCTTTAGGAATATATTTAACCACACCGTCACGCATACCTGGGGACAGAGCTATAACATGCTCCGCATTTTTATAAATCGTTTTTTCAAAATATCTTGCAGCTCTAATTAGTAAAGGATTATTAATTGCACCCATTTGAATAGGAACTTCCGGCCAAAGATCTCGAACTTCGAACACGTATTTTCTTCCTCGGAACCATTTCAAAAGCAATGCTGGAATACCAATTGTCAATGGTGTGGAGGTAGCGATGACCAGATCCACCCCATTTTCTCGAAAAGCCTCTCGGGTTGACTTAAAGACAAAACCAAGAAAAGCTTTCATGCGCTTTGCAATATTCATCCCTTGGGCATAGTCTTCTTTCAAGTAGATGACTTTAATTCCGTCAATAGATTTCACCTCTTTCGCAACGATCGCTTTCGGATTAGCTGTAATCATCGTTACCTGATGGCCATTTTTTATTAATTCCTTCGCTATCCAGTAGGATCGAGTCCCCCCTGGTTCGGAAGGTACTTTAAAGTATTGATGGATATATAATATTTTCATTATTCGTGATTGTATAAACTCTGATATGTCATTGCAATATCTTTCCAATCGTGGTTGGATATTAATTTTTCCGTGGGAAGAATATAGCAATTATAGGTGTCTATCAATTTCAGAATGCTGTCTCCAATCTCTGACACGCTATTTGAGGTAACTTTCTCCCCTATATTCTCGTCATAAAAGCCATCAATTCCTTCATTTACAGTGTATAGAATCGGAAGTCCTTGCAACATCGCTTCAACATATACCAGTCCAAAAGTCTCATAACTTGAAGGCATCACAAAAATATCAGCCTGTTGATAGTATTCCTTTAATTTTGACAACTCAAATAATTTACCATGATAGGTCATGTTCGTAGGGTTCAGTTGCACTTCTTCAAGTACTTTTTTTTCCGCCTTTCCCCCGCCACCAATTAAATGTAAATGCACTTTTTTTTCACTGCTATTAATTTTATTAACAGCCCGCTGAACTTGCAACACATTCTTACCTCTTGCAAATTTACCGATATATAATAAATTACAGATCCTGTTTGTAATCTTAGCATTTTTAAGGACAGCATTTTGTATCCAATATTCATCTACTCCGTTTGGAATAATCTTTAGTTTTGGCAACAATTCGCTCTTAATACTTGAAAGAGATGGCAGCCCCAAGACTCTGTTACGATAAGATGCAGAAATAAGAACGACATTTTTTGCTCGATCTAAAATGTTACGACCGAAGGATCTTTCATGAAGCAAATATTTATGAAAAAAATTGAGGTCTGAATTCCGGATAGTAACAATAAACGGAATATGATATTTTTTCGCAATCAAATATGCAACACCTCCGTCGCTATACCATGTATGCGCGTGAATCATTCGGACGGTAGAAAAATCAATTTTGGATTCAATGTCTTTGACGATCTTTCTTATTTTCGTCCTGTAAAAAATACGATCGGTTGTTTTGTTCAAAATCAGGGAATACATAATTTTTGAACCTGCGGTCTCCAATTCGATTTTATTCTTCCCGATTCTGCTTTCTTCTTTTACAGGATTATAAACGATTTGAGATAAACCTAAACTATCTAACGCTCTTATTAAGCTTTTATAAACAGTAGACCCTGAGTAGTCATTGGTTATGTGGAGAATCATTGCTGATGTTTCTTTAAATTTGCGTAGAACTGAAGTGCCAATGACGAATTATCAACCTTCCTTTGATTTTCTTGATAAAATTTTTCGTAGATAGGTCTCAGGGTGCTATCATAACTTATAAGTTTCATCCAACCATCTGATTGCTTCCACCCAGTATTTCGTATAGAACTATTCTTCGAATCCGTTCCATCAACATTATCCATAAAATTAGATAAGTTTGGTTTCCACAGTAAAAATTTTATTGTATTAGAGAGTCTAGCTAAATCCCTTTTTTCCCAAGCTCCAGTGTCGAGCTTATACGCCGCAATCATATAATTAACTACATGATTTCCGTGAGAAACATCTTGTACAATTTTTTTTTCCTTTTCTGTCCTACGTAGTGATTCCGTGAATCTCTCCGGATAAGTGCTAAACCATACATAACACTCATTCCCGTTGATTACTTTTATCTCTAGGGCTTGTTTCAACTGTTTATCAAAAGACTCGTAAAAATCTTTATATTTTTTTTCCTTCGTAAAACGGTGTAAATATAAAGCGACCGCTGCCCAATTCGCACCAACATGAAGGCGGACGTGATAAAGTCTTGACGCATCTTTATAAGATCTCACACTTCTATAATACCATTTATCAAAAGAATACTTGGCCTCCTTTAATATCGAATTGCGACGGTTGCTCGGAAGCAGAGACTTCTCTTCCGAAATATGCAGAAACTCCACAACATATCTGAAAAAATATCCCTCAAATAACAGAGACTGTTGGCCATTCACTGATGCATTCCGATTGCTTTTCGCAACCTTAACCCTCCATTTGTCTTGTCGATAATCATTATCAGCCAACAAAACAGCTTCTATCACCTCCATATTTTTATTTAAGTACTCTTTATTTTGCGTTTTCAAATACATGATATTGTTGGCATTTACATAATATCCCAAAGCCATAAAATCGTACGCATTTTTATTTACCGAGAAGTGTTGTATTTTACTCTCAGAATAGCCAAAATTAGCTTTCAGGCGTTGACTATATCCGCGGTCAATATCAGATTGCGCTAAGCAATAATTTGCACTCAAAGTGACAAACAATATACCGATTGATCTAATTAAATAATTTACTTTCGTCCATTCCATAATACGTAATTACTTCTTTTATCTGCTGATCATTGCCATTATTAGCCACGTTATTATCACTGAGCTTAAACGAATTGCTTTTTATCGGTAGTAAATTGGAAAAATACGTACCTTTTACTGTTTTTGTGCTTTTCTTTTGTGCCATTAGATTTAACCACACATCATCTGCGTAACGACAATACTTCATAAAAACTTCATCGTCAAAAACATCGTTAGGAAAAAATTCTTTCTTATAAAGAGTTCCTCCGCCACTAGTATGAAACAAATTAAGAGTTGGAGAACGAAATCCTTCCACTTTCTTCCACTTTGGATACGAATCTATTTTTCCCCTAACTTTCGTTACTTCATATGCTCTTAGGCTACATATCGAACCTGGAAATTCATCGTGAAGCCCCATTAGGTCTGATATAATATTTGAGGCGTAAAAAATATCGTCATCGAGAGTAATAATTAAATCAGTAGGATATTCTTGTAGGGCATAAAAATATTTTTTGTGAGATCTAAGATCTTCAGAAACGAACTTTAAATTCAAAATACCAGTTCCGCAATATTTCTTCAAATTGATCGGGATATCATTCAATTCCCCCGGGAACTGCTCGCGAGACAAATAAAGGATAATTTTATCAGGTAATGTTGATTGCCTCAAAAGACATTCTATCACCATCCATATATTCTTTATACGCGCAGGAAATGTCGTAAGAAAGACGATTATCTTTTCTTCGCCGCGACGCGGAAGAAAACTCGCCCGGCCTCTCTTACACAGCTTAAAGTATATTGGTGTCAAAACGCTATTTAATTCCCGCACCGCAAACCTTAACACAGAATGAAAACCGTACCTCCGTTTTAATTTCGAATATAATCTATCAAAAATATTATGCAACATATCTTATCATTTTATCGGAACTAACTTACCCTCCGTTTGCGTAAAAAGTTTACGTTTAGCGCCTCAATTATCAAAATAAATAATAATAACTGCCATGTTTGACTCGCAAAAGGTCTTTGCAAAAACGACAATATAAAAATCAACAAAAATCCTACTTGAATAATATTGAACTTTCTGATTAGCGACAGATACGTGATCAACAATATTAAAGACCCTATTATTCCGAATTCTATTACAAAAAATTTGTACGTCTGTCCTTTAAATAGAGAAGGATTAGATAAAAGAAAATTTCGCCCTGCACCATAAATTCCTTCTGGGGTTGAGAGAAAACGATTGTAATATACGTCCAAAGTTGCTAACTCTCTATTTTCAATTGAACCTTCGATGTCAGAAAATCGTCCTAAAATCGCTGTTTGAAAAGTTTCGTTATCGGCGAGAAGATATAAAACGGTACTACCGACAATAATTAAACCGATTACAGCGAATAAAAGCTTTTTTACGTTTCGCAAGTTCTGTATGAAAAGCCCCAAAATAACTAAAAGATAAAACGCTAACGAAAATGTAAATATCGCCCCGATAAGGATAACTAAATTAGCCCTATTCTTAAAATTATATCGGTTTCCGTAAAGGACAAAAGCACATAGCGTACCTAAAGTGCCTGGTTCATCAAAGATGGAATAAAAGCGAACGAGAAAATCATGTTGAACTTGAATAAATAATATATAGTTTTCTATTACATTCTCCATCCCCTTCGACTCATAGTACTTTATAGTCCCCCCCCACATTGGTAATTTAAAGATAAAGGTATTAACTAACCAAGGTATACCTGAAATTAAAATAATAATCGCGAGGCAGTTTGTAATAATTTTCAGTGCCTCAAGCCTCTCTTGTTTTGTTATAACCGGATATATTAATAAAATAAAAGCACTCGTTAATAGATAAGTTTGAAAACCACCAACTAAAGTAGAAATCCCCAGAAAATACGCTGCAAAGAGGAAAACGATAGGAATGTTTTTTCCCATACTATCAACGGCTGACTTACTATGTAATCTCGGTAAGAGGAACAAAACCAGTAGCAATATTAGTAATAACACTATGACAAAGCGGATATTCCACAAAAACCAAACAGGATTTGAAACAAGAACAATCAGGGCAAGTATGATTGGAACTTTCGCATTTATGATTAATTTCATCCCGTGCATATCAATACCGAACAGAAGTAGTTATATAACAAAACATATTACAACTTTACCAAATTTAACAAGTCCTTTCTAAAAAACACTAAAAAGAACAAACAAACCACAGACGACACCCCACCTAATACTAAATAAATATTATTCAGCGGAATAAAATCCAATATTGACAAAAAAACACCCGCAATCAACATCGAACCCAAGAGAGGCTTATATAAAGCTCTAACAAAATCGAAATTGGAAAAGTTCGGCATTACATGGCGAATCACTATACTGCGATAAAAGAAAATTGTTACACAGGAATATATTGCTTGTGAAACAGCCGTCCCAACTATTCCGCCAAAATAAGCGCCGATGACTACAAAGAATGGATTAAGCAACAGTCTAAACTGCGTCCAACGAAATCCTAAATCTGTCCTTCCTGTCGATATAATAACAATCAAGGCAGTACAGTTCAGTACAGAGGAGAACACTCCCCAAACACAAAGTAGCCGAAGGATAATAGCATATCCCTCGTAACTATTTCCATAAAACAATATAAGTGTTTCTTTCGCTGCGATGAAAATTATCAGATAAAAAAATATATTCACAATAACAATACCAGACAGCATCGTCAAATACTTATGTTTGAAAACAGTCATGTCTTCCTTTAATTTTGCAAATATAGGGACAGCTACTTTGGTGACAACTTGGTTTACCGAACTGTACACTCTTAGCACTAAGTTCTTAACAATTGAATAAACTCCCATGTCAGACATCGGCAGCAATTTTCCCAAAATTAAGATATCAATTTGCGATGATATAAAGTCAAGAACCTGAGATCCCGTTTGATATAACCCTATTCTATATAAATGCTTTGTTTTCTTATAATTGAAATACCAAATCAGTGGGTGCGAGCGGAATCCTGCAATAAAATTAAGAATGCTATTAACAAAAGTCGTGCTCATCAAAGATACGATTAAACTCCATATGCCAAAACCATGTGATGCTAACAAAATAGCCACGATCATGGAAGTGACTTCGCTCGATATTTTAATAACAGCCAACTGCTTAAATTTGAACTCTTTCTGCTTAAAGACAGCAAACTGTCGCCCTATAGAAGATATAATCAAATCAATGCCCATAATGGGTATCAAGTAATTCAATTCCCGGCGCTCATAAAAATAGGCAAAAAGAGGGCTTGTGAAGGACACAACTATATACCATCCCACAGCTAGGCATAAACTTCCCCAATAAAGGCTACTATATTCTCTTTGAGATACTTTTTGCTGTGACAATAGGGAAGACGAAACCCCCATATCCGCAAATATATTCGTAAAACCCAGAACGAACAACACTATCGCAACTAACCCAAAATCCGCCTTGTCCAAGTATCTTGTCAAAACGGAAATACGCAAAATATAAACTAAGCTTACGACAACAAATGACAACGTTGTCCATATCGTCCCACCAATTAATCCACCCTTTTTGATACCGAACATCCTTGTTAAAAATTATTACTCGTTAGATACTACACTACGCAAGAGGAACGTCTTCATCACTCCCCTATCGCGTAATATGCGAATCCTAAATTGTTCAATATCTTCCTATCCAGCAGTTTACGACCGTCAAACACAAAAGATGGTCGTTTCATGCTCTCTTTGATCTTTGCCCAATCGTAGCTTTTAAATTCATCCCACTCCGTTAATACTGCAACAGCGTGTGCATCATCCAACGCCTCGTAAGGATTGTCAACGACTTTCACCAATCGGCGATTGTCCTCTGGTGAGCGTGTACCTAGATAATCAAGGTCCTTATATATCTGTTCTGCCGGAACTTTTGGGTCATAAACCACTATTGTTGCTTCCTCATCCAATAAGTGATCGGCCACATAGATAGCGGCAGATTCACGCGTGTCATTGGTATCCTTCTTAAATGCCCAGCCCAGGAATGCAATATGTTTGCCGTTCACCGTATTGTACATGGTTTGGATAATCTTTTCCGCGAAGCGTGTTTTTTGGTGATCGTTCATCAAAATAACTTGCTCCCAATAATCCGCTACGGCATGTAGATTATAGGTACGGGCGATATACACCAAATTCAAAATGTCTTTTTGGAAACAAGAACCACCAAAACCTACCGATGCTTTAAGGAATTTCGGACCGATACGGGAATCTTGACCAATAGCTCTAGCTACCTCGTCCACATTAGCACCTGTCACTTCACAAAGCTCAGAAATGGCATTGATAGAGGACACACGCTGTGCTAAGAACGCATTAGCTACTAATTTAGATAGCTCGGAAGACCATAGGTTAGTTGTCAGAATACGTTCACGAGGAACCCAAGCGGCATACACATTCACTAAAGCTTCAATAGCCTCCGCATCTTCTCCCCCGATCAATACACGATCTGGATTGTGAAGATCGGTAACCGCTGTTCCCTCCGCCAAAAATTCGGGGTTGGAAAGGATACGGAAATTCACGCCATTACCGGTGTTGTCCAAAATATTTTTCAGTGCTTCCGCCGTACGTACTGGAAGTGTCGATTTTTCGACAACAATTTTATCTTCTTTCGCCACAGCAGCTATCTGACGTGCACAAAGCTCTATAAATTTTAAATCAGCCGCTTGACCTTTACCTTTTCCATACGTTTTGGTTGGTGTATTGACCGAAATAAAAATCATGTCGGCCTCATGGATGGCTTTATCGACCTCCGTGGAGAAAAACAAGTTACGCCCGCGCGCCTCACCGACCACAGCATCCAAGCCTGGTTCATATATGGGTAGATTATCTAAATTCTCATCATTCCAAGCGGCGATGCGTGCATGATTCAGATCGACGACAGTAACCTCCACATTGGGATTCTTTTGGGCAATAACAGACATCGTTGGACCTCCAACATAGCCCGCCCCAATACAGGTGATTTTTTTTACTTGCATTATATATTCCTTATTACTTAATAAATAGCACCTTATCCATATTTTGATTTAATTTCAAACTATTTCCTACTCTTTAAAAGGCGAGATGGATTCCCTCCGACGATAGAGTATTCGGGAAAGTCCTTTGTTAATAGACAACGCGCACCTATTATTGTCCCTGTTTTAATTGTTCGACCTGGAGTGAAAAGCACCTCCCTTCCTATCCAGACGTCATCTTCGATGATAGTTTGTTGCTTTTCACTGTGGCCCTGAAACATCATCGGTATATCTGTAGATTCAAATTTATGGTTAGCATCGAGAATATAGCATAAAGGTCCCATCATCACGTTTATCCCAATTTTAATATCTGACGGTACTCTACAACGCACACCAATTCCCGAATTATCACCTATTTCCAATCCCAATCCACTCCCAAAAGATGCGCCCCTTTCGATATTAACATTTTTTCCACAATATTTAAAAATACGTTTACAGCATATATATCTCATTTTTTTTGATGCTTTACCGAACAAAAAATTAGTTGATTGCGGCAGATGTTTACAAAAACATAAATAAAGAAATAAAAACCAAGCCTTTTTAAACGTAAGCTCCCCCTTTTTCTTTTTTATAAGTCCAATTATACTCATAACTTTACTATATCGTCAATTTAAATATACGCTCAAACATCTAATCTGTAATTATATCTTTGGTGGGTACCAAAACCAACCTCTTTATTATCGTAATCGAGTCATACCGAATCATCCGTTGTATCATCATTTTTACATATCATTTCCCTATAATCGTGCGTCTACTATATCTCGCTCTAAACAAGCTTTGATATCAAAAACAATCGATTTCTCATTTTTCAACGTGGCAAAATCCATCGCTAAAAACTCATTATGAGATACAGCCAGCACAACAGCATCGTATTTTTTCCCAATTTCCAATGATGAAAGGATATCAACATCATACTCATGCTTTACTTCCCCTGCATTAGCCCAAGGATCGTAAAGGTCAACTTCAACACCGTATTCCTTTAATTCCCGGTAAACGTCAACCACCTTTGTATTACGTACATCCGGACAATTTTCTTTAAAAGTCACACCCAATATCAATGCGTTCGCATTGCTGACCGTAATCTCTTTTTTGATCATCAGCTTAACAACTTTAGAAGCGATAAATTCAGCTACAGAATCATTCACGCGGCGACCCGACAGAATCACATTCGGATGATAACCCAATTGTACAGCTTTATGAGCTAAATAGTATGGGTCTACCGATATACAGTGACCACCTACTAAACCGGGTTTATATTTTAAAAAGTTAAATTTTGTCCCCGCTGCCTCTAGAACATCGTTGGTATCAATGCCTACCCGATCAAAAATCAATGCAAGCTCGTTTACAAACGAAATATTTACATCACGCTGCGCATTTTCAATCGCTTTTGACGCTTCGGCGACTTTGATGTTTGGAGCTTTGTGCGTGCCGGCTTTGACGATCGTTTTATATAGTTGATCAATCTCCTCTGCAATTTCCGGTGTGGAGCCAGAGGTCACTTTTTTAATCGTCGTTAAGGTATTGACCTTATCTCCCGGCACAATGCGTTCGGGCGAATAACCTACATAAAAATCGCTGTTAAATGTTAACCCTGAATGTTTCTCTAAAAGTGGTACACAGTCTTCTTCTGTACAACCCGGATAAACAGTAGATTCATAAATAACAATATCGCCTTTTTTGATAACCTTACCCAACATCTCCGACGCCTTTAGCAAAGGAGTCAGATCAGGTGCATTATAGCGATCGATCGGTGTCGGAACCGTAACAATAAAAATATCAGCTGTCTTTAATTCGTCAAGCGAGCATGAAGCCTTATACCCATTTTGAAAATTTGTTGCTTTTGCCTCTTGGATACTCTTATTCAACTTCTCCAGGTCGGCCTCACGTGTATGGTCCTGTCCACTGTTTAGTTCAAGTACACGTTCTTCATTGATATCAAATCCTAATACTGGAAAATAGTGCGAAAACTCGATCGCTAAAGGGAGGCCAACGTATCCCTGGCCTATGACGGCTATTTTTTTCATCTATTTATGTTATCGTAATTGTAATTTACTCGTATGCGTCACGCACGAGTCTTATTTTTTTCCATTCCCGTTTTTTTCGTTCTCTTTGTCGTAAACGATTTTACGTAGCCCCGAGCTAGAAAAACGATG
>Ga0079224_100003985_pt1 | contig 18899 bp, 11 predicted proteins | sample Stecom2015_FD_80414 | JGI IMG/M metagenome (GOLD analysis project Ga0079224, IMG submission 80414) | Agricultural soil microbial communities from Utah to study Nitrogen management - Steer compost 2015 | ecosystem: Environmental > Terrestrial > Soil > Agricultural land | place: USA: Utah... | reverse complement strand
GTCGTCGGCACCATGCTGGCGCGCTCCATCACCAAGCCGCTGGACGAGCTGACCTCCACGGCCGTTCGGATGGCGGAAGGCGACCTGGCGGTCGCGGTGCCGAGCTTTCGGGACGTCGAGCTGCAGAACCTCGGTGCGGCCTTCGACCGCCTGCGCAGCATGCTGGCGTCCACGATCGGCAATCTGAAGGCGCACGCCCACGACGTCTCGATCGCCACCGCTGCCGTCGCGGCCAGCACCACCCAGATGGCCGACGGTGCCCAGGAGCAGAGCGCCGCCGCCGAGGAGACCTCCTCCGCCATGGAGGAGATCGCGGCGCAGATCCAGGGCGTCAGCCGCAACGCAGTGGAACTGGCCAACGACACCTCCGCGGTGCTGAACGCCGCGCGTGAGATCGGCGGAGCCGTGGAGCGGATCCGCCGCGCCGCCGAGGAGCTGGACCAGGCCCTCGGGCGCGCGGGCCGGAGCGTGGAGGACGTCTCCGGGCGCGCCGCCAATTCGGCCCGCGATCTGGAGGAGGCCTCGTCCTTCACCCGTTCCATCGACGAGGAGGCCCAGGCCAGCGCCCGCACGCTGGAGGACTCCATCGTCCGCATCAACGAGATCGGCGAGAGCTCGCGCAGCTCGAGCCAGGCCTTCGAGGAGCTGGCCGAGCGGTCTCGCCAGATCAACGTCATCGTGCAGACGATGGCGGAGATCGCCGACCAGACCAACCTTCTCGCCCTGAACGCCGCCATCGAGGCGGCGCGCGCGGGCGAGAGCGGCCGGGGCTTCGCCGTGGTCGCCGAGGAGGTCCGGAAGCTCGCGGAGCGCGCCCTCGGGGCCGCCAAGGAGGTGGCCGAGCTCATCGGCTCCATGCGCGACCAGACCGAGACCGCCGTTCGCCTCGCGCGTGAGAATGCGCGCCGCACCGACGAGGGCACTCGCCTCATCAACGAGGCCGGCGCCAAGATGACCCGCGTGCTCGAGTCGATCCACCGCGTGGGCAACCTGGTGCAGAAGGTGGCGCTCGCGGTTTCCGAGCAGTCCCGCAGCTCCCAGGAGCTCCGGCAGGAAGTGGATCACATCCGCAACCTCTCTCGCCTCCTCACCGAGAGCGCCAACGAGCAGTCGCGCGCCGTGCGCTCCTCGCTCGAGGCCGTGGAGCGGATCTCCGAGCGGACCCGGCAGGTCGCCGACGCCACGGTCCAGGTGCGCGCGGGTGGTGAGCAGGTGCTCAAGGCCATCGAGAACATCAGCGTGGTGGCCCGCCAGAACCAGGATGCAGTCCAGCGCGTGGCCGAGACGCTGAACGGCATCTCGGCGAAGGTGACCGAGCTGACCGCCCACGTCGAGCACCTGCGCCTGCCGGAGAAGTCTGCATGAGCGGCGCCGATTCCATCTTCCTCGAGGCGCTGGAGCGCGCGCGGCAGGGCGTCGAGCCGGCCGGCACCATCGAGGAGGCGCTGGCCAATGCCTCGCTCGTCGTGCGCGACCGCGCCGCCGAGGTCGCCGCGGAAAAGCTCACGCCCGAACGCCTGGTCGAATTCGTCGCGAGCAGCGAGTCCTACACCCGGCGGGCGACCGCGATGGAGGCGCTGCGGAAGGCCGCACCGCGCTCCCTTCCCGCGGTGATCGCCGGGGCGCTCGGCCGCTCGCGGGACACTGCCCTCTTCTGCATCCAGGTCCTGGGCGGAATCGATCATCCGCAGGCCCGCTCCACCCTGCGCTCCCTCGTCTCGCACCCCGATGTCCTCCTCGCGCAGGCCGCCATCGAGGCGATCGGCGAGCAACGCGACGCGGAGGCGGTGCCGCTCCTCTTGCAGCTCCTCTCCCGGGACCCGAAGGAGCTCGAGGGCGACAGCTGGCGCGCGGTGTCCGCGGTCATCACCCTGGGGAGGATCGGCCGAGGAGATACCCTCGATGCGCTGCTGCGTCTGAGGGACCTCGAGCTCTTCCGCGAGGCCGTGGACGAGGCCGTACGCGCCATCCGCATGCGCTCGGGAGCCGAGGCCTGAGATGCTGCGCGCACCCCTGGTTCTCGAACCGGAGCCGATCCCGGCCGACTGCCTCGCCGACTTCGGAAAGCTCGTGGAGGGATGGTTCGGTCTGGCGCAGCCGCGGCGCAATCCGCAGGTCCTCGAGCGGCGGTTCCGTGCCGCGATGGCGGCCAGCGGTTACAGCGACCCGCGCGAGTACGTGCGCGACCTCGCCCGCGGCGGGCTCGACTCCCCCCTCGCGAACACCGTCGCCGAGCTGGTGCCCAACCGGGAGACGAGCTTCTTTCGGGACGTCGAGCAGCTCAACGCCTTCGTCCAGGCGCTGCACGTCCGGCAGGAGACCTTCACCGGCGAGCCCCTGCGCGTGCTCTCCGCCGGCTGCTCCACCGGTGAGGAGACGTACAGCCTCGCCATGCTCCTGCTCGACAACCTCCATCTCTTCTGGGGCCGTCCCATCGAGGTCTGCGGCATCGACATCAGCGAGAAGGCGCTGGACCGCGCGCGCTCCGGCCTTTACAGCCCCGCAGCCATCACGAAGGCCGGCGCCGGCCCGGACGACTGGCAGAACCGCTATTTCCGCCTGACGAGGGATGGCTATCTGGCTCGGCCGCTGCTCCGCGCCTGCGTCTCCTTCCGGCGCGCCAATCTGGTCGATCCCGACTCCCTCGCCCAGCTCGGCGAGTTCGACGCGGTCGTCTGCCGCAACGTCCTCATCTACTTCGACCCGCCCGTCCTCGAGCAGACCGTCGGGCGGCTGATGGAGCGCCTCAGGCCCGGCGGCATCCTGCTGCTCGGCCACCCCGAGACGGGTTTCGTCACCAACCTGGACCACCTACGCCATCGCAGCGGAGACAACGTCTGGTTCGTGCGCGAGGAGGGGCCGTGAACGATTCCACGACCATCGCCACGCTGCTCGTCGACGATTCTCCCTTCGCACGGCGCGCACTGCGGCGCGTGCTTTCCAGCGAGCCCGGGATCGAGGTCGTCGGAGAAGCCGGCGACGGCGCCCAGGCGCTGGAGCTCGTCCGCAAGGTCGCGCCCGACGTGGTCGTCCTCGACCTCGACATGCCCGTCCTCGACGGCCTGGGCGTTCTCGAGGCCCTCTCCCGGGAGATCGATCCGCCCGCCGTCGTGGTGGTCTCGAGCGCCGCCCGGCCGGATGCGGAACTGGCCATCCGCGCGCTCGAGTACGGCGCCTTCGACCTGGTCGACAAGACCACGGTCTCGGCCATGGAGCTGCACGCGCTGGGCGGCGAGGTCGCGTCCAAGATCCGCGCGGCCGCCGCCTTCCGGCGGCGGGCGCTCGGCCGAGCCGCCTCGCCGGAGAGCTCGGGCATCCTCCTCCCCGAGCTCGTCGTCATCGGCGCCTCGACCGGCGGCCCCCAGGCGCTCTTTCAGATCCTCGGAGACCTACCTTCGGACTTCCCCGCGCCGGTCGCAGTCGTGCAACACATTCCCACGAGCTTTCTGCAGCCCCTCATCGAGCGCATCGCCGAAAAGACACCGCTCTCGGTGCGCGAAGGCGTTGCCGCGGAGGCGCTTCGACCGGGTGAAGTGGTCTTCGCGGGAGGAAAAAAGAACTTAGAGGTCGTGCGAAAGGGGGACAGCCTGATCCTCGTCCAGCGGGACGCTCCTCCCGATACCCCCCACGTCCCGTCGATCGACGCGCTCTTTGCCTCGGCCGCTCGGGCCTGTGAGGCGCGAGTCTGGGGAGTCCTGCTCACCGGGATGGGAAGAGACGGGGCGGAGGGGCTTCTGGAGATCCGACGGCGCGGCGGCTGGACCATCGTCCAGGACGAGACCACCAGCGCCGTCTACGGCATGCCGAAAGCCGCCGTCGCACTCGGTGCGGCTGCGGAGATCCTGCCACTCCCGGCGATCGGCAAGCACCTTGCCAGGACCGCAGCAGACCTGGCACGCAAGGCGGTCCATCCGGACCGCACGAAAGGAGCAACGACATGACCGTGGTTCGTCGGTTCGTCTCGGGCATCGTCGCGTCGATCGTCTTGCTCCCGTCGCTGGCCTTCGCCAGCCCGGATGCGGAGCTGTCGCTCGTCCAGAAACTGCTCGGCATCGAGCTTCCCGCCGAGCTCAAGCAGTACACGCACCTCTCCAATGGCTATCGCTGCAATCCCTGGCGCTTTCTGCGCACCCCGAAGCAGGTGATGATCGAGCACCAGCAGGCGCTCCTCGCCGGCGACCTCGATCGCGCCATGTGCGACTACGCGCCCAACGCTCGCGTCCTGACCGCGGACGGCGTCCACGTCGGGCGCGACGCCATCCTCCAGGGCTTCATGGCGCTGGCCCAGCTCTTCGGCGGTGTGATGCCGACGACCACGGGTATGCACCACACCGGCGAGGTCGTCATGGTGAACTGGGAGGTCTACACCCCGGCGATGTCCGTCCCCGACGGCGTGGACACCTTCGTCATCCGCTTCGGGCAGATCTACTACCAGACCGTCCACGCGCGCATCGTCTTCGGTGACGGCCAGAACTGACGGCTGACCTCTCGTGCGAGCACGGGCCGCCCCTTTTCGGCCCGTGCTCGTACGCGTTTCCAGGAACCCCGAACGAATCGAAACAATCGCGGAACAACTCGATGGTTCGGCCTGCTGCAGCCAGGGTTTCTCATTCGTCGTCGCTTCGCCGCACGGCGGACGTCGTGGTCGAGGAGATCGTCCGCGCCGGTTGCGACCGCGTCTTCGGCGTCCCGGGGGGCCCGATCGGCCCCGTCTTCGACGCGCTGTACGATCGCTCGGAGATCGAACTCGTCGTCAGCCGGCACGAGACCGCCGCGGTGCACACCGCCTGCGGCTACGCGCTCGCCAGCGGTCAGGTAGGCGTCTCCATCTCCACCTGCGGACCGGGCCTCACCAACTCGCTGACCGGCCTCGTCACCGCGCGGCAGGAGTCGGTGCCGCTCGTGCATCTGGCCGGCGACGTGCCGCGCGCCGATCACGGTCGCGCCTCGGTCCAGGAGGTCGGCCCCTACGGCCTCGACCTCGCCGACGGCTACCGACATGCGGTGAAGATGGCGATCGAGGTCACCCATCCCTCCCTGGCTCGCGTGGCCCTCCGTCGCGCCTTCACCGTTGCCCGGGAGGGCCGGCCGGGGCCGGTCCTCGTCATCCTCCCCCTCGACATCCTCACCGCCTCCGCGGAGATCGTCGAGCCCACCATCGCTCCGCGGACCATCGAGGCCGCGGTTCCGGACGAGGAGTGGGAGCGGATCGCCCGCGGCCTCGCTTCGGCCGAAAAGCCGCTCGTCTTCGCGGGCTCGGGCGTCCGCATCAGCGGCACGGGTTCGCAGGTGCTCGAGCTGGCGGAGGCGCTGCAGGTTCCCTTCGCGACCACCGCGCACGCCAAGGGCACCCTGCCTGAAACGCATCCCCTCTCGCTGGGCGTGATGGGCCACGCGCGCTCCCGCTGGGCGGCGGCCTACGCGGAAGAGGGCCCCGACTACGTCCTCGCCCTGGGCACCCAGCTCTCCGACCTGGCCACCGGCGGATATCGCCCCCTGGCGCGCGAGGGCGGCACGGTCGTGCAGGTGGACGTCGAATCCACCTCCTTCGGCAAGACCGTGATCCCCGTCACCGCCACGCTCCAGGCGGACCTCCGCACCGCCCTCCCTCGGCTCCTTCGGATCGCGAAGGAGATCGGTCCCCGCAGGGCCAACCCCGCGCTCGAGCGCGCCAAGGCCGGTCCACGGGTGGAGCAGCCGGAGGATCTGGAATCCACCGCGATTCCGCTCTCGCCCGCGCGAGCTCTGGCCGATATCGAGCGCTCGCTGCCCGATGGCGCCACGCTCGTGGCGGACATCGGCGAGCACGGCGTCTTCGCCCTGCACTACTTCGAGGTCAAGCGCCCCGGTCATTTCTACAAGCCGGTGGCGAGCTGCACCATGGCCACGGGGCTGACCCTGGCGTTGGGCATGGCCATGGGCGATCCGCGCACGCCGATCGTCTGCCTCACGGGCGACGGCTGCATGGGAATGCACGGTCTGGAGCTCATCACGGCCGTCGCGCACCGCGTGCCGATCACCGTGGCCGTCTTCAACGACTCGAGCTATGGCATGGTGAAATTCGGCAACCAGCGCGTCTTCGGCCGCTCCCATCCCTTCGAAGTCGGCGACGTGGACTTCGCCCGGCTGGCGGAGGCCATCGGCGCCATCGGCATCACCGTGACCCGGCCGGGAGCGATCGATCGCGGGATGCTCGAGCTCGCGCAAAAGGAGGGGAGACCGGTCATCCTCGACATCAAGATCGACCGCGAAACGCCCTCCCCCGGCAACAACCGCTACAAGCAGATGGCCGCAGCCGGCACCCACAGGAGCATCTGATGGAACGCAAGCACTACCTCCACCACCTCACCGTCGTCGTCCCGGACCTGGAGGCTGCGCTGGCGAGCTTCGCGCCCTTCGATCCCAATCCGGAGCGCCACCTGCTGGAAAGCACCGGAATCGAGATCGGCGTGGTCCGGATCGGGCCGACCGAGATCCATCTCATCCACCCGCTTCGGGACGACACGCTTCCCGCCCGACAGCTCCGGGAGAAGGGAGGCCCCTTCGTCCATCACATCGGGGTGGGCATCGAATCGATCGACGAGGAGATGAACCGCCTTTCGGAGGCGGGAATGCCGCCGCTGAGCGAGCCTCAGCTCACGGCGCCCGGGCTCCGCGAGGTATTCGTTCGTTTTCCGCGGGGGACCGGCCTGGAGCTGCAGCTCGTCGAGGACAGGCGGGAGGGGAAAGTCGAACTCATCGACAACGGCGTCCTCGACGCCATCGAAAGCGTACGGGAGAGAGCATGAGCACCGTCAAGGCAGTGGGCATCCTCGGCATCGGCCGGGCCCTTCCTCCGAACATCCGTCGCAACGAGGATTGGCCGGCGGACTTCGTCGAACGACTGCTGAGCCGGGAGAAAAAAGGAGAGGCCGACCCCTACCGCGGCATCACCGGCGGCTCGGCAAGCGAGCAGCACTACGATCCGATCATCTCCAAGCAGATGGCGCGGTGGGCGCACGACCCCTTCCGCGGCACGAAGGAGCGCCGGGTCATCGGCGCGGACGAGAAGCCCTCCACCTACGAGATCGCCGCGGCGCGCGAGGCCCTGGAACACGCGAAGGTCGACCCCAAGGACGTGGACCTGCTCCTCGTCCACTCCATGGTGAGCGACGAGGAGTTCCCGCCCCCCTTCAACGACGCGTACATCCACCATCAGCTCGGGCTGAACCCCGATGCCGGTGCCTGGCAGCTCACCAGCGTCTGCAGCTCCTTCATCAGCCACCTGTCCACCGCCTACGCGATGATCATGCAGGGCATGGCGCGCTACGTGCTCTGCATCACGTCGTGCATGTATTCGCGGTGGACCGACTACGCCGCCACCAACTCCCTGTATCACGGTGACGGCGTCGGCGCCGTGGTCCTCGGCCCCGTCGAGGAGGAGTATGGCATCAAGGGCTGGCATTTCCGCACCAACGGCTCGCTCCACGGCGGCATCCGTACCGTCTACCGCAAGCCCCTGGCCGGCCCCAACGGCGAGACGGACATGCCGCCTCATCTCATCACCGAGATGGGCCCCAAGGAGATCCAGTACAAGGTGATGGCGGATCTCATCCCCCAGATCCGCCTCTGCGCCGAGGGAGCCCTCGGCCGCGCCGGCTGGAAGCTGGACGAACTGAAGATGATCTTCACGCACCAGCCCACGGCCTGGTTCAACTACGCCTGCCTGGAAGCCCTCGGCCTGCCCGAGTCGATGCACTACGACACCTTCGCCAAGTACGCCAACCTCAGCTCGGCCTGCATCCCCGTCACCATGTACGAGGCGCTGCAGGAGGGCCGCCTGGAAAAGGGAGACAAGCTCTTCCTCTTCAGCCCCCACGCCGGCTACGGATACGGCGGCATCGCCCTGCGCTGGGCGATCTGAATCGCGCTCGCCAATACGCGGGGCGGCCCCTCGGGGCCGCCCTTTTTTTGCGCCGCGAGCTCCGGCGGCTCTCCACGGCCAAGAACGCCTCGATTCTTTGGCGATGGCCAGAACCGCTTCAGCCGCCCTCGATCGAACCGTAGCGCTCGCGAAGCAGGCGCACGAGCGTCTCGGGCTCGTTGCGCGCGGGGTCCTCGAGCACCTGAGCGAGAAGGTAGCGCAACGCCTCGCCCACCTTCGGGGAGGGACCGATCCCCAGCACCTGCATCACCTCGCGGCCACCGATGGCCAGGTCGGGGATCTGCAGGGCGGGACGCTGCTCGAGGAGGCGACGTGCCCGACCCTCCAGGGCACGCAGATTGTCGAGGAGCGCCTCCTCGTTTCGCCCGTGTCCGAGGATATCGGCCCTGCGAACCTCGAGGAGGCGGTCGAAGGAGTCCCCGATCCGGGCAAGCATCCGGCGCACCGCGGCGTCGCTCCACTCCTCCGTGTAGACGAACTGGTACTCGCGGACGAGGCGCTCCACCTCGTCCGCGACCTTTCTGGCGAAGCGGAGCCGCAGACAGATCGCCCGCGCGCGCTTCGCGCCGCTCACCTCGTGTCCGAAGAAGGTGTTTTCGCCCGGATGCCGGGTCGAAGGTGCGACCGTGCGCGGCTTGTCGATGTCGTGCAAGAGCACCGCCAGACGGACCACCAGGTCCGGCGGCGCGGCGTCGAGAGCTCGCAGGACGTGGTGATAGACGTCGTAACGGTGCCAGCGGTTCTGGCGCAGTCCCAGCCCCTCGAGGAGTTCGGGCAGGATCACCGCCAGGTAGCCCGTGCGCCGCAAAATCTCCATCCCGTATCTCGGATGCGGCGAAACGAGGAGCTTGGCCATCTCCTGGCCGATCCGCTCCGGAGCCACCCTTCGCTCGAATTCGTTCACGAACGCCGGCATGGCGCGCCGCGTCCGGCGCTCGATGCGGCAGCCGAAGCGCGCGGCGAAGCGCGCGGCGCGGACCGGTCGGAGGGGATCCTCGGCAAAGCGCGCCTCCGCCGATCCCACCGCCCGGAGCAGGCCCGCCCGAAGGTCCTCCAGCCCGCCCTGCGGATCGAGGAAGCGGTCGTCGAGCGGGTCGTAGGCCATGGCGTTGACCGTGAAGTCGCGCATGGCCAGGTCCTCCTCGATCGTGCAGACGAAGCTCTCGCCTTCCTCCGCATAGGCCCGGCCGGCACGGTAAGTCGTCACCTCGCAGGAGAAGCCCTCCTGGAGCACCGTCACCGTGCCGTGGGCGATACCGGTCTCGACCACCCGGTCGAACAGCTCGGCGACCCGCTTGGGGCGCGTGTCGGTGGCCACGTCGAATTCGGTGGGAGCCTTTCCGAGCAGTAGGTCTCGGACCGCGCCACCCACGATCCAGGCCTCGTGGCCGGCCTCTCGCAGCCGGCCCAGGATCCCCATCAGCTCTCGCGGCGGTTGGAATTCGCGCAGCTCGCGCGGCGTCGCCTCCACCATGGATTCGCTCCGCCGCCGGTTCTACGCGAGCCGCCGCGGCCCATCAATTGCGCCCGGTCGATCTGCCAGCGCTCCACCCGGGGTGCCGCTCGACGTCGTCGAGGGTCGCTTCGATCTCGCTGGCGGTTGAATCAAACCAACCAGTGGTGATACCCCAAGGGTTGTCGTTTTGCGGTGGGCGGCGGCGTGTTGTGGCATCCCCGGGTAAAGGGCATGAGCGACGATGCGACACGAGCTGGCGTTCGTTGCGATAATTTGTATTTTTACAATCTCTTGCACCAAGGACGAGACACCCAAGCCCCCCGGAAAGCACCAAGCCCCCGAGATCGTTTCATTCGAGGCGAGCGCGACCCGAATCACGTCCGGTGAAACCGTCCGGATCTCTTGGCAGACGCGCGACGCGGAAGCGGTCGAGCTGAAGGCGAACGGAAGGGTCGTCGAACTCGGCGACGCCGATCCGGCCGCCGACTCCGTCGAGATCCCGGTCCACGAGACCACCGAATTTCGCCTCGCGGCGATCGCCGGCGAAAGGCGTGCAGAGGCAGAGCCGATCACCGTGGAGGTCGAAAAGCCGCGGATCGTCTCCTTCACCGCCACGCCCGAGACGATCGAGGAAGGCGAGGCGGTCACGCTCTCCTGGAAGACCGAGTACGCCACCGCGCTCGAGCTTCGAGACGCCGCCGGGGATCCCATCGACCTCGGCGACGCTTCCGTTGCCGAAGGCTCGGTGCAGGTGGTCCCCACTTCCTCGACCACGTACACCCTTCGCGCCATCGCCGGAGGCCATTCGACCGAGGCCAAGACCTCGGTGCGGATCCGCGGCGCGCCGGTCCTGGAGGTCAGCGCAGACCCGTCCGTGATCCTTTACGGCGAGTCGGTCACCTTCCGCTGGACCATGGCCGAGGCGGAGACGCTGCGCATCGAGAGGGATGGCACGCTCATCCACGAGGCCACCGAGGCGAGCGGCGAATTCGTCGACGAACCCCTGCTCACTTCCACCTACGTCTTCACTGCCTCCCGCGGCGAAAAGACGGCGGTGCAGTCGGTGGCCGTCGACGTTCGCCCGGTGATCTTCTCCTTCACCTCCAGCCAGACGCCGACGCCCGTGGGCGATGGAGTGGAGGTCCGCTGGCACGTCGGCGGCGCCCGCGAGATCGTGATCGCGAACGGTGCAGGCTACGAGGAAACCCTCGAAGTCGAGCCGATCAGCGAGGGGAGCCTCGTCCTCCCCATGGGCCCCGAGGGGCGCTTCACCCTCTTTGCCCGCAGCGACTCCCACGAGGAGACGGCTTCCGCCCAGACCCCGGTTCTGCCGCCGCCCACCATCGGCGCGTTCACGGTCGTGCCCGAGGTCGTCAGCGCCGACCCCGGCCAGACCGCCCGCGTCACCTTGAGCTGGAGCGGCGTCGAAGGGGCCACGAGCCTTCTTCTCGAGGGGGACCGCACCGGTCCCATCGATATCTCCGGTCAGCCGACCGCGAACGGCTCGGTCGAGGTCGAGGTCTCCGAGGACACCACCTTCGTCCTGACCGCACAGAACGCCGCCGGAGAGGCAAACGCCACCGCTTCCGTGCGGGTGGTCCCCTTCCCCGCCATCGTCGAACTCGCAGCGGTGCCGGGGCGCGTGGGCGTCGGCGAGGCCTTCGTCCTCTCCTGGGCCACCGTCAACGCCACCTCGATCTCCCTGACCGCCGACGGCCTTTCGGTTCCCGGCGTGGCGGAGGACGACTTCGCCGCCTCGGTCGAGCTGCAGATCGCTGCCGATACCACTTATGTCTTGAGGGCCGAGAACGACGCCGGAGACTGGGTGGAAGAAACCCTGACGGTCACCGTCGGCGCGCCCCAGATCCTTTCCTTCACCGCGACCCCCGACTACGCGCCGACCGGCGGCACGGTGACCTTCGCCTGGGAGAATCTCGGCGGCGTCTCCCTGATCCTCACCGATCCGAGCGGCGCCATCGTCTGCTCCACCACCGACCTCGCCGAGATCGAGGCGGGCGATTGCCCCTCCTCGATCGTCGAGGAGGGAACCTTCGCGTTCACCCTCGTCGTCACCAACGGCGCCGGCGACGAGAGCACCGCCACGGTCACCGTGACCACGAGCACCGGCCCGCGCATCCTCGCGTTCTCCGGCTCCAAGAACGTGCTGACCGAAGGCGAGTCGATCACCTTCTCCTGGCAGGTGCAGGACGATCCCTTTGGAGAAACGCCCGTTCTCTCGCTCAGCGACGGGATCACCAGCTACGACCTCTCCGACGCCGATCCGAACCAGGGAAGCAAGAGTTTCACCATCCACGACGTAGGTGATCTCACCTTCACCTTCACGGCCTCGACCGCGGCGGGGACGAAGAGCGCCACCCACGAGGCGAGGGTCTACGCCCAGCCCTCGGTGACCCTCCTGGCCACTCCCAGCCAGTACGACGGAACCACGCCGATCACGCTCTCCTGGACCTCGGAGAACGCCGACGCCTCGCTCGTCCTCTATTCGCTCGACGGAGATGGCCGGCCGGTGCAGCCGCCACTTTACGAAGTTCCCGAGCCGGAACGCGCCTCCGGGTCCTTCGAGGTGGAGCCCGCGACGAGTACCACCTATCGCATCGTGGCGACCAACGGCGCCGGCGCCACCGCCACTGCCGAGGCGAGCGTCACCCTCGCACCGCCAACCATCCTCTCCTTCGAGGCCGTGCCGGACGAGGTCGTCGAGGGTGACGAGGTGACGCTGAGCTGGAACACGATCCTGGCGACAGCGGTCCAGCTCAGCGTCGCCGAGGAGTTCGTCGCCGAGGAGATCTTCGAACCCTTCGTCGACATCCGAACCCAGGGTGCCACGGCGCTCACGATGACGAATGCCTGCGGAGGAGGGACCTTCCAGGCCATCGACGAGGGCTGCGCTCAGATCACCTTCCCCACAGGATTCACCTTCCCCTTCGGTGGCACCAACCTGACCTCGATCTACATGGCCGCCAACGGCTTTCTCTCCGTCGCTCCGTTTTCCAACACGACCTGGTACAACCAGAATCTCGACGGAACGAATACGCACGTCGCCATCGCTCCCCTCTGGGAGGACTTCGGAACCGGCCAGTTCTACTACCTCTTCGGCCAGGACGATCGGGGCGAGTACCTCGTCACCCAGTGGACGGAGATGGTGTATTACGACCAGCCCCAGTCGAGCGCCACCTTCCAGGCAGTCCTCCGTGCGAACGGCTCCATCGAGTTCCGCTACGGTCCGATGAGTGGAGCGCCCCAGGGCCAGCTCGACGGAGACTCGGCCACCATTGGAATCCAGTATCCGGATGGAAGCTTGGTCTATGTCTTCCACTTCGGCGCCTCTGGCTACACCAGTGGCACGCCCTACCCCGGAGGTCTCTCCGGCAGAGCCTGGCGGTTCGCCAAGCCCGACTTCGCGCCGAACGATTCGTTCCTTTTCCACCCCGCGGAAGATGTCGATGTCGTGCTCACCGCGATTGGCCCCGGGGGTGAGACCGAGGCGACGGTATCGATCACCGTCCACCCGCGGGCGAGGCTCACCGTGATCGGCCCGACGGAGGAGATCGAGGCAGGGGATGTCTTCACCATCGGCTGGACCACGGAAGACGCCAACTCGCTCGTGATCGTGGACGACGACGGCAACACCGTATGCGAAGCGCCGCCGCAGGAAGTGGCCGCAGGATCGTGCGAGATCTCCGAGGCCGTTCCGGGAACCTACACGTACACCGTGCGGGCGACGGGAGCCCTGGGCCACGTCGTCGAGGAAGTGTTGACGCTCGACGTCTACGCTCTCCTGGCCGCCGAGTTTCAGGTGAGTGCCGCCGAGATCGACTACGGGCAAGGCGTCACCCTTTCCTGGGAGACGACCGGCGCCAGCGAGATCTCGCTCACAGCGAATGGCGAGGATCTGCTCTCTGGCAACGAGCCGCTCGATCAGGGCAGCATCACCCACGTTCCCACCGAGGAAACGACCTACGTCTTCACCGCGACCTCGGCGGACGGAAGGACCCGGTCGATCTCCCATACCGTGACCGTCCGAACCTTCCACTTCGAGCTCTCCGCCGATTCCACCCAGGTCAAGCCCGGCACGCCGGTCACGATCAGCTGGAGCGTCACCTCGCTGACGGGTGAGTCGCCCCTGATCTATGCGGTGTGGCCGCTCGAGGAAGTGACGGACGGCTCCGCCGCCTTCGAGGACATCTCCCAGGACGGCATGCCTCCGACGATCGCCGGTGGCGCCGACGGTACGCTCGCCGAGGTCCAGTTCCCCGCCGGATTCACCTTCCCCTATTTCGGCGAAACCTATTCGGCCCTGAAGGTGAGCGCCGACGGTTTCGTCACCTTCAACCTCGGCTTCAACGACACGACGCAGCACGCGAACTACCCGCTTCCCTCGACGGCTCGCCCGAACCAACACCTCGCCATCTTCTGGGACGACCTGCACACTTCGAATGGCGGCGTGTACACCGCATTCCGCTCGAATCCGGACCGTTTCATCGTCCAGTGGTCGCACGTCGCGCGCTACGCCCCGAGTCCGCCCTCGGGCCAGCCGCGGACTTACGACATGAACTTCCAGATCGTTCTCTTCCCCGACGGCAAGTTCGAATACCGCTACGGGACCATGACTCCGCCGTCCACGCCTGCGACCTCCCTGTCCGACTGCACCCCGCTCACCTGCGAAAACGAAACCAACGGATCGAGCGCCACGATCGGCTATCAGGTTCCCGGACAAGACAAGGGCTTCATGCTCCACTTCGGCGGACCGGCGGCCGAGGGCGATCCTCCCTTCCCTGGAGGGCTTGCCAACCGAAGCTTCCGCTATCAGACACCGCCAAGCCATTCGATCGTGGTCACGCCCAGCGACGACACCGAATACGAGGTTTGCGTTGCTTTGGGCGGCAAGACGGAATGCAAGTCCGTCGTCGTCCAGGCTCCCTGGGAGATCCTGTCGTTTGCGGCCAGCAGCGACTGGATCTACCCCGGCGATGCCGTGACGCTGAGCTGGGAGACGGTCGGAGCGGACGACCTCGAACTCACGGCCAACGGGCAGCCGGTCCATCTCGCGGGCAAGGACCTCGAGCACGACGCCCTCGTGCTCTCCCCCACTGAGACCACGACCTACGAACTCACCCTCGTCTCGCTGGGTCGGGCGAAGACCGCTTCCCTCACCGTCGAGGTTCGGCAACTCGACGTCGAGGTCACGGTTCCCGAGGGTCCCTTCGTGGCCGGTCAATCCGTGGACGTGGAATTCGATTACACGGTCCACGCGCCGGGAAACGTGGTGATCTATGGTCCGATGCACGAGGTGCCTTCGACCTTCACCGACATTCGCAACGATCCGAACGCGGTGCTGCTGATCGGTGCAGGTTCCGACGTCACCGTGGTCGACCACGCCTTTGCGGGAGGCTTCGCCTTCCCCTACTTCGGCACGACCCATACGAGCGTACGGGTCTCGACGGACGGCTACCTTTCCTTCGATACCTCGACCACGACGGCGAGCATCAACACGCGCTTTCCGAACTCCGATTCGTTGTCTCGACAGGTCCACCTGGCCGCGTTCTGGGACGACCTGGACACGCGGAGTTCCGGACGAGTTCACGCGCTCTTGGCTTCCGATGGAAGCTACGTCTTCCAGTGGTCGAACGTGAGCAAGTGGCACGGTTCGAGCAACACGAACGAGTACGATCTCAACTTCCAGATCGTGCTCTTCCCGGATGGAGCCTTCGAGTTCCGCTATGGAACGATGGATCCCCCACCTGGCCACTCCTCCATTTGTAAGCCCACGATCGATTGCGTCGCTGATGCGAACGGTTCCAGCGCGACCATCGGTTATCAGGATCCGACGGGTACCATGGGCAACAACCTCCACTTCGGTGGGGAGTCTCAGGACTCGAGCAACGTCCCCTTCCGCGGCGGACTGGCCAACCGCTCCTTCCGCATGGAACCGAAGAAGGCGCCCGGCTCGATCCCGATGACCCTGGGCGCGGAAGAAGGCGAATACGAGTACATGATCTGCGGTGTCGTGAACGGCTACGCGAGATGTGAGGCTTTCGCCTTGGAGCTTCTCCCGCCCAGCTTCGTGATGGTCACGGAGATCCTGCTCGCCCCGGCTTCCGGAGAGGCCCAGTGGTTCGAGGTTCGCAACCTGACGCGCGAATCGATCGACCTGCAGGGGTGGGAGATCCACGTGGGCCCAAGCGTCCACACCATCGCTCAGCCGCTCGTGATCCCGCCCTTCGGCTTTGCCACCTTCTCCTTCGGTCCGGCGGCCGGCTTCGCCGCCGACTACGTGATCCCGGGCCTCGGCCTCTCGTCGGCGTCCGGCTCGTTGAAGATCGCGAAGAGCGGAGTGGCGATCAGCGGATTGAGCTGGGATGCCGCATGGCCCATCGTCTCCGGGCAGAGCCTGGAACTCGATTCGCTGGCGCAGTGGTCGGGCCACCACCACCTGCTGTCGTCGCCTGCGCTCTTCTGTGCTCGCACGGAGAGCTACGACGGTGGATCCAACGCCGGCACACCGGGATGGGACGGCGGGTCGTGCGACACCAGTTCGGGCTACGTCGTCTACAACCACACCGATGCCGAAATCTTCGACATCCAGGCCACCGGCACGCACCTGTTTAGCGGCATCTTCAACGAGGTGGGGGTGAACCTGAGCTTCTCCTTCCCCTTCTTCGGCACCGCCTCCACCCAAATCTGGGTGACGTCGAGCGGCTTCCTCACGGTGACGCAGGCCGACGACGAGTACGTGAACCGACCGTTGCCCTCGATCGCCCCACCCGCCTCGGCCGGCATCATCGCGCCCTTCTGGGACGACCTCTTCTATTCGGCGACTGGAGGGATCGTGAAATGGGAGGAAAGGACGGTCGGCGGACAGAAGGTCGCCATCTTCGACTGGCACAACGTCAACCACTCGGACGTCGGCGCTCCCATCTCCTTCCAGGCCCAGCTCTGGGAAGACGGGCGAATCGTCTTCGCCTATCGGCAGCTCGGAGGTTCGCCAATCGATCGGGCGACTCGCGGCGGAAGCGCGACGGTCGGCATCCAGGCGCCGGGAACGTCGAATCCCGCCTATGTTCTCTACTCCCATGGCCAACCGAGCCTGACCGAGGGCCAGGTGATCGAGTTCGTCCCGATCGCGCCGTGATCCCCTGACGGCTCGCCCCGGCACGACCACGTCGTGCCGGGGCGCCCTTTCGAGGTGGTGGTGGCTGTGCGGCCCTGCCGCCTTTCCTTTGCCCTCGGCGTGGCCGGAAGAGCCGCTCAGGGGCTCAACCCAGCGCCTTCCCCACGCGCGGAGAACTCCGGCTTTCGCTCCGGCGTGGCCCGAGCCAGCGCTTCCCGGGCGCGCTCGGCGTCAAAGTCCTGAACGTAAACCGGTGATCCCGGCTGCTGCCGCCACGACTCGGCGAGGGGGCCGGCGTCGATGGGATCGAAGCCCAGCTCGTCGATGAGCGCCATCACCTTCTTCTTGGCCCGCGGATCGTCTCCGGCGACCGGGATCGCCACCCGGCCGGGCGTGCCGTGCGGCTTGCCCTTCGTCGCCAGCGATCGGGCCGGAATGGTGTTGAAGGCCTTGATGACGGGCCGTCCGAGCATCCGAGATACCCAGACGCTCTCGGGCATCCCCTGCTCGATCTCGCGGATCTCCCCGTCGCGCGTCGGGTAATAGTTGCCGGTATCCACCACCGCCACGTCTTCGGGCACGCCGTCGAAGAGCCCCTTCGGCAGGCGGGGCACGGCGTCCTCGGGGATGGCGACGACGACGATCTCCCCCGACCGCGCCGCCTCCTCCGCCGTCACGGCCTTGGCGCCCGTCTCCCTCTCGAGGTCGCGCAGCGTGTGCGGCCCTCGCGAATTCGCCACGTAGACTTCGTGGCCGAGCTCCCGAAGTCTACGCGTCAGCGTGCCTCCGATGTTTCCCGCTCCAATGATCCCGATTTTCATGCCGCACCCCCTTGGCGGACGGAAACATGATCCGCTCGCGAATCGACTCGCTGCTCAGTGGAGCGTGCCGCGCCCGTGCCGATGAAGGAGACGGTAAACCGAAGGGGTCCACTGCAGGGCGAGGATGTCGAGGTGACCGTCCACGGCGGAGAAGGCGACGACCTCGACGTCGATGGTGTCCTCCATCAGGTCGACGGAGGGACCGGGGACGCCGTCCTCGACCGTCACGCCTCGAAACCACTGGGAACCGCCCGGCGTCGTCATGGCCTCGCGCCAGACGACGTGCGTCCGCCTTCCGTCCACGTCCAGGCCCAGGAGCTGCGACCAGGTTCCAGGCGACTGGCTGAGATCGACCACGGGCCCGAAGGTCGACCCCCCATCGAAGCTCTCCCGCAGAAAAAGCTCGGAGGGCGAAAAGAGATCGTCGGAGTCGTGGGCTTCCCGGGCGAAGGCCAAGTGGTGATGAGAGGCGGCCAGCCGCCCCGGCCCGATCTGAAGGTATCCCTACGTCGCGAGTATCGAGGTGCCAAAGGACTGTCCCCGGTCGAGGCTCCGCGCGAAGAAATGCGTGCGCCACCGAGCTCCGCCGAAGATCCAATCCATCTGCTCCCAGTGGACGAAGACGCGATTGGCATGCGCATGGACGCTGCCGACGAATACAGTGGGCCAATCGCTCGCATAGGGGGAAAGAATGGTGAGCGGCCCGTAGCTTTTTCCGTGATCGCGGCTGCTCCGAATCCGCGCGCGGGGGTCGTCGTTGCGCCAGGAGTCGTCCCACAGCACGTGAACCCCGTTTCCATGCGCGGCGATCCGGACGTCGCCGTGCCCTGCTCCGTCGTCCAGTCGAAGGGGCGGAAGGAAGCTCGCTCCTCGGTTCGGGCTGACGGCGACGGCAACGCCGCCGATCTCATCCTCTTCCGACCAGGTCCAGGCCACGTGAAGCCGACCGCCGCTCCAGGTGATGGCCGCGGGCCCCCCGGGCAAGGGCCCGCTCACCGGGACCGGAGAGCCGAAGGTGGCGCCCCTGTCGCGACTCGTCCGCATCGAGAGCGTTCCGTCCTCCACCCACGCGACGTGCACGTCCCGTTCGTGAGCGTACACCCGTGGATACGAGGGGAAGTCTGCTCCGCTCGAGATCGCCAGGGGCGCCGACGCGCCTCCCGGATCGCGCCGCAAAAACATCAGTCTTTCCGTCGTCCAGTCCACCCAGACGACGTAGAGGTCGTCGCCAAAGCGGGCCATCTCGGCCCAGCAGAGATCGCCCGCCGCGAGCTCCACCCAGTCCTCGTCCAGTGCAGCGCCCGCCGAAAACGCCGCGAGCAGGACGACCGAAATGGACGCCGTCGTCAGCCGCATGACATTGGCCCTCCTTCCCACCCTGGGATCTCGAGTGCCGAAGCAAGTTAGGAGCCGGTTGCAGTGACGTAACCTGCTGCGGCGGTCGCCCACCTTCGCTCGGCGACGGCTACCGCGTCATCGCGCGCATCGTGGCCTTCTCCGCCGACGTCGTCCTGCAGATCCCCATCGGCGCCCTCTTTCGTGCCGGCCGCACCTGGAGCGTCCTCC
>Ga0079224_100003984_pt1 | contig 18901 bp, 18 predicted proteins | sample Stecom2015_FD_80414 | JGI IMG/M metagenome (GOLD analysis project Ga0079224, IMG submission 80414) | Agricultural soil microbial communities from Utah to study Nitrogen management - Steer compost 2015 | ecosystem: Environmental > Terrestrial > Soil > Agricultural land | place: USA: Utah... | reverse complement strand
GGGGTGGTGGCGAGAAGGGTCATGGGTCCTGTCCTCCGGGTGGGGGCGGACCCGCTGCTGCAGAGCCCGCCGGGAATGGCGAAGGGCAGAGCGGATGCTCTGCCCTTGTCGGCTCTGGAGAGGGTCGGTGGCGCTATACGGCGGCCGGCCCCTCCGGAGCCGACTTCGCATAGAACTGCCAACGCTTCTGCATGGGAGGGACCATACACGTCTCCGGCGCCCGCGCCATCCCGGGAGTCGAGGAGCGGACAACAGGGCGGGTCCCGCGTACGGTGGGAGGAGGTCCGCCGACGGGCCTCGCCGGCGGTCCGACCCGTGAGGAGGACGGATCCATGCCGCGCAATGTCGCCCAGAAGCTGATCGCCGACCATCTCGTCGAGGGCGGCGCCGATCCCGGTCAGGAGATCGGGCTGCGGGTGGACCAGACCCTCACCCAGGACGCGACCGGCACCATGGTGATGCTCGAGCTCGAGGCGATGGGCCTGGACCGGATCCGCACCGAGCTGTCCGTGCAGTACGTGGACCACAACCTGCTGCAGACGGACTGGAAGAACACCGACGACCACCTCTTCCTCGAGTCGGCGGCCCGGCGGTTCGGGCTGTGGTTCTCGAAGGCCGGCAACGGCGTCTCCCATCCCGTGCACCAGGCGCACTTCGGCCGCCCCGGAGCGGTCCTGATCGGCTCGGACTCGCACACCTGCGCGGCCGGGGCGCTGGGGATGCTCGCGATCGGCGTGGGCGGTCTGGAGATCGCGATGGCGATGGCCGGCCAGCCGCTGTACGTGACCATGCCGGAGATCTGGGGCGTGGAGCTCACCGGCGAGCTGCCCGCCTGGGTCAGCGCCAAGGACGTGGTCCTGGAGATGCTGCGTCGTCACGGCGTGAAGGGCGGGGTGGGCCGCATCATCGAGTACCACGGCGAGGGGCTCGCGCAGCTGACCGCGATGGACCGCCACGTCATCGCGAACATGGGAGCGGAGCTCGGCGCGACCGCGACCGTGTTCCCGGCCGACGACGCGGCGCGCGACTATCTCGACTCCGTCGGCCGCGGCGGCGAGTTCACGCGGATCGAGGCCGACGACGGCGCGGGCTACGACCGCACCGAGCACATCGACCTCTCCGCCCTCGAGCCGCTGATCGCCCGGCCCTCCTCCCCCGGGAACGTCGTGCCCGTCGCGTCCGTGGCCGGGGAGGAGGTCTCACAGGTCGTCGTCGGCTCCTCGGCGAATCCGGGGCTGCGGGACTTCGCCGTGGTGGCCGAGATCCTCGAGGGTCGGCAGACCGCGCCCGGGATGTCCCTCGACATCAACCCCACCTCCCGCGAGGTGCTCGCGGATCTGATCACCGGCGGCTGGCTCACCTCGCTGGTCACCGCCGGGGCGCGCATCCACCAGTCCGGCTGCATGGGCTGCATCGGGATGGGGCAGGCCCCCGCGACCGGCCGCAACTCCCTGCGCACCATGCCGCGGAACTTCCCCGGGCGCTCCGGCACCGAGGAGGACTCCGTGTGGCTGTGCTCGCCCGAGACCGCGGCCGCCGCGGCGCTGACCGGCGTGATCACCGATCCGCGCACCCTCCAGGACAGCCACGGCATCACGTACCCGCGCCCGGCGATGCCGGAGCGCTTCGCGCGGATCGACGACATGCTGCAGGCGCCGCTGCCGCCCGAGGAGGCCGCGCAGGTCGAGCTCGTCAAGGGCCCGAACATCTCCACGCTGCCGGAGTTCACGCCGATCGAGGACGATCTGCGGGTGCCGGCGCTGCTGGTGATGGGTGATGACGTCTCGACCGACGAGATCATGCCGGCCGGCTCCCGGGTGCTGCCCTTCCGCAGCAACATCCCGAGGATCGCCGAGTTCTCCTTCACCCGGATCGACGAGACCTATCCGCAGCGTGCGAAGGAGGCGGAGGCAGGGCACGTGGTGATCGCCGGGGAGAACTACGGACAGGGCTCCTCCCGCGAGCACGCCGTGATCGCGCCCCGCCACCTGGGGCTGCGCGCGGTGATCGCGACGTCCTTCGCCCGCATCCACTGGCAGAACCTCGCGAACTTCGGGATCCTCGCCCTCGAGTTCGACGACCCCGCCGACCACGACGGGATCGAGGTCGGCGCCGAGGTCGTGCTCGAGGGGATCCATGCGTCGCTGCGGGCCGGGAGCTCGCTCACCGCCCGGATCGGCGAGAAGGACGTGCGGCTGCACCACCGGCTCTCGCCGCGGCAGGTGGACATGGTGCTCGCCGGAGGACGGATCCCGCTGACCGCGCAGGACCTGTGAGGTCGGGCCAGGGCCGATCGACCGGAGGGTCGGACGGCGCGCAGGGTCGGCGCGTAGGCTCGAGGCATCGCACGGCACCCGTGCGTCCACTCGACCGAGGAGGTCCGCGATGAGCACCGACGAGAAGTTCGAGAACAGCAAGGACAAGCTGGGCGGCCAGGCCAAGGAGGGCCTCGGCAAGCTGACCGGCGACAAGGAGACCGAGGCCGAGGGCCAGGCCCAGCAGGGCAAGGCCGACGCCAAGGACAAGCTCCAGGACGCCCGCGACACCGTCAAGGGCGCGATCGACGGCCTGCGCGGCAAGGACACGCAGGACTGATCGGCGCCGGGCCGAGGCCCGACGCACGTGAATCCCCGAGGGCGGCTCCACCAGGTGGGGCCGCCCTCGTCGTGCGCTCCGGCGTCACCGCCGCGGGCGCATCATTCCAGCCTCGTGACCTCCTGCCCGTCCTCGACCGCGTACTCGCCGGTCCGGAACGGCTCGGGGGCGAGCACGAGATGGACGGCGCCGCTCGCGGTGGTGCGGGTGCTGCGCACCGCGAAGCCGCGCGGCGGTGACCCGTCGGCGAAGAGGCGCTTGCCGCCGCCGACCACCACCGGGAAGACGATCAGGTGGTACTCGTCGATCATCCCGGCCTCGTGGAGGGCCGCGGCGAGCTGCGCGCTGCCGCTGACCTTCAGCTCCCCCTCCCCCTCCGCCTTCAGCCGGGCGATCGCGGGCAGCGGGTCGGCGCTGTCGATCACGGTGGTCTCGCCCCAGTCCAGCTCGTAGCCGGCATGGGCGACCACATAGCGCCGTGTGTGGTTGATGGCCCGTGCCACGGGGTCGCTGTCGTCGACCTGCGGCCAGAAGGCGCGGAACATCTCGAAGGTGGTCCGACCCAGCAGCGCCGTGTGCGGGGTCTCGAGCCAGGAGGTGACGATCTCGCCGAAGTCGGCGTCGGCGGTGTACGGCACCTGCCAGCCGCCGGCGGTGAACCCGCCCGAGGGGTCCTCGTCGGCGGCGCCCGGCGCCTGCATCACCCCGTCGAGGGTGAGGAAGGTGTTCACGGTCAGTCTCATCATCGGTCCTCTCGAGGCGGGATGGTGGAGGTCGAGTCTCCGCCGACGGGGTGGCAGGGTCCAGGGCGGGACGGAAACTCCTTCCCCGGCTCGTGAGGATCGACGGGCCGGGACCGGTGACAGGCGGCGCTGCGAGGCGCACCATGGAGGCCCCCTCCGAGAGGACTCCCCATGACCCAGCGTGTTCGTGTGCATAACTTCGGCGTCTCCCGCGACGGGATCGGCGCCGGCGAGGACCAGACCTTCGAGCAGCCCTTCGGGCACGTCGATGCGATGGCGCTGCTGGGCTGGGGCTTCGCCACCGCCAGCTTTCCCTCCCATGAGCCCGGCGTGGGCACCCGCGGCTTCGAGGACCGCCTGACCCGGGATTTCGACCACGGGATCGGGGTCGAGATCATGGGCCGGCACAAGTTCGGCCATCAGCGCGGGCCGTGGACCGACGACGGCTGGATCGGCTGGTGGGGCGAGGAGCCGCCGTTCCACACCCCTGTCGTGGTGCTCACCCACTACGAGCGGGAGCCGCTGGTGGTCGGCGAGACGACCTTCCACTTCGTGAACGCCTCGCCTGCGGAGGCCCTCGAGCGGGCGAAGGAGCTCGCGGGCGGTGAGGACGTGCGGATCGGCGGCGGGGTCACCACCGTGCGGGAGTTCCTCGACGCGGATCTGATCGACGAGCTGCACGTCTCGATCGCGCCGGTCGAGTACGGGCACGGGCTGCGGCTGTGGGAGCGGCCCGAGGAGCTCGAGGACCGCTTCCATCTGGAGAAGGTCATGGCGCCGAGCGGCGTCGAGCACTGCTTCCTGTGGCGGCGGTGACCGAGCAGGTCTCGGTCAGCTGAGCTCCTCGAGCATCTCGAGCGCGCCGTACGCCTCGATGAGCACCTCGGCGGTGCCGCGGACGCGGACGTCCTGCCCGTCCGGCGTCTCCTCCCTCTCCAGCAGCCCGTAGGCGGCGAGGGTGGAGAGGTCCCGCTCGGCCTGCCAGTACCGGGTGATCTCGTCGACGTCGGGATCCCCGGCGGGATCCTGAGGGACCAGGCCGCGGTCGAGCGCGACGCGGATCGTGCCCGGGAGCAGCAGCCCCTCGGGCGCGACCGTGTGCAGCAGCGCGGTGAAGGTGTCCGGGCCGCCGAACAGTCCGCCCTCCTCCGGATCCTGCCGCAGGCTCTCCAGGACAAGCAGCACCATCAGGGCGCGGGCGAAGCGGACGAAGCCGGCCGGGTCCTCGGCCTCGTCGGCCGCCGGCACCATCCCCTCCCCCGGCATGACCTCGGTGCCTTCCGCGGTCAGCCAGCCCCCGGCCACGAGCGCGTTCCAGGGGCCGACGATCTCTCCGATCTCCCGCATCGTGGTGGGCTCCGCGTCGCCGAGGTCGAGGGCCTGGGCCAGGGCGCGGACGTCGGCCGCGGCCAGCTCGCCCTCGGGGCCGAGCGGGAGGCCGTCGCCGACGTGCTCGAGCAGGGTCACGGCGCCACGCACCAGCGGGATCCGCGCGAGCGCCCCGGCGGCGGCGGACGGATCCTCGTCGAGGTCGGCCGCCCGTTCGAGGTCCTCGCGGTGCAGCCCGTCCTGCGGGAGGAACCAGGGCCAGCCGGTCGGTTCCGCGGCGGCGGGCGCAGGCTCCTCGGGCTCCGGCGGCGGCGCGGCGGAGAAGACGACCGACAGGTCGACGGGGTCGGAGCCCGCGTCCGGAGGACGACGGCGTTCCTGGTGGTCGTGTCGCGTGCTGTGCTGCTCCGGCATGCCGTCCATGATGACGCCTGGTCGCGCCGGGCGCGATCACCGCCGCCCGGGCACCACCTGGCCGTTCTCGAGTCGGATCACGTGGTCCGCTCCGCGCAGCGCCTCGAGGCGGTGGGCGACGACCACGGTGGACGCTCCGGTCCCCTGCACGCCGGCCACGATCCGCTCCTGGGTGAGGGGATCCTGGTGGCTGGTGGCCTCGTCGAGCACCAGCACCGCTGCCGAGATCCCTCCGGGTGCCCGGGAGGCGCGCAGAAGGGTGCGGGCGAGGGCGAGCCGCTGCCGTTCGCCCCCGCTGAGCGCGCTGCCGCGCGGCCCGACGGGTCGATCGAGCGGAAGCGGCGAGCAGGCCGTGCGCAGGACATCCCGCATGTCCTGCTCCGAGGCGTCGGGGTCGGCCACGAGCAGGTTCTCGGCGACGGTCCCCTCGAGCAGGAACGGCTCCTGGTCCGCGACCGCCACGATCCGCTGCACCTGGGCGGAGCCGAGATATCGTGCGTCGACGTCGCCGAGCGAGACGGCGCCCGCACTCGGATCGCGGTGGCGCTGGAGGAGACGTGCGATCGTCGACTTGCCCGATCCCGTGGGCCCGGTGACGCCGAGGGTGGCTCCGGGTGGCAGGCGCAGGTCGACGGCGTCGAGCACCGGGACCGGCCGTCCGGGGTAGCCGAAGGTCACCTCGGTCAGTGCGGCGGCCGACGCCTCCATGCTCGACCCGGGACCGGCGAGATCACACGGCGTCCCCGGCTCCGCGACGAGCGGAGCGGCCTCGGTGAGCTCCCGGACGCGCCGGCTCGCGTCGAGACCGGCAGGCAGCGACACGGCAAGGCGCTCCAGGGTGTCGAACTCGGACGCGGTCGCATGCACGAGCGCCGCCGCCATGAGCACGGCGGGCAGGACCTCCGGCGCCGAGGTGAGTCCGACCAGGAGCACGAGCAGCGTGCCGCCCCATAGACGCAGGGCGCTCGCACCATGACGGAGGCCCGCACGGCGGGCCCGGGACCGCAACGCCGCTCCGAGCCCGTCGTCGAGCGCGCGCATCTCCGCGAGACGTTGCGCGCGGGTCCCGGCACCGAGGATCACCTCTCGCGCCTTCAGGGAGTCCGCGACGTGCTGGGTGAGATCGCCGCGCAGTCGGCCGAGCTCGCGAGCGGTCACGCGGTCCGGGCCGCGGCCGAGGATGGGGACGACCCAGCCCGCCGCGAGGACCAGGGCCAGCGTCGAAGCCGTGGTCGGGCCCGCGGTCGCGGCGGTGAGCGTGATCGCCGCGACGGGGAGGACGGCGGCGCTGAGCGCGGGAGCAAGGGTGTGGGCGAAGAACACCTCGATGCGGTCCACCTCCCGCACCGCTACATCCAGCACGCGGGCCGACCCGCCCGCGTCGGTCACCGCCGGAGCCTGCGGGAGGAGTCGCTCCATGACCAGGATCCGCAGCTCGCCCAGGAGACGGAACGCGGCCAGGTGCCCGGTGAGCTGCTCGAGATAGCGCAGCGTCCCCGCGGTGAGCGCGAGCGCGACGAGGTCGGCGAGGAGTCCGGCCATCGGCGCGGTCCGCCCGCCGGTGAGCGCGGCACCGATCGTCCACGCGGGCAGGGCGAGGAGCGCGGCCGACGCCGCGTGCCCGAGGATCCTGCAGAGTGCGGAGAGGGCGAGCAGCGCCCGCTCGCGGGCGGCGAGGGCGAGCAGCCAGCGCAGATCCGTCATCGCGCCGCTCCGTCGGCGAGCGTCTGTTCGGCGGTCGCCGGGTCGACGGACTCCGCTGCGAGTGCGTCGGCGTAGTAGCCAGGGCGGGAGCGCACGAGCGCGGGCGGACCGCAGTCCGTCACGGTCCCGTGCTCGAGGACGACCACCAGATCCGCGTCCAGCGTGTGCCGCAGGCGATGGGAGACCTCGAGCACCGTGCAGCCGTGCAGGCAGGCGTCGAGCCGCGCGCGCACAAGCTGTGCGGTCGCGCGGTCAAGGTCTGCGGTGGGCTCGTCCAGCAGCACGAGGCCGCGGCGCTGGATCAGCAGCCGCGCCAGACCCAGCCTGCGGCGCTGTCCGCCCGAGAGCAGGGCACCGCCGTCTCCGACCCGCGTCCGCTCACCCTCGGGCATGGTGCGCAGGTCGGCAGCGAGCCCGGCCGCTTCGAGGGCGCGCGCGCGAGCGCTCGCATCGGCCGACGGGGCGACCAGGCGCAGATTGTCGGCGAACGTTCCGGAGATCAGGTCGACGTGCTGGCCGAGGCTTGCGCAGCGGCGGCGGCGCGTGCCGGCGTCAGCCGGGACACCGTCGAGCCGGATCGTGCCGCGGGAGGGGTCCTCGAGCCCGCCGAGCACCCGCATGAGGGTGGTCTTCCCCGCGCCGGAGGGGCCGACCAGGGCGATCCGCGCGCCGGCGGGGAAGTCGAGGTCCACCCCGTTGAGCACAGGGGTGCTCCCCCGCGCGAAGACCAGGCCCTGCAGGGCGATCGATGGGGCGCGCTGGTCGTCGCCGGGCGCTTCGACTGCGGGAGGCTCTCCGCCTGCGCGGTCTGCGCCGTCTGCGGAGGCAGCCTCGGTCGGGTCGCCGGCGACGAGGTCGTCGAGCTGATCGCGTCGGGCCCGGCCGCCGAGGGCGACGTAGAAGGTGCGCCCGATCCTGCCCATCGGCTCCTGCAGTAGCACGATCAGCAGGATCCCGGACAGGGCCTGACCGGGGCCGATCCGTCCACTGTCCAGTCCGTGCAGGACCAGGGCGACGGCGACGCACCCCATCAGCACCCCGAACACGGCGTCGTGCACCACGATCACCATCTGGTTGCGGGCGAGCAGTCGAGTGAGCTCACGCATCGACCCCCGCGCCGACTCCGCATAGGCGGACAGCACCCGGGTTCCGGCGCCGAGCACGCTCAGCGTGGACAGTCCCTCCACGAGCTCGAGATAGCTTGCCGCGGCCCGGCTCTGCGCACGACGGAACGCACCGTTCGAGCGGCGCAGCACTCGGTCGCCGAGCACGATCAGAGGCGGTACCAGCGCGATCGCGCACAGCAGCACGAGCGCACCGACCGTGTCGATCACCACCGCCCACAGTGCCAGCACCAACAGCGGGGCGGTGAAGGCGGCGAGCGTGGGGGTGAGGAAGCCGGCGCGATAGTCGGCGACCTTCTCGACTCCGGCCGTGGCGGCGTCGAGCGTCAGCCCGTCCTCGGCGCCGGGACCCGGGGCGAGGGCAGAGCGCATCACCCGCTGCCTCCAGTCGGTCTCCGCCTCCTGCGCCATGCGCCCCACCCTGGCCTCGGCACCGGTCCCCGCCGCGGCGGCGAGCACCACGAGCACGAGGGCGGACACCGCGGGCGGGGTGAGAGCACGACCGGCGAGCGCGGCGTCCACCACGGCGCCCAGGCAGACGGTCGCCCCGGCCAGCGTGAGGGTCCGCGCCCAGGTCAGCACCAGGGCCGTACGGGATCCGGCCGGCGGATCGCAGAGCGCCTCACGGATCCACACGGGTGCTCAAGCCTCCTCGTCGACGAGGTCCGGGTGGAGCGCCGCGGCGATCTGGCGCAGGCCCTCCCCCAGCCGTGACCCGGCGGTGCCCGAGGTGGTCAGCGCGTCGACGAGGTGAACGCGCCCCTCCGCAACCGCCGGTACCTCGGCGAGCGCCGGGCTCTCCAGCAGGGAGGCGAACGGACCCATCCCCGCGCCGTGGAAGTCCTGGACCAGGATCACCTCGGGGGCGGCGTCGATGAGCACCTCCGGATCGGCGGCAGGGGCGGAGCGCCATCCGGCCTCCGTCGCGATCGAGGTGCCCCCGGCGAGCTCGATCAGGGTGCTGGTCGAGGAGGAGTCCGCGAACATCATGGTCGACGGGCCGCGGGCGAACAGTCCCAGGGTCCGCGGGGCGTCCTGCGCGGCCTCGACGGCGGTGGTGACCTCGTCGACCTGCTGCTGCACGGCGGCGGTGACGCGTGCGGCGGCATCCTCCGCCCCGAGGAGCTCCCCGAGGCCGGTGATCACATCGATCACGGACTGCGGGGAGTCGAAGTCGGAGGAGACGAAGGCCGCGCAGGGCACGCCGGAGGCAGTCAGCGACTCCCCCACCGATTCCTCGTCGCCGTGGCGCTGCGTGAGCAGGACCAGATCCGGTGCGAGCGCCAGGACCTGCTCGGGATCCGGCGAGGGTGCGCCGACGACGGTGTGCTCGACCTGCTGGGCGAGGTCGGACTGGTTGGCACTGGAGGGGTCCTGCGCTCCCTCGACCACGCCGACCACGCGCTCGGGCCCGACGAGCTCGAGGGCGAGGTCGCCGGTCTCGGTGGAGACCGCGACGATGCGCTGCGGCGCGCTCTCGAGCCTCACCTCGGCCCCGCCGATCGTGACGGTGCGTGGCCAGGTGCCTTCTGCCTCCGTACCGCCGGCGTCGGAGGCGCCTGCGGCGGAGGTTGCGGCGCGATCGTCGCTGTCCGCGGAGGCGCAGGCGGCCAGGGCCGCGAGCGTGCCCAGGGAGAGCAGGGAGGTGCGGCCGAGACCGCGTCGGGTGAGGTGATGCATGAGTTGTCCTGTCCGTGTCGTGGGTGGTGGGGGTGGCGACGGGTGGCCGCCGTGGGACGTCGTCGGGTCAGGGCCGACGATCGAGGCGACCGCGGACCGCGATCCGGAGCCGGTCGGTGAGCGGGTCGAGGTCGACGTCGGCGCGGATCCGGTAGGCCTCGGCGAGCAGATCCGCGCGCAGCACCTCGTGCGGCGAGCCGCCGGCCAGGACGCTCCCGTCTCTCAGCAAGGTGAGGTCGTCGCAGGCCCGGGCGGTGAGGTTCAGGTCGTGCAGCACGACGCCGATCGCGCGTCCTTCTGCGGCGAGGTCCCCCAGCAGCTCGATCACATCGGCCTGGTAGCCGAGGTCGAGGGCGGAGACGGGTTCGTCCAGGAGCATCACCTCGGAGTCCTGGGCGAGCTGCTTGGCGATCAGCACCAGCTGCCGCTGACCGCCGGAGAGCTGGTCGATCCGTCGCTCCCGGAGGTGCCAGGCGCCGACCCGGGCCAAGGCAGTCTCGACGACGTCGCGATCCTCGGCCGTCAGGTCCCCCTGCAGGCGCGAGAGAAGGCCGTGGTGGGCGTAGCGGCCCAGCCCCACCACGGTATCCACCTGCAGTCCGGCCTCGGCGTGGGTGTCCTGCGGGAGCACCGCGATCCGGCGTGCGCGCTCGCGGGCCGTCAGGGCGGTGACGTCGTGGTCGCCTACGAGCACCGCGCCGCCGCTGAGCGGGACCAGACCGGCCAGGGCACGCAGGAGAGTCGACTTGCCCGCCCCGTTGGGGCCGACGAGGCCGTGCACGCGCCCCCGGTCGAGGGTGAGGTCGACCCCGTGCACGACCGTGCGTCGGCGGTAGGCGACGCGCACCCCCTGGGCACGCAGCGCGCCGTGGTGAGCGTCCGCGGTGCGGACCGGGGTCTCGGGCGAGGCCGCGAGCGGGGGCGCGACGGGGGTCGGGAGTGGAGCCGCGACCGAGGTCGGGATCGGTGGCCGCGGCATCAGCGCCCTCCTCTACGACAGACGAGGGCCAGCAGCACCGGTGCACCGACGAGTGCGGTGACGATCCCGGTCTGGAGCGTGACGGGGTCGAAGAGGTTGCGGGCGACCACGTCGGCGAGGACGAGGAAGACCCCTCCGACGAGCACCGAGACGGGCAGCAGCACCCGGTGGTCGGGGCCGAGCAGCAGACGCGCCAGATGCGGGACCACGAGTCCGACGAAGCCGATCACGCCGGTCACGCAGACACCCGCTGCGATCACGACGGCGCTGAGTGCGAGCAGGACTTGGCGGGTGCGTGCGGTGCGCATCCCGGTCGATGCGGCCTGGTCCTCACCGAGCAGGAACAGGTTCAACTCCCCGGCGGTGCCGAGCAGGACCACGATCCCGACCAGTCCGGGCAGGGCCGCGACGGCGACGTCGGTCCAGGTGGCGCCGGTGAGGTCGCCGTTGAGCCAGAACATCGCCGCCTGGGCGTCGTCGCTGCGAGGCGCGTTGGCGATGGCCGCGGAGATCACGGCTCCGAGCAGGGAGTTCATCGCGATGCCGACCAGCAGCAGGGTGCCCCCGCCACCGCCGCGCAGGCCTGCGACCAGCTGCACCACGAACACGGCGGCGAGCGCGCCGAGGAAGGCTCCCAGGGGCAGCGTGAGCGGGGTGGCGAGGCCGGTGACGATGAGGATCACGGCGACCATGGCGGCGCCCGAGGAGACGCCGGTGACCCCGGGGTCGGCGAGGGGGTTGCGGAACACCGCCTGCATCACTAGGCCCGCGGCCCCGAGACCTGCACCGACGACCAGCGCGAGCAGCACTCGCGGCAGTCGGATCGACCACACCAGACTGGCGGTGGCGGCAGACGGCACAGGCGGCGAGATGCCCACGGCCTCGAGCATCGGGCGGGTCGGCTCCAGCAGGATCACGAGCGTATCGACCGGACCCGTGGCCGAGGGGCCCAGCGAGGTGGCCGCGAGGACAGCAGCCGGGACGAGTCCGGCGAGACACAGGGTCAGCAGCGCACGGCCGCGCGGGACTGCACGGTGCGGCGCGGCGCGCAGGCGCTGCGGAGGGACGACGTCAGTGACCACGGATAGACATGATAGCCATTCTCAACAGTGAAGTCACATCAGTGTCTGCGGACGCCCGCGGCCACGGGCCCCACCCCCCCGGGAGCTGCGCTCAGCGCTCCTTCGGGGTGCGGGTCTCCGCGCTGAGGAACCAGGCCTGCTGCTCGAGCTTCTCGATGATCCCGTGCAGGATGTCCGCGGAGGTGGGATCCGCCTCGTCCACCTCGTCGTGGACCGAGCGCATCGTGCCCACGGTCCCCTCGATCGACGCGGTCATCAGGTCGATCGCATCGTGCGTGAGCACCTCGCCCTGGGGGAACTCGGGCAGCGTGGTCTGCTCGGCGACCACCGCCGGACGGGCATCGGGCGCGGCGTGGAGGGCGCGCATGCGCTCGGCGACGTCGTCGGCGCTCGCCCGGGCGATGGCGACCACCTCGTCGAGGTTCAGGTGCAGGTCGCGGAAGTTCGGGCCCACGATGTTCCAGTGCGCCTGCTTGCCCACGAGGTGCAGGGCCGTGAGGTCCACCAGGACGGCCTGGAGGTTCTTGGTGAGTGCGGCGGGGGCGAGGAAGCCCTGCTCGGCGGTCTCGCGCCCGGGGCGCGTGGACCCTGCCGGATCGGGGACGGTGACGGGGTCGTTCATGAGAGGTCCTCCTTGTCGATGACCTGCGCGATCCGCGAGGTCCACGGACCGCGATCACTGCTCGGCACGCTAATCAGCGGGCCCGGGGACGGCAACGTTCCGGGCCGTGCGGTCGACGTGGTGCCCGCCGGCGGGCGCCGCGGGAGGGCCGGAGCAGAGACGTGACCGGCGCGACCCCGCGGGGCCCGAGGCTTGACCCTGCTCCAGGAGCAGGGTCTGGGATCGAGGCATCGGTCCGGAGCACGCCGACGGCCGACGCGGAGACGGTAGAGGGTCTCCCGCGCCGGATGGCGACCGTGGTCGAGGACACCGACCGGGAGCGTCCGCGGCTGCGGGATCCGGCCGTGGGCTCCCCCGTGGGCGAGGACCAGGCCCGCATGGTGCTCGGGCTCGCCTTCGCGGAGCTGTTCAACCCCGCGCAGCTGCGCGCGCTGCAGCGGGTGGACGAGCTCCGGCACGGCAGGAATGACGGCGCGTCCTGATCGGGCGAGGCAGTGCCTTGCAGGCCCGTCCCCATTCTTCCGAGCCGCGTGCCTGTGATTCCGGTGCCGCGCGCGCCTCGGCTCGTGGCCGCGGCTGCGAGCCCGGCGCCTCGCACCCTGGGCCTCGAGCCCCGTTCCTCGCGCCCTGGTCCTCGAGCCATGGTCGAGTACTGGCGTGTGGCGTACCAGTACGCCTATATAGGCATAGCGGTACGCCATACGCCATCACCTGACCACATGCGGCACGCACCCGCGGCGGGACGATGCCGGGGCGGCCGTCGACCGTCTCAGATCTCGATCTCGCGCCCGTCCTCGGTGCGCAGCTGGAGCACGAAGCGGGAGCCGGGGCCCTCGTGGACCGGGGCGACGCCGTCGCCGAGGTCGAGCGCGGCCAGCGCCTTCTTCAGCGGCTCGGGCTTGACCTCGATGCGCTCGAAGGAGACCAGCTCGATCGTGGGCAGGTCGGTGAGGCCGGGCTGCTCGGTGGTGCCCCAGTCGATGAGGAAGGGCACGCCGTAGTTGCACGGGGCGCGGGCCTGCGTGAGCCGCCACTGCAGGAGCTCGCCGTCGGCCGCGGTGCGGGAGAGGTCCTCGACGGGGCCGGGATCGACGCCGGCGGCGCGAGAGCGCTCGGCGACCTGGTCGATGCCCTCGGGGTGCACGGCGTAAGTGATCAGGGTGGGGCGCTTCAGGCGGTTGATGCTGAAGGTCTTCGGCAGCTCCTCGTCCTCGCGCTCCGGGTCGGGGCCGATCAGCTCGAGGTAGTGCGGGCGTCGCTCGCCGCCGACGGTGAGGGCGACCAGGGCGTTCGCGGTGCCGGTGGGGTGGCTGCCGCCGGGGGCGGGGGTGACGCCGGTGAGCTCACGGAACCACTCGACGGTCTCGGCGAGGTCGGGGCCGGCGATGACGATGTGGTCGAGCAGGTGGGGGACGGACATGATGCTCCTTCGTCCGGGGTGGGGCGGGTATGCCCAGCCTGCCACCTGGCGCGGGCACTGCGCGCATCGGCCGTGCGTCGCCCCGCCCTCAGAACAGCGTCTCGACCGCCTCGCGCACGATCCCGTCGGCGTCGACGACCGGGATCAGCCGCCACTTGTCGAAGGCGGTGCAGGGATGGGAGAGGCCCAGGGTGACCACCTCGCCGAGCGCGACCGGGGCCTCGCCCTCCCAGCGCAGGAAGGCGTGCTGGTCGTTCAGCGCGGTGATCTCGGCGCACGCGTCGGCCGGCAGCGGTCGTTCCTTGCCGCCGAGCCGGTCGGCGACGGCGAGCGGGACGGGCAGGCCCTCGTCGTAGGGGACGTCGCGCTTGCCGGCATCGAGCAGGGCCAGTCCCGGCTCGGGCAGGGAGATCACCCGCGCGTGGGCGCGCATCGCGGGCAGCAGCGCCTCCCGCTCGGGCAGACCCCGGTCGCGGTCCAGCGGCGAGATCCCGCGGTAGAAGACGCTGTCGTGGACGATGTACGCCCCCGAGCGGAGGATCGCGCGGGTCCCCTCGATCCCGGTGATGGCGCCCGCGACGAGGTCCGGATAGGCGCTGCCGCCGGCGGTGATCCAGGTCGGCCCGTCGATCAGCGGGCGGATCTGCTCGCCGAGGGCGGCGAGGCGCGCGCAGTAGCGGCGCACCGCCTCGAGGGCCTGGTCGGAGCGGTCGTGGCCGAGCGCGCCCTCGTAGCCGCAGACGCCGCGGAGCACGAGCCGGTCGGAGGCCGCCGCGGCCTGCGCGATCTCCCGGGCGGCCTGCTCGTCGCGGGCGCCGGTGCGACCGCCGTCGGCGCCGAGCTCGACCAGCACCCCGATCCGCGCACCGTCCGGCAGCGCCTCCTCCATCAGCTCCAGGGGGCGCAGGGAGTCGGCCCAGAGGGTGAGCTCCTGCTCGGGATGCGCGGCGAGATGGGCGGCGAGGTCGCCCAGCAGCGCAGGGTCCAGGCAGGTGTTCGCCAGCTGCACCGCCCCCACCCCGGCGCGCAGCGCGACCCCGGCCTGCCAGCCGGTGGCGACGGTGATGCCGGTGGCGCCGGCCGCGAGCTGGCGGTGCCAGAGCGCCGGGGCCATGGTGGTCTTCCCGTGCGGCATCAGCTCCAGGCCGCGGGCCGCGCTCCAGTCGGCCATGACCTGCAGGTTGTGCGCCATCGCCGGCTCGTCGAGGACCAGCAGCGGGGTGGCGAGGGCTCCCAGCGGGACCTGCAGGTCGGCGATCTCCTGGCCGTGGAGCGCGGCGGGGAAGGACTTGTCGTCCGGGGTGACGGTGCGGGGGCTCATCGGGCGATCACCTCGGCGAGGCGGGCGAGCTCGGTCTCGTCCTCCAGCGCGCTGCCCACGGCGACGACCCTCACCCCGGCGTCGAGGAAGTCGGCGGCGTTGCGGGCGTTCATCCCTCCGGTGGCGACGAAGCGCACGTCGGGGAAGGGCCCGGCCAGCGCGGGGAACCAGCCGGTGCCCAGCAGCGAGGCGGGGAATGCCTTGAGCCAGCGCAGCCCCGCCGTGTGCGCGCGCTGCACCTCGGTGGGGGTGGCGACGCCGGGCAGGGCGGCGAGACCCGCCTCCTCGCTCGCGCGCACCACCTCGAGGTCGAGGCCCGGGCTGACGGTGAAGGCGGCCCCGGCCGCGGCGGCGTCGCGCACGGTCGCGGCATCCAGCACGGTGCCGGCGCCGACCTGCCTGCCGCGCTCGCGCCCCGCCTCGACCACGGCGGCGAGCGTCTCATGGTCGGCGGGGGTCTGGAGCGGGATCTCGACGAGGTCGATGCCGAGGTCCCAGGCGGTGCGGGCGAGGGCGAGGCTGCGCACGGCACCCATGCCGCGCAGGATCGCCATCAGGGGCGCGTCCCGGAAGGCGTCGTCGAACCAGGCGGTGCTGTCGAGGTGCGGGGTGCTCATGAGCGGGGTCCTCCGGTGGGGGTGGGGATGTCCTGGGTGCTGGAGAGGGCATGGGCGGCACGGGCGTGACCGCGGGCGAGGCGCTCGTCGGCCGCGACGCCGTGCAGCAGGCCGTCGAACCAGCCGGCGGCGAAGGCGTCGCCCGCGCCGACTGCCTCGATCACCTCGACGCGCGGGGTGGGCACGGCGGTCCGGGCGCCGCCCGTGAACTCGACGGCCTCGATCTCGGCGTCCTTGACCACGAGGCGGGGGACGTCCGGGAGCAGGGCGCGGATCTCGTCGGCCGTGGCGGTGCCCCACAGCGTCTCCGCCTCGTCCCGGCCCACCAGGACGACGTCGGCCTCGCGTGCGGCGGTGAGGATCTCGCACGCCGCCTCCTCAGTCGTGTCCCACAGCGCGGGGCGGTAGTTGACGTCGAGGCTCACGAGGGCGCCGGTGGCGTGGGTGGCCTCGATCGCGGCGTGGACGAGATCGCGGCAGCTCGCGGAGAGGGCGAGCGTGATCCCGGTGAGGTGCACGATCCGGGCGCGGGCGAGGTCGACCCGTTCAAGGTCGGCGGGGCCGAGGCGGGAGGCGGCGGAGCCGGCGCGGTAGTAGGTGACGCCGTGGCCGGGGTCCTTGACGTACAGGCCCGTCGGCGCGGCGGGGTCGAGCCGCACTGCGGAGACGTCCACGCCGTGGGAGGCGATCTCTCCCCGTACCCGTCGGCCCAGCGCGTCCTCACCGAGGGCGCTGAGCCAGGCAGTGCGGTGTCCGGTCGCCGCGAGATGGCAGGCGACGTTCGACTCGGCGCCGCCGATCGCGACGCGGAAGTCCTCCGCCTCCTCGAGCGGCTCGGGCCGCGCCGGGACCACCAGCGCCATCGTCTCGCCGAGGGCGAGGAGGTCGAGGAGCCGGTTCGGGGGCGGGAGGGCCAGCATCGCTCAGGCCGTCACACGGGCGACGACGTCGATCTCGACCAGGATGTTCGCCAGCTGCGAGCCGACGGTGGTGCGCACCGGGTAGGGCGCCTCGAAGAACTCCTGGTAGGCGGCGTTGAACTCGTCGAAGTCGGCGAGATCGGCGAGGTGCACGGTGGTCTTCAGGACCTGGTCCATCGTTGCGCCGTGCTCGGCGAGGACGGCCTGGATGTTGCGCAGCACTTGGCGGGTCTGCTCGCCGACGGTCTCGGCGACGGCGTTGCCGTTCGCGCGGTCCTGCGGGCCGAAGCCGGCGGTGAACAGCAGGTCGCCGCTGACGATGCCCTGGCTGTAGGGGCCGGCGGGCTGGGGGGCGCGGTCGCTGACGAGGGCCTGCTTGACAGGGATGTCGTGTGTGGGGGCCATGGGGGTCTCCTTCGGTGGGTGGGTTCTTCCAGGGTGGCAGGCGGACGGGCTCCGCGCCGCCGGGTTCAGGGGGCCGACGGGCCCGGCGCGGCTCCGGGGCGGCGCGGGGCGGCGCGGAGTCCGCCGCCGGGGAGTGCGCCTGTGAGGCGGCCGCCCGCGAGGACGGGAACTCCGCCGACGAGCACGTCGTCGATGCCCTCGGCGAGCGCGTGCGGCTCCTCGTAGGTCGCGGCCTCGCGCACGGCGCCGGGGTCGATCAGGACGATGTCGGCGACGGCGCCGGGTCGGAGCCGGCCGCGGTCACCAAGGGCGAAGAGGTCCGCGGCGGCGGTGGAGAGGTGCTGGACGGCAGCCGGCCAGTCGAGGTCGCCGCGCTCGCACACGTAGGTCGCGAGGTAGGCGGCGAAGGTGCCGCGGGCACGGGGATGCGGGTGGGCGCCGACGAAGATCCCGTCGGACCCGCCGAGGTGCGCGGGGTGCGCGGTGAGCCGACCGAGATCCTCGACCGGTCGCTGGTCGTGCACAGCCATGACCACGTTGACGTCGAGGCGCGCCGCGAGCAGCAGGTCGAGCGCGGCTTCGATCGGGTCCGTGCCCTGGCGGGAGGCGATCTCGGCGAGGGTGAGGCCGGGTGCCCAGGCGTGCTCGGACGCGCTCGTGTGCGCGAGGGTGATCAGCTCGGGCCAGTCGGGGCCGAGGCTCGGGTTCTGCGCTACCTGGGGGAACCAGTCGCGGCGCAGCGATGCGCGCGCCGCGGGGTCTCGCAGCGCCGCGAGGGTCTCGCCGACGGGGGCGGCGTTCAGGGCCGGGGGCAGCATCGTCATCGCCAGCAGCGAGCAGCCGCGCGTGTAGGGGTAGGCGTCGAAGGTGGTGGGCACGCCCCGCGTCTGCGCCCAGGCCATGAGGCGCTCGGCCTCGCTCGCGGGGGTGTGGAAGTGGGAGATGTGCACGGGCACGCCGGCCGACGCGCCGATCGCGACCGCCTCCTCGACGCCCACCTGGGCGTTGTGCTCGTAGCCGCCGCGCATGTGGGTGACGTACGGCAGGGCGCCGGCGGACAGCGGTGCGGCGAGCGCCGCGATCTCCTCGGCACCGGCGAAGAGGCCCGGCACGTAGTCCAGTCCGGTCGACAGGCCGACGGCGCCGTCGGCGATCCCCTCGGCGACGAGCGCCGCCATCGCCTCCCGCTCCGCGGCGGTCGCGGGCCGGTCCGTGCGGCCCATGACCTCGTGGCGCACGGTCCCGGCGGGCACGAGATAGGCGACCGACAGCGGGATACGCCCGTCGTAGCTGGCCAGGAGATCCGTGACGCGGGGCCCGCGATAGGTGGGGTGGGCGCCGTTAATCGGGGCGAAGTACTCGGAGGCGTAACCGCCGTCGCCGGGGGCGTAGGAGACGCCGTCCTGCCCGGCGATCACCGTGGTGATCCCCTGGCGCAGCACGGCCAGCTGCACCTCGGGGTCGAGCACGGCGGCGTCGGCGTGGGAGTGGGCGTCGACGAAGCCGGGGACGACCAGGCGTCCGTCGGCCTCGAGGATCCGTGCGCCGGGCGGGACAGGGAGGCCCTCGCCGATCTCGGCGATGCTCTCGCCCACGATCAGCAGGTCGGCGCGGACGGGGGCCTGGCCGTCGCCGGGGACGAGCAGGCCGCTGCGGAGGAGGAGGGGTGCGGACGTCATCTCAGTGCGCGGTCCTCTCGTGGAGTCGGCCGGCATCGTGGGTGTCGGGGCGGATCGAGGCCGCCGCGGTCGCGACCGCGCCGATGACGCAGATGACGATGACGTAGACGATCACAGGCCAGATACTGCCACTCGCCCAGCCCACGAGTGCGGTCGCGATCAGTGGGGCGAGCCCGCCGCCAAGGGTGTTGGAGAGCTGATAGCCGATGTTCACGCCGGTGGTGCGCTGCTCGACGTCGAACATCTCGGTGAGCATCGTCGAGAGCG
>Ga0079224_100003983_pt1 | contig 18901 bp, 15 predicted proteins | sample Stecom2015_FD_80414 | JGI IMG/M metagenome (GOLD analysis project Ga0079224, IMG submission 80414) | Agricultural soil microbial communities from Utah to study Nitrogen management - Steer compost 2015 | ecosystem: Environmental > Terrestrial > Soil > Agricultural land | place: USA: Utah... | reverse complement strand
GGCAACTTCGTTCAGCCTGAACAGAAAGCGTTTGCTGCCGCTGCTGCCAACGCCGACTGGAAAAGCGCGCCGGGCATGGGCGTGGTGCTGACTGAAGAGCCTGGCGCTGACTCCTGGCCTGTTACGGCAGCAACCTTTATTCTGGTGCACAAGAAAGCCGACAAGCCAGAACAGACCAAGGCTGTGTTGTCTTTCTTTGACTGGGCATTCAAAAACGGCGCGAAAGCCGCTGCTGAAATCGATTATGTACCGCTGCCAGACGCTGTCACCAAAGAAGTACGTGCAGCCTGGGCTGCCGAGATCAAAACCGCAGATGGTCAGGCGGTTTGGAAATAATCAGGTCTGTCAGGACTTGACCCTCTGAACAAAACATGGCGACTTAATCATTTAAGCCGCCATGTTTTTTACGAACACCAAGACGGGTTTACAATGAGCGTTTCGATAACGACAACAGGGGCCGAGCCTACCCGGTCCGCCATCCAGACTATGCAAACACAACTTCCTCCAACACCGGCCAAGAGCAACGCGTTTGCCGACATGTTGTTCAAGAATGTGGCACGTTTTTTTGCCTTTTTCGTATTCATGCTGCTTGCGGCCATCATGGTTTCACTGTTGTATGGAAGTCAGGAAACATTGTTCAAGTATGGTGCGGCTTTCTTATGGACAAATGACTGGGATCCTGTCAATGACGTTTACGGCGCGGTTGTACCCATCATTGGCACGCTGATTACCGCCTTTGTCGCCCTTATTATTGCTGTGCCGGTGTCTTTCGGCATTGCCATGTTCCTCACCGAACTGGCCCCGACCTGGCTGCGTCGCCCGCTGGGCACTGCCGTTGAGCTGCTGGCGGCCATACCGTCTATTATTTACGGCATGTGGGGTTTGTTCGTGTTTGTCCCCATCTTCCAACAATACGTCCAACCCACGCTGATCAATGTGCTGGGCGGCATGCCTTTTGTCGGACAGTTTTTCCAGGGGGCGCCCTTTGGTATCGGCCTGTTTACGGCCGGCCTGGTGCTGTCCATTATGGTCATTCCCTATATTGCGTCGGTCATGCGTGACGTATTTGAAGTGGTTCCACCCATGCTCAAGGAGTCTGCCTATGGCCTGGGGTCCACCACCTGGGAAGTCATGTGGCGGGTCGTGCTGCCCTATACCAAAACCGGCGTGATCGGCGGCATCATGCTGGGTCTTGGCCGGGCATTGGGTGAAACCATGGCTGTCACGTTTGTGATCGGTAACTCATTTCGCTTGCCGGGCAGTGTTTTCGATCCGTCCAACTCGATCGCTTCGGCCATTGCCAATGAGTTCAATGAAGCAGGCGGTCTGCAGAAATCTTCCCTGATTGAATTGGGCCTGATCCTGTTCCTGATCACCACGTTGGTGTTGATGGCCTCGCGCCTCATGCTGGCGCGATTGTCAGCGGCCGAAGGCAAAAAATCCTGATTGTGGGGCTCAAAAGAGAAATCATGAATACAACGACTGCAACAACACCACAGGCCAATTCGGCCATTCATCCCGGCAACTGGATCTACCGCCGCCGCCATATGCGCAACAAGGTCATGCTTGCCTTATCGTCGGCAGCCCTGCTTTTCGGACTATTCTGGCTGGTCTGGATTCTATTTACGCTGGCTGTGAAGGGCGGTGGTTCGCTCTCTCTTTCGCTGTTTACTGAAAAAACACCAGGGCCGGGCGAGTCCGGCGGACTGGCCAATGCACTGATCGGGTCCGTATTAATGTCTGCGGTAGGTACCGCTATTGGCACGCCCATCGGCATTCTGGCAGGTACCTATTTGGCTGAGTATGGACAGCGGGGCTGGCTGGCGCCGGCGACCCGCTTTTTGAACGACGTGCTGCTCTCCGCGCCTTCCATCGTTATCGGTCTGTTTATTTATGCCATCGTGGTTGCCAATTCCGGGCATTATTCGGGCTGGGCTGGTTCCTTTGCGCTGGCCATCCTGGTCATTCCTGTGGTGGTGCGTACCACGGACAATATGCTGGCGCTGGTGCCCAACAGCCTGCGCGAGGCCGCGTCTGCGCTGGGCTGTCCAAAGTGGCGGGTCATTACGCTGGTATGTTATAAAGCGGCCATGTCCGGAATTCTGACGGGCGTTTTGCTGGCTGTCGCCCGTATTGCCGGTGAGACCGCACCGCTGTTGTTTACTGCGCTATCCAATCAGTTCACCAGCTGGAACATGAATGCGCCCATGGCCAATCTGCCGGTCGTGATCTATCAATATGCTGCCAGTCCGTTCAAGGACTGGAATGAATTGGCGTGGGCCGGCGCCACCCTCATCACATTGCTGGTGCTGGCGCTTAATATTCTCGCCCGTAACTTGTTTCGCAAACAATAGTCAGCGATCCTTAAATTAAAGTATTCGTCAGGAAGACACACATGGAAAACTTGGTTACGATTGACCAGACAAAGATTGAAGTCAAGAATCTGAACTTCTATTATGGAAAATTTCACGCTATCAAAGACGTGAACATACGGATCGCGAAAAATAAGGTTACCGCGTTTATCGGCCCGTCCGGATGTGGCAAATCTACGCTGCTGCGCACGTTCAATCGCATGTATGAGCTTTATCCCGGCCAGCGTGCCGAAGGCGAAATCAACATGGATGGCGAGAACCTGCTGACTTCGTCGCAGGATATTTCTCTGTTGCGTGCCAAGGTTGGTATGGTATTTCAGAAACCTACGCCTTTTCCAATGAGCATTTATGATAATGTGGCCTTCGGCGTCAAGCTGTTCGAGCGTTTATCCAAGGCGGCAATGGATGAAAGGGTGGAATGGGCCCTGACTAAAGCGGCCCTGTGGAATGAAGTAAAAGACAAGCTTGGTCAGAGCGGCAACGGCCTGTCCGGAGGCCAGCAGCAGCGCCTGTGTATTGCTCGTGGGGTCGCCATCAAACCTGAAGTATTGTTGCTGGATGAACCATGTTCCGCGCTGGATCCGATTTCTACCGTCAAGATCGAGGAACTGATCACCGAATTGAAAAAAGACTATACGGTCGCCATCGTGACCCATAATATGCAGCAGGCAGCACGTTGTTCGGACTATACCGCGTATATGTACTTGGGTGAATTGATGGAGTTCGGCGAAACGGAACAGATGTTCGTCAAGCCAAAACGCAAGGAAACCGAAGACTATATCACTGGCCGTTTCGGTTAACGTTGGCATCGCCGCCTGGCGAGCTTTGGCCCGCCGGCTTCGTGTCTGCCTGAAAACAGCGCCCCGCAGGGTTCGATCGGTCGATTCTGCCGGGCGCTGTTTGCCTTGCGGCAACTCGCTCTTGACTATTTTTAACCAAACTGCGGGTTATCCCGGATAATGCGATTTTCCATAAATCGGTAATATCAGCATGCGCGATGTTTAAAACAATGTTTGATAATATGGATAGGTGAATCCATTGCGCCGCCCCGCCTTGTGCGGGGCGCTTCGTTTCTGGCATTGGGCTTTTTGGCATGGTGGGCTTATGTGGCCCGCGCCCCAGCCCCGCCTCTGGTGCAGCTGGCGATGCATGTGCATTCAAGTACTTTCAAGTATTGTTACGCCGGTTCGTTCTTCTACCAGCTATAGTATGACCGGAACGGGTAGGCTGTCTTGCCCGATCATTCTGAGGAGCACACAAACAAATGTCGCATTATCTGATTGTCCGGGTAAAAGTCAATGACCCCGAAGGCTATGCAGCCTACACTGCCGTCACACCGGATATCGTCGCTGCCTTCGGCGGACGGTTTCTGGTGCGTTGTCCATCGCCGGTTACCCTGGAAGGCCCCCAGGAGCAGCAGCGGGTCGTGGTGGTGGAGTTTCCTGATGAACAATCTGCCAGAGCGTTTTATGATTCAGCGCAGTACCAAGCGGCCAAAGCGATTCGCGACCCTGTCTCAGAGGCGCAGTTTCTGATGGTGCCCGGCGTCTGACAAAGCAGGAAAGGGGCAGGGCGCTTGGCTGCCTATAACACCGGAAGGGGTGCGCAAACAGCCATGCTGGCGTGCCAACAGGCTTATATTATTGATGGCCCTGGATCTCACAGATGCGTGTGGCCATGTACATGCGGGTCTACCATGTCTGCACTCTGCAGTTCCAGAAAGATACCGCAGTTTTTGACATCATGAGGGCCGGTGCAGCGTTGTCGCAGTGAAGCCAGTTGTGCTTTCAACTGGCTCAGTTCGCGTATGCGCGTTTCCACGTGTTCAATATGCGCGTCGATGGATTGATTGATTGGCCGGCAATCATCCGGCGTCACATCCTGCGCCTGCAGCAAAGTGCGGATTTCATCGTGAGACATATCCAGAATCCGGCAGTTGCGGATAAAACGCAAGCGCTGTACATGTTCATTATCATAATGCCGGTAATTGCCCTCTGTTCTGACAGGTGCGGGCAGCAGGCCGGCTTTTTCATAAAAACGGATGGTCTCAGGGGTGCAGCCCTGCAAACGGGCCAATTCTCCGATTTTCATCTTTTTTCCTGTCCTGTTCATTAAATGCCTTGACTCTGAAGTTACTTCAGGGTTTTAAATGTCATTATACGATGTAATTGGAGTTCAAGCATGTCAGAACAGCAAATCCGTGTGACCGCCATCCGAATTGAGCAAATGGACTGCCCAACCGAGGAGCGACTTTTACGTAAGGCGTTGGAGAAAAAACCAGGGGTAACGGGCCTCAGGTTCAATCTTATGTCCCGCGTCCTGTCTGTGACGCATGATCCAGCCATACTGGATGAGATCATGCAGGCAATCCGCAAAATCGGCTTCACACCGGAGCTGCATGACGGCAAGCCCGTGTCTGCCAGGGCAGTGGCTAACACCGGCTGCTGCGGGCATTCGCATGACACGGCGGCAGGCCAGGCCGACCATGGCGCCGGCCTTCAGCATGGCACGCACGGCGCCCATGCTGCGCATGATCATCAGCACCAGCATGTCCACGGCGCAGAGGATCACGACCAGGCGCAACACGCTCACGGGCGTAGCGGCAATACACAGCGGTCGCAGACGGCAGGCGAAGTCTCGCCCAATATTGCAGGCGGCATACTGCCTGCCTGGTGGCATCTGGCGTTGGGTGGGGTGCTGGCGCTGGCGTCGGAGCTGGTCCACTGGTTCAGTGGCCCAGCCTGGCTGACGATTGTATGTGCGGTTGCCGCCGTCGCCCTGGCTGGCACCGCCACGTATCGCAAAGGCCTGGTGGCGCTGCGCTATGGTGATCTGAACATCAATGCGCTCATGAGTATTGCAGTCACCTGCGCCTTGCTGATCGGACAGTGGCCTGAAGCCGCCATGGTCATGGTGCTGTTTACGCTATCCGAATGGATCGAGGCGAAATCCCTTGATCGAACCCGTGCGGCCGTAGCCGGACTGATGAACCTGGCGCCAGAAACGGTGACGGTACAACTCAATGGACAATGGCAGAAGCAGGAAGTCGCGCAAGTGGCTGTCGGCCATCGTGTGCGTATTGCGCCGGGTGAACGCATCGGCCTGGACGGTCGTATCGTTCGCGGCGTGACAACCGTGAACCAGGCGCCGATCACCGGCGAAAGCGTACCAGTAGACAAGCAATCGGGAGATGCGGTGTTCGCGGGCACGGTTAACGAAGCAGGTGAAATAGAAATTGAGGTGACTGCGGCAGCCGACAGCACAACGCTGGCGCGCATCATCACCCAGATCGAAGAAGCTCAGGCGGTCAAGGCGCCAACGCAGCGTTTTGTCGACACGTTCTCGCGCTATTACACGCCGGCCGTGGTGGTATTGGCCATTTTGCTTGCCGTCATTCCGCCGGTCTTTTTTGGCGGGGCGTGGCTGGCGTGGATTTATCAGGCGCTGGTCGTGTTGATTATTGCCTGCCCGTGCGCGCTTGTCATTTCGACGCCGGTCACCGTTGTGAGTGGCCTGACTGCAGCGGCCCGCATGGGGATCCTGATCAAGGGCGGGGTCTATCTGGAGCAGGGTCATCGTATGCGTTGGCTGGCGCTGGACAAGACCGGTACGATCACGCAAGGCCAACCTGTGCAGACAGGCATGACGCCGCTGGCTCAGGAGCGATCCGTTGAAGAACTTCAGCGCATTGCGGTCAGTCTTGCCGCGCGCTCCGATCATCCCGTCTCCCGCGCGATCGCACAGGCGCCAGGGGCCGCCGTGACTGCCATGACCGTGGATGATTTCGTCGCCGTGGCCGGGCGGGGTGTACAGGGGACGATTGGCGGCGAACGCTGGTATCTGGGCAGTGCCGTGTGGGCGCAAGAGTTGGGCGTCATGACCGCGGCGGTACAGGACAGCGTAACGGCTGCGCAAAACAGTGGACAAAGCGTTGTATTGCTCATGAGTACGCGTGCTGCCTGCGTATTGTTTACTGCAGCCGACAAAATCAAAGACAGCAGCGTCAAGGCGATTGAGCAATTGCACCAGTTAGGGGTCAGCACGGTAATGCTGTCGGGCGACCATCAGTCGGTCGTTGACGCTATCGCCAAAACCAGCGGCGTGACGCAGGCGCAGGCCCAGTTGCTGCCTCAGGAAAAACAGCAAGTGGTGCAGAAATTGCAACAAGACGGCCACAAGGTGGTCGGTATGGTCGGCGATGGCATGAACGATGCCCCGGCGCTCGCACAAGCCGATATTGGCTTCGCAATGGGCGCGATGGGTTCCGATACGGCAATCGAAACCGCGGACGTGGCGCTGATGGACGACAATCTGCTTAAAATTCCGGCGTTCCTCAGACTGTCGCGCCACACGCGGCGAGTACTGGTGCAGAACATCAGCCTGGCCCTCGGCATCAAGGCGGTATTCCTGATTCTGGTTTTATTGGGACTGGGTTCCATGTGGCTTGCCGTCTTTGCCGATGTGGGCGCCAGTTTGCTGGTGGTGGCCAATGGACTGCGGTTGTTGCGGGCGGGTCCAAACGCTGCAGCATCATAGTTGACGTTGTTTGCGATCGTTTGATCGAAAGAAAGTGTGTCAATAGCAACAAAACATGCCCGGGACAGGAAATTGCCGTCACTACGATTGCCAGCCCCGGCGTGTGGCCATTCTCAATATTTCAATTGTCATAAAACATCAAAGCCTGAACGTTTAAATTAACATTTAATTGCAAACATAAATAAAAATCGTTATCATTTGACTTTATAATCGCAAGATAACGAGGGCTTTTTATGGCAGTTTCATCGATGTGTTTTGGCCAGGGCGGCAACAAGTTTGTCCCCAATATTCTGTTGGTTTCTATTCTGAGCGCTCTGGCTGCACCAGCGATTGCGCAGACCGCAACCGCTGGCGCAGGGGCGCCGGCGTCGGTGGCGACGCTGCAACCGATCAATGCGGTCAGCGTGAATGATGCGACCAGCGAGGGCACGGGACTATATAGCGTTCCCGTTGCGACAAGCGCTACGCGCATGGCCCTGTCTCCACGGGAAACCCCGCAAACCATCAATGTGGTCACTCGTACTCAAATGGACGACTTCCGGCTGGATAATGCAACGTCCTTGCTCTCTGCAGTGCCGGGCGTATTTGTGCAGCAAGTGGAAACGGATCGCAATTACTACATTATTCGCGGTTACGACGTTGCCAATTTTCAGGTCGACGGAGTGGGAATGCCGTTTTCCACCGAAGAGCAGATTGGTGACCTGGATATGGCTTTTTATGACCGGGTTGAAGTGCTCAAAGGCGCCAATGGCCTGCTGTCCAATACCGGTAATCCGTCGGGAACCGTCAACTTCATACGCAAGCGTCCCAAGCGCGAATTTTCCGCCAACGCCGGTTTGTCGTACAGTTCGTTTGCCACGCGTCGGCTGGATGTCGACATCTCTTCGCCGCTGAACGATAGCGGCTCGCTACGCGGCCGGCTCGTTGGCGCATATCAGAAAGGTAATTCGCATCTTGATCGCTACGGCCTGGAAAAACGCATGCTGGGTGTGATCGTGGATGCAGATCTGGGCGAGCGCACAACGTTGACGCTGGGGCACACGTATCAGAAAAACAAGGCGAAATCGCCCATGTGGGGTGCGCTGTCGCTTTACTATTCTGATGGCAGCGCAATTGATTATGACGTGTCCGACAGCTATGCGCCCGATTGGGCGTATTGGAACACCACGGACCAGACGTCTTTTGCCGAACTGAACCACGATTGGGGCGGTGGCTGGAAAACCAAAGGCTCGCTGACCTATCGCAAGATCACACAAGATGCCGAGCAGTTCCTGGCCTATGGCGTGCCGGACTCTACGACCGGCCTGGGGCTTTCCACCTATCCAACCAAGTATGATCGATATGAGAAGCAATGGATTGCCGATATCAGTACTACAGGAAAATATACATTAGGTGGTCGCGAGCATGATGTCATGTTCGGAATCAATGCCAATCGCAGTAAAAACCATATGACATCGCTGGAAGCGGATGTGGGCGTTCCGTTGCCGTCTATATTCGTCTGGGACAGGCAGTTTCCGCGCCCCGATTTTGCTAATGGCACTGAAACCTTCTCCGATTTTACAGTTCGCAAAACCACCGCGTTTGCCGCAACTCGCTTGAACCTGCACGATGATTTCAAAGTGATCGCCGGCCTGAACTACACCCGCGCAACCAGTACCGGCGAACACTACGGCGAACCTCGTGACTATAAGCGCAATAAACTGTCCCCCTATCTGGGCCTGATCTACGATTTGAATGACAATTACTCGGTATATGCCAGTTATACCGGTATCTTTAATCCGCAGTCTCAAGTGGACATCAACGGACAGATTCTGCCGGCCATTGAAGGCAAGAACTATGAAATAGGCCTCAAGGGGGAATCTACCGACGGAAAAATCAATGGCAGTATCGCCCTGTTCCGTGCGGAACAGGACAACACGGCGGAATATGACACCTTCCTGGATGGCTTGAGTCGATACAAGGCGGTGAATTCGCGTTCTGCCGGCTTTGAACTGGCGTTGCAGGGTGAAGTGATGCCTGGCCTGCAGGTCAGCGCCGGCTATACCCACTTTTTCTCCATCAAGGACGAAGACGGTAAGGCCGTACGTGAGTTCGTTCCTAAAAATTCCTTTACTGTCGCCGCTTCTTATGCCGTACCTGCAGTGCAGGGGCTGAAAGTCGGCGGGGCGGTGCGTTGGCAATCCGGGACGCGCCGTTTGCAGGGCCAGACTCCGGCAGGTCAAGATATCTATCTGAATCAAAAATCATATGCCGTAGCCGATCTGATGGCCAGTTATGAAGTCAATAAGAACGTCACCGTGGGCGTGAATGTCAAGAACGTATTTGACAAAAAATACCTGACCTCGACGCAATGGGAGCAGGGCTTCTATGCCCCCTCGCGTTCGGTCGGCATGAATGTTCAATTGAAGTACTGAGGAATAAAGGTAGCAAATAATGAAGGGAAGTCAAGCGACAGACACAATTTATGATGTACTTGGGATAGGTCTGGGACCCTTCAACCTGGGCCTGGCGTGTTTGATGGCGCCTGTGGACGGGCTTACCGCCGTGTTCCTGGAGCGCAAAAGCGCATTCAGCTGGCATGACGGTATGATGATTCCGGGCACGACGTTGCAGAATAACTTTATGGCAGATCTGGTGACGCTGGCAGATCCGACAAGCCGCTTCACTTATCTGAATTACTGCAAGCAACAGGGAAAAATCTACCGATATTACTTTCGGGAGAATTTCTATCTGACCCGGCAGGAGTACAACCGCTATTGCCAATGGGCCGCGTCTCAGCTGGACTCGGTGCGTTACGATCGCGAAGTCACGGCGCTGGCGTATGATGACGCAGACCAATGCTATGTGGCGACGGTCACCGACCTGCGCAACCAACGCCAGTTGCAGTACCGCGCGCGCAGACTGGTGGTCGGTATCGGTAGCGTGCCCAGTCTGCCCGCCTGCGTTGATCAGGACTATCTGTCGGCGCATACCGGGCAGTACCTGCGGCAAAAAGCCAGGTTACAGAAAGCACGCAGAATAACAGTGATCGGAAGCGGTCAGAGCGGCGCTGAAATCTATTACGATTTGCTCCACGAAATGGAACAGCATGATTACGAACTATATTGGATCACGCGTTCGTCCCGTTTCTTCCAGATGGAAACCGGCAAGCTCGCGCTTGAGTTGATCACGCCCGACTATGCCGAGTATTTTTACAATCTGGACGAGCAGCAAAAGCACAAAACCCTGCAGGACCAGGTCAGCATTTTCAACGGCATTAATACCAGCCTGATTGAACAAATCTATGACGAACTGGATGAAAAATCGCCAGACAGTATTCGTCGGACGCATCTGTACACCAATATGGCGCTGACCCAATGCAGCCGTCATGGCAGCGACACGGAACTGGTATTCGAGCATGCTCAGACCGGCCAGCGGTACCGCTTCATGACAGATGAGGTTGTGTTTGCTACCGGCTATTGCTACCGTATTCCCGGCTTTATGCAGGGAATTGCCAATCGGCTCAGGCTCAATAGCGAAGGGCGTTACCAACTGGCGCAAGACTATGCTGTGGATATACGCGGCGATGAAGTGTACATCCAGAATTCAGGTTTTGACAGCCACGGTCTGACCAACCCCGACCTGGGACTCAATTGCTTTCGTAATGCCCGCATTATCAATGCAATCATGCAGCAGCAAGTGTATGCGATCGATACCGCTACGACTTTCCAGGCGTTTACGCCACAACAGAACAACCAGTTTGCACAGTTGAGCGAGCAATGACCATACGCCTAGCCATCATCATTATGTCCGCGCTGGGCATGATGAGCGACACCGTGCTTATCGGTTTTTATCCGCAGTTTTTTGACATGCGCTATGGCAACACCGATCAGGTGCACACCGGCATGTATGTTGCTGCCATTTCCATTGCGGTCATGTGTACGTTGCCGATCTGGGTACGGGTAGCCAAGCGCTTTGAGCCCATGTCGCTCATCGGGTTTACCCAGTGCATAGCGGGTCTGCTGTGCCTGTCGGCCATTTGGGCCGAGACCCTGACGCAGTACTGGGTTTTGACCATGCTCATGTTCATGTTCAAAAGCAGTTACCTGCTGATGTTCCCTTACCTGATGCGCATCGTCAATAGCGATGAGCACAGCCGGACCATCGCGTTGCTTTCCGTGGTGGTGCACATATCGGGCATCCTGGCCGCAGCGTCGGGAGGCTATATATTGCAGCATCTGGGAGCAAGTGCGGCGCTGGTCCTGATGGCGGCGGGCGATTTCGGACAAATGGCCATTACGTTGTGGTTGAACCGCTCGGGAAAAATCATCAAGGTCAATAACCAGGAACAAATCAATGCGCAAGACATCAAGGATACGGCCGCGATCGTTGCTGACGATGCGACGGCGCCCGCTCCGGTGGCGACACGCCGTGGATTCTCGCATTTGACCAAAGGTATTCTGACGCTCAGCATGATCATGTTTGTGTTTGACTTCAGTGCATATCTAATACGTCCATTCTTTTCTGAATACTGGATCTATGCAACAGCGCACAAGGATCAGACGCTGGCAGGGCTGATTTTTGCCATTCCAGGCCTGGCGGCAGTGATCGCGCTGATTGTCAAACAGCGGCTGAGTGCGACGGCGACGCTGCGCAATGAAAATCTGTCCTGGAATCTGCTGCTGTCGCTGGTCGGCCTGTACTTGCAGTCGATACCTTCTGATGTTGCGATTGTGATAAGGCGTTGTATGTATGGCTGGGGGCTGTTTCAGATTGCGGTCAAACTGGAAGTCAGCCTGTTTGCCATCAGTCGCAAGGAAGACTATGCGCATCACTTCAGTATTACCAATTTTTTCCAGAATCTGGGCGTGCTTATTTCTTCCTGGTGCGCGGGATATATCGTCAGTCTGATCAGCCATCAGGCTGTGTTCCTGATCGCCGCAGCCGGCATTGCGCTGACATGGCTGGCCAATAAGCTGACGCTGGATCTGGACCATATCAAAACAGCCGGTGTCCCGCAGGACATCGATACCGACAGGAGCAGCGAGATTGAACTGGAATCCCGGCGCGTTTGAGATTCGGGAACTTGTTCCCGAGCAGGATGTACCCGTATTTCATCCGTGGTTTGACCTGGAATATGCCAGCTACTGGGATATGGCAGACATGACCCGGCAAGAAGTGCTGGCATTCTACAAAGCGCAGCAGGCCAGCCCCCATGAGTGGGCCTGGGTTGGTACGCAGAACGGACAGATTTGCTTTCTGCTGGAATGCTATGACCCTCAGCATCATGATATTGCAGGGCATTACCGGGTAGAGCCGGGCGATATCGGCATGCATTTTTTTGTGGCGCCGGCAACCGAAAAACGTCATGGTTATACGCTGGATGTCATGCGACATGTCATGCATTACCTGTTTCACCAGGTTGGTGCGAGACGCGTCGTGGTTGAACCCGACAGCCGCAATGACAAGGTCAGGGCGATTAATCGCAAGGCCGGATTTGCCGAGGTCGGTGTCATTGCTCTCAAAACCAAGCAGGCCATGCTGTCAATTGCTACCAGGCCCGCCTTCGACGCAACCTTATCACTTTCAGGAAACACTAAGATGAACCATTATCCCGTACCGTCCGCGCAACAGCATTTGCGCCATCTTGAGCCCGAGATCTGGAAACATGTCAATCGTCATCTGGTTGCCAAGGCCATTGCCGAATTCTCGCACGAGCAGATTTTGAGGCCTGAGTACAGCGACGCGCCCCATGATAGTCGCCATGCCGTCCATGACGACAGCCTGCAGGCCTATGTACTGATGTCCGATGATGGACAAACGCAATATCAGTATCTGGCTCGTCCTATGATGTTGCGGCACTGGCATATTTCGGAACCATCGATCACCCGTGTCTGCAACGGCCAGACACTCGAGCCGGATGCCTTGTCTTTTATTATCGATTTCAAGGAAACGCTGGCCATACCCGCCGATAAATTGCCGGTATACCTCGACGAAATCAGCAGTACGTTGTACGGCGCCGCATTTAAGCGATGCCACCAGTCATTGACCAGTAAAGATCTGTTGCATGCAGACTATCAGCAGATAGAAGCGGCCATGACCGAGGGGCATCCGGGCTTTGTTGCCAACAATGGTCGTATCGGCTTTAATGTGTTTGATTATGAAAGTTATACGCCGGAAACGGGCAGTCGCTTTACGCTGGTATGGCTGGCGGTCAATCGCAACCATGCCCATTTCGCGTCGCTCTCAACGCTGCAATATGACAGTTTCATGCGCCAGGAGCTTGGCGCGCAGCAGGTAGCCGACTATCGCACGCAACTGCAGGAACAGGGGCTGGAGCCCGATCACTATCTGTTCATGCCTGCACATCCATGGCAGTGGTTCAATCGTTTGAGTATTGCGTTTGCGGCGGACATTGCACAACGCAATATTGTGTATCTGGGCATCGGCCAGGATACGTATCAGGCGCAGCAATCGATTCGCACTTATTTCAATCACTCCGATCATGATAAATGCTATGTAAAAACGTCGCTGTCTATCCTCAATATGGGTTTTATGCGGGGCCTGTCTCCTTATTACATGGCAGGTACGCCGGCCATCAATGAATGGCTCAAGCAACTGATCGGCAACGATCCGTTTTTGCGCGAGAACGGTTTCGATATCCTTCAGGAAGTTGCTTCCATCGGCTATACCAACCGTTACTACGAGGCCGCACTCAAAAAGGACAGCCCCTACAAAAAAATGTTGTCGGTGTTATGGCGTGAAAGTCCGGCTGCAAAGGTGCAGAAAACAGAGCGGCTGATGACCATGGCGTCGTTGCTGCATCGTGATCGTGATGGGCAGGCTTTGCTGCCGCTGATGATCGAGCAGTCCGGTCTGTCCGGCAGTCAATGGCTAAGCCGCTATTTCGACGCTTTCCTGGTTCCCGTGGTGCATTGTTTCTATGCTTATGAGCTGGTGTTCATGCCGCATGGCGAGAACCTCATCATGGTGATGGACCACAGTAATGTGCCGCAGCGCTGCATCATGAAGGATATCGCCGAAGAAAGCGCCATTCTGGATGAGAACTTCGACATTCCGGCGCATATTGCGCGACTTAAGGTAAGCGTGCCGGAAGACTACAAAATACTGGGAATATTCATCGATATTTTTGATGGCGTATTCAGGCATATGAGCGACATTCTGCAAAGCAGCGGCTGCTGCAGCGAAGAACAATTCTGGATGCTGGCTGCGCTGTCCGTCAAGCGGTATCAGCAGTCGCATCCGGCTTTGGCCGACAAATTCGGTCGCTATGATTTCTTCGCGGATGATTTCAGGCATTCCTGCCTGAATCGACTGCAATTGAAAAACAATCTGCAGATGGTGGATCTGTCTGATACGGCAGGCAGCCTGACCATGGCCGACAATCTGCCTAACCCTGTTGCACGCTTTCGCGCGCTTTCAGTGGCCGAACTGGAAGCATCCAACCAGATGCCGCAGCCTGAACCGGCCTGATCTTTTCGGAGACATTCGCATGGATCTTGCAGACATTTTGAAGCTGGCTTCGCCACTGCCTGTCAGTGCCTATTTTGATCAGGCGGTCTATGAGCAGGAGCAACAGCATATTTTTCGTTGCAGCCCGCTTTATGTCGGACACCAGAACAGTGTGCCGCAGGTGCAGGACTGGTATGCACTACCGCAGGAAAATGGTGGACGGGTATTGGTGCATAACGCCGACGGCATCAAATTGATGTCCAATGTGTGCCGCCACCGTCAGGCACTGATGCTGGGCAGCTATAGCACGAACTGCGAACTGACCGAACATCGCGGTTCGCTGGGACAGACCGGTGGCAATATTGTCTGCCCGGTCCATGCCTGGACTTATCGCGCAGATGGCGAGCTTTTATCTGCGCCGCAGTTCGAAATCCGCCAGTGCAAAAAGCTGGAGTCGTCTCCCTTATTGAATATGAGCGGCTTTTTGTTTGAGCATCCCTCCGGTTTGTCGCACGACATTCAAACGTTGTTTGACGAACTGGGGCATGACCTCTCCCATTACCGGCTTGATCATGTGGAAACGCATAGCTGCCCGTGCAACTGGAAAACCTTTATCGAAATCTACAATGACGATTATCATATCGGGCCATTTCACCCGGGGCTGGGCAAATACGTGGAGTGCAACGACCTGCGCTGGGCTTACGGCAACTGGTATTGCAAGCAGACGGTTGGCGCCGAACAGACCCTGCAAAAGGGCGGTACGCCGGTATATCGGGAATGGGAACGCCTGCTCAAGGAATACATGGGTGATGAAGTACCGCAGTTCGGGGCGATTTGGATTGCTATCTACCCCACACTGATGATCGAATTGTTTCCGCATGCACTGGTGATATCCTCGCTGTTTCCCAAAGGTCCCGGCGAAACGCTGAATCTGATCGAGTTTTATTATCCCGATGATGTGCTGGCGTTCAGTCCCGAACTGGCCGAATATCATCGCAGGGCGTATATGGAAACGGCCGAAGAAGATGATGAAATCGCGGTCAGAATTGACGAAGGGCGTCGGGCGCTGTATTTGCGCGATCGCAATGATCACGGCCCCTATCAGATTCCGCTGGAAGAGGGGATGGCGCAATTTCATGCCTGGTATCGCGCCATGATGAATATGGACGGCGTGCAGCGCCTGGCAAGGGATGTCTTCTGATACGGGGTTGCATTGACGACATAATGCAACCGCCGCTGCGATAGCATGGCTATAGCGCCTGAATGTCGACGCGGAGCAACCCCGCTCTGGATCTACCATTTCTTGTTTATATCCAGTATGCCGTCATTGCGTTGCCGGCGACCGACTTCATCGATGACCCATCTGGGAGCGCCGATGTCGGACAGCACATGCGAATCCAGATGCTGAACCTGGCTGATAGCGGTTGACCAGGGGTCGTCCTGGCTGACCGCATCAGGCAGGGCGATGAGTGACCGGCGGCCTACTTTGGCACGCAATATCGCAAGCAGTCTGCGAATCGCGTTCCGCCCTCTGCGATTGCAGGCGAGGCTGGGGCAGGAAGGGGTCTGGATAGCGGTATTCATGTTCTTTCCTCAGGCTTGACGGTTGATAGGCATTGCTGAAAGCAGCAGATTTATGGTAAGTTTAACTATCCATTCTTCCAAAGAAAATCAATGATTTTTAACTAGATTGGTCATTTTTTCTTACCATTTATTCTGCTGCAAGCAGCAGCTTCCATGTGTGAACGTGATGGCCAGAATCCCTTTAAATACGCTCCCTGCCTTTCGTACCGTCGCCGAACTGCAAAACCTGCGTGCCGCTGCAGAGGTGCTGCACCTGACGCATAGCGCAGTCAGCCAGCAGATCCGCCAGCTGGAAAGTACGCTGGGATTCGCGCTGTTTGAACGCCAGGGCCGCAGCATCGTGCTCAACGCAGCCGGCGCTGCGTTTTTGTGTTCCGTGCAGTCTGCGATGATGCAACTTGAGGACGGGGTGCAGCTGGCCAGGATGGCTTCGGACAGCGTAGAGAAAAAATTACGCATTTCGGTGGTGCCCTCATTTGCCCAGCGCTGGCTATTGCCAAGGTTGGAGCGCTGGCGGGAACGTCATCCCGATATAGCACTTGAAATCACCACATCTCAGCAAATTGTTGACCTGCAACGCGATGGGTTTCATGCTGCGGTCCGCGAGGGCATGGGGCCATGGCAGGGCGTTGTGGCTGATCGTCTTTTTGATGATCCCATGCCGCTGATCGTAGTGGGCTGCGCCGTAGACGCCAGGCGTCTGGTCGGCGCGCCCCCTGCAGCCTTTCTCAAGGAGCCCTTGCTGGGCGACCGGGGCGCCTGGCAGGCCTGGTTTGCCGCCGCCGGCTTGCAGGTGCCGTTCAATACCGTGGCCGAGTTCAACGATATGGGACTGATGCTGCAGGCGGCAGAACAGGGCCTGGGCCTGACGTTGGCGCGAGAACTGCTTGCGGCGGATGCCATCCGCAATGGCAAATTGATTCGCTTGTCGCCCATCTCGGTGGCTTACGATACTGCGCATGCCATTCATCTGGTGTATCGTCCGGCATTGCGCGACTGGCCGGCGCTGACTGCGTTGCGCACCTGGATTACGGAGGAGCTGGCAGCCTCGCGTCTGGCCCTGTTGCAAGATGCAAGTAGCGAACAAGACAAGGGCACTAGCCGACCGCCGCCAGAAAATGACAAGTGAAATTTATGCGCCGTTGTAGTAAGCTGTCTTGAACACAGGGTATCGCACGGATCTGTCGCGTACTGGGGGCGATGGCCGCGGCGGTGCATTGGATAATCATGATTGACCGGTCGGTCAGCCTGTCAGGGGCCTGTTGATAAGCCGACTGCTTTGTTAAGGAAGGAGAACGGTATGATTGAATCTGCGAACACGACTGGTCGCTATATTGTGCTGTTGCGACAGGGTCGGACCGAAGATGGTATACGGGATCTACAGCGCGTTACAGGGGCTGCCATTGTGAAAAGCGCGGCAGACCGACAATACAATTCCCTGGAATTGAACTGTGCAATTGTTTTTGACCATATCGGTGCCGCGCTGATCCGTTGCGAAATAGCGGCTGGCAACGCCATACAAATGGCCTCGCAAGAGGCGCAGAGCAATATTCTGATGGTTGAGCCCGAGCGTAGCGTGCGTGCAATTGCAATCCCTTCTCATTCGCCCGCGAACACCGCGCAAGGCGGTTCCGATCCGACGGCGACCTGGGGGGTGCGTGCCTGCGGTGCAGATCATTCGGACTATACCGGCCAGGGTATCCGTCTGGCTGTTCTGGATACCGGCATTGATTTAAAGCATCAGGACTTTGCGCAACGGCAGATCGAATCGCGCTCCTTTGTGGCCGGGGCCGACGTTCAGGATGCAAACGGTCACGGTACACATTGCGCCGGGATCGCCGCCGGGAATCTGAAGCCGGTTGCCGGTCCTCGTTATGGCGTGGCCGGACAGGCACACCTGTATATTGGCAAAGTGCTGGGCAATGACGGCAGCGGAGGCGACGGAAGCGTGCTCGATGGCATTGATTGGGCAGTTGGCGAGGGCTGCGAAATTATTTCCCTGTCGCTGGGCAGCCCGGCCAAAGAGGGAGACAGTTATTCACCCATTTTCGAAGAGGTGGCAAAGCGCGCTTTGGCTGCCGGTACATTGATCATTGCTGCAGCCGGCAATGAAAGCCAACGACCCGATTACATTGCGCCTGTCTCGCATCCGGCCAATTGTCCTTCCATTGTCGCGGTGGCTGCGATCGATGAGCATATGGCGATCGCTCCCTTTTCCAGCGGCGGCCTGCAAAATGATGGGGGGCAGGTAGACATCGCCGCGCCGGGCGTCGATGTGCTTTCATCATGGCCAAGTCCAAAAGATTACAATACTATTAGCGGAACCAGCATGGCGACGCCGTTCGTCGCCGGAGTGGCGGCATTATTTGCAGAATCCGATTCCGCAGCCAGAGGCAGCGTGTTGCGCGATCGGATCATGCAAAATGCACGCCCATTGCCATTGTCGCAGCGGGATGCAGGGCGCGGACTGGTTCAGGCGCCCCCACATCCGGCCGTAGTCAATGGACAGAGTATGGGGTCGTGAATGTGCCGATAATAATTAACCGGGAGAGGGCGATGGCACGCATTACATTGACCGTATTGGTTAAGGAAACCCACCGGAACCGCTTTTCTGTGGTGGTGGAAGATTGTCGCCGACAAGGCATGGCCGTAGAACGGGAAATGACCGCCCTGGGGCTGTTTTCGGGCAATATCGAGGCCGACAGAGTAACCGAGCTGCGTGCGGTAGAGGGTGTGGCCGCCATCGAGGCAGACAGGCCCATGCGGCCCTGCTGATCGTATCGGGTAAAGTGTGACAAGGCTGTATGTGGGGCAAGGCTGCCGGATGACGTATTCCAGCCTGACGTGAGTGAAATTTAAGTTTGTTTTTTGGATTTACTCATAGGGGCGCCTTGCTTGCGCATGAGTTGTTCTACATGTTTAGCATAGGCCTGCACGTGCCGCAGCATGCGACGTTC
>Ga0079224_100003981_pt1 | contig 18903 bp, 19 predicted proteins | sample Stecom2015_FD_80414 | JGI IMG/M metagenome (GOLD analysis project Ga0079224, IMG submission 80414) | Agricultural soil microbial communities from Utah to study Nitrogen management - Steer compost 2015 | ecosystem: Environmental > Terrestrial > Soil > Agricultural land | place: USA: Utah... | reverse complement strand
CGTCAGGAGCAGCAATAACAAACTCGTCCATTTCTGGCGGAAGTTCAGGTACGCCACCCACTTCGTATTGGCAGACAGGACGAGGCCAATAACGATTAGCACCGCCAGCATTGTCCAGTACACTTGCTCGACGTAGGGGAAATCAAGCGAGTTGTAAAGAAGGGCGATCAGCAGCGACCATTCGAAGACGGTCCAAAGACGCATCAGCCACTTCGACTTTTGATACAGGATCAGTCGCTTCCAGGCTGTAAAAGCCATGATCAAAAAGCCGATCATCAACCCGAGGTTGATCAGATAGACGAGGTCAATGAATACCGGGCTGTTGGGAAGGGTGGTCGAACCCAGAAGATATTCAACGAGCTTGAGAGACAGTGAAACGACCGTTGCGACAAGACCCGTCGCAAACACCCTCCATAGCAGGTCGACAAAGTTAAGTGCATCGTCGCGGTCATATCGCAGTCGATAGTAGTAGAACAGCGCAACGATAAAGAGACTCAGCAGGAGATTGGGTATCCACGAAGCCACTCCGGGGGGAATATTGGCCGAAGATCCAAACACCAGCGACACGTCGGCCAGGACAAGGGCGAGCCAGGTGATCACACCGACCGTAAATAACAACCTTGTAATGGCTTTGGTACGCATTGAGAATCAAAAAAATAAGCCAATCGTTAAGATTGGCTTTGCAATAATAGGAATAATACGCAAGAATCAGGAGGCCGAATGCCGGGTGCTAACGTCCCCCTGGGTGCACTACTTGCGCGAATAATTCGGTGCTTCGCGGGTAATGGTTACATCGTGAGGATGGTTCTCAATTACACCTGCCGAAGTGATCTGAACAAACTTCGCTTCCTTCAGACGGGCGATATCTTTCGCTCCGCAATAACCCATCCCGGCGCGGAGACCACCGACCAGTTGATACAGGACTTCGGAAACCAATCCCTTGAAGGGTACCCTTCCGGAAATACCTTCGGGCACCAGCTTCTTCACGTCGTCCTCAACGTCCTGGAAATATCGGTCTTTCGAACCGTCTTCCATGGCTTCGATCGATCCCATCCCGCGGTACATTTTGAATTTGCGTCCTTCGTAGATAATCATCTGTCCGGGGGCCTCTTCAGTGCCCGCCAGCAGGGAACCCACCATGACGCTATCGGCACCGGCGGCTATTGCTTTTACCAGGTCGCCTGAAAAGCGAATTCCACCATCGGCAATAACCGGTACTCCCGTGTCTTTCAATGCCCGTGCAGCTTCATAAACAGCCGATAGCTGCGGCAATCCCACACCCGCAACAACTCGTGTCGTGCAAATACTGCCCGGTCCGACACCGACTTTGACGCCATCGGCCCCTGCATCGGCCAGCGCCCGGGCACCTTCGCCCGTTGCCACATTGCCTACGATGAGGTCAAGTTCAGGGTAGGCCTTTTTCACGCGCTTGGCCGTTTCAATTACCCCCTTGGAATGGCCATGTGCCGTGTCTATACTAATGACGTCGACACCGGCTGCCTTCAGGGCATCGATACGCTCCAGAATATCGGGAGTCACGCCTACGGCTGCTCCGACGCGAAGGCGTCCGAACTGGTCCTGACATGCGTGCGGCTTATTCTTCTTTTTCTGGATGTCTTTGTAAGTAATCAACCCTGTCAGTCGTCCGTCCTTGCTGACAATAGGTAGCTTTTCGATTTTGTATTTCTTAAGAATCTCCTCAGCCTTGTCGAGTGTAATCCCTTCAGGCGCGGTGATAAGATTCTCCTTTGTCATAATACTCTCGACCGGCACAGTCATGTCTTTCTGAAACCGGAGGTCCCGGTTCGTGATAATGCCCACCAGCTTTCCATTGCCGTCGACAATAGGGATGCCTCCGATCCGCATCTCCCTCATGATGTTTTCTGCCTGCTGGACCTTTGCCGATACCGACAGAGTTACTGGATCAAAGATGAGTCCGCTTTGTGAGCGCTTCACCTTGCGTACCTCCTCAGCCTGTCGCTCGATCTTCATGTTCTTGTGGACAAATCCTAGCCCACCTTCTAAAGCAACAGCGATCGCCAGGTCGGCCTCCGTCACTGTGTCCATAGCGGCTGACACTATAGGAATGTTCAGACGAATGTTTCGGGTAAGTAAGGTGCTGGAATCGGTTTCCCGGGGGAGTACTTCTGAGTAGGCCGGTACGAGAAGCACGTCGTCATAGGTCAGTGCTTCGAAGAGGAATTTACTGCGATCGATGGGCATAGCAAATAATTTACGATCTATTATTTGCCGGGCAAAGATATTACGAAAATACCGAATTCACTAGCAGCCAGGGCGATTTAGATCAGTCTGTGGAATGCCGTATAGCAAAAGAATCGCCTTACTGTCGAAATATTCGCGTCTTTAGTTTTGTAACTTTATTTTTGCGGCTTAAACACCCCCTTATGCGAAACATACTTTTGCTTATTTTTTTCATGGTCGGTTTCGTTGCATCGGCTCAGGTCCAAACGGGAAAGGCTTCGTTTTACGCCGACAAGTTTGAGGGAGTTCCCACAGCCAGTGGCGAAAAGTACAGGCACAACAAGCTGACCGCGGCACACAAGACACTACCGTTTGGCACCAAGGTGCGCGTCACTAACCTGGCTAACAACGCATCGGTTGAAGTGGTGATCAACGATCGCGGTCCATTTGTTGAAGGTCGAGTGATCGACCTGTCAAAATCGGCAGCTGAGAAACTGGGCTTTATTCTCGATGGGCTTGCCGATGTAACCATAGAAGTCATTGACGCAGGTGACGGCAAGAAGAGCGACCCCTTTAAGACGGTTGATCATGTCATGGTGGAAGACCGAGAGTTTTACGACCTCAACATAGCCCGCCTCAACCCCAAGGGCTTTGGGGTGCAAATTGGCAGCTATCAGGAGTTGGTCAATCTCATGCGAATAACCGATAACCTGAAGAATTCCTTTAAGAAGAAGGTAACCGTGCACGTCAAGGTGATAAGGGGTGTTAAGTATTACGGGTTGATTCTTGGAGACTTTCCGAACCGTTTGAAAGCCGAGCAGTTTCGTCTGCAATTACAAAGCACGTATCCTGACGCTTTCGTAGTGGAGTACAGTCGGCTCTAGCCCTGCAACATGGAGATAGTAGGATATGTCGCGTCAATATTTATCGGAATAATCCTGGGACTCCTTGGCAGTGGAGGCTCAATCCTCGCGATTCCTATACTGGTCTACCTCTTCCGAATTGAGCCGGTAATGGCTTCAGCATATTCCCTGTTCATCGTAGGGATAACAAGTCTGATAGGCGCGGTCCCCAAATACCGCGACCACCTTGTCGACATACGCACAGGCCTCGTTTTCGGAATCCCTTCTATCTCGACCATCTTTGCAACCCGCAAATGGCTGGTACCCGCACTTCCTGAAGTATTGTTCGAAAACAGTTTCTTCCCGGTCTCAAAACGACTGCTGATTCTTGGACTTTTCGCCTTTCTCATGATCGCCGCGTCAGTGTCCATGATCAGGAAACCGCGTACGGTAGTTGCTGAGGAGTCGCCACGCAGTCTCGCATTGCTAAGCATTGAAGGCCTGATCATTGGCCTTCTGACCGGACTAGTAGGATCCGGTGGAGGGTTTCTCATTATTCCGACATTAGTGTGGATTACCCGACTCCCCTTTAAAACAGCTGTTGGCACCTCGCTTTTCATCATTGCGATCAATTCGCTCCTTGGTTTCATGGGGGATGTGCTGAACTATCGTATCGACTGGGCTTTCCTCTCGGTCATCACCTCGCTGGCCGTCGCCGGTATCTTTATCGGTCATCGCTGGCAGCAGGTCATTAGCAGCGCGCTTCTCCCACGGATATTCGGATGGGTTGTGGTGGTGTCAGAGCTTGCCATCATGATCCGCGAACTTATCGCCAGCTTTCCACCAGCCCGCTAAACAACAGTTCATGGACTCACTGAAGAAGGTTGTCGTGATTGGTCCCGAGTGCACCGGGAAATCGGAGTTGTCAGCATTTCTGGCCGACACGTTCCACACCCGCTGGGTAGCAGAATATGCTCGGGAATATATCGACGAATTAGAACGCCCCTATGTAGCCAGCGACCTGGTTGAAATAGCCCGGGGACAGATCGAACGCGAAGACCAGCAGGCAAAGATGGCGAGTCGGGTCCTCATTTGCGACACTGACCTCTACGTCATCAAGATATGGAGCATGTTCAAATATGGATACTGTGACCCCTGGATTCTGGAAACGATAAACCAACGCCGATACGATCTCTACCTTCTCACATACGTGGACATCCCGTGGGAAGATGATCCGCAACGGGAACATCCGGGTAAGCGACAGGAACTCTACGATATCTACCGGAAAGAACTGGAAGGTCAGTCCGTACCTTTTATCGAAATCAAAGGCGAACGGGAAGAACGTCGACGGACTGCTGTTGACGCTGTCCGGTCTCTTTTAGAAGGGTCGTGAGGTGAGTCTTACAAACGCGTTTTCCGGCTCACTACCAACTCCTTCAAACACTTTATCCAGACCGGGTGGTCATTAAGGCTTTCAACCAGTTGAACCTTCTCACCCCCGTGCGACTCAAACAATTCCTGATATTCATCGCCAATCTCAATAATTGTCTCAAGACAATCGGCTGTAAACGCCGGAGAGAAAACGAGAAGCTTCTTCATGCCTTTTTTCCCACATTCCTTTACCACCTCGTCCGAGAAAGGGGTTAGCCATTCTTTGTCCAACCGCGACTGAAAGCACACGGTATAGCGATCACGTGGAATGTTAAGGCGCTCAGCAATCAAACGTGTAGTAGCATAACACGTCGCGCGATAGCAATACTTGTTTTCTTCATTCACCTCGTGCTCACACCGATTGTCTTTGCAGTTTCCTTTAAAATGTGCTTTGTCGACTTGTCGGTCAGGGAGACCATGGTAAGAAAACAAGACGTGGTCATACGCTTCGTGATCATACGGTTTGGCCGTTTCTACGATGGCATCGAGATACGTAGGATGATCGAAGTATTGGCTGATAAACTTCATCTCAGGGATGACCCACCACGTCCGCACCACACGCATCACTTCATCAAGGGCCGATCCGGTTGAAGCCGAAGCATACTGAGGGAACAAGGGTAAGACGATGATTTCATCGTAATTCTCTTTACGCATCTCCTCAAGCACATCGGGAATCGACGGGTTTTTATAGCGCATTGCGAGATGCACAGCGTATTCTCCTCCCAGTTCTTGCTGAAGCAGCTTCTTGACCGCTTCACAATAAAGAAGGAGCGGAGACCCTTCGTCGGTCCATAGCTTTTTATACACCTGCGCCGACTTAGGCGCCCGGAAAGGGACGATCAAAAGGTTAACAAGGATCTTCCTCGAGAGAAGCGGAATATCCATGACCCGGGGATCGTTCAGAAACTGAGTAAGGTAGGAGCGGACATCGCCAACAGAGGGCGTATCAGGAGTTCCGAGATTGATCAGTAATACACCCGTTTTTTTATTTGTCATGACGGTCAATCAAAGTCAGTTAAGTAACAGCCTCGCCAGGGGAATAGTTGCGCGTTATACCTAGCGAATGATCGGTGCCCGTTTGAACGGCTTATTAGGGTCAAAAAGTTTGCGGTACGTCGCATGACGCTTCACAACCTCTGCCCCTACCTGCTCGACGACATTAATCATCTTGGGATTAAAATCACCAATCCAGTTCATTTCATAGGCATGGTATCGCTTGTACTCATCCTGCAACACGCGACGCCCTTCCATGATCAATGCACCGTCGACCCCTTTGCCCTGATGCTCGGGAGCAACGCCAAAGAGAATGCCGAAAGCCTTTTGGTTGGTTTTGAGGAAAGTGTGCCAGAGGAACTTCAGCTTCCCTATGACGTCGAGTTTACCATTCACATACTTGAATATCTGATTAATCTCGGGGATGGAGAGGAAGAACGCGATAGGCTCCCCTTTATAAAAGCCAAAATATAGAAGGTGAATATCCATTATTGGCTTCATCTGGCGCACAATGTGCCTGGCCTGGGCAAGAGTAAGCTCCGGTGCTCCGGCGTGACCTCCCCATGCCTTGTTGTAGACATGGTGGATATATTCTGCCAATCTCGGTATTTCGTCCTTGCGAATATGACGAAACTCATAGTTGCTGTCCTGGGCGACCATACTGGCCTTTTGGTATAGCCGCTCCGAGACAGGCCGTCCAACTTCCCGGCCGTATGTCAGTTGGTAAAAATAGACCTGAAATCCGTATTCCTCGAAAAAGCTCCTGTAGTATGGAAAATTATAATTGCATTGATAATTAGGCTCAATATCGAAGCCTTCCAGGAGGAGGCCCCACCACCGGTCGCGACTCCCGAAATTGACGGGCCCGTCCATCGCTTCCATACCGTGTGCTTCCAGCCACGTCCGGCACTGATCGAAAAGCATAAAGGCCGCTTTCTTGTCGTTAATACACTCGAAGAAACCCATGCCTCCGGTAGGCTGATCGTTGTCCTTATTTGCGATTTTTTCGTTGTAGAAGGCGGCGACCCGGCCGATTGTCTCCCCGCGGTCATTTTGCAGAATCCACCTGACGCAGTCACCGTGTCTGAAGGTGTTATTCTTCTCTCGGTCAAAGACCTGTTCTATATCTTTATCCAGCGGTCTGATCCACGCCGGTGTTGATTTGTAAAGTCTGACGGGCAGCTGCAGGAATTCCTTGACATGGCGCCGGGAAGTTACTTCAATGATCTTCATTGTCGCTTACGCGAAGTTTCAGGGGTTGGTAATAATGCTGTTAACACGGTTGGGCAACAGGATATGAAACCGCGTCCCCTCGCCGGGACGACTCACTACCCTAACCTCACCACCTAGTTTTTCGACGGCATTCTTCACGATATACAGACCAATGCCTGACCCATCGGCCTGGTCAGTCGCGCGGTAGAACATCTCGAAAATCCGCGTCAACCGCGAATCCTTGATGCCAATGCCGTTGTCCGAAAAGGTGATATCCGCACAAAGATGGTCAACATTTATCTTGATCACAATTTCGGAGTCATCGGCATCGGGACGACGATACTTGATGGCGTTAGAGATGAGATTTCTGAAAATCTCCGCTATTCTCCACGGGTCACTGTAAAACTCGATTCCAGCAATTCGCACCGTGCGGCGCACGCGGTCTGCCCCCTTCAGGTAACCCAGATCGACAAACGTCTGCTGGATAATCTGATCAAGGTCGACCTTCGCTATTTCGACATCCATCTTCAGGTTCTTCGAGTGACTAAGTACGTCACTAATGAAGTTGTCAAGCGCCTGAATCTTTTCTCCGATGAGTTCGATGTAGTCGCGGGGATCGTCATCATTTTCCTTAAACCGCGTAAGGTTAACCAACCCAAGAATCGAAGACAGCGGCGCGCGTAGATCGTGCGAAACTTTATAGACGAAATTATCTAGCTCCGCATTTCTGATCTTGAGTTCTTCCTCAACCTTTTTTCGATCGGTGATGTCCACGTAAACACCGTAGATCGCTATAGCTTCGTTGTCCTGCACAACGGGAACGCCACACAACAACACATTTACTACGTTGCCCGAACGGTGTCTTCGCACGGTTTCTATGCTCACCACCTGCTGCGAGACGATCAGGTTGTTAAGATCAATTCCTTCGCTCTGTAAATCGGGAGGAACGATATAATCATTCAGGTTTCTTCCGCGAAGTTCGTTGATGTTGTAACCGAACATCGCTTCGAATCCCCGATTAATTTGGGCAACACGACCGGTGTCGTCGAGCATTACTACCGCCATGGGAAGGTTCTGGAAGAGCTGAGCAAAGAGCGTTTCGTTCTTTCGGATCTCAGCTTCCTTTTTCTTCTTTTCACCGATGTTACGAAGGATAACCAGTATTGCCTGCCTGCCCTTGAAATTGAACGGAAAGGCCGTGCTCTCGACCTCAGTTTCGCTGCCATCGAAACAGACGAGTCGCTCTTCAACCGCTGGCACCGACTCTCCGAGGTTCAGCTGAACAAGGCGGTCGGCAATCCTTGGTTTCGAGGAAGGGTGAGCAAGAGCAAGAATATCCATGCCGATCAATTCCCGTTTTTTCCTCGCTTTGGCGAGCCGGTGTGCTTCGGCGTTGGCAAAGAGGATTGTGCCCTCGCAATGAAGTATCACTGCCAACGGCAGCTTTTCAAACAATTCCTCATAATCCTCATCGGGGAAGGCATGTGCATTTGTCTCCTGCGCGGTGATATACGCACGCCGGACCAACCCTCCCTCTACTAGTTGATCGCAATAGCGAAGCTCGACCGCCCGAAGCCCATTATTATCCCGGACGTGAAAGGATACGGAAGTCTCACCCTGAACCGGCTGTGATGAAAACAACCTCGCTACCCTGTCGGACTCACTCTCTGGAACAACGCTGTAGAGCAAGCGATAGTCCTCCATCAAACTGCGTGGATCGAGGCCCAGCACGGTACGGCTTCCCTCTGATACAAAACGGAAACGAGGTCCCTGGTGGTCAGTGGTCAGCTCCAGCATCACCACAGGGACGAACCGCGGAATGTCGTGCAAGTGTGTGACGGCAAGCTGACTCATGAGGCGAGCGAAATTCTCGTTTCGCAAGATACGTGGTTCGTCTGACAAAACAAGCCCATTATCTTGAACGCTGGTAAACGGTGCTGACAATAAATCCATCGTAGAATACGGCGGAGCGAACCTCTCGTAATCCCGATGCCTCCATCAATGATCTCCAGTCAGCGAGGCACCTCGCCTCCACATTTGCCACGAGACGGAAGAACCAGTACATCATCTTCAGCAACACCCGATGTCGCAATCTTTCACTGTCGATGAAATCAGCCACAATCCATAATCCCCCGGCAGAAAGTCGTAACCTCAGCGCGGATATCAATCGCTTCAATGATTCTGCTGAGAAAAGATCGAGGAGAAACGGAGTCAGAATAATGTCAAAGAGAAGGTTCGCCGGGACATCATCGACGGTCCCCCGGATGAACCTTACTGAAGCGCTGCGACATCGCGCCCGGGCTTTGGCTATCATTCGGGCCGACGGGTCGACGTACCACACCTCGCAATCCGGGCAGCGCGCGAACAAATCGTCAAGTATCTCACCGGTTCCACCCCCCAAAACAAGGACACGAGCGTGCTCCGAAACCTCCTGTACTCCGTGCCGAACACTCCTCCTGATCGCATCGCCAAAAACCAACCTCTTCAACGCGTCATAGAAAGGGGCAATGCGGTCGAATTCATTTATAGCCATAGTACAACACCAGGAAGATAGAACACTGCGTCTCCAAGCATCCTATAAAGGTCATTCACTGCAAAACGCCTGCGCAGCATGAGCACCGCGAGCAGCGAGAGATTCATCGCAACAAACATTATCGCAACCACCGGAAGGCTTGACCAAAGCCAGTAGCCCGTCACGATATTGAGAGCGCCGAGGATGATTATGGTGATGGTGGTTTGCCGCGGACCAAACCAGGTAACGAACGACTCCTGCCCTTGACGGGTATCTTTCTCAAAATCGAACAATGAGAACAACAGCAAGTTCATCAATGCGGTGATAAAATACTTGACGATCACTATCCCCTGCAACGCCGACGGATCAGGATGGCCAAAGGCATAAACCGGAAGAAGTATGCCGGCGGTATAGAGCGCAGCGACAATCACTTCCTTGAGAAAACGAAGCCGATGTTGGAAAACCAAATACAACACCACTACCGCCCCAAGGGCTGTCCCCGGAAGTAGAACACGATCACGCAGGAACCAGATAAGGCATACGTTAAGCCCCGCAACCAGTGCGACAGCAATGGAAATCCCTTTGAAGTGAGTCTGATGGAACGCATGCCTTACAGTGGCTGCCCTCCCCTGGATCCGACGTGCATCCCTCAGGTGGTCGAGTGTGTAGACGATCCACACTGTAAGAGCCAGAACGACATACACTGGCAAAGGGAGTATGACATCAAATAGTCGGGCAAAGAAAGCGCCTCCGGCAACGGCGCCGGCTACCACATCAATGCTGAGGGTGCTGATGTAAACGTATGCCCGGCCCATTCCTTTCATAAACGAAAAAAGTCTCCGCTGAGGAGACTTTATACTTTTTTCGAAAAATTTTCTAGGACGCTTTGAGCGCTTCGGCCCCGCCGACAATCTCGAGAATTTCCTTCGTGATTGCTGCCTGCCGGGTACGGTTATACGTCAGCTTAAGCTCCTTAAGAAGTTCTCCGGCGTTTTCCGTCGCCTTGTCCATCGCTGTCATTCGTGCACCATTCTCCGCTGCATTTGAGTCGAGAACGGCCTTGAACAACTGCACCTTAAGAGACTGCGGAATAAGGTTAGTCAGGATAGTTTCCTGATCCGGCTGATAGATATAATCGACGTCCTGAACACTGGAATCAGGCTTCTCAGCGGGGAGAATTGGCAAATATTGCTCAACGCGTACGATTTGAGTCGCCACGTTCTTGAACTCATTATAAACCAGCTCCACCTTGTCGTAGCGTCCCTGGCGGAAGGCCGTCATCACGTAATCAGCTGCTTGTGCCACATGCTCAAAAGTGAGTGAGCCCAACATCAGCGTGTAGTCACCCACGAGATTACACTTGCGCTTCGCAAAATAGTCATGCGACTTCTTACCGATCGAAAGCACCGTCACGTTCCCGTGTGCCCATTGAGACGCGTATTTCTCTTCGATCAAGCGGTTAACGGCCTTGAAGATGTTACTGTTAAACGACCCGCAGAGTCCGCGATCAGATGTTACAACGACCAGAAGTACTTTCTCCTCAGCTCGCGCTTCACTGTACCAATTGCCGGAGTCAGTGTCACCCTGTGCCGCAGATAGGTTTTGCAAAAGAGCCGTCAGCTTCTGAGCAAAGGGGCGCATCTGCAAAATGCGGTCCTGTGACCGGCGCAACTTGGCAGCCGCCACCATCTTCATGGCTTTGGTGATCTGCTGCGTGGATATCACCGAATTGATACGATTCTTTACTTCCTTTAAACTTGCCATCGCGCTCGATTATACGCTAACCGCGTGTCGGTTTATCTTACTTGTAACGCGCTGAAAGATCAGCGGCGACTTTCTTAATAGTTTCAATATCGGAATCTTCCAACTTGCCCTGGCGGAGATTCTCCAGAACATCGGCGTGGCTTCCGCGCATCAGCTCGAGAAACTCCTTCTCAAATTGACGCACTTTAGCTACGGGAACCTGGTCGAGGAATCCGCGGGTGGAAGCCGTAATAATGGCGACCTGCTCTTCAACCGGAACGGGCGAGAATTGATCCTGTTTGAGGATCTCTGTGTTCCGACGTCCACGTTCTATCGTAAGTTTCGTTGCGGCGTCAAGGTCCGACCCAAACTTGGCGAACGCCTCCAGTTCGCGGAACTGTGCCTGATCAAGCTTCAACGTACCCGCTACCTTCTTCATCGACTTGATCTGAGCAGAACCACCCACCCGTGATACCGAGATACCCACGTTGATCGCGGGACGGATACCTGAGTTGAACAGGTTCGTCTCAAGGAAGATCTGTCCATCGGTAATGGAGATCACGTTCGTGGGGATATAGGCCGATACGTCACCTGCCTGTGTTTCGATAATAGGCAATGCTGTAAGCGATCCACCACCCTTCACCAGATGCTTGATGGAAGGAGGAAGGTCGTTCATGCTGCGGGCGATATCGTCGTTGTTGATAATCTTCGCCGCGCGTTCCAGCAGACGCGAGTGGAGATAGAAGACGTCACCGGGATACGCTTCGCGTCCCGGAGGACGGCGGAGCAGCAGCGAGACTTCGCGATAAGCCACGGCCTGCTTCGACAAGTCGTCATAGATCACAAGGGCAGGACGACCGGTATCGCGGAAATATTCGCCAATGGCAGCACCTGTAAACGGTGCGTAGAACTGAAGCGGAGCAGGATCAGAAGCCGACGCCGAAACAATAATGGTGTAGGGCATAGCGCCTGCCTTTTCAAGGGCAGCTGCAACCCCGGCTACGGTTGAGTTCTTCTGACCAATAGCGACGTAGATACAGAGGACAGGATTTCCCCGTTCGTAGAATTCCCGCTGGTTGATGATCGTGTCGATAGCGACAGCGGTTTTTCCGGTCTGACGGTCTCCGATAATCAACTCGCGCTGACCACGGCCGATCGGAATCATCGAATCGATCGCCTTAATACCGGTTTGCAGCGGCTCATTAACCGGCTGGCGGTAGATTACACCGGGTGCCTTTCTTTCCAGCGGCATCTCATACAGTTCGCCTGCCAAGGGTCCTTTTCCGTCGATCGGCTCACCGAGCGTATTAACAACGCGTCCAAGCATACCATCACCCACTTTGACAGAGGCGATACGTCCGGTGCGTTTTACAGTAGAACCCTCGCGAATATCCTTATAGTCACCAAGCAATACCGCTCCGACGTTATCTTCTTCAAGGTTAAGAACAAGTCCTTGCAACCCTGTTTCGAATTCAATCAATTCACCGGCTTGTGCCTGTGTTAACCCATATATGCGGGCAACGCCGTCTCCCACGGTCAGTACCGTGCCCACTTCTTCGAGTTCTGCGTCGGTACGAGCTTGCGAAAGCTGTTCGCGTAAAATCGCTGATATTTCTTCAGGTCTGATCTCTGCCATCTGAATTAGGATATTATAGTTCTTTAATATAAGGGTTCTTCGTAAACTCTACCTGCAGGTCTCTGAGTTTGCTCTTGATAGAAGCATCGACCTGCCGATCGCCCACTTTAAGGATGAAGCCGCCGATGAGGTCCGGATCGACGGATTCGACGAGTTCGACCTGAGGTTTGTCGCTGTACTGGCGGGCCAGTTTAACCAGCGATTCGCGCAGTTGCTCATCCAGGGGTACGGCTGTGGTGACCGTAGCTTTTCCAATTCCTTTATGCTCATTGTAGGCATTGTGAAACTGACGCGCAATGGCTGCCAAAATCGGCTCCCGGTTCTTGCGAGTGATGATCTCAAAGAACGCCATCGTGAGGCTATGTACTTTTCCTCCAAACAGCTTCCTGAGCACGGCAAGTTTTTGCTCGTGTTTAATCACCGGATTTTGCAACAACAGCGCAAAGGGCCGGCTGATCGCCACCACCTCCGAGAAATGAAGCATGTCGCGGTGCACCTCCTCCAAGGCGTTCTTCTCGACCGCAAGGTCAAGAAGAGATTTTACGTAACGCGCTGCTGCTCTCGTATCCGTCATTCTCAGTTAACCTTTAAGTCTTTTACATAAGCCTCGACAAGTTCTTTCTGATTCTTGTCATCGGCCAGATTCTTTTTCATCAATTTCTCGGCAATTTCGAGCGAAAAAGCTGCCACCTGGATCTTAACGTCCTTCAGCGCGGCTTGCTTTTCAATATTGATCGCCGCCCGGGCGTCATCAATAATTTTGTCGGCCGTCTTGCGTGCCTCAGCCTGGGCGTCTTCGCGCATCTTGTTCGCTACTTCACGCGCTTCGCGCATGATACGATCCCGCTCTTCACGTGCTTCGGCAAGCAGTTTTTCATTGTCGGCCTTCAATTGAGACATCTCGCGGCGCGCCTTTTCGGCAGTGTCCAGCGCTTCCTGGATCGACATCTCCCGTTCCCTGAGGGAACTGACGATAGGCTTCCAGGCCAGCTTTGACAGCAGGAGGAGTAACAGAATAAAGACAACCGTCTGCCAGAAGATGAGCCCAACGCCGGGGGTTAACAGTTCCATAGTTCTTTAAATCAGTTTTTCGTTTGCCTCTTGTTTAACCAAGGAACCTACTCCGGCCCATCGCCTCGGTAGGTTCCTTTCTGGATTCTTAAGCTTGTCTGAAAGAGATCAGCAGACAGATAACAAGTGCGAAAAGCGCAGCAACTTCAATGAGGGCAGCGATGATCAGCATAGCACCCTGAATTTTTCCGGATGCCTCAGGCTGACGCGCCATTCCTTCCATTGCAGAGCCACCAATACGGCCGATACCGATTCCCGCGCCAATTGCAACAAGACCGGCACCAATACCAGCACCCATGATCGCGTAGCTGATATCCAATAAGAGAGCAAACAACATAGATTTATTTATTTATAGTTAAACAAGATTCATTCTAGTGGTGCTCATGCTCGGCCACAGCCTGACCGATGTAAAGCGCCGAGAACAACGTAAATACATATGCTTGGATACCGGCCACCAGAATCTCAATAAGACTGATGAACAATACGATCAGCGTCGAGGCAAAACCCACCCAGTAACTGGCGAAAACAAACGTCAGAACAATGAGACACAGTAATACAATGTGCCCCGCCGTGATGGCCACGAAAAGACGAACCATCAGGGAAATCGGCTTGGTAAAGATACCGACGATCTCGACGGGCAGGATGATTAAGCGCATCAGGAACGGGAGCCCCGGCGTCCAGAAAATATGGCCCCAGTAGTGACGATTTCCGCTCAGGTTTGTAAAAAAGAAGGTAAAGACCGCAAGAACGAGTGTTACCGCGATATTGCCGGTCATGTTACCCGCGCCGGGCATCAGACCGATGAGGTTTCCAAAAAGGATAAAGAAAAAGAGCGTGAGCAGGTACGGCAGATAGCGCTCGTATTTTGCCCCGATATTCGGACGTGCAATCTCGTCACGGATAAAGAGTACCACCGGCTCAACAAAAGACTGCAGCCCTTTGGGCGCACCCGTCGGATTGCGTTTGTATGCCTTTCCGACGGCAGTAAACACGAGCAACAGCAGCGTGGCATTGATAAACAGCATCCCCACATTCTTGGTAATGGAGAGATCCAGCACCTTAGCATTTGTCGACTCAAGGTAGATGTCGCCATGATCGAGGCGATACCCATTATAAGGAACCAGATTGTGGTTCTCATCGAAGAATCTCGCCGAGGAGAAGATATCGAGGCCCCTTTCTTTTGACCAGACAATGACAGGAAGGTTAAGGACCATTCCATCGGCAAAATGCCAAACATGATCGTCCAGAACGTGGTGAATTATAAGGTCGCTGACGTTAAGCTCCTCACCGCTCGCCTGTGCGTCCTTGCCGCCTCCAAAAGCCGAAATGCCCGACCCGGTGATAAGTAAGAAAACAAAGAAAAAGCGACTTAAACGATACAAAAAGGCACTCATTTCGGCTTTTTACAGGGTTTTGAAATCCGAGCGCAAAGGTATTAATTAAACATGCACAAAAAAATTTTTGAAAATATTTTGGCCGTCTTCAGGCCCTGTTTCGGCGGTTAGTCAGCCCGGTCAGGAACGCCACTTCCAGGCCGGTAAAGAGGAGGTAAACCGCCAGGAAGTAGACGATATTGGCGGGAGCCCCCGGTCCGTCTTCCAGAATCATCCAGATGCAATAGCCGGCTCCTGCCAGAAGCTTGATTGCTAGCGACGACAGGTAGAAAAGGACGAAATAATCGCCTGCCCTCCGATAGATGTAAACAACAATCACGGTGGTCAGTACGGCCATGAGCCAGGTGGTCTCATACAACAATGAGGGTGCTTCAGACAAACCCAGAGCCTGACCTCCCCATACAACGGCCGGTGGAAGCACCAGCGCAAGGCCGGTCATCAATAGAATAAATACAATCAAGCTTACCGGTTTAAGGAGCGATACACCTGATAAATACTGCCGACAAAGGCCACAAAGCCCAATAGCAGCATAAAAACCGGATATTTGTTAGCCATCCACTGGTCGATTTCGTAGCCGATCCAGCCGGCGAGCGCCAGTGTCACCAAAAGTTGAACAGCCAGCCCGCTGTAGCGCAAATAGCTGTTATAGCGATTAAACGCGGGCCGCTTCCTGGGCGAGCGTTCTGGATTGGGCTCCATTTTCGCCGATCTTTATTTCCTTGGCCGAGGCACCCATCTTGCAGGTTCCATTAAATACTGCACCGGGTTCAACCACGAGCTTCCCGGTCAGGATATCGCCGTGAATAACGGCAGTTGCCTTCAGTACCAACAGCTCCGATACTTCAATGCGCCCCTTTACTTCACCTTCGAGGTCCGCATTCTGCGCGATTACATTTCCTTCAACATACGACGACGGCCCCAGAGCAACTTTCGACTTCGACTTAACGTTGCCGTTCACTTTTCCTTCAATCCGAATGTTGCCGAAGGTCTCCACATTGCCTTCGAGAAAGGTTCCTTTACCGATGGTATTGCTAGAGTTGCTGATTTCTTCAGCTGCGCGCTTTTCTTCTTTGGAAGTGAACATAGGGTTTTAGTTTAAAAAGTAACAAATTCTTCCGGATCCAGGGAGTTCCCGTTATGCCATAACTCGAAGTGCAGATGCGGGCCGTTTGTCAGCTCGCCGCTGTTGCCAACCAGCGCAATGATTTCTCCGGCATTAACAAATGTACCAACTTTTTTATAAAGTTCTGCATTGTGCTTGTAGACAGAGATCAGGTTGGCGGCGTGCTGTATCATAATAACATAACCTGCGTCCTGAGTCCATGACGAAAAAAGAACTGTCCCGTCAGCGATGCACTTCACTGGTTCGTTGGTCCTTGTAACAATATCCACCCCGTAATGACCCTTTCTTACGTTGTACCGATCGGAGATAAACCCGGATAAAGGAGGAAAGAAGAATGCATCATGCAACTCAGGCTTCCGGCTCGATGACAGTGAAATCAGCGAGAGATCCGATCGCTCAAATTCACGACGAAACGCCGAGTCGGTCGGTTGAAGCTGCACTTCCGAGGGTTTAGTCAAGGGCTGCGCTGCCCCGGCCAGCAGGGTAGCGGGGTCACTGAACTCAACGGTATCGCCGCGAAGAACGCGCTGAAAACTTGCGATGAATCGGTCTTTACGGTCTACCTCTATAGCCAACGAATCCACTTTCAATGCCAGACCATACAACTGCTGGTTCAGTACCATCTGTTCGTACTTCGGATCAAACCACTTGTCGAGCACGGTTCGTACAAGGAACAAACAGATAACAAACATAGTGACGAACAGAAGGAAAGAGAAAAGGATTAACTTCGAGTAAGTAAACCCGAGGCTGGTCTTCTCCGCAAAGTTCTCCTCGTTGCGGATGATCAGCTGATAACGGGTTGTAAGTGCGCTGGATAACGTTCTCTTCGCTCTCAATTGTCGGGCAGTTTCCACAAAATTAGATAATCCGGCTTATTATAATATGGATTTTAGGATTTTTGCGTTCTTGAGTAATTAATGGGTCTCAATTGAAAGGTCTTCTGCGATATCTTGCTCCACTGGCCCTGGTATTGTCTGCCTGCTCGCCACACAGTAATTCGTGGACAAGCAAACTGTACCACAACACAACGGCACATTTCAACGGATATTATTACGCAAACCAGGAAATCCGCGCGATCGAGAAAGCCATCCTGGCTAACCATGTCGATGATTACAACCGCATCCTCCGACTTTACCCCACGTTCGATTCAACCCTCGCGGAAAGCTATCAGAACGAAGCAGAGGAGGCGATCAAAATGGCCAGCATAGCCATAGAGCGACATCCTAACAGTAAGTGGGTCGATGACGCCTATATGCTGGTCGGGAAGGCCCGACTTTACACCGTTGACTGGGGCAACGCTATTCAGACGTTCAAGTATATCAATACCCGGTCGAAAGACCGGAACACCAAGCACCTCGCCATCATCAACCTGATCCGCACCTACACCGAACACGGCGAATTCAGCAACGCCCGCGCAGCGATCGATTACCTTGAGAAGGCAAAACTGAGCAGAGCGAATCACAAGGCATTCCTCCTGGAGAAGGCCTACTTCCACCAGTTGACGGGTGATTATGACCGCATGGTTCGCAACCTGACGGCAGCGGATAACTTGCTGAAAAAACGCGACCGCAAAGGACGAATATACTTTATCATCGGCCAGGTGTATCAGAAACTGGGGTTTGAGGCTGAAGCCTACAATTACTACAAGAAATGCCTCGGAACCAATCCTGAATACGAAGTCGATTTTTACGCCCGTCTCTATATGGCGCAGGTGACGGAGATCTCGCGTAACCGCGATGTGAACGCAGCAAGAAAATCGTTCAGGAAACTCCTTAAAGACGCGAAGAACCGTGACTTCAAAGACAAGATTTATTACGAAATGGGGGTGTTCGAGCTCAAGCAAAACAATGTTGGTGGAGCTATTGACGAATTCAACCGTTCAGTGAGGGCCGGAAACAATCAGCGGATCCGAGGGGAGGCATACCTCAGACTTGGGGAAATCTATTACGATACACTCCGGAACTACGAACTTTCGCAAGCCTACTACGATAGCGCCATCACCTCCCTACCGCAAGACTATGAGAATTACGACCGGATAAAAGAGCGACAGGAAGTCCTTAACGAATTTGTTACCCACCTTAAAACGGTTCAATGGCAGGATAGCCTGCTGCGTTTATCGAACATGGATTCAACCGCCATCCGACTGATTGTTGACTCCGTTGTAACAGCGGAGCGCGCACTGGCCGAACTCCGCGCGGGAAAGAAGAAAAAGCGCCGCGCGCGGGTCGACATCGACTCCAATGCCGGTGATGCCTTTGGCTCCGGAGAACTCCACAACATCAGCGGCGACTGGTATTTTGGAAACCCGACCGCTGTAGGCGCCGGACAGCTCGAATTCCGCCGGATATGGGGTGACATTAAACTCGAAGATAACTGGCGGCGCTCCCAGCGAATGGGTGGCTCCCTCGCCAACAGCGCCCCTTCCGACACCTCACCACCGCCAAGCGAATCGTCACCCGCCGAAGTCGTGGAAGAGGCTGACCCGGTTGACGTTGCCTTCACCCAATTGGTAACGCAAATCCCCCGTACTCCGGAAGCAAAACAACAGGCGCTCACCAAGATCGAGAACGCCTACTACCACCTCGGCAACCTCTACAACCTGAAGCTGCTCGAAAAACAAAACGCTGTAGATACATACCACAAACTACTCGACCGCTTCCCCCAATCAGCCTTTGAGCCTGAGGTGCTTTACGCCCTATATGTAATTGTTCGTGAGTGGGATCCTCAGCAGGCTGAACGCTATG
>Ga0079224_100003980_pt1 | contig 18904 bp, 14 predicted proteins | sample Stecom2015_FD_80414 | JGI IMG/M metagenome (GOLD analysis project Ga0079224, IMG submission 80414) | Agricultural soil microbial communities from Utah to study Nitrogen management - Steer compost 2015 | ecosystem: Environmental > Terrestrial > Soil > Agricultural land | place: USA: Utah... | reverse complement strand
GGCGGCCGCGCGCGGCGCGCGGGTATTGGTGACGCCCGAGTTGTCGCTGTCGGGTTATCCGCCCGAGGACCTGCTGTTGCGCGCCGCGTTCCACGACGGCTGCGATCGGGCGCTGGCGTGGGTCGCCGAGGCGACCGGCGGGCTCGACCTGCACCTGCTTGTCGGTCATCCGCAGCGGCGCGACGGGCTGCGCTACAACGGCGCGACGCTGTTGCATCGCGGCCGTGCGTGCGGGGAGTACGCCAAGCACGACCTGCCGAACTACGACGTCTTCGACGAAGAGCGTTATTTCGAGCCGGACAACCGGCCGCTGGTGTTCGACGTCGACGGGGTGCGCTTCGGCGTGCTGATCTGCGAGGACTTCTGGTACCGCTACGCGCCCGAGTGCGCGCACGCGGCTGGCGCGCAGGTGATCCTCGCGATGAACGCGTCGCCGTTCCACATGAACAAGCAGCACGTGCGCATCGACATCGCGCGCGACAACGTCTCGCGGCTGGGGCTGCCGATGCTCGCGGCCAACCTCGTCGGCGGGCAGGACGAACTGGTCTTCGACGGCCTTTCGTTCGCCCTTGACGGCGAGGGCGGCCTGTCGGCGCAGGCGCCGGCGTTTCGCGAGGACCTGCTGGTGCTGGAATTGTCGGTCGGCGAGTCGCCGGGCTTCGTGCAGGGCACGATCCAGCCCACGCCGCCGCTGGAGGAGCAGATCTACGCGGCGCTGGTGCTCGGCGTGCGCGACTACCTCGGCAAGAACGGCTTTCCGGGCGCAATCATCGGGCTGTCTGGCGGGATCGATTCGGCGCTGACGCTGGCGATCGCGGTCGATGCACTCGGCGCGGAGCGCGTGCGGACGGTCATGATGCCGTCCCCGTACACCGCGGAGATCTCGCTCGTCGACGCGCGCGACATGGCTGGCCGGCTCGGCGTCCGTTACGACGAGATCCCGATCACGCACTGCTTCGACGCATTCCTCGGCACCCTGGCCGACGAGTTCCGCGGCCTGCCCGAGGACACCACCGAGGAGAACATCCAGGCGCGGATCCGCGGCACGCTGCTGATGGCGCTGTCGAACAAGTACGGCTCGATCGTGCTGACCACCGGCAACAAGAGCGAGATGGCGGTTGGCTACTGCACGCTGTACGGGGACATGGCCGGCGGCTTCGCGGTGATCAAGGACATCGCGAAGACCATGGTCTACCGGCTCGCGCGCTGGCGCAACGCGCAGGGCGCAGTCATCCCCGAGCGGATCATCACTCGGGCGCCTTCGGCGGAGCTCAAGCCTGGCCAGACCGACCAGGACTCGCTGCCACCCTACGAGGTGCTCGACGCGATCATGCAGATGTACATGGAAGACAATCGCAGCATCGGCGAGATCGCCGCGGCGGGGCACCCGCGCGACGCGATCGACCGCGTCGTCCGGCTGATTCGGATCAGCGAATACAAGCGTCGGCAGGCGCCGGTCGGCATCCGGGTGACGCATCGCGCGTTCGGGCGCGACTGGCGCTACCCGATCACGTCGCGCTTTCGCGACTGATCGCCGGTGGGCGGTGCCGCACCGGCGCGTCCGCTGGCCGAGCCGGACTCAGGTACGATTGGCGGATGCGACTGACAGGAACCCCGGAGCGACCATGAAAAAGATTACGGCGATCATCAAACCGTTCAAGCTCGACGAGGTGCGAGAGGCCCTCGCAGAGGTTGGCGTGACCGGTCTGACCGTGACCGAGGTGAAGGGCTTCGGGCGCCAGAAGGGGCACACCGAGCTCTATCGCGGTGCCGAGTACGTCGTCGATTTCCTGCCGAAAGTGAAGGTCGAGGTCATCATCGCCGACGCTTCGGTGGAGTCGGTGATCGATGCGATCGTGCGCGCGGCTCGCACCGGGCGGATCGGCGACGGCAAGATCTTCGTGGCCGACGTCGAGCAGGTGGTCCGCATCCGCACCGGAGAGACCGGCGAAGCGGCGGTCTGAGGCCAGGGCCTGTTCAGGCCCTAGGCCGGGCGCGTGCCGAACAGCCTGCGCAAGCCGCGCAGGATCAGCCTGATCAGCAGCACCGCAGCGACCAGGAACACTACCAGCGCCGCCAGGAACAGCAGCGGGTACTCCACCGCGAGCCATACGCCGCCGAGCACCAGGGCGTCCTCGCCCATCGAGACCGCGACGTTGGAGAACGGTTCCGGCGAGGTATTGACCGCAGCGCGCGTGCCCGACTTGGCGAAGTGGGTCGTCGCGGTGAGCGTGCCGCCGAGGAGGGCGGCGGCCAGCGCGACCGCCGCGCCCGAGTCGCCGAACACGGCCGCCGCCAGCGCGGCACCCGCCGGGATGCGCACGAAGGTGTGCAGCCCGTCCCACAGGCTGTCGAGCCACGGCAGCTTGTCGGCGAACAGCTCGACGGCGGCCATGAAGCCCGAAGCGCCGAGCACCAGCGGATGCGCGAGCAGCGACAGGTGTTCGGGCAGCGGCCACCAGTCGAGCCGGCCGAGCAGGCCGAACAGGAACACCACCAGGTACAGGCGCAGCCCGGCGCCCCACGCGAGCGCGCCGGCCAGCGCCAGTTCGGGCAGGTGGCGCACCAGCGGGTCGGGCAGCCGGCCTGCCAGCGCAGCGAGCCAGTCGGCCAGCTCAGGCATGGCGGGACCTCGCGCGGCGCGCGCTTGCTAGACTGGGTGCCATGAGCGCGATTGTGCCAGCCGACGAAGCGCCCAAGGACGAAGCCGCGGTGCGCGTCGGTGCCGTGCTGTTGGCGGCCGGGCGCTCGACCCGGATGGGCGGGCCCGACAAGCTGCTGGCGACGATCGACGGCGAGCCGATGGTGCGCCGCGCGCTGCGCACGCTCCAGGCGGTTCCGCTGGCGCCGATCGCAGTCGTGCTGGGCGCGGCGCCCCGGGCGGTCCAGGCCGTTCAGGCGGCGCTCGCGGGCCTGCCGGCCTACACCGCGTGCACCGCACCCGAGTCGGCGAACCATCAGGTGTCGGTTCATGCCGGGCTGCGCGCACTGCCGGCGGACCTCGACGCGATCGTCGTCATGTTGTCCGACCAGCCGCTGCTGGACGCCGCCGACCTGCGCTGGCTGATCGCACGGTGGCGCGCACTGCCACGCGGCTTCGCGGCGGTGCCGGTGTTCCAGGGGCGCCGCGGCAACCCGGTGATTCTCGACGGGGCGATGCGCGCGCCGATCCTCGCGGCAGGACCGTCGAACGGCGCGCGCGGGCACCTCGCCGCGCATCCGGAATCCGTACGCCGGATCGAGGTCCCGAACGACCACTACGTCATCGACGTCGACACGACCGACGACCTCGCGCGCCTGGTCGAACGCGGGTTGCGCGGCGCGATCGGCCCTAGCGTGCCGGCAGCCTGAGCAGCACGATCAGCGCGCCCGCGCCCCCGTCGTTGGGGCGGGCCTGGCAGAACGCGAGCACCTCCTGGCGCTGCACCAGCCAGCGCGGCACCCTGGCCTTGAGTACCGGTTCGCGGCCGACCGAACCGAGCCCCTTGCCGTGGATGATGCGCACGCAGCGCCACTCGTCGCGCAGCGCGCGATTCAGGAACGCGGTGAGCGCCTCGCGTGCCTCGTCGGCGCGCAGCCCGTGCAGGTCGATCTGCCCCTTGACCGTCCATTCGCCGCGGCGCAGCCGGCGCACGACGTCGGGGCCGATGCCGTGCCGCCGGTACGACAGCGCCTCGTCGGTCTCCAGGTATTGCTCGATGCCGATCTCGTCGGACAGCGACGCGTCCAGCACGGCACGTTCGTCGAGCACGCGCTGGCGCGGCTCGGCGGGCGGCGTGGGGCGCTTCGGGTCGGCACGCCCGGTGGGCGTCAGCGGCACCGCGTCGGCGACCTCGTCGCGAAACAGGTTCGCTTCGCGCGCGACCCGGCGCGCCTGCTCCTGGCGCCGCGCCTCGTCGAGAGCCTGCTCGCGGCCGCGCGCCCGGAGCCGCTCGGCCAGCGGGCCGAGTCCCGCCAGCCCGTCGAGCCGCTCGACCGGTACCGCCCGCCGCGTGCGGTTCATTCCTGCTGTTGCGCCTCGAGGTAGCGCTGTGCGTCGAGCGCCGCCATGCAGCCTGTACCGGCGCTCGTCACGGCCTGCCGGTAGACGTGGTCCTGCACGTCGCCGGCGGCGAACACGCCGGGCACGCTGGTCGCGGTCGCCTGTCCTGCGTTGCCGCCGCGGGTCACGATGTAGCCGTTGACCATCTCGAGCTGGCCGTCGAACAGCGACGTGTTCGGCGAGTGGCCGATGGCGACGAACACACCGGAGAGCGCGAGCTCGGACGCCTGGCCGTTGCGGTTGTCGCGCAGCCGCACGCCGGTGACGCCGGTCGCGTCGCCGAGGACTTCATCGAGCTCGTGGAACCACCGCACCTCGACGTTGCCGCCCTGCGTCTTGGCCATCAGCTTGTCGATCAGGATCGGCTCGGCGCGGAAACGGTCACGGCGATGCACCACCGTGACCTTGCGCGCGATGTTCGACAGGTACAGCGCTTCTTCGACCGCGGTGTTGCCGCCGCCGATCACCGCGACGTCCTGCCCACGATAGAAGAAGCCGTCGCAGGTCGCGCAGGCCGACACGCCCTTGCCCATGAAAGCCTGCTCGGAGGGCAGGCCGAGATACCTGGCCGACGCGCCGGTGGCGACGATCAGTGCGTCGCAGGTGTACTCGCCGGAGTCGCCGACCAGCCGGATCGGCTTCTCGCCGAGCTTCGCCGTGTGGATGTGGTCGAAGATCATCTCGGTGCCGAAGCGCTCGGCGTGCTTGTGGAAGCGCGCCATCAGGTCGGGACCCTGCACGCCGTCGGCATCGGCCGGCCAGTTGTCGACGTCGGTGGTGGTCATCAGCTGGCCGCCCTGCGCCAGCCCGGTGATCAGCACCGGCTGGAGGTTGGCGCGCGCGGCATAGACCGCGGCCGTGTAGCCGGCAGGACCGGATCCCAGGATCAGCAGGCGGGCGTGGCGAGTGGCGGGCATGGGCGGATGAGCGGTGTTGACGTTGTAAAAAACTCAAAAAATCATCGAGTTAGTCGACCAGTCTTTGAGCGTTTTGTGATATTCGGCGCGGGTAGGGCAGAATTATAGGGATGCGGCGCCGTTCCCCTGGCGCGTCGCGGCGTTCATCGAGAGGTGGGTATGGCTCACGAAGAAAACAAGGCGTTCCTGCGCAGGGTACCCTTGTTGTCAAGTCTCAACGAACAACAGCTCGAGACGCTGGCGGCAGGCAGTGCGCGCCGCAACTTCCCCAAGGGCCGCACGATCGTCTCCGAAGGCGAACCGTCGCAGAGCCTGTACATCCTGCTCTCGGGGCGCGCGAAGGTGCAGCGCTCCGACTCCGAGGGCAAGGAAGTGATCCTGGCCGTGCTGGGCTCGGGCGACTTCTTCGGCGAGATGAGCCTCATCGACGACGCGCCGCGCTCGGCGAGCGTGATCACGCTGGAGTCGTGCGACTTCATGGCGATCAACAAGGACAGCTTCAAGTCGATGCTGATGCAGAGCAACGAGATGTGCATGGCCGTCATGAAGGGGCTGGTCAGGCGCCTGCGCGAGGCCGACAAGAAGATCGAGACGCTGGCGCTGCTCGACGTCTACGGCCGCGTGGCCCGGGTGCTGCTCGACTTTTCCGAGTTCGTCAACGGCGAACGCGTCGTGAAGAACAAACTGCCGCGCCAGGAGATCGCGAAGATGATCGGCGCCTCGCGCGAGATGGTCTCCCGCGTCATGAAGGGGCTCGAGATCGACGGCTACATCGTGCCGCTGCCGGAAGGCAGGCTGATGCTGCGCGAGAAGATCAGCTCGTACATCAGCTGACGGCGGGACGGGAGATCTTGGTCACGATGGCACGAGCCAGTGCAGTTGCCGCTTCGTCCGGACGGGGAGTGCCGGGGCGCAACCAGGCCGCGGGATTCGGCCTCCCCGAGCGCGCCATGCGCCTGGTGCAGGAGGCACGCTGGATTGCGGTGGCCGCGCTCGGCGCGTTCCTGCTGCTGATCCTGCTCACGTACGACAAGGCCGACCCGGGCTGGTCGCACGCGATCGTCACGCGCACCACCGCCAACGCCGGCGGACGGGTCGGGGCCTGGTTCGCCGACCTGCTGCTCTACCTGTTCGGGCTGAGCGCCTACCTTCTGGTGATCCTGCTCGGCGTGTCGGTGACGCGCGGCCTGCGCACCTTGCGCGCGAGTGCCCCCGAGCCGGTGTCGTCGCAGCGCTTCGCGTGGGAGCGCTGGCTCGGATTCGGGCTGCTTCTGCTCGGCTGCGTCGGCATCGAGTCGGCGCGCCTGCACAGCCTGCAAGCCGACCTGCCGCTGGGCCCCGGCGGCATCGTCGGCGCAGTGATCACCGATCCGCTGTTCGTCGCGCTGGGCCCGGTCGGCGGCACGCTGGTGCTGCTGGTGCTGGTGGCAGCCGGATTCAGCCTGTGGAGCGGCTGGTCGTGGCTGACGATCTTCGAGCGGATCGGCTTCGCGCTCGAGTGGGCCGTGCAGCGGCTGGTGCAGGCGGTGGTCGCACGTCGCGACCGGCGCATCGGCGAGGTCGCCGCGACCGAACGCGACGAACAGGTGCAGGTCAAGCGACGAATCCTCGACGACGATCCCGAGCCGATCCGCATCGAGACCCCGGTTGCGCGCATCGAGCGTTCGGAACGCGCCGAGGCCGAGCGCCAGAGCGTGCTGTTCGTCGACCTGCCGGCCGACACCCAGCTGCCGCCGGTGTCGCTGCTCGACGACCCGCCGGTCGCCGCCGAAGGCGTCTCGCAGGAGACGCTCGAGTACACGTCGCGGCTGATCGAGAAGAAGCTCTCCGACTTCAACGTCGCGGCCAACGTGGTCGCCGCGTATCCTGGCCCGGTGATCACCCGCTACGAGATCGAGCCGGCCACCGGCGTCAAGGGCAGCCAGATCGTCAACCTGTCGAAGGACCTGGCGCGCGCGCTGTCGCTGGTGTCGATCCGCGTGGTCGAGACGATTCCCGGCAAGAACCTGATGGGGCTCGAGCTGCCGAACGCGCGGCGCCAGACGGTGCGGCTGTCCGAGATCCTCGCGTCGCAGGTCTACGCGACCAGCGCATCGCCGCTGACGCTGGCGCTCGGCAAGGACATCGCCGGCAACCCGATGGTGGTCGACCTGGCAAAGATGCCGCACCTGCTGGTGGCCGGCACGACCGGTTCGGGCAAGTCGGTCGGCATCAACGCGATGCTGCTGTCGCTGCTCTACAAGAGCGACCCGACCCAGGTGCGGCTGATCCTGATCGACCCGAAGATGCTCGAGATGAGCACCTACGAGGGCATCCCGCACCTGCTGGCGCCCGTGGTCACCGACATGCGCCAGGCGGGCAACGCGCTGAACTGGTGCGTGGCCGAGATGGAGCGGCGCTACCGGCTGATGAGCAAGCTCGGCGTTCGCAACCTGTCCGGCTACAACCACAAGATCGCCGAAGCCGAGAAGCGCGAGCAGCTGATCCCGAACCCGTTCTCGCTCACGCCCGACGCGCCCGAGCCGCTCGGGCGCCTGCCGCAGATCGTCGTCGTCATCGACGAGCTGGCCGACCTGATGATGGTCGTCGGCAAGAAGATCGAAGAGCTGATCGCGCGCCTCGCGCAGAAGGCGCGCGCGGCCGGCATCCACCTGATCCTGGCGACGCAGCGGCCGTCCGTCGACGTGATCACCGGGCTGATCAAGGCCAACATCCCGACCCGCATCGCGTTCCAGGTGTCGTCGAAGATCGACTCGCGCACGATCCTCGACCAGATGGGCGCCGAGTCGCTGCTCGGGCAGGGCGACATGCTGTACCTGCCACCGGGCGGCGGCATACCGATGCGGGTGCACGGCGCCTTCGTCGCCGACGACGAGGTGCACAAGGTGGTCGAGCACTGGCGGCAGCTGGCCGAGCCGCAGTACATCGAGGGCATCCTCGAGGGTGGCGTGCCGGAGGAGGTCGATTCGGGCAGCGCGGTCGGCTTCGGCGGCCTGTCGCAGACGCTGGCCGAGGCGGGCGTCGACGGCGAGGCCGACCCGATGTACGACCAGGCGGTCGCGGTCGTCATCAAGCACAAGCGCGCGTCGATCTCGCTGGTCCAGCGCCACCTGCGCATCGGCTACAACCGCGCTGCGCGGCTCCTCGAGCAGATGGAGAAGTCGGGGCTGGTGTCGGCGATGGCGACCAACGGCAACCGCGAGCTGCTCGTTCCGTCGTCGCAGGACGCGTGATGCACCAAGGGCGGCGCGCCTTCGTGGCGCTGTCGGCAGCGATGCTGTTCGGCGCCGCCTTCGCGCCGGCGCACGCCGGCGGGCTCGACCAGTTGCGCGCGTTCCTGGGCGACACGCGCTCGGCGCGCGGCGAATTCACGCAGAAGGTGCTGCGCGCCGACGGCAGCGTCGCGGAAACGAGCAGCGGCGAATTCGCCTTCTCGCGGCCCGGGCGCTTCCGCTGGGACGTGCGCCGGCCGTTCGAGCAACTGCTCGTCGCCGATGGCCAACGGCTTCACTTCTTCGACAAGGACCTGAACCAGGTCACCGTACGCCGGCTTGCCGACGCACTGAGCGCGACGCCGGCGGCGATCCTCTTCGGCGACAGTGATCTGGAGCAGGACTTCGCGCTGCGCGAGCTGCCGCCGCGCGACGGACTCGAATGGATCGAGGCCTTGCCGCGCAACAAGGAGGCCGGCATCGAGCGCATCGCGCTCGGCTTTCGCGACGGCCTGCCCGGCACGATGGAGGTCGGCGACGCGTTCGGGCGAACGACGACGTTCGAGTTCCGGGCAATCTCCCGAAACGCCGCGGTGCCGGCCGAGGCGTTCCGATTCGTCGCGCCCAAGGGCGTCGATGTCGTCGAGCAGTAGTGCCGGCGGGGCGGCAGGCGGGCAGCGCATGGCGCCGCCCGCGGCGCCGGGAGACCGGCTCGATCGCGTCGACACGCCAGCGCTGATCCTCGATCTCGATGCCTTCGACGCCAACGTCGCCGCGCTGCACGGCCACGCCGCGGCGCGCGGCGTGCGCGTGCGCGCGCACGGCAAGGCGCACCGGTGTCCCGGCATCGCGCTGCGGCAGGTCGCGGCCGGCGCGATCGGCATCTGCTGCCAGAAGGTCGGCGAGGCCGAGGGTTTCGCGGATGCCGGCATCGCCGACATCCTGATCAGCAACGAGGTCGTCGACGACGCCAAGCTGGCGCGGCTCGCCAGGCTCGCCGGGCGCGTGCGGCTTGCGGTGTGCGTCGACCATCCCGATGCGGTGCGTGCGCTGGCGCGCGCCTGCGCGCGGCACGACGCGCGCGTCGACGTCCTGATCGAGCTGGACGTCGGGCAGGCGCGTTGCGGCGTTGCCGGCACCGAAGAGGCTCTGGCGATCGCGCGGACGATCGCCGAAGGCGGTCCTGCGCTGAGGCTGCGCGGCCTGCAGGCGTATCACGGCGGCGCCCAGCACCTGCGATCGCCGGCTGGCCGCGGTGCGGCGATCGCGGCGGCGAGCGCGCTCGCCGCGCAGGTGCGCGCCGCGCTGCGCGCCGCTGGCCACGATTGCGACGAGGTGAGCGGAGGCGGCACCGGCACGTATCCGTACGAGGCCGCATCGGGTGTCTACACCGAAATCCAGCCCGGCTCGTACGCGCTGATGGACCTCGATTACCGGGCCAACGAAGCCGACGCCGCGGCACCGGCGATGCGGCAGGCGCTCGGCGTGCTGACGTCGGTGATGAGCGTGCGCGACGGGCACGCCGTGCTCGACGGCGGACTGAAGGCGGTTTCGGTCGATTCCGGGCCGCCGGCGGTGCGGCTGCCGGGATGGCGCGTGCGCGGTGTTTCCGACGAGCACACGGTGATCGAGCCGCTCGCCGCGGACCGCCCGGGGACTTCGGGAAGCCCTGGTTCGGGGGCCGGCACGCCGGCGCTCGCACTCGGCCAACGCTGCGTGCTCGACCCCGGCCACTGCGACCCTACGGCGAACCTGCACGATTGGGTGGTCGCGTATCGCGGGGAACGCGTCGAGTCGGTCTGGCCGGTGTTGCCGCGCGGCGCCTCGCGCTGAACTCGCGCCGAACCGCGGCCGCGTCGAACGCTGCGGTAAGCTCGTGGTTTCGAAGTCCCGCGGAGGTTCGTCCCGATGAGCAGTGCCGCACCGGCAGCGCCCGGAGTCCCCGCAGGCGACGCTCGTGTGATCTCGGTCGTGGGCATCGCGCACGGCGTGTCGCACTTCTTCCACCTGATCCTGCCCCCGCTGTTTCCGTGGCTGAAGGACGAGTTCGCGTTGTCGTACTCGGAACTCGGCCTGCTGGTCACCGTGTTCTTCGTGATCTCCGGGGTCGGGCAGTCGCTGGCCGGTTTCCTCGTCGACCGCGTGGGTCCGGTGCCGGTGATGCTCGGGGCGATCGCGCTGTTCGCGGTCGCGGCGGCCGTGCTCGCGCTGGCGCCCGGCTACGCGGGGCTGATGCTGGGGGCGGCGCTGGCTGGCGTCGGCAACGCGTCGTTCCATCCGGTCGACTATTCGATCCTCAATCGCAAGGTATCGGCGCCGCGGCTCGGGCACGCCTATGCGGTGCACGGCATCTCGGGCAACCTCGGCTGGGCGCTCGCCCCGGTCTTCGTCGTGACCATTGCCCGGTTCACCGGCTGGCGGGAGGCCTTCGCTGCGGCGTCGCTGCTCGCCTTGCTCGCGCTCGTCGTCGTGTGGCTGAACCGCGGCGCGCTCGAGACGCCCGTGCACCGGGGTGCCCAGGCGGCCGGTTCGGGGCGCGGCTTGCCGGGCGGCACGTTCGACTTCCTTCGTTTGCCGGCGGTGTGGCTGAGCTTCGGCTTCTTCCTGGCATACGCCGCGGCCCTCGGCGGCGTGCAGACCTTCGCTCCGGAAGCGGCGCGCCTGCTTCACGACGTGCCGCTCGAATGGGTGGCGCTGTGCCTCACCGTGTACATGCTCGCGAGTGCCGGCGGCACCGTCGTTGGCGGCTTCCTCGCGAGTGAAGCGGCGCGTGCCGAGCGGATCATCGGCGTCTGTTTCGGCATCGCTGCGCTGGTCGCGGTGAGCATCGCCTGGCTGCCGTGGCCCGGTTGGCTGGTTCCGGCGCTGTTCGGCGTGATGGGCGTCGCAGGCGGTATCGCCAATCCGTCGCGCGACATGCTGATCAGGCGCGCAGCCCCGCCCGGTGCGACCGGCCGCGTCTACGGCGTGGTCTACTCGGGGCTCGATGTCGGCATGTCGGTCGCGCCGCCCGTTTTCGGACTGATGATGGACGCGCAGCAGCCGGCCCTGGTCTGGCTGGGGATCGCGTTCGCGCAGGCGATGCTGATCGCCGGCGCGTTCCGGGCAGGGCACGCCACGCGGGTCCGCGATGTCGCGCCGGACGCGGCCTGACGCGGCCGCGGCCGCTGCTGAGGCGGCCGACGGCGAGCTGTTCCCGGCATCGGCGGGCGACGACGTTCCGCTTGCCGAGCGGCTGAGGCCGCGAACCATCGACGAGGTCATCGGTCAGTCGCACCTGCTCGGCCCGGGCAAGCCCCTGCGCGTGGCGTTCGAGTCGGGCCGGCCGCACTCGATGATCTTCTGGGGCCCGCCCGGCGTCGGCAAGACCACGCTGGCGCGGCTGATGGCCGATGCATTCGACGCGCAGTTCATCGCGATCTCGGCGGTGCTGGGCGGCGTGAAGGACATCCGCGAGGCGGTGACCGCGGCCCAGCTGGCGCGCGAGCGCGGCCTGCGGACGATCCTGTTCGTCGACGAGGTGCATCGGTTCAACAAGGCGCAGCAGGACGCGTTCCTGCCGCACGTCGAGAGCGGCCTTTTCACCTTCATCGGCGCGACCACCGAGAACCCGTCGTTCGAGGTCAACGGCGCACTGCTCTCGCGCGCGCGCGTCTACGTGCTCGAGCCGCTTTCGTCGGGCGAACTCGGCGAGTTGTTCGAGCGCGCGCTGGCGCACGGTGCGCAACGCGCCGGCGACGACGGCGGAGCCCCCGCCGCGATCGGCTTCGACGCCGCGGCGCGCGAGCGGCTGGTCGGCTGGGCCGACGGCGACGCGCGACGCCTGCTCAACGCGATCGAGATCGTCACGGACGCGGCGCGCGCGGCGAGCGTCGCGACCGTCGACGCCGCTTTCCTCGAGAACGCGCTGTCGCAGAACCTGCGCCGATTCGACAAGGGCGGCGAGGCCTTCTACGACCAGATCAGCGCGCTGCACAAGTCGGTGCGCGGCTCGGATCCCGATGCCGCGCTGTACTGGCTGGCGCGGATGATCGACGGCGGCGCCGATCCGCGCTACCTCGCCCGGCGCATCGTGCGCATGGCCAACGAGGACATCGGCCTGGCCGATCCGCGCGCACTGACGATGGCGCTCGATGCCGCCGAGGTCTACGAGCGCCTCGGCTCGCCCGAGGGCGAGCTCGCGCTCGCTCAGGCGATCGTCTACCTCGCCTGCGCGGCGAAGTCCAACGCCGTCTACGTCGCGTGGCAGCGCGCGCGGGCCTTCGTCGCAGAGCACGGCTCGGCGCCAGTGCCGATGCACCTGCGAAACGCGCCGACGCGGCTGATGAAGGGGCTCGGCTACGGCAAGGGCTACCGCTACGCGCACGACGAGGAGGGTGGCTACGCGGCCGGCGAGCACTACTTCCCGGACGGCGTCGAGCCGGCGCCGTTCTACGAGCCGGTCGAGCGCGGGCTGGAGTCGAAGATCCGCGAGAAACTGGCCTGGCTCCGATCGCGCGACCGCAGCGTGCCCGACGCTGATCCGGCTTGATACACTCGCGCCTCGACGCTTTACCCTGCACAGGCTTGCCGCCCGCGCTCCATGCTCGATCTCGCCCAACTCCGCAAGGACCCCGAAACCGTCGCCGCGCGCCTCGCGTTTCGTGGCTACGCGCTCGATCTCGATGCGTTCCGCTCCCTCGAGTCCGAGCGCAAGGCGCTGCAGGTGCGCGCCGAGGAATTGCAGGCCCGCCGCAACGCGCTGTCGAAGACGATCGGCCTGCGGAAGTCGCGCGGCGAGGATGCCTCGGCAGCCCTCGCCGAAGTCGCCGGGCTCGGTGACGAACTGAAGGCGGCGGCCGAACAGAACGAGGCGGTGCAGGCGAAGCTGCAGGACTGGCTGCTGCAGGTCCCGAACCTGCCGCACGAATCGGTGCCCGCCGGGCGCGACGAGCGTGGCAATCGCGAGGTGCGGCGCTGGAGCCCGGAAGGCCGTGACCCGAAGCCGCTGGGCTTCGAGCCGCGCGACCACGTCGACGTCGGTGCACCGCTCGGCCTCGATTTCGAGACCGCGGCGAAGCTGTCCGGCTCACGCTTCGTCGTGATGAAGGGCGCGATCGCGCGCCTGCACCGCGCGCTCGCGCAATTCATGCTCGACGTGCAAACCGGCGAGCACGGCTACACCGAGTGCTACACGCCGTACATCGTGAATCGCGAGACCCTGCGCGGGACCGGCCAGCTGCCGAAGTTCGAGCAGGACCTGTTCGCCGCGAAGAAGGGGGGCCAGGAAGGCGAGGGCGAAGCGCTGTACCTGATTCCGACCTCCGAGGTGCCGCTGACGAATTTCGTGCGCGATCGGATCGTGCCGGCGGCCGAACTGCCGATCCGGCTCACCGCGCACACGCCGTGCTTCCGCTCGGAGGCGGGCTCGTACGGGCGCGACACGCGCGGCATGATCCGCCAGCACCAGTTCGACAAGGTCGAGATGGTGCAGGTCGTCGAGCCCGACGCGTCGTACGACGCGCTCGAACAGATGGTCGGCCACGCCGAAGCCATCCTGAAGAAACTCGCCCTGCCGTACCGCGTGATGCTGCTGTGCGCGGGCGACATGGGCTTCGGCGCCGCCAAGACCTACGACCTCGAGGTCTGGCTGCCGGCGCAGCAGGCCTACCGCGAGATCTCTTCCGTGTCGAACTGCGAGGCGTTCCAGGCGCGCCGGATGCAGGCGCGCTTCCGCGGCGCCGACGGCAAGACGAATCTGTTGCACACGCTCAACGGCTCGGGTCTCGCGGTCGGCCGCACGCTGGTCGCGGTGCTCGAGAACTGCCAGCAGGCCGACGGATCGGTGCGAGTTCCGGACGTCCTGGTGTCGTACATGGGCGGGCTTCGCCGGATCGAACCCTGATCGGAGGGGCGCCGCGCGAGGCGCGCGCGGGCGGGCAGGTGTCGTCCGGCTTGCGTCGTTTGATATACTCGGCCGCTTCGCGTCACGACCCGCGCGGAACACGGAAAGGTGGCAGAGTGGTCGAATGCGCCGGACTCGAAATCCGGTTTACGGTTACACCGTAACGTGGGTTCGAATCCCACCCTTTCCGCCACGGCCCCGGCATTGGCACGGGTTTCCAGCCGCGCGCGGCGGCGTCGTCGGACGGTGACGTCGGCGTGCACAAGCGGAGGCCCAGCGTGGGCACAGGCAATGCGTTCGAGCGGGACAAGCTGATCCGCTTTCACCACTGCGATCCGGCCGGGATCGTCTTCTATCCGCAGTACTTCATCCTGTTCCACGAGCTGGTCGAGGACTGGTTCAATCACGGCCTGCAGCACAACTACGCCGAACTGGTCTATCGCCAGCGGCTCGGCCTGCCCATGGTCCGGGTCGAGTGCGACTTCCTGTCGCCCAGCAAGATCGGCGAGATGCTGACGCTGCGCCTGGGCGTGCGACGCATCGGGCGCAGTTCGCTCGGCCTCGAGGTCGAAGGGGTGGCCGGCGGCGTGCCGCGCGTGCGCGCAGCGCTGACCGTCGTGTTGGCCGACGTAGACGGTCTGCGCTCGGTTCCCTTCCCGGCGGAGTTGCGCGCCGGCATCGAGCGCTACCTGACCGTTTGACGCGGCGCGCCTGGCCGTTGGCGCAGGCTGTGCGCAGCCGGAAGTGTGCCGAATGTCCCATTCGGCGCCCGCCCCGTCGGCCGATTCGGGGTTACCCGTGCAACTTGTTCACTGATCGCCCACGGCGGTTCCGATAGCATCGCTCCTGTCGCAACGAGCCCCTCAGGCAGGTCCGGTTACCGGATCGACCGATCGGCGGCCCGCGCCAGAAGAAGTCGATGACCGAATCGGACCTTTCGTTCCCGAGACCCCCGCCGCGTTCGCTGCTGTTCGCGCGCACCCGCGAGTCGCTCGCGGATGCGCTGTCGGATGCCGCGACCGATGCGCTGCCGGCGATCGCCGACCAGCTCGACGCTGCCGCCGACCGCGCGCTCGACGGGCGCGAACGGCAGTTGCTGCTCGGTGCTGCGCAGCGCCTGCGACGCGAGACGGCCAGCCGGGTGACGAAGGTGGCCGACGCTCTCGCGCGGCGCGCGAACCGCTGCCTGGAGGCGTTCCGCCGCGCTGGTGAAGGCGACGAGGCACAGCAGCTTGCACTCGTCGAAGACGAGGAGCTCGAGGCGCAGATCCTCGCCGCCGACCTGGCCGGCGCCGCGCGCGAACGGGCCGGGACTGTCTATCCACGCTACGTCGCGCGGTTGCGCCAGCTGATCGAGCATGACTGGGGCGACGACGACCTGAATCCCCTGGGCGCCCGAACGCTTGCGAGTGCCGTGGTAGCGTCGCTCGACGGCATCGCCGAAGGCGCGCGCACGCGTGCCGCGCTGCGCCAGCTGGTGCTCACGGCGTTCGCGACGCCGATCGCCGAGGCGATCGAGCGCGCCGACAGTCTGCTCGAGGAGGCCGGCGTGACGCCGGCCGAGCCGGTCGCCGTGGAACCGGAGCCGGTTGCGGTCGCGCCCGAACCCACCGCGGTCGAGCAGGCGCCGCAGGTGCCGCGCGTCGAAGACGTCGACGTTGCCGAGCCCGTCGCGACGGCCCCCGGTCCGGTGGCGTTCCCCGAACTGCCCGATGCGTCCCCGATGGCCCCCGTGCCGGGCGAGGACGAAGCGGCGCCGCCCGCCGCGCTCTTCGGCGAAGCGTCCATCGAAGCATTTCCCGCAGCCCCGGTGGAGGGCGCGTTCGCAACGCCGGGCGTCGAGCGTCGCAGCGGCGCCGTCTCGCGCGCGATCGGCGTGACGCTGCAGGCCGACCGCGACGCGGCCACGCTGGGCAGTTCGCCGCTGGCCGGCGCGCCCGACGGCCAGCGGCTGCGCGTGCTGCCCACGTTGCAGCCGGTGGCGGAGATCGAGCGCGACGCCGTCGCGTTCGCGCACGCGATCGGTGCCTTGCCATACAGCCGCGAAGCGCGTGCCGAATTCTTCGGCAACGTGCGTTCGCGCATGCGCGACGCGGGTGCCGCGCCGGCCCAGGTCGCCGTCGTCGACCTGGTGGCGGCGATGTTCGACTACGTGATCGACGACCGGCGACTGCCCGAGGCCGCCAAGCCGCTGGTCTGGCGGCTGCAGCAGCCCGCGGTGGCGCTGACCCTGCTCGATCCGGCGTATCTGGGAGACGACCCGCGCTCGTTGAGGAAGCTCGTCGAGCACTTCGGTGCGATCTCCGCCGCCTTCGGCGAGGACATCGTTCGCGGCAGCGAGCTCTATCGCCGCCTCGAGACGGTCGTGCGCGCGGTCGAGATCGTCTCGAGCGCGCTGCAATCGCGATCGGCGGTGATGGCACAGCAGGTCCAGAAGGAGTACTCGCGGGCGGCCCGCAGCGTCGGGCAGCTGATCGACCGCGTGGTGCGCGAGCGTCGCACGCTCGAGGAGACGCCGAGCCGCCGCAACCGGCGGGACTATGCGCGGCGCCCGAACCGCGAACGGGAAAAGCAGGTCACCGAGCACCTGCGCACGATGCTCGCCGATCGTCTCGACCGCCACCGTGCGCCGCAGTCGGTGCGCGAGTTCGTCGACAAGGTCTGGCTGCGGCACATGCGGACGGCGGCGCTGCGCAACGGCGAAGAGAGCTCGGAGTTCCGCGTGTCGCTGCAGGTGGTCGACGACCTGCTGTGGAGCCTCGACGAGAACGGCGAACGGCACAGCCGCCGCGAACTTGCGCAGCGCATCCCGCCACTGATCCGCCTGATGACGCAGGGCGTGCGCGAGATCGGCGCAAAGGAGGACGAGTTCAAGTCGTTCTTCGACGAACTGTTCCTGATCCACCTGCGTCGGATGCAGCGTCGCGAGCGCGAGCGCGGCGTCACGACGCGGGCGCGGCTGGAAGGCGCAACGGCCGCCGGCGTGCCGACGCTGGCCGAGCAGGTCGGCGCGAGCGGGCCGGCGACGACGCCGCGCGAGCCGCCGTCGACGGCGGCCCGGCCTGCGGCTCCGCCGCCTGCGGTGGCCGCCGCGCAGCCGCCTGCAGCGGCCGCCGCCGCGCCGGGTCCCGCAGCCGGGCACGAGCGCGGCGACGAAGAGGGCACCGAGCGTCGATTGCTGGAGATCCTCGAGTCGCTCGACCTCGCCGACCTGCCCGCCAGCCCGCAGCGCCGCCCGCTCGGGGCCGAACAGTCGATCGCGCAGATGCGGCGCGGCGACTGGATCGAGCTGGTCGCGCGCGACGGCAGCAGCACCTTCCTGAAGGTTGCCTGGATCAACCACCGCCGGACGGTGGCGTTGCTGGTGCGGCACGCCGACCGCAAGGCCATGTCGCTGCGCATCGAGGAGTTGCAGGCGCGCTTCGAGCAGCAGCGCGCGTTCCTCGTCGCCGACCGTTAGAGACCTCGTCGACGCGACCGCTCTGGTCGCCGCATGTGCCTGCACTATAGTGCTTGACATGTCCGGGTGAAGGAATTACGGTGCATGCGCCGTTCACCTCGCACTGCCGGGGCGTCGGCGCGTCGCCCGTCGTCCGCACCTGCCTGTGCGACCGTTCCCGGATCGCTGCGATCCGGGAAGCCCCGCGGTTGCGCTTGGCTCGCTGACAGCGCAATCTTGGTCGGCTATCGTTCGCGGATCGTCATTCGCGGAATGGTCGGGCGCCGTCGCAGGCGGATCGATGGCGGCCCATTCGATTGTCAAGGACAGGAGAGTTCGATGGACAGGAGACACGCAGTGAAGCTGGCCGCGGCGGCGGTCGTCGCGGCAATGGCTGGTGGTGCCGCGGCGCAGGGCAAGCCGGTGAAGGTCGGTTTCATGCTGCCGTACACCGGAACCTACGCGGCGCTGGGCACCGCGATCGAGAACGGCTTCCGGCTGTACGTCGAGGAACAGGGCGGCAAGCTGGGCGGGCAGCCGATCGAGTTCGTTCGCGTCGACGACGAGAGCGATCCGTCGAAGGCCACCGACAACGTCAACAGGCTGATCAAGCGCGACCAGGTCGACGTGGTCGTGGGCACGGTGCACTCTGGCGTCGCGATGGCGATGGCCAAGGCCGCGAAGGACAGCGGCACGCTGCTGATCGTTCCGAACGCCGGCGCCGACGCGGTCACCGGGCCGATGTGCGCACCCAACATCTTCCGCACGTCGTTCTCGAACTGGCAGCCTGGCTTCGCGATGGGCGACGTGGTGGCCAAGCGTGGCCACAAGACCGCGGTCACGATCACGTGGAAGTACGCGGCGGGCGACGAGAGCGTCAACGGCTTCAAGGAGAGCTTCACCAAGGCCGGCGGCAAGGTGCTGAAGGACCTGACAGTCCCGTTCCCGAGCGTGGAATTCCAGGCGCTGCTGACCGAGATCGCGTCGCTGAAGCCCGATGCGGTCTACACGTTCTTCGCCGGCGGCGGCGCGGTCAAGTTCGTCAAGGATTACGCGGCGGCCGGCCTCGGCAAGACCATCCCGCTCTATGGCGCGGGCTTCCTCACCGACGGCACGCTCGAGGCGCAGGGCGACGCGGCCAAGGGCCTGATGACGACGCTGCACTATGCCGACGGCCTCGACAACCCGAAGGACAAGGCCTTCAGGCTGGGCTACGCGAAGGCCTACAAGCTGCAGCCCGACGTCTACGCGGTGCAGGGCTACGACGCCGCGCAACTGCTCGGCGCCGGCCTCGCGGCGGTCAAGGGCGACAAGGGCAAGCGCGACGCGATGTACGCCGCGATGGCCAAGGCGCGCATCGACAGCCCGCGCGGCGCGTTCACGCTGTCGAAGTCGCACAACCCGGTGCAG
>Ga0079224_100003979_pt1 | contig 18906 bp, 15 predicted proteins | sample Stecom2015_FD_80414 | JGI IMG/M metagenome (GOLD analysis project Ga0079224, IMG submission 80414) | Agricultural soil microbial communities from Utah to study Nitrogen management - Steer compost 2015 | ecosystem: Environmental > Terrestrial > Soil > Agricultural land | place: USA: Utah... | reverse complement strand
GTCGAAGACGGCCAGCGGGTGGAGGCCGGCGACATTCTCGCGCGTGCTTCGCGTGAAGCCGCCAAGACGCGCGACATCACAGGCGGTCTGCCGCGTGTTGCCGAGCTGTTCGAAGCGCGCATGCCGAAGGATGTGGCCACGATCGCCAAGATCAATGGCCGGATCGAGTTCGTTCGCGACTACAAGGCCAAGCGCAAGATCGCGATCGTCCCGGAAGAGGGCGATCCGGTCGAGTACCTGGTGCCGAAGACCAAGGTCATCGACGTACAGGAAGGCGACTTCGTCAAGAAGGGCGACACGCTGATCTCGGGAAGCCCGAACCCGCATGACATCCTCGAGGTCATGGGGGTCGAGGCGTTGGCCGAATACCTCGTGAGCGAGATCCAGGAAGTCTATCGGCTCCAGGGCGTGAAGATCAACGACAAGCACATCGAAGTGATCGTTCGCCAGATGCTGCAAAAGGTCGAGATCACCGACGGCGGCGACACCACGCTGCTGCCGGGCGAACAGCTCGATTACGAAGAGATGCACGAGATCAACGCCAAGCTCTCGCGGGGCAAGCAGCCCGCCAGCGGGAACCCGGTGCTGCTCGGCATCACCAAGGCGAGCCTGCAGACGCGTTCGTTCATCTCCGCCGCCTCGTTCCAGGAGACCACCCGCGTGCTCACCCAGGCGGCAGTCGAGGGCAAGAAGGACACCCTTATTGGCCTGAAGGAGAACGTGATCGTCGGCCGTCTCATCCCCGCCGGCACCGGCGCGGGCATGAATCGGATGCGCGTCACCGCGAACAGTCGCGACGCCGCGATCCGGGCGCAGTGGAAGAAGGCGCAAGAGCACCTGATCATGGCCAACACCGCCGCCGAGGAACACGCCGCCGAACTCGAACAGGGACGAGAGGCCGCGATCGGCGACGATCCCCTGGCGCGGATGGAGGGCGAGACCCACGGTTCCGATGCCGATGCAGGTGAGTACCTGCAGCAAGCGGACGACACGCTTGAGGCGCCAGAGGTGATCGAGGAAGCGGCGGCCGAAGAGGTCGTCGAGGCTCCGGCGACCGAGGAAAGCGCCTCCGAGGAGGAGTGATCCCCGCAGCACCTGACGCAGAAAGCCCCGCCGGAGCGATCCGGCGGGGCTTTTTTCTTGGCGGTCGCAAACGATCGGCTAAGCTCGCATGATGCGCGCTCTCTGGATGGTTCTGTTCGTCGTCGCGCTGGTGGGTTGCAAGGGCTCCGTGCCCGAAAGGGACCGGGAGCAAGCGGCCCAGGCCCCAGCGGTCGCACCGGATCTTGCCCCGGACCAGACTGCACCGGCGACTTCGCCGCAAGCCCCGCCCCACGTCCCGGTCACCTCGACAGATGATCTTGTGGGCGAATACCGCGTCGCGGGGGCGGGTGGGCGCGGGATCGACCTGCCGCATGGGATAACGGCGCGGATCGACGATACCGCGATTATCGTCAACTCCGGCTGCGTGAAAATGTCCTGGGTCTGGTTCTTCGAAGATGGGCGGCTCGTCACCGAGCGTCTTTCCCCGCGCGAGAGCTGCGGTCGTGAGCTGATGCGGGAAGAAAGTGCGGTCGCGGCCGCCTTCGACGGCGCGATCTCGGTCGGCCGCACGCCGGCCAATGGGGTCGAGTTTGCCGGCGAGAACGGGTCGGTTCTCCTGTTCGGCCAGTAAGGCCGAATACCGCCGACGGGCTTTTCTTTGCATGCTGAAAGGGCGCTTGATGCGCGGCGAGCGTCGCCCAGATAGCTTGCGAAGCCATACTCGCGGGAGTTCCAATGACCGATACGGCCGTCCTGTTCGAACCCTTTTGCTCGCCCAAGCTTGCGCTCTCCAACCGCATCGTGATGGCGCCAATGACGCGGAACATGGCGCCCGGTGGCATCCCCGCGCGTCCCAACGCCGAGTATTACCGGCGCCGTGCGGCCCATGGCGTGGGGCTGATCCTGTCCGAAGGGACGGTGGTGTCGCGGCCAGCCTCACGCAACCTGCCGGCGATCCCGTTCTTTCATGGCGAGGCGCCGCTCGGCGGTTGGGGCGGGGTGATCGAGGCGGTGCACGGCGCCGGCGGCAAGATGGGTCCGCAATTGTGGCATACCGGGGGGACGCCGAGTTCCGACCCGACGTTCGAGCGACCGCCGCTCGACAGCCCTTCGGGCATCAACGGGCCCGGCGATCCGGCGGGAGAACCGATGAGCGAGGAGGCGATTGCCGACACCATTTCCTCGTTCGCGCGCGCCGCGCAAGACGCGAAGGCGCTGGGCTTCGACACCTTGGAGATACACGGCGCACACGGTTACCTGATCGATCAATTCTTCTGGCCGGCCACGAACCTGAGGCAGGACCGCTGGGGCGGAGCGACGATCGCCGAGCGTTCGCGCTTCGCCGCAGAGGTCGTGGCAGCAATGCGCGCGGCGGTAGGTCCGGACTATCCGATCCTGCTCCGGGTCAGCCAGTGGAAGCAGCAGGACTACACCGCGCGCCTCGCCACCGGCCCGCGCGAAATGGAGCAATGGCTCGCCCCGCTGGTGGAGGCGGGCGTCGATATCCTGCATTGCTCGCAGCGCCGCTTCTGGGAGGCCGAGTTTCCCGAAATCGACGGTGCACAGGGGCTCAACTTCGCCGGATGGGCCAAGAAGGTGACCGGGGCGCCGACGATAAGCGTGGGCTCCGTGGGTCTCAGTTCGGATTTCATTTCTTCCTTCGCAGGCAGCGGGGCGGAAGTCTCGGGCCTCGATGGACTCGTCGCGCGGATGGAGCGCGGCGAGTTCGACCTGATCGCGGTGGGCCGCGCGCTACTTTCCGACTCGATGTGGGCGCAGAAAGTACGCGAAGGGCGGGGCGAGGACATTGGCGATTTCGATCCGGCAGCGATGGCGGTTCTCGCCTGAGATAGGCGACTGGCGAATCCTGGATTGCACGCTAGAATACCAGCCAAGCAACGCAGGGGAGGACCGTTCATGAAATCGCTCGCAATGTTGTTCGCCGCCGCGACGATGGTCACCACGACCGCCGTCGCGACCATCCCGGTAGCGGCCATCGCCGCTGCCCCGACCGCCGACATCGGCGGCACCTGGACCGCTTCGTTCGACAGCCAGGTCGGCACGCAGACCTATACCTACACCTTCGAGGTGGCCGGCGAGACGCTCACCGGCCACAGCAAATCGAATTTCGGCGAGTCCGAACTCACCGGCAACGTCGATGGCGACAAGGTCACCTTCGTCGAGAACCTCAATTATCAGGGCCAAGCGCTCGCCATCACTTATACCGGACAGATCGTCTCGGCGGACGAGATTAAGTTCTCGCGCGACGTGGCCGGCCAGGGTGGCGAGGAATTCACCGCCACGCGGCAGAAGTAGCGCCGCCACCCGACGCAGCGGCCGCTGTCCCGAGAAGGCGGCGGCCCAATCGGGCGCTTTCCCCTCGCGTCAAATCCCCTATGGCGAGAGGGATGACCGTGATCACCCGCTTCGCGCCGTCGCCCACTGGGCGGCTCCATGTCGGCAACGTGCGCACGGCGCTGCATAACTGGTTGCTGGCGCGCAAGGCCGGCGGCCGGTTCCTGTTGCGGATCGACGACACGGATTCCGCGCGCAGCGAGGAGCGGTTCATCGAGGCGATCCGCGCGGACCTGGCGTGGCTCGGGCTGGAGCCGGATGGCGACGAACGGCAGTCGGCGCGATTGCCGCTTTACGAGCAGGCGTTCGAGCGACTGAAAGCGGCGGGGCGAGTCTATCCCTGTTACGAGACAGCGCAGGAGCTCGATCTTAAGCGTAAGGTGGCGCTCGGGCGCGGGCTGCCGCCGATTTACGACCGCGCCGCGCTGGCGCTGAGCGACGCGGAGCGAGCGGCGAAAGAGGCAGAAGGCGCGGCCCCGCACTGGCGGTTCAAGCTGGACCATGCCGCGCCGATCGAGTGGCGCGATGGCATCCGCGGGCCGCAGCACTTCGATCCCGCTCAGCTCAGCGATCCGGTCGTGCGTCGGGGCGACGGCTCATGGCTGTACATGCTGCCAAGCGCAGTCGACGACATCGACATGGCCGTGACCGACGTGCTTCGCGGCGAGGACCACGTTTCGAACACGGCGGTGCAATTGCAGATGTTTACCGCGCTGGGTGCCGAGCCGCCCCGCTTTGCGCACGAAGCCCTGCTCGTGGGTACCGAGGGCAAGCTTTCCAAGCGGCTCGGATCGCTAGGGTGCGATGCCTTGCGCGAGGAGGGAATCGAGCCCGAGGCCGCCGTCGCCTTGCTGGCGCGGCTCGGTACATCGCAGCCGGTCGAGCCGATCGCCCAACGCGGTGTGCTCGTGGAAACCTTCGACCTCGCGCACTTCGGCCGCGCGCCCGCGCGTTTCGACGAGGCCGAGCTGGCGCGCCTCAACGCGGCGATCGTGCACCAGCTCCCGTTCGAGCATGTCGCGGCGCGGCTGCCCGGCGACATGGGGCCCGAGGGGTGGGAGGCGATTCGCCCCAATCTCGAGCGCGTCGCCGAGGCGGAAGACTGGTGGCGGATCGTGACCGGTCCCATCGAGACACCCGGCCTCGACAGCGAAACCCGCGGCTATCTTGCCGAAGCCGCCCGTCTTCTGGTTTGGGGTGCTGACCCCTGGACCCGGCTCACGGCGGCATTGAAGGAGTCGACCGGGCGCAAGGGCAGGGCCCTTTTCCACCCACTGCGCCTGGCGCTGACCGGCCGCGATTCGGGACCTGACATGCACACACTCCTGCCTCTGATCGGCGAGACCGAAGCGCGCGTCAGACTGGAGCGCGCCGCCCGTTAAGGCTCGTCGTAGTGGAACGGCGCAATGACCGGTTCGGGGTACGCCTCATATTCGAAGCTAGGCGGTCGGTCCGGCTCGATGCCTTTGGTCGAACGAAGCAGTGGCACTCCGCCCTTGTGCCAACCCTCATCGTACTCAGCATAGAAGTTGATGATGCCGTGGAGCGACGCAATCCGCCACTTGCCGTCCTCGCGGACGTATTCGTTCTCGTAGGTCGCCTCCCCCCAGCGGCCTTCCTTACCGAGCCAGCCTACCATCATCAGCGTACGCCAGCGCCCTTTGGCCGTGCCAGCCTCGCTGTCGATGTGCAGCACGGGTTGCAGCTGCATGTGATTGTAGAGCGTGCCGTGACCATAGGGCGGGAGCCGATGAAGATAGCCGCGCACCCGCTCTCGCCCGACGTAGACGCCGCGGCCGGCGATCTCGAGGGTGCCTCCGCGCGCGAAAAGGTCCGCTGCCTTGTCCCACAAGCCCTTGTCGACATAGTAGCCGTAGGCGCCCTGGAGGTTGACCAGCTCGCGATAGTCCTCGGCCGCGCGCGCGCGCGCTTCCAGTTGCTCGATCCGCTCGAGCAACCCAGCGATCTCGGTCATCTACCCCTCCCTCGTCGATTCAGAACCAGCGACGCCTCGGCCGCGTTTCGATCACGCCGTCACCGTCGACGTCGGTCGCCACGGCTTGCGGCGCCACCGTCGCGCCTTCCGCTCTGCCCTCGGCGCGAGCGGCGCGCAACTCGGCGCCGTAAGTCCGGCGCTGCTCGCGCATAAAGTCGTAGCTACCGCGCATCTGGCCGTATGCGAAGACCATCAGCAGACCACCACCAACCGCGGCGAGCAGAAGGGCCATTGGCCCTTCGACTGGATCGGTGAATTGATTGTAGAAGAAGAATATCTCGAGCAGCACCCAGAGGAAGAGCAGGAAAGAGACCAGGCGCGTCATCAGGCCGATTGCCAGCAGAATCCCGGCGACGAGTTCGAAGATGCCGATAGGGACTATCAGGTTCGTCGGCAGACCGGTTTCCGCGAACATCGGCGCCATGGCGGCTGAGTAGGCGATCTTCTGCAGGCCGGCGACGATGAATAGCAAGGCCAGCAACAGGCGGCCGACAACTGCGGCGATCACGGACATGGCGCTCTCTCCCCGCGTCGGCCCGTCCAGCCGCGCCTTCTCCTAACGCGCGATACGCCGATCCGTGCCTCAGAGCTTTGGGAGAGTAACCCCGCGCTGCCCCATGTACTTGCCCGCGCGGTCGGCATAGCTGACTTCGCAAGGTTCGTTACCCCGCAGGAAGAGGAACTGGCAGGCCCCTTCGTTGGCATAGACCTTGGCCGGGAGAGGGGTGGTATTCGAGAACTCCAGAGTTACGTGGCCTTCCCATTCGGGCTCGAGCGGGGTCACGTTCACGATGATGCCGCAGCGGGCGTAGGTGCTCTTGCCGAGACAGATCACTAGCACGTCGCGCGGGATGCGGAAGTATTCGACCGTGCGGGCGAGAACGAAGCTGTTGGGCGGAATCACGCAGACCTCGGTCTTGCGGTCGACGAAGGAATTCGAGGCGAAATTCTTCGGATCGACGATCGCGCTGTCGACATTGGTGAAGATCTTGAACTCGTCCGCCACCCTCGCGTCGTAGCCATAGGAGGAAAGGCCGTAGGAGATGCAGCCTTCACGCCGCTGCGCTTCCACGAACGGCTCGATCATGCCTTCGGCTTGAGCTTTGTTGCGGATCCACTTGTCGTTGAGAATCGCCATCACCAACGGATTCCGGAGCGAGCGACGCGGGGCAAGACCGCCGCAGACTTATCCCCCGGCCAGCAAGCTCGCGTTGCCGCCGGCGGCCGTCGTGTCGATCGTGGTCACCCGCTCGGTGGCGAAGCGGATCACGTAGTTTGGGCCGCCAGCCTTGGGCCCGGTGCCCGAAAGCCCCTCGCCGCCGAACGGCTGGCTTCCAACGACCGCGCCGATCTGGTTGCGGTTGACATAGATGTTGCCGACGCGGGCCCTGCTCTCGACCAGGTGACGGGTAGCATCGATACGGCTATGGAGACCGAGCGTCAGGCCGTAGCCAGTGCGGTTGATGTCTTCGATCACGCGCTCGAGGCCGTCGGCGGGGAAGCGCGCGACGTGGAGCACCGGGCCGAAGTTCTCCCGCTGCAGATCGCTGATCGACTCGATCTCGACGATTGCGGGCGCGACGAAGGTTCCGTGTGCGCGTGCGTCGCCCAGGTCGCGCTGCCATACCCGCCGGCCGCTCGCACGCATGGCAGCGATGTGATCGTCGAGCGCGCCCTTGGCCTCGGCGTCGATCACCGGCCCGACGTCGGTGGCGGGGTCAGCAGGGTCACCGATCACCAGCGCTTCAAACGCGCCGCGGATCATCTCCAGCGTGGCCTCAGCGACATCGTCCTGCAGATAGAGCACGCGCAGCGCCGAGCAGCGCTGTCCGGCGCTCTGGAACGCACTGCTCAACACATCGCGCGTGACTTGCTCGGGCAGGGCCGAACTGTCGACGATCAGCGCGTTCTGCCCGCCGGTCTCGGCGATCAGCGTGGCGATCGGCGCGTCGCGCGCGGCGAGGGCGCGATTTATCGCGCGGGCCGTCTCGGTCGAACCGGTGAAGGCGACGCCGGCAACGCGCGGGTCGGAGGTGAGCGCGGCGCCGACCTTGCCGTCGCCGGGGGCGAGCTGGAGCACGTCGTCCGGAATGCCCGCCTCATGGCACAGCTTTACGGCGAGCGCAGCGATCAGCGGGGTCTGCTCGGCCGGCTTGGCGATAACGGTGTTGCCAGCGGCGAGCGCGGCCGTGGCCATGCCGGTAAAGATCGCCAGCGGGAAGTTCCACGGGCTGATCGTGGCGAACACGCCGCGTCCGTGCAGCCGCAGCAGGTTCTGCTCGCCGGTCGGACCGGGCAGCGGTTGCGGCGCGCTGAACAGCATGCGCGCCTCGCAGGCGTAATAGCGCAGGAAGTCGACCGCCTCGCGCAGTTCCAGCACGCCGTCCATCAGCGTCTTCCCCGCCTCGCGCTGGCACAGGCTGATAAACTCGGCGGAACGGGCTTCGAACAAGTCGGAAGCCTTGATCAGCAACTCGGCTCGCGCCGACCCACCGAGCGCGTCCCAGCCCGGCTGCGCGGCCCGAGCGCGGCCGAGCATCAAGTCGATATCGGCAGGAGTGGCATAGAGAGCCTGGCCGACGATCGCGTCGTTGTTCTGGGGCGAGCGGATATTGTGCATCTCCCCCTGCCCTTCAGGGGAGGGGGTCGGGGGGCGGGGGCTGCGGGCCTTGCGCGTGGCCCCCTCTCCCAACCCTCTCCCCTGAAGGGGAGAGGGCTTTACAATCGCCGTTGGAACCGCCGCCCATTCGCGCCCTTCCAACGCCTTCAACTCCGCCAGCAACGGTTCTCGCACCAGCCGATCGGCAATGTCGATTCCCGCGCTGTTGCGGCGGTTCGGGTAGATGTCCGCCGGAAGCGGGATCGACGGATTGCGCCGGGGCGCAATCGCCGAAAGATCCGCGACCGGATCGGTGGTCAGTTCGGCCACCGGCACGTCGGCATCGGCCATGCGGTTGACGAACGAGGAGTTAGCGCCGTTCTCGAGCAGCCGCCGCACGAGATAGGCGAGCAGGTCCTTGTGCCCGCCGACCGGCGCATAGATGCGCACGCGTGTGGGCCGGTCACCTTCTTCCTGGACGAGCGTCTCGTAGACTTGCTCGCCCATGCCGTGGAGGCGCTGGAACTCCAGCTCCCTTCCCGCGGCGAGCGCTTTGACCGCGGCGATGGTGTAGGCGTTGTGCGTGGCGAAAGCCGGGTAGATCACATCCGCCGCAGCGAGCAGCTTGCCAGCACAGGCGAGGTACGAGACATCGGTTGCAACCTTGCGGGTGAACACCGGATAGTCGGGATAGCCGCCAACCTGGCTGAGCTTGATCTCGGCGTCCCAATAGGCGCCTTTGACCAGCCGGACCATTATGCGGCGGTTGTGCCGCCGGGCCAGCGCGGCGAACCAGTCGCACAGGGGAACGGCGCGCTTCTGGTAAGCCTGGAGCGCGACGCCGAAGCCTTCCCAGCCGCCATTCCCGTTTTTGGGCGCGAACAACTCGTCGTCGGCGACCAGGGCTTCGATCACGTCGAGCGACAGTTCGAGCCGCTCGGCCTCCTCCGCATCGATGGTGAAGTGGATGTCCGCTTGGCTTGCGGCCATGGCCAGTTCGCGCACGACTGGGATCAGCGCGGCCTTGGCTGCTTCGGCGTGGAGGAAGTCGTACCGCGGGTAAAGCGCCGAGAGCTTGACCGAAATGCCAGGGCTGGCGCGCATTCCGCCTTTTGCCTCGCGCGCCAGCCGGGCGATGGCCGCTGCGTAGGACTGGCGGTAGCGTTCGGCGTCGGCGAAAGTCATCGCCGCTTCGCCGAGCATGTCGAAGCTGTGCGTCAGGCCCTGCTTGCGCTCGGGCGCGGCGCGCTTCAGCGCTTCTTCGATGGTGCGGCCGAAGACGAACTGGCCGCCGAGGATGCGCATCGCCTGGAGCGTGGCTTGGCGGATGACCGGTTCGCCCAGCCGCCCGACTGCGCGGCGCAGGACACTGGCGAGGCCTGCGTCCGGCCGCGCGCCTCTGCGGAGCACTTCGCCCGTCAGCATGAGCGAGAAAGTGGCGGCATTGACAAAAGTCGAGCTCGAATCGCCGAGGTGCTCGGACCAGTCGATGCCCGCGAGCTTGTCGTGGATCAGCGCATCGGCCGTTTCGGTGTCGGGCACGCGCAGTAGTGCCTCGGCAAGGCACATCAGCGCGATGCCTTCCTCGGTGCCGAGTCCGTAAGCGGCGAGGAAGGCGTCGAGCCCGCCGGCTTTGCGCGCGCGGGCACCCTCGATGAGCCGGCCGGCAAGCGAGGCGGCTTCCGGATGAAGAGCCAAGGCCGGTCCTGCTTGGCGCAGCCGCCCCTCGATGCAGGCTTCCTCGTCCTGGCGGTAAGCGGCGCGAAGCGCGGAGCGGTCGATGGCCATGGGCGAGCCCTGCACCCGGTTTCAGTTGTTATCAATCCACTCGTAGCGAAACGCATCGCCGTCGCGCTTCACGTAGCCGGCGGAGGTGCGGCGGAAGTGGGCGGGGAAGCATAGCGTGTCGGTGTCGGCGAGCCGCTCCATCGTCGCCTTGCGGACCTTGCAGGCCGTCGCTCCATCGGCGTCGAACGCGAACGGCAGGTCGTGACGGATGAGCTGGACGGGGTGGTGGATCACGTCGCCCCAGAACACGCCCGGCGCCCCGTCGGCCTGAGCGTTGATCGTGCAGCAGCCCGGCGAATGACCAAACGCGGGCTCGAGCCAGACGCCGTTGCCGATCTGGCGGTGGGCGATCGAATCCTCGTCGACGAGATCGCCCTGGCCGGCTTCCATCACCGGCACGATTGAATCGAGGAATGCCGCGTTATGCAGATCCTCACCGTCGGGATTGGCCTTGAAGTATTCGAAGTCGCGCTTGCCGAAGACGTAGCGGGCGTTCGGAAAAGTCGGCACCCAGCGGCCATTCTCGAGCCGGGTGTTCCACCCCACGTGGTCGAAGTGCAGGTGCGTGCACATCACCAAGTCAATATCCTCGGGCGCGAAGCCCGCACGGCGGAGGTTGTCGAGATAGGCGGTGTCGAGCTGGTGGACCTCGGGCAGCGCGCGGTCCTTGTGGTTGCCGCAGCAGGAGTCGATCAGGATCGCCCTGCCGTCGATCTCGATCACCCACGAATGGACCGAGAAGGTCATGAAGCTCGTTTCGGGATCGAGGTTCACTTCATCGGGCTGGTCGTACCAGGTAAGCAGGCGCTTCATGTCAGCTGCGGTCGTCCCGGGTAGCTGACTCAGCAGCGGCACCGGGCTGTCCATCTCGTGCACCTTGTGGATGCGCATGCGCCCCAGCTCGATCGGCTTCATTGCTCTCTCCTGCCGGCTGTTCTAGCCGAGGCGAGCATCTTGGGAGATACCATGAGACAGGGCAACGGACTTGCGAACCAGGCGGTTCACACTAACGGAACCGTCGCCGATGCCATCGCCGCGGTGCTCAAGCGCGAAGGCGTCGACATCGTATTCGGCTACCCGCGCAACCAGATCCTCGAAGCCGCCGCACGGATCGATATTCGCACCGTGATCGTCCGTCAGGAGCGCACCGGGTTGCACATGGCCGACGCGGTCAGCCGCATGTCCAAGGGCGCGCGGATGGGCGTGTTCGTGATGCAGCAGGGGCCGGGCGCCGAGAACGCGATGGGCGGCGTCGCGCAGGCGTTCGCCGAGAGCATCCCGGTGCTGGTGATGCCACAGGGATATGCCCTCGGCCAGATGTACGTGCCGCACAATTTCAACTCGACCCGTTCGATGGCGACTTATTCCAAGCACGCTGAGCCCCTGACCTCGCCCGACCAAGTCGTGCCAGTGCTGCGGCGTGCGTTCTCGATGCTCCGGAATGGCCGCCCCCAACCCGTGGTGGTCGAGCTGCCCTACGACGTTCTGGCGATGCCGTTCGAAAGCCCGTTCGACTACATGCCGGGTAAGGTAGCCCGATCGCAGCCGGCGCAGGCCGAGATCGAAACGGCGGCCGAGATGCTAATCGCGGCGCAGAATCCGGCGATCTATGCCGGGCAGGGCGTGCACTGGGCGGAGGCCTACGACGAACTGCGAACGCTCGCCGAACATCTGGCGATCCCGGTCATGACCAGCCTGCCGGGCAAGAGCGCCTTCGACGAAACGCACCCGCTGGCGCTTGGCTCGGGAGGCAACGGGATTAACGGGTGCGTGCGCGAGTGGCTCGACCAATGCGATGTCCTGTTCGGAGTAGGGTGCAGCTTCACCGCCACATCGTTCGGGCTAACGATTCCCGTGGGCAAGCGCGTGATTCATGCGACGCTGGACCCGCTCGATATCGACAAGTCGGTGCCGAGCGAAGTGGCGCTGGTTGGCGATGCCAGGCTGACGCTGGCGGCGCTGATCGAAGCAGTAAAAAGGCGGGTGCCGGATAATCGCGACAGCTCTGAAGTCGCGGCCCGCATCAAGCAGACCGAAACCACTTGGTTTGCGAAATGGGAACGGAAGTGTCGGCAGGAAACCAGCCCGATTTCGCCTTATCGCGTGCTGTGGGATTTGCAGCAGACCGTCGACGTCGCGAACTCGATCATCACCCACGACGCTGGCAGTCCGCGTGACCAGCTGGTGCCGTTTTGGAAGAGTCGCAGTCCGCACGGCTACATCGGCTGGGGTAAGTCGACGCAGCTCGGCTACGGCCTTGGGCTCGCGATGGGCGCGAAGCTCGCGTGCCCGGACAAGTTGTGCATCAACGTCTGGGGTGATGCCGCGATCGGGTTTACCGGGACCGACCTCGAGACCGCGGCGCGCGAGCGCATCCCGATCCTCTCGATCCTGCTCAACAACCAGGCGATGGCAATTGAGCTGCCGATCATGCCGGTGGCGACGGACAAGTATCGCGCCACCGACATTACCGGCGATTACGCCGCCTTCGCCCGCTCGCTCGGCTGCCATGGCGAACGGGTCACCGACTCTGTCGAGATCGTCCCGGCCCTGCACCGCGCGATTGCGGCGATCGAAGCCGGTCAGCCGGCGTTGGTTGAATTCATCACCGAACAGGAAACGATCATTTCGCGCGGCTGAGCCCGCCCCTGGGCGCCATTTCCGTAACGCGCTCTTAACCACATGGCTTGCATAGACTGTCCATAAGTTTGGGGACGGTGCAATGGACGACCTGCTGGCGGAATTCGTCGCCGAAACGCGGGAAATGCTCGCGGCGCTTTCGGGCGAGATTGTCGCCTGGGAGGCAGAGCCGACCGAACGCGCGCGGCTCGATACCATTTTTCGCTTCGTCCACACGGTAAAAGGCAATTGCGGCTTCTTCGACTTTCCGCGGCTCGAGGCGCTCAGTCACGCGGCCGAGGATGCGCTGTCCGACGTGCGCTCCGGGCGCCGGATGCCCGACCGCGGCCTAGTCGACGCGGTTCTCGCGGTGATCGATCGCATTGGCGTCATGATTGAAGAAATCGAGCGCGGCGAGCCGCTGTCCGACTCCAATCACGACATCCTGATTGCGGCGCTGAAGGGGGAACTAGACGAGGCAGAAATCTCGCTCGCCATTTCGAGCGGGTCACGTAGCCCGGTTTCTGTCGCCGAGCAGCGTACGATCCGCCTGCCGGTCGAGCTCATCGACCAGGTCATGAGCGGTGTCTCGGAAATGGTGCTCGCGCGCAACGACATCGCACGCCGTCTCCAGGTGAGCGGCGTCGAGACCGGGATCGAAGCGCCGTTTTCTCGCCTTTCGGCACTGATAACCGAGGTACGAGACGCAATTACTCGCACCCGCATGCGTCGCATCGAGGGGCTCTTCGCCACGTTCCCGCGGCTAGTACGCGACCTTTCCGCCGAACTGGGCAAGCAGGTTTTCATCGAGCTCGAGAATGGTGAAGTCGAACTCGATCGCGAGATGATCGAATTGATCCGTGATCCACTGGTGCACCTTCTCCGCAACGCGGTTGATCATGGGATCGAATCTCCTGCGGACCGCCTCGCGGCGGGTAAACGCGAGGCCGGCATGCTGACGGTGTCCGCCCGCCAGACCGGCAACACGATCCACATCGGCATCATGGACGATGGCCGGGGCATCGACAGCGATGCTCTCGCCGCCAAGGCGATCGAAGTCGGCATAACGACCGCCGAGAAGGTGGCCGAAATGAGCCGTACCGATAAGGTTCAGCTGATTTTCGAGCCCGGCCTTTCTACGGCGCGCCAAGTCACGTCGATCTCCGGCCGCGGCGTCGGCATGGACGTTGTGCGCTCCAATATCGAGAAGTTCGGCGGCTCGCTGGAGATCGAGTCGTTGCCCGGCGAAGGGACGCGCTTTCTCATTTGCGTACCGCTGACTCTCAGCATTCTGCCAAGCCTGACTGTCGAAGCCGGCGGGCAGACTTTCGCGATTCCGCGCTCCTACGTCGAGGAGATCGTCAGCACCTCAGGTGGGCAGCTCGAGTTCGCCCAGATCGGTGAGCGCCGGTACGTCACGTTCCGCGACCGGCGCCTGGCATGCGTTGGACTGGATACCGCACTTGGTCTCGTGGAACGCGACACCGACGACTCGCTATTCGTGATTCTGCGTCTGGGTTGGGGGGACCTCTACGCGCTGGCGGTGGACCGGATTTTCGATCACCAGGAACTGGTAATCAAACCTCTCGCGCCGGGTATCATGCAGAGCGGTCTGTTCGTTGGCTGCACCCAGCTCGACGACGGCACTCCGGTGCTGGTGCTCGACGTGACCGCCATAGGGCATGGTGCAGGCATTCCGCGCGAGTTGCAGCGACCAACGACGGCAGCCTCCCGCGCGCCCTTGCATTCGGATCGCGAAGGTCTTCGCGTGATCCTTTTCCGGACGCTGAGCGGCGAGCGGCGCGCCATCGCGATGAGTGCAGTCGAGCAAGTCGAGCGCGCCGACGCCGGCGCGGTCCGCAATCCCGGCGCCGAAGCGCAGATCGTGATGGGAGAGGAAATCCTCACTCTCGCTGGCGTGCCCGACGGGGCAGAACTCCCCGACCGGTTCACCGTCCTGCGCCTCAGCGACGGTGGCGAGCCGATGGCCTACGCCGCGCGGGAGGTACTCGACATTTCGAGGCTTTCCGGCGAGCTCAAGCGAGTGCACGGCAAGCAGGGCGTGGTCGGCGTCACGCTGGTTGACGGCGAAGCCGCGGAATTGGTGGATTGCCACGCTCTGTTCGCAAGCAACTCCGCCCAGGGGGGCAGTGGTCACGCGCTGACCTGCCGGCTCGCCAGCACGGACGGCTGGATGCAGAATTTTCTCGGCCCGATCATTGAGGCCGCTGGCTATCGCATCGTCGAACAGAATGAGCCGGCCGATATAGCCTTCGTTGATTCTGGGTGCGATACCGAGACCGGGTGCGAGGCCCGCATGGCCATCCGCCTGCGCAATGAGCCGAGCGGCGCGAGAGACACCGACACCATCTATCGGTACGACCGAACCGCCCTGATGGCGGCCTTGCTTCGCGCCGGTCAGGAGCTGGCGGCATGAGCAATATGTTGCTTCTTGTCCTGCTGGCGGGACGCCGCGCCGCTCTGCCAGCGGTGCAGGTCAATTCCGTCATCGAGCTGAGCGAAGTCACGCCGGTCCCCTGCGCCCCCGCACATGTGGCCGGACTCGCTGCGCTGCGTAGCCGTCCGCTCACAGTGATCGACTGCGCAACCGCGTTGGGAATCGCCACGGGCCCTGCCGATTGGCGCAAGCAACGGGCGGTCGTCGTCGAGCAGGAAGGACACCTGTACGGCCTTTTGGTCGATGGCGCCGACGACATCGTTGCCGCGTTCGACGAGGCCGGACCGCTTGGTGCGGACCCGGGCTCGGGCTGGCAGGCCGCAGCGCTGGGCCGCGTTGAAACCGAGACGGGTGCCGTACTGTTGCTCGATATCGGTGCGCTGATTTCTGGCGCCGGCACAAGTCTGGCAGCTTAAGTCAAAACTTACTCTTTCTGGGCTATGGCATGCTAAACAACGGGAATGGCCGCATGAAACACTGCCTCATCGTCGATGACTCGCGAGTGATCCGCAAGGTCTCGAGGCACATCGTCGAAAGCTTCGAATTCGAAGTTACAGAAGCCGAGAACGGCCGAGATGCGCTTGCAAAGTGCGAAGAGGGCATGCCCGACTTGATCCTGCTCGACTGGAACATGCCAGTCATGAATGGCATCGAATTCATCTGCGAGTTGCGCCGGCTCAACGGCGGCGGCCAGCCCAAGGTCGTGTTCTGCACCACCGAGAACGATGTCGCGCATATTCGCGAAGCGATCGAGGCCGGCGCCGACGAATATGTGATGAAGCCTTTCGATCATGATACCTTGCAGATGAAGCTGCAGCTCATCGGCGCCGCTTGAGGTTCCAGCAAGATGGGCGCCGCGCATAAGATCGCGGTTCGCGACAGGACTGGCCGAGATGCCGATCCCATCCGCGTCCTCGTCGTCGACGATTCCCCCACAGTCCGCGCGGTCTTTGCCCGCCTGATCGGCGAGGAACAGGATCTCGTTCTAGCGGCCGCCGAGGACAGCGCTGAGCACGCGCTGACCAACCTCCTCCAAAGCGCGCCCGACGTCATTTTGCTCGATCTGGATATGCCCGGAATTGGTGGGCTCGACGCCATCCCGCAGTTCATCGAGCTGGCTGCGCCTGTCCGCATCCTGGTGGTATCGTCGTTGACCGTTCGCGGCGCAGAGCACACGCTCGCCGCACTTTCGCTCGGTGCCGCCGACACCTTGGCCAAACCTCGCCCCGGAAAGTTCGACCTGGAGTATCGTGCGACCTTGCTGCGCAAGATCCGGCTTCTCGGGCGCGTAGCGAAACGCGCGCGCCTTAAATCGGCATTGCCCGAACAGAACCTTCACCCGGCGGCCAAGGTCGCCCCGCATCTCCTGGCTATTGGCGCTTCAACCGGCGGGATCCATGCACTCGCCCAGCTTCTGGGCGCGCTCACGGACCGAGTGAACCTGCCGATCCTGATTACTCAGCACTTACCTGGCTCGTTCATGGAGCCGTTCGTGCGTCAACTTCGCACTGCGTCTGGGCGAAGCGCGGCCGTCGCGCAGCAGGGCATGGCGGTTCTGCCGGGGCAGATCGTTGTCGCACCGGGCGACGCCCATCTCACGGTCGCGGCGAGCTTGAGGGGAACGACCATCGTTCGGCTCGAACACGGGCCTTCAGCCAGCGGTTGCCGGCCGTCGGTCGACCCGATGTTCGCCAGTTGTGCCGACGTCTATGGCCCGCATACGATGGGCATCGTGCTGTCGGGCATGGGCCGAGACGGAGTCGATGGAGCCGCCCGCATCGTCGCGTCCGGAGGGACGATATTCGCTCAGGACGCGGCCACGTCGGCCGTGTGGGGGATGCCCGGCGCCGTCGCGTCGGCGGGCCTCGCGGCCGCCGTCTTGCCGCCTGATCAGATTGCCGCGCGGATCGCCGTGGCGATGAGTGCCGCATGACGGACCACAGCGAGAACGCTCTCGGCATCGTTGCCGGACTTCTGGAAGCGCGCACCGGACAGAAGCTTACCGCCGATCGCCTGTGGCGCGTCGGCACGGCGCTGGCGGGTGTCTTGCGGCAAAACAGACTCGAGACCCTCGAGGCGCTTGCCGAAACCCTTGGCAGACCGAATCAGGCGCTGCTGGCCCAGCAGGTCGTCGAAGCGCTGCTCAACAACGAAACCTACTTCTTCCGCGATAGGGCGATGTTCGACCAGCTTGGCGCCACAGTTCTGCCGGCGCTCGCCCGCAAACGCGAGCGAACCCGGCGCCTGTCGATCTGGTCGGTCGGATGCTCGACAGGGCAGGAGGCCTACTCCCTGGCGATGCTGATCGCCGAGCAACCCGCTCGCTGGCGCGACTGGACCATCGAGATCATCGGTACCGATGTCGCCCGGTCGGTCGTCGCCGCCGCTCGGGAAGGCAATTTTTCGCAGTTCCAGATCCAGCGCGGGCTCGGCGTCGCGCAGATGGTGACCTTCTTCGAAGAGACGCGGACCGGTTGGCGGGCTCGCGAGACGCTGCGGCGGAAAGTTCGCTTCGAGGCGCACAACCTGCTCGACCAACCTCCCGAACCGGGTCGTTTCGATCTCATTCTGTGTCGCAACGTGTTGCTTTATTTCGACCGGACGACGCGCGAGCGGGCATTCGGCCGCCTGGTCTCGGCGATGGCACCGGACGGGCTTGTAATGCTCGGCGCAGGCGAAACCACCGTCGGCCAGACCGAGTTACTGACGCCGGAGAAGGGCAGCACAGGCTTCCATCAGCTCGCGACCGGACTGCCGCCGCGCGCTAACATTGCCGCCTCGGCGACGCCTTCGCGCGGGCTCATATCATCAAGGTAAATCCGGAGTTACTCAAACTTAAGCAGTTCGCACTAAGCCACTGGCGAGTAGTCCGAGGGAAGGGGGTTCCCAGGTGTTGCAAGCGCTCGGCTTGAAGCAGGTTAGTCCGGCGGTGCTTGTCATCGCACCTGTGGCCGTGCTCACGCTGATCTCGGCAACGATCTTGGCAACGTTGCTGAACCGCGCCGGATCCGACGGCGAATCGGCGAGGACGATACTTCTGGCGGGTGGAATCGCCTATGCCGTGGCGGTCGTCCTGTTGGTGAAATTCGGCCTGTTCAGCATCGGCCAACTCGAAAACCTGGGTCTGACCGACAGCCTCGCATCGATGCCCAACCGTCGCGCGCTTCATCTCGACTATGCCAGGGCTACCGTCGGTGCCGAAAAGGCGCTCGCATTGCTCGATCTCGACGGCTTCAAGTCGGTCAACGACCAGTACGGACACTTCGTCGGCGATCGCCTTATCAAGGAATGTGCGAAGGTCCTTTCCGAAGTCTGCGGCGCCGAAGCGCGTGCCTATCGCCTGGGCGGCGACGAGTTCGCGATCTTCGTTGTCGGCCCCATCGCCGGAAACATCCTAGAAGGCATCTGCCACACCGTTCTTTCCCGGCTGGCCGAACCGATAATCATCGACGACCGCAAAGTGACGATCGGGGCCAGCATTGGCCTATCACGCTCGAGCCGTCGCGACGAGTTGTCGTCGTCCGAGCTGCTGCGCCGGTCGGACATGGCGATGTACGTTTCCAAGGAAGGCGGCAAGAACCGCTGCACCTGGTTCAGCGACGACTTTGACAGGAACCGCGACGTTGCTCAGCAGGTAGAGAGCGACTTGCGCGAAGCCCTGCGTCTGCAGGAATTCCGCCTCGCCTATCAGCCATTGGTCGACGCTCAGTCTGGCGACATCGTCGCGGTCGAAGCCCTGCTTCGCTGGCAGCGCTCCGACGGTTCAATGGTCAGCCCCGGCGTATTCGTACCGGTGGCCGAGAAATGCGGACTGATTTACCCGATCGGCTTGTGGGTTCTGCGCAAGGCGTGTCGCGAGGCGCTCAACTGGGACGGAATCAAGCTGTCGATCAACGTTTCACCGGCCCAGCTGCGCAATCCGGAATTTCCGATCGCACTAGGCCACATTCTCGAGGAAACCAGCTTCCCGCCAGCGCGCCTCGAGCTCGAAGTGACTGAAACCTATCTCGTTACAGACCCCCTCGTCGCCAACCGCAATCTCGACGT
>Ga0079224_100003977_pt1 | contig 18910 bp, 15 predicted proteins | sample Stecom2015_FD_80414 | JGI IMG/M metagenome (GOLD analysis project Ga0079224, IMG submission 80414) | Agricultural soil microbial communities from Utah to study Nitrogen management - Steer compost 2015 | ecosystem: Environmental > Terrestrial > Soil > Agricultural land | place: USA: Utah... | reverse complement strand
GTGTTCCTGGCGATGGCGGCCTGGCTGCGCAGTGAAGAAGTGATGAACAGCGTGGGATTCCTGGCGATGTTCCCGCTGATGTTCGCTTCCAACGCGTTCGTTCCGATCGAGTCGCTGCCCGGCTGGCTGCAGGCGGTGGCGAAGGTCAACCCGCTCACTTACACGGTGGACGCCGCGCGCGGCCTGTCGTTGGCGCTGCCGATGGAGAACGGCCCCACCGCCGCCGTGGTGGTCAGCACCCTGCTGGGCGCGCTCAGCGTCCTGCTCGCCGTCCGCGGTTTCCGCCGGCCGACCTGACCAGGAACGAACAGCTGCTCGCCGGCAAGCCGGTCGCACCACGCCGGGACCGGCTTGCCGGCCCCACCTCGGTCGTCGAGCGCCCCACCACTAGTACTCGCGCATGAACCGGTCGAACGTCGCGTTCGCCGTCCGCCAGTCCTGGGTGATCAGTTCGCGCTGGGCACCTGCCTCGGCCAGTGCGTCCACAGTCACCACGAATCCTCGCTCGGACACCCGTCTGCGCAACTGGACGAGACGTCCTCCTGCGGAGCGCCCTATTCGCTCCCCCGTTTCCTTGGACACGCTCTGACCAGCCTGCAGCTCGGACACGTCGAAACCGCTCATAGGAATGTGATATCCCGACCAGACCGGATGAAACCCCCGCTGGGCGCACCGGAGCCGGTCGTCCTCCCGAGCCACGTCGGCGCGCCGCCCGGCTTCCCAGCGGGCGGACGCGCAGGTCGATCACCGGCTGCCGCGTAAACTCCGGCCCGTGACCGGGGACAAATCATCCGTACGGCCACCCCTGGGAACGGCTGGTCCCGGGGTGATCGCACCCAGTTCGCCACATCCGTTCGCCCAACGCCCGGTGCTGCTCATCGCAGCTGCTGCCGGCGCACTGCTGTTTTCGGTCAGCGGCCGGTACGACTACGTGACGGATGAGCTGTACTTCCTGGCGGCCGGCAAGTACTACCTGGACTGGGGCTACATGGACCAGCAACCGCTGGTCCCGGTGCTGGCGCGCGGGCTGGACGCGCTGTTCCCGGGCTCCTTGCCCGCCCTGCGGCTCCCGGCCGCGCTCATGGTGGTCTTCGGGGTGGTGTTCACCGCCCTGATCGCCCGTGAACTGGGCGGTGACCGCCGAGCCCAGGTGCTGGCCGCCGCCGCTTACCCGCTGTCCCCCTGGCTGCTGCTGAGCGGGCACTGGTTGATGGCGGCCACGCTGGAACCGCTGCAGTGGACGGTGATCTTCTGGCTGCTCGCCCGATGGGTGCGGATCCGCCAGCAAACCGGCGTGTTCCGAGATCGGCTGCTGCTGGTCGCGGCGCTGGTCACCGCGCTTGCCCTGCAGACCAAGTTCCAGGTGGTCGTCCTCGTGGTGGCGATCCTCGTCGCGGCCGCTGCGGTGGGGCCCCGCGCACTGCCGACCAGGCCGTTGCTGTGGGTGGGGGCGCTGGGCGTGCTGCTCACCGCCGCGCCCACCCTGCTGTGGCAAGCCCGCAACGGGTGGCCGGCACTGGAGATGGGGACCGTGGTCAGCGACGAGTCCAACCGCTGGCTGCTGCTGCCGACCGGGTTGTTCTACGCCGGTGTTCTCGTCGGCCTGGTGCTGTGCTGCGCTGGTGCGGTCTCCTTGCTGCGCAACCCGCAGCTGCGGCAGTTCCGCTTCTTGGGCTGGTCCGCCGTCCTCGTCGTCGTCTTCTACCTGCTCTCCAACGGCCGCCCGAACTACCTGGCCAGCTTGTTCGGTCTGCTGTACGCCGCCGGGGCGGTGGGGCTGCAGCTGCGGCGGCAGCGATCACCCCGTCCCCGCTGGCAATGGCTGCCTTGGCCGGCTTACCTGCTCTCCGCGGTGGTCCCGGTGGCCTTGCTGCCGATCTACCCGCTGTCGTTCCTCGCCCAGCACCCGAACTTCCCCAGCTTCCCGCGGCTGTACGAAACCGGGTGGCCGCAGTTGCGGGACGCGGTGGTGGAGGCGTACCAGCAGCTCCCACCGGAGACGCGCAGCAAGACCGTGGTCGTGGCCAGTCGCTACGACCTGGCCGGCCCGCTCGACGTGTACGGCAGGCCGGCCGGTCTGCCTCGCGTCTACAGCCCGCACCGCGGCTACTGGTTCTTCGGGTCTCCTCCGGAATCGGCGGTCAACGTCTTGCACGTCGGCGAACCGGGCCCGTTGGCGGAGTGCTTCCGCAGTGCGGAGCAGCTCGGCACGGTGGAGTCCGAGCTGGTCAACATCCCGCAAGGAGTGCCGGTGACGCTCTACCGGGACCGCGAGCAATCCTGGCAGGTGCTGTGGCCCCGGCTGCGCACGATGTAGTTCAGCGCGGCCATTGCGGCCCCCGCTGCGGGGGCTGCTGCCCGGGTGGTGGAGCCGCTCCCGGGAACTGCTGACGCGGTGGTTGCTGCGGCATCGGCTGCTGCTGCGGAGGGCGCGCCGGCTGCTGCGGCGCCTGCTGCGGCCCGCTCTGCGGGAGCGTGGGCAACTGCTGCAGCTGGGCCGGCAAGGTGAAGAAACCGGACTGCTCGTGCCGCGCCCACGGGGGCGCCACCGGTTGCGGGGCCCTGCGGAAGAAGGTGTCCCGAGCGACCCGCATCAGCCCGAGGATCGCCTGCTGGCGTTCGTGGAACTGCTGCGGGGAAACGGTGCGGCGAGCCGCGTGCGCGTGCAGCAGGGCCAATTCGGTGGCGGCCAGCTGGTAGTCGCTCATGGCCCGCACCCCGGGCAAGCCGGCCTGGCCGCGCGCCCAGCGGCGGGCCTGCCGACGGCCGGACATCGTGCCCAGCATCTGGATGTCGTTCTGGTGCACCAGACCGCTGGGGATGTAGGCCGGCAGGTAGGTCTGGATCAGGCCGACGATCCGCTTGCGGTCCCGGACCAGCACCACGACGACCGCGACGATCACCAGGAACTGGATCCCGTAGGCGAGCAAGCCGCCGACGAATCCGGCGATCGTGAGACTGCCGTTCCACAGCCCGTGCAGGAAAACGGCCCCGCACCAGCCGAGCACGGGGGCGATGACGCGGCCCGCGCCCCGGTGCGTCGCCGCGTAGGCGACGCCCAGCCCGGTCATGGCCGTATAGAGCGGGTGGCCGAGCGGGGCGATGACCCCCCGGAGGATCACCACGAACCAGACGCTCCCGTTGTAGATCCCCTGCATGTAGTAGGAGACGTTCTCCACCAGGGCGAAGCCGAGCCCGGACAACGCGGCGTAGACGATCCCGTCGGTCGGCCCGTCGAACTCCTGGGGGCGGTTCAGCAGCAGGTACAGCAGCAGCAGCCCCTTGCCGCTCTCCTCCACCAGGGGGGCGACCACCGAGGACGTGATCGCCTCCGCCGACTCCTCGCCCACGGCCGGGATCAACAGCACGTGCGTCGTGGTGTTGAGCAGCAGGGCGACGAATATCGCCACTCCGGCACCCCAGCTGAAGGCCAGGATCAAGTTCCCGCGTGGTTCGGGCTCCAACCGGTCGATGAGCAGGATCAACGCCACCAGCACGATCGCCGTGGGCAGCGCCAGCAGCGACGCCACCACCACGTTGATCGGCCCGCCTTCGAACAGGTACAGGGCCAGCGCCAGCAGCAAGCAGATGCCGGAAAGCACCATTCCGACGATCAGCAAGACCGGGGTGCGGTTCGAGCTCCGTCCCGCCAGGATCGATTTCGGGCTGAGTCCGGGCATGCCTGGAAGCCTAGAAGATCACCGGGGGTCACCGTGATCGGATCGGCGAAATCAACCCGGTGCTCCCAACAGGCGGAATGGGGACGAGCACAACGGGGACAGAGGAGAACAAAAAGGACTCGGACTGTCTGATGTAGACCGCGCACCGCCAGCCGACCCACCGCGGCTGCACCGGCGCACCGGCCAGCAGCGCGCGAAGTTCCCGCCCAGCCGGGCGGGTGCGGCGCCGATCCCGCGGTGCTTCGTCACCGCACCGCGGACCCGGCGCCACATCCGAGCCGAACGGCTTCGTCAACCGTGCAGCGCCATCACCGGCGGTCGCACGGACGTCCCGGCGCGCCGATCATCCGTTCGGGTGATCAGCGCGGCTGTACAACTCCTGCTGCGCCACCGACAGCGAGTCGGTGAGGATCTGCAGCGCTTCGGAGGCTTCCTGCTCGGTCAGCGTCATCGGCGGGGCCAGGCGCAGCACGTTGCCGTACAGCCCGCCCTTGCCGATGAGCAGACCGCGGCTCTTGGACAGCTCCAGCACGCGCCCGGCAGCCGCCGCAGCAGGGCGGTCGGTGCCCGGCTCGACCAGTTCGACACCGATCATCAGTCCTTTTCCGCGGACATCGCCCATCAGCTGGCACTGCTGGACGTGCCCGCGCAGGCCGTCCAGCAGTCGGGTGCCGAGCTTGGCCGCGTTGCTCTGCAGGTCGTGGTCGAGCAAGTAGTCCAGGGTGGCCCGCGCGCTGGCGGTGGCCACCGGGTTGCCGCCGAAGGTGGAGATGGAATTCGCGGTCAGCGAATCCATCAGCTCGGCTTCGGCCACGACTCCCCCGATCGCCATCCCGTTGGCGAGCCCCTTGGCGAAGGTCATCGCCGCCGGGGTCACCCCGTGCGCCTGGATGCCCCAGAAGTGCTCTCCCGTGCGTCCCCAACCGGTCTGCACCTCGTCGGAGATGAGGGGGATCCCGTACTCGTCGAGGACTTCCGCGAACGCGGCGAACAGGCCGTCCGGCGGAGTGGCGAAGCCACCGACCCCCTGGATCGGTTCGACGATCATGCACGCCACGTCACCGGACGTGGTCGTCTCGATCACCTGCCGGAGGTCGTCGGTGCACGCCGCGATGTAGTCGGCGTCGGAGAAGTCGCGGAACGGGCTGCGGTAGCGGTAACCGCCGTGCACGTAGCTGACCTTCACCGGGGACAGCGAGCTCGCCGACCACCCGCGATTGCCGGTCACCCCCATCGCGGCGAAGGAACGCCCGTGGTAGGAGTTGCGCAGCGCCAGGATCTGGTTGCTCCGCCGGTGCTGGGTGGCCAGCAGCAGAGCTGTCTCGTTCGCCTCGGTGCCGGAATTGGTGAAGAACACCTTCGGGTTCTTCATCCCGGACAGGCTGGCGATGCGCTCGGCGAGTTCGACCTGGTTGCGGATCAGGTACAGCGTCGAGGTGTGCAGGATGCCGGTGTCGACCTGCTTCCGGATGGCATCGCTGATCTCGGGGATGTCGTAGCCGATGGCGTTGGTCAGGATTCCGGCGAAGAAGTCCAGGTACGTGTTCCCGTCGGCATCGGTCACGTGCCGGCCGCTACCGCTGACGATTTCGATGGGCTGCTCGTAGTAGAGGGACAGCCAGTCGGGCATCACCGCCCGGTGCCGGGCAAGCAGGTCGTTGTCGCTCATCACGTCTCCCACTCGGTCCGCTTTCGGCTCAGTGTCGTCCCGGGGAACAACCTGGCACCACCGACAAGCTGTTTTGTTCTCCGCCGCGGAGCAATACGGTGTGTCCACCCGTTCGTGATCGCGTGTCCGGGAAGGTTGGTGGTGGGCTTGACACCTCCGGATGAGCTGGCGCTGCCGACCGTGGCCGAGATCCTCGAGCTGCCGGAGTTGCGCTGCGGCAAACCCCGAGTGGTGGCCGGGGGATCCGGCCTGGACAACCGGGTTCGCTGGGTGCACGTCGCGGAAATAGCCGACATAGCACCGCTGTTGAGCGGCGGGGAACTGGTCTTGACCACCGGTATCGCCCTCCCGGAGGACGCCGAGGGGTTGGGCCACTACCTGGCCGAGCTGGCCGCGGCCGGCTGCTCCGGGCTGGTCGTGGAACTGGTCCGCCGGTGGCAGGACCGGTTGCCGCAGGCCTTGGTGGACGCCGCGCACCAGCACGGCATGCCGTTGATAACCCTGGGCGAGGAGACGAAGTTCGTCTCGGTCACCGAAGCCGTGATCGCCCGCATCCGGGACGCCCAGCTCGCCGAACTGCGCGCCACGCAGGCCGTGCACGAAGTGTTCACCGCACTGACCATGTCGGGGGCCGAACCGGCGGAGGTGCTGGCCGAAGCAGCTCGCCTCACCGACCGACCAGTGGTGCTGGAGACGCTGGCCCACCAGGTGCTGGCCTATGCCGCCGCCGGGAGGGATCCGGTGGCGCTGCTGTCCGGTTGGGTGGAGCGCTCCCGGGCCGCGGTGCAGCGCGGGCGCACCTGCTACCACCCCGAACCGGGCTGGCTGACCACCGTGGTCGGTGCTCGGGGTGACGACTGGGGACGACTGGTGGTGCTGTGCGGCGGCCCACCACCGAACCGGTACATCGCGGTCGCCGAACGCGCGGCTTCGGTGCTCGCGGTGAACCGCCTGATGGACCGGGAGCGGGAGAGCCTGGAGCGGCAGGCCCACCGCGCCCTGCTGACCGGGGTCCTGGAGGGCTCGGTGGAACCGGACGACCTGTCCGCCAGGTTGACCGGGCTCGGCATCCCGGTGGACCGCCCGCTGGCGGGCATGGCCGTGCGCCCGCGGACCGCGCAGGCCTGCGCACCGGTCCTGGAGACCCAGCAGTTGCTGCGGGACCTGGCCGACTCGCTCGCGCTGGCCGCCCGCAGGGCCGGTCTGGCGGTGCTGGTCAGCGCGGTCGACGACATGACGGTGCAGGCCCTGGTGGCGCTGCCGGACGAGGAGTCCGCCACGCCCGTGCTGCGCAAACTGGCCGCTGAGGTCCGGAATTCGGCGGTGGAGCAGGCCTTCCCGCCGCTGGTGGTCGCCGCCGGCGCCCCGGTTCGGCCGGCCACCGCAGCCCGGCAGACCCTCGCCGAAGCCGCCCAGGTCGCCGAAGCCGCGGACCAGATCGGGGACGGTTCGCGCGAACTGCACCAGCTGTCCGACGTCCGCCTGCGCGGCCTGCTGCACCTGCTGCGCGGCGACGAGCGGCTGCTCGCCTTCGCCGACCGGGAGCTGGAACCGCTGCGCGAGCACGGGCGGTTGCTGACCGCGCTGCGGCTGTACTGCCGACACGGCGGGAACAAGTCGGCCGCAGCGGCAGCCGCCCACCTGTCCCGAACCGCCTACTACGCCCAGTTGGCCCGCATCGAGCAGCTGCTCGGGGTGCGCCTGGACAGCCCGGAGTCGCTGGTGTCGCTGCACGTGGCGCTGCTCATCTGGGAAACCAACGGGGTCTTCCCGGAACGGGAGTGAGCTCCGGCGCGAGATCACCTCGATTGCGGCACCAACCGGAAGACGCGGATCTGCCGCTCCCCGGCGCTCCGCTGGTAGTCGCGATAGGTCGGCCACTCGCGCACCAGCAGCTGCCACAACCGCTGCCGCTGCTGCCCGGTCGCCAGTTCGGCGCGCACCGGTATCCGCCGACCGTCCACGCACACCTGGGCGTGCGGGTGGGCCAGCAGGTTCGCCGACCAACCGGGGTGGCTGCCGCCGCCCCAGTTGGAACCGGCGACCACGAAATCGCTGCCGTCGGCGACGTACAGCAGTGGCACCGTGCGGGGCTGCCCGGTCTTCCGCCCGGTGGTGGTCAGCAGCAGCGAACGCATCCCGATCAACCGCAGCAAACCGACTCGCCCGGCGGTGCGCTGCTGGAGGGCGCGGTCCAGCGGCACCAGCAGCTTCCCCAAGCCGGTGGTGGCGAGTCGTCTCGCGACAGCGCGCAGCGGGTCCACGGTCATGCGGTCGCCAGCGCCAGGGCGAAGTCGCCGGCCTCGTCGGTCCACCAGCACTGCAGGCTGAAGCCGGCCGCGGTGAGCTCCTCGTGCACCTGCTGCTGGGTGAATTTGGCGGACACTTCCGTGCGGAGTTCCTCGCCTTCGGCGAAGTCCACCGTCATGTCCAACGCGGACAACCGGACCCGCATCGGGCGCAGCGCCCGGAGCCGCATTTCCATCCACTGCTGCTCGGTGTTCCAGACCGCCACGTGGGCGAAGTCCTCCGGCGCGAAATCCGCCGCCAGTTCCCGGTTGAGCACGTGCAGGACGTTGCGGTTGAACTCGGCCGTCACCCCGCGTGCGTCGTCGTAGGCGCTCACCAACCGGTCCGTGGCCTTGACCAGGTCCGCTCCCAGCAGCAACCATTCCCCCGCGGCCAGCGCCGCGTGCGCTGCGGCGAAGAACGCGGCCCGTTCCGCGGGCAGCAGGTTCCCTATGGTGCCGCCGAGGAAGGTGAGCACCCCGGGTGAGGCGATGCGCAGTTCTGCCAGTCCCCGGGTGAAGTCGTCCACGATCCCGGTGACCTCCACCTCCGGGTAGTCCGCCGCGATGGCTGCGACCGTGTTCTGCAGCGCTTCCCGGGAAACGTCCAACGGGGTGTACTGCCGCAGGGTTCCAGCTCCGGTGAGGGCGTTGAGCAGGAGCCGGGTCTTCTCGGCCGAGCCGGCCCCCAGCTCGCAGAGGGCAGCCGCTTTGGTCAGCTCGGCGATGTCCATCGCGTGCTGCTGCAGGATCTGCTGCTCGGCACGGGTTTGGTAGTACTCCGGCAGTCGAGTGATGCGCTCGAAGAGCTCGCTGCCGGTGGCGTCGTAGAACCACTTCGGCGACAGCCACTTCGGGTCGCTGGTGAGCCCGGCGCGCACGTCGGCCCGCAGCTGGTGCGCTGCGTCCTGTTCGGTGAACCGCACGAGGAGACTCGGATCAGTCATAGCTCTCCGTTCCGGGAATCGGCGTCATGGTCCCTCGTCCGGGCACCGCGGTCAGCAGCTGCCGGTCCGGCACTCGCTGCCACTCCACGGCCGGGCCGAACGGTTCGGAAGCGACGGTCACCGAACTCCGGGTGCGCCGCACCCACAGCGCGTGGGTCCAGGTCGTGGCGAACAGCTGGTCGCCGTCGGTCAGCAGGAAGTTCAACCGCGACCCCGGGGCGCACTGCTCGACCTCAACGAGCAGGGAGCGGATCGCTTTTCCCGGTTCCACGCCCTGTTCCAGGAGCTGGTGCAACAACGCCCACAGCACCGCCGAATCGGTCGGCGCCGGCAGGGTCATCAGGGCGGCCGGGTCCAGCCGGGAAGCGATGCTGCTCAACGAATTCGGCCAGCCGATGACCTTCCCGTTGTGGCTGAACAGCCATTTCCCGCTGCGGAACGGTGCGCACGCCGCCGGGCTCAGGGGCATGCCGACGGTGGCCGAGCGCACTGCGCCGACCACCGCGGTGCTGCGGACGATCCGGGCGACTTCCCGGAAGGCCTCGTCCGTCCAGATCGGCCTGTCGTTGCGGTACACCGCTGGAGCTTCCGGGGTGTCGTACCAGCCGACGCCGAACCCGTCGGCGTTGATCTTCCCGCCCCCGCGCATGTCCGCGGGGGCCCAGGACTGCTCCAGCAGCGAGTGCTCCGGTTCCAGCAGCAGCCCGGAGAGGGTGGTCGCAGGACCGAGGTACCCCACGTGCCGGCACATCAGCCGACCTCTCCCCGGCACGGGGTGCGGGCCAGGCGGAATCCGGCGAATATCTGCCGGCGGATGGGGAAGTCCCAGTTCCGGAAGGTGCCCCGGCACGCCAGCGGGTCGGTGCCGAACGAGCCTCCGCGCAGCACTTTGTAGTCGCTGCCGAAGAAGACCTCCGAGTACTCCCGGTACGGGAACGCGGTGAACCCCGGGTAGGGCAGGAAGTCGGAAGAGGTCCACTCCCACACGTCACCGATCAGCTGCCGCGCCCCGCACGGGGCGGCCCCGGCCGGATAGGCGCCTGCGGGGGCCGGTTGCAGGTGCCGCTGTCCGAGGTTGGCGTGCTGCGGCCCGGGATCTGCGTCTCCCCACGGATACCGCCGGGAGCGCCCGGTGCGGGGGTCGAACCGGGCCGCCTTCTCCCACTCCTGCTCGGTGGGCAGGCGTTTGCCGGCCCACGCGGCGTAGGCCTCGGCCTCGTAGTAGCTGACGTGCACCACGGGTTCCTCCGGCGGCACCGGCTCGAAGTAGCCGAATCGCCGGCGGATCCAGCCGTCCCCGTCGCGCCGCCAGAACCGGGGCGCGGACAGGTTCGCGTGCTGCCGGTAGGCCCAGCCCGCTGCGCTCCACCAGCGCTCCTGCTGGTAGCCGCCGTCCTCGATGAACTGCTGGTACTGCCCGTTGGTCACCGGCGTGGTGTCGATGAAGAAGCTGTCCACGAACACCTCGTGCGCCGGGCGCTCGTTGTCCAGCGCCCACGGTTCGGTGGAGGTGCCCATGGTGAACGGCCCGGCGGGGACCAGCACTTCTTCCGGCAGGGCTGCGGTGTCCGTCGCGGCCGGCGGGGGTTCCGCGGCGAGCACCGGTGGTCCGGTGCGCAGCTGGTGCGTGGCCAGCATGGTCTCGTCGTGCTGCTGCTCGTGCTGGGCGATCATGCCGAAGGCGAACGCGCTTTCCACCAACCGGCGGCCCCGCAGCGGATTCCGCTGGAGGACGTCCAAGGCCTTGTCGCGGACTTCACCGACGTAGTCGCGCGCCTCGGCCGGCCCCAGGAGCGGCAGTTGCGGGCGTTCTGCCCGCGGGTGCTGGAAGGCGTCGTAGAGGTCGTCGATGTCCGGGCGGAGCGGTTCGACCCCACCGACGTCCCGCACCAGCCAGATCTCCTCCTGGCTGCCGATGTGCGCCAGGTCCCACACCAGCGGCGACATCAGCGGGGAGTGCTGCCGGACCAGGTCGTGCTCGTCGACCGCTTCGGTGAGCAGGGCGCTGCGCTGCCGGGTTCGGGTCAGTTCCGCAGCGACGTGGGAGCGCAGCTCTTCGGTGGTCATTTCGTCCAGGTCAGGCATGATCGACTCCGGTTCTGTCCGCGATCAGCGCGGCATCGCGCAGCCGACGGTCGACGAAGTCGGCCAGCCGGCCGGCGAGTTCCGGTGGGCAGCCGCAGTTGGACAGTTGTTGGCAGGCCAGTTCGAAGACGGATTCGGCGGTGCGGGCCAGGGTGGTGTCGGCCAGTCCGTGCTTGGCGGCGTGCACCCAGCGGCCCGCTGCCGGGGAGGTGCGCTCCAGCACTTCGTCCACCACCGCTTCGTCGTGGAACAACGCGATCACCGCCGCGGCCGGCAGCATCCAGTCCTGGCCCGGCTGGGTGTCGAGGTAGCGGACCTCGAAGTAGCCGCGGGGGCGGACGGGCGGGAACAGGGTGCTCAGGTGGTAGTCGAGGTCGGACAGGGTGGGAGGTCTGGGCAGCGCGCCGTTGATCCACTCGGCGAAGGTGATCCCGTTGGGCACGCTCCAATCCGGCCCTTCCCGCCGCATGCACACCACCGGGGTGTCCAGCGCCCGTCTGGCCCAGCTGCCGGCCGGGTCCGGGGTGACGGGGGCGGGGTGGGTGCGCACCGGGTCGGTGCGGAGCAGGCATTGCGTCCGGGTCGACGACCACCCGGTGCGCTTGCCGAAGAGCCGTGGAGAGTTGGCGAACACCGCCAGCATGACCGGCCCCAGCGAGTGCAGTGCGGCCCAGCGGGCCGCCACCCGGTGCCGCTCCCCCATGTCCAGGCAGACTTGCACGCCAGCGGTGCTGCACATCATCAGTCGACCGCCGATGCCGATGCGGTCGAAGGCGGTTTCCATCGCCGTGTAGCGCGGGACCTGCAGGATCCGCCGCGGCGGCCGCCAGGGGTCCGTGCCTTCGGTTCCCATGGCGAGGCCGCGTTCCGCGAGTCGCCGCTGCAGGTAGTCCGCGTCGGCGGTGACCGAGTTGAACAGGGAAGCCATCGAGCTGGTGGGCAGACTGGAGATCTCCACCTGTCCGCCGGGTTCGACGGTGAGCACCGAACCGTTGGGCAGCGGCTGGTGGGTGCTGTCAGGAACGAGGGATTGCGGCGCGTGCGGTTCGAGTGCGGTGATGAGGTCGACCAGTTCGAACGGAGCAGCGGGGTCGTGGACCGGGTGCACGGTCCATTCCAGTTCAACGCCCAGCAACGTCGGCGGGCCGTGCTTGAAGCACACGGACGCCACGTACGCCTCGGCTTCGGCTCGGGTGCGTATCCGCGGGCCGGAGAGCTCTGTGGCAGTCGGGCTTAACGACACGGACATGCTGATCACCGCCAGTAATCGGACGATTACCGACGCTACCGGCACAACCAACCGATCGCATGCGTTGCAGCCGCCCGTGGCGGATCAGCGCACCGCCAACACCGGGCCGCGGGATTCACCCGCATCACAGCAACAATACGTACGTACGGATTGCATTGGAGGAATGGCCCTGCAACGATCAGTGCATGCCTCGGGTCAGCCAGGACCACCTCGAAGCCCGGCGCCGTCAGATCCTCGACGGCTCCCGGAAGTGTTTTGCGCGCTTCGGATACGAAGGTGCGACGGTACGTCGCTTGGAAGAAGCCACCGGTTTGTCCCGCGGCGCCATCTTCCACCACTTCAAGGACAAGGAATCGCTGTTCCTCGCACTGGCCGAGGACGACGCCAAGAGAATGGCCGACGTGGTCGCCGAGCAGGGCTTGGTGCAGGTGATGCGGAACCTGCTCGACCAGTCCGATTCGGATGACACGCACACCCCGGAAGCCGACTGGCTCGGCACCCGGTTGGAGGTCTCCCGCCGACTGCGCACCGACGAGGACTTCCGCGCCCGCTGGGCCCAGCGCTCCGAACAGCTCACCGAAGCCACTCGCGCCCGACTGCAGTGGCAGCACGCCTCCGGGAACCTCCGCGACGACATCAGCGTTGACGTGCTGACCGCCTACTTGGAGCTGGTGCTCGAGGGGCTGGTGTCCCACCTGGCGATGGGGTTGCCCAGGGAGAACCTCAGCCAGGTGCTGGATCTCGTCGAGGAGAGCGTCCGGCGTCACCGAAGCCGGTGATCTTCCCGCCCCGTGTGGCGCAGACTTGTGCTCTACGAACCGCGTGCCGCAGCGGCCGCGCTGGCCGGCGGCAGGTCGCACTCTGCGTACTGGAGGTGTCGTGCATCCGCTGCTTTCCCGCGATCTCAAGCGCCTGCCCGAGCTGCTCGAACAAGCCCGCAACTACGCCGTTTCAGTGCTGGCGGACTTGCCGTCCCGACCAGCAGCGGTCCCTCCGGCCCCCAAGGACGCCGAACCGCTCCCGGAGGAGGGCATCGGGTCGGCAGCGGCGCTGGAGCACTTCCAGCGCAGGTGGGCCACCGGGTTCTCCGGCAGCGCCGGTAGCCGCTACCTGGGGTTCGTCACCGGCGGCGCCACCCCGGCGGCGGTGGTCGGCGACTGGCTGACCGGCGTGTTCGACCAGAACGTGGTGTCCAGCAGCGACTCGTGCGCCACCGACCTGGAGCGGGAGACGGTCGGCTGGCTGCGGGAACTGTTCGGGCTGTCCGCCGAGCACTCCGGGGCCTTCGTCACCGGTGCGACGATGTCCAACTTCGTGGGCCTGGCCATCGGACGGGAGTGGGTCGGCGAACAGCTGGGGGTTTCGATCGCGGACGACGGCTTGGCAGCGGTCGGGGACATCCCGGTGCTGTCGAGCAGCCCGCACTCCAGCACCTTCAAGGCGCTGTCCATGCTCGGCATCGGCCGCAACAGCGTCCGCCGCATCCCCTCCCTGCCGGGCCGGGAAGCCGTCGACGTCGACCAGCTCGCCGCTGAGCTGGAAGCGCTCGACGGGCGCCCGGCCATCGTGGTCGCCAACGCCGGCACCGTGAACACCGTCGACTTCGACGACTTGCGGGCGCTCGCCGAGCTGCGGCAGCGCCACCGGTTCTGGCTGCACGTCGACGCGGCCTTCGGGGGGTTCGCGGCGCTCTCCCCGCGGTACGCCGATCTCGTCGCCGGCCTGGACCAGGCCGACTCGATCTGCATCGACCTGCACAAATGGCTCAACGTGCCCTACGACAGCGGCGTGCAGTTCAGCCGGCGACCGGACCTGCAGGTCCGGATCTTCCAGAACTACGCGACGTACCTGGGGCTCCCCGGGCCGGACCCGGATTTCGTGCACCTGACCCCGGAGAGCTCGCGCCGGCTGCGGGCGTTGCCGGCGTGGTTCACCCTCACCGCCTACGGCAGGCAGGGCCACCGGGAGATCGTCGAGCGGGACGCGGCTCTGGCGCAGGAGCTCGGCAACCGGATATCCGCCGCTCCGCACCTGCGGCTGCTGGCCCCGGTGCGGTTGAACACGGTGTGCTTCACCCTGGCCGAACAGCCCACCGCGGAGAAGATCGATGCACTGGCCAACGCGATCGCCCGGTCCGGTCAGACCTTCCTCAGCCCCACCGTCCACCAGGGGGTTCCCGCGCTGCGGGCGGCGGTGAGCAATTGGCGCACCACGGAGGACGACCTGCCGAAGATCATGGACGCGCTGGGCTGCCCGGCCGCCTAGGTGGACGAACGAGTGCGGCCGGCCGCCCCGGAGGGCGAGCCGGCCGCACCGCTGCGAGGACGGTCAGAGCACTCCGTGCATGTAGCGCTTGATGCTGCGGGAAGCGATCAGCAGCAGCACCGCACACCCGATCGTGGCCAGGCCGACGAGACCGAAGTAGATCTGCTGGTTCTCCACCGAGTACAGCTTGACCAACTGGGCGCCCAGGCCCTGCCCCATGGCCGGGGCCAGGAAGTAGAGGCCCAGCGTCTGGGAGGCGAACACCTTGGGGGCCAGCTTGGTGGTCACCGACAGGCCGACCGGCGAGAGCATCAGCTCACCCACGGTCATCAGCACGAACACCAGGGCCAGCATGAGCGGCAGGTGGTTGTCGCCGCCGGCCACGGTCTTGGACAGCACGACCCACAGGAACGCGATGCCGACGAACAGCAGACCGCCGACGAACTTCCGCGGGGTGGACGGCTGCCGCTCCCCCAGCTTGATCCACAGGGTCGCGAACAGCGGTGCCATGATGATGATGGCCAGCGGGTTGATGGACTGGAACCACGAGGCCGGGATCTCGTAGCCGAACACGTTCAGATCGGTGTCCGACTCGGCCAGGTTCGCCAGCGTGTTGGGCTGCTGCTCGAACAGCAGGAAGAACAGCGCGGTCGCCAGGAACAGCGGGATGTAGGCCAGCAGCCGGTCCCGCTCCACCTTGGTGATCTGCTTGCTGCTGAGCATCACCGCGAAGTAGACGATCGGCAGCACCGCAGAGATGAAGCTGATCAGGTTCACCAGCCCGTCGAGGCCGAGGACGCCGAGGAAGCCCAGCGCGGCCAGCACACCCAGGAAGACCACCGCGAGCGCGATGACGCGACCCAGCACCCAGGACTTCCTCTCCGCCGGCAGCGGGTTGACCGGCTTCAGCCCGGAGGAGCCGAGGTTCTTGCGGCCGATGAGGTATTGGATGAGGCCGAACGCCATGCCGACGGCCGCGGCGCCGAAGCCGAGGTGCCAGCTGACCTTTTCGCCGAGCCATCCGCACACCAGCGGCGCCAGCAGACCGCCGATGTTGATGCCCATGTAGAAGATCGAGAAACCGGCGTCCCGGCGCGTGTCGTGCTCGCCGTACAGCCCGCCCACGATGCCCGAGATGTTGGGCTTGAGCAGACCGGTGCCGATCACCAGGAACACCAGCCCGCCGATCACGCTGACCATTCCGCCGGGCAGCGCCAGGCAGATGTGGCCGAACATGATGATGAAGCCGCCCCAGAACACCGACCACTGCGCACCGATGATCCGGTCGGCGAGCCAGCCCCCGACGATGCCCGACATGTAGACGGAGGCACCGTAGATCCCCACCAGGGACAGCGCGGTGGACTCCGGGATTCCCAGGCCACCCTCGGCGACCGAGAAGTACAGGTAGTACCCCAGGATCGCGCGCATCCCGTAGTAGGAGAACCGCTCCCACATCTCGGTGAAGAAGAGCGTTGACAGTCCGCGCGGATGGCCGAAAAACCCCCGCTGCGGCGCGTCCGCAACCGCGCTTGTGCTCACGATCACGTCCTCTCGTGCATTTCAATGAAAAGGCGGCTGTAGCCGCGCGAGACTTCGAGCGGCAGATTACGCCCCGTGTCCATATTTCACACTTTCGGGTCAGCTCATTTTCGCTATCTTGTTACCTTTGGTACAGACCTCTCCGCTGGCCGGTTGTCGCCACGATCGATCCACTGGCCGACATCGACGGCAGAACTGAGCGGACGAGCGGGCCAGTGGACAACCCCAAGTAATTCCGCGAAGCTGGATCGAGCAACCGCAAACCGTCCGCCGGGCACGCCTCCCCCTCCACCGTGCCACTGTCCGTGACCAGCGGACCCGAAAAGTGTTCAGAAGAACTGGCGTCCGCTCGCACCGCTCCCGTCCGCGGTCGGCACAACACCGAACGTCAGCGACAGGAGACTAGTCGAGCATCACAGCAACGGCTTCCCGGCCAGCGCACCGAGGATGACCCGCGAGAACAGCTCGACCGCACCGATCCCGCCGAATCCGTGATGACTTTGTCACTTCGGCTGTTCCCGGTGCGCGCATATACTCGTCCTGTAATTCACGCAATGCCCAATGAGGAGTGAAAACTTCAGTGCCAGAGGCACAATCCCCCGACGGCAGTACCAAGCCGGGGCAGCATAGTCCCGGCTTTTCCAGGCACAGGACCTCCCCGTGCCGGGGTGACCGCTGATGGAGGTCCTGCTAGCAATCATCGGACTGCTGTTCGTCGCGCTGTTGACTCTGGGCACGGCACTCGCGGTCGCGGCTGAATTCTCCCTCACTTCGCTGGAGCGCAGCACCGTCGACGCGCACGCCCGGGAAATCGGGGACCGCCGGGCCAAAGCCGTGCAGCACGCTCACCGCACCCTCTCGTTCCAGCTCTCCGGCGCCCAGGTGGCCATCACCTTGACCACCCTGGTGACCGGTTACGTGGCCGAGCCGCTCATCGGCGACCTGATCAAACCAGTGCTCACCCTGGTCGGGTTGCCCGCGACAGCAGCCCAAGCCATCGCGCTGACGCTGGCCCTGCTGCTGGCCACCGCCCTGTCGATGGTGTTCGGCGAGATGGTGCCGAAGAACCTGGCGATCGCCAAACCGCTGCCCACCGCGCGGGCCATCGCGGGCTACCACTCGGGGTTCTCCCGGATCTTCCGGTGGCTGATCGTGGCCATGAACAACAGCGCCAACTGGATGGTGCGCAAGCTGGGCATCGAACCGCAGGAGGAACTGCGGTCGGCCCGCTCGGCGGACGAGCTGGGTTCGATCGTGCGCTCCAGCGCCGAGCACGGCACGCTGGACGCGCAGACCGCGGAACTGCTCAACCGGTCGCTGCGCTTCAAGCACCGCACGGCGGAGGAACTGATGACTCCGCGCGTGCGCGTGGAGTCGCTGTCCACGCAGAACACGGTGGCGGACCTGCTCGAGCTGGCCAGTCGCACCGGCATGTCCCGATTCCCGGTGCACGGCCGGGACCTCGACGACATCCAAGGAGTCGTGCACGTCAAACACGCGTTCGGGGTGCCAGCCGAGCAGCGGCACACCACCCCGGTGACCGCGCTCACCCGCCCGGTGCCAACGGTCCCGGAAAGCCTCGACGGGGACGCGCTGCTGGAGAAACTGCGCGGGTCAGGACTGCAGCTGGCCGTGGTGGTCGACGAGTACGGCGGAACCGCGGGCATCGTGACCCTGGAAGACGTCGTCGAGGAGATCATCGGAGATGTCCGGGACGAGCACGACTGGCAGGACGCCATGACCATCCAGCGGCTGGACCCGGACACCTGGTTGGCGTCCGGCCTGCTGCGCCCGGACGAGCTCACCGAAGCCACCGGTTTCGGCTTCCCGGACGGGGACTACGAGACGGTGGCCGGGCTCGTGCTCGCCCAGCTCGGCCAGATCCCGCAGGTCGGGACCTCGGTCACGGTCGGGGAATGGCAGTTGACCGTCACCAGGATGGACCGGCACCGCATCGCTGAGCTCCGCCTGGCGCACAAGCCGGCCTACACCGGCGGCGAGAAGGTGGCGTGATGAGCGACGGTCTGGCCATCTTCCTGGGCATCGCCTTGCTCTTGCTGAACGCCCTGTTCGTCGGGGCGGAGTTCTCGCTGCTGTCCTCCCGCCGGGACCGCCTGGAAGCGCTGCTGGCGCAGGGCATCGGTCGAGCGCGCATCGTGATCAAGGCGAGCCAGGAGGGCTCGCTGATGCTCACCAGCGCGCAGTTGGGCATCACCCTCTGCTCGCTCGGCCTCGGCCGGTTGGGCGAGCCCGCTGTGGCGCACCAGTTGCAGCGGCTGGTGGCACCGCTGCCGGTTCCGGAACCGGTGCTGCACTCGGCCGCTTTCGCGATCGCCTTGGCGGTCGTGGTGGTGCTGCACGTGATGATCGGCGAGATGGTGCCGAAGAACCTGGCGATCTCCGACCCCGAGCGGCTGGCGCTGTGGCTGGTGCCTCCGCTGGTCGGGTTCGTCAAGGTGGCCCGCCCGCTGATCGCGCTGTTCAACATGCTGGCCAACGGCGTGCTGCGGTTGCTGCGCGTGGAGCCGAAGGAAGAGCTGGAAACGGCGTACACCTCTGCCGAGCTGGCGGAGTTGCTCGTCGAATCCCGCCGGGAGGGGCTGCTCGCGCAAAGCGAGCACCGCCGCCTGGCGCAGGCTCTGCTGTCCGCGCAGCACACCGTCAGCGACGTGCTGATCCCGCTGGAGGAGTTGAAGACCCTGCCGGCCAACCCGAACGTCGGCGACGTCGAGCGGGCGGTGGCCACCACCGGGTTCTCCCGGTTCCCGGTGTGCTCAGCCGAAGGCAGGATGCTCGGCTATCTCCACGTCAAGGACGTGCTGGACCAGGCCGGCACCGACCCCACCACTCCGGTTCCGGCGGAACGGATCCGCCCGCTGCCGTCGGTGTCGGTGACCGACCGGCTGGACGAGGCGATGACGTCGCTGCGCCGGGCGGGGAGCCACCTGGCGATGGCCACCACCCCCAGCGGTGAAGTGGCCGGGGTCGTCGCCCTGGAGGACCTCGTCGAGGAGTACGTCGGCAAGGTCCGCGACGGCACTCACGTAAGCTGATCGCGTGATCGCACGCGGTGGGCTGCCCGCACTTGCCGGAGCAGGTGGGCAGCCCACCGCGTCCTCACTCCGATTCGGCGGTCGTCGCCTGCCGGGGCGGAACTTCTGAGGGATTCCTGCGCAGCCGGTAGCGCC
>Ga0079224_100003976_pt1 | contig 18914 bp, 17 predicted proteins | sample Stecom2015_FD_80414 | JGI IMG/M metagenome (GOLD analysis project Ga0079224, IMG submission 80414) | Agricultural soil microbial communities from Utah to study Nitrogen management - Steer compost 2015 | ecosystem: Environmental > Terrestrial > Soil > Agricultural land | place: USA: Utah... | reverse complement strand
TGTCGCACGTCTGCCTCAACGACCGGGTGGTGGAGGGGCTGCGCTGCCTGGACGTGCCGGCGTTCGCCGTGCAGTACCACCCGGAGGCCGCGGCCGGGCCGCACGACGCCGACTACCTGTTCGGCCGGTTCGTGGCGATGGTGGAGGGGGTGGCACCACGTGCCTAGGCGGCAGGACCTGCGCCACGTGCTGGTGATCGGGTCCGGCCCGATCGTGATCGGGCAGGCGTGCGAGTTCGACTACTCCGGTACCCAGGCCTGTCGGGTGCTGCGCGCCGAAGGGCTGCGGGTCAGCCTCATCAACTCCAACCCGGCCACGATCATGACCGATCCCGGCTACGCCGACGCCACCTACGTCGAGCCGATCACCCCGGAGTTCGTGGAGAAGGTCATCGCCGCCGAGCGGCCGGACGCGCTGCTGCCGACCCTGGGCGGACAGACCGCCCTCAACACCGCGGTGGCGTTGCACGACGCCGGGGTGCTGGACAAGTACGGCGTGGAGCTGATCGGCGCCGACATCCAGGCGATCCGCCACGGCGAGGACCGGCGGGCGTTCAAGGACGTGGTGGCCCGCGCCGGCGGCCAGACCCCGCGCTCGCGCCTGTGCGGGGACCTGGCGGAGGTCCGCGCCACCGCGGCCGAGCTCGGCCTGCCGGTGGTGCTCCGGCCGTCGTACACGCTGGGCGGGCACGGGTCGGGGCTGGCCCGCACCGTGGAGGACCTGGAGCGGATGGCCGCCGCGGGCCTGGCCGCCTCACCGGTGCACCAGGTGCTGGTCGAGGAGAGCGTGCTCGGCTGGAAGGAGTACGAGCTGGAGCTCATGCGGGACCGCCGCGACAACGTGGTGGTGGTGTGCTCCATCGAGAACCTCGACCCGATGGGCGTGCACACCGGCGACAGCGTCGCGGTCGCCCCGGCCATGACCCTCACCGACCGGGAGTACCAGGCCATGCGCGACCTCGCCATCGCGGTGATGCGCGAGGTGGGGGTGGACACCGGCGGCTGCAACATCCAGTTCGCCGTGCACCCGGACACCGGCCGGATGGTGGTCATCGAGATGAACCCGCGGGTGTCCCGCTCGTCGGCGCTGGCGTCCAAGGCCACCGGCTTCCCGATCGCCAAGATCGCGGCGAAGCTCGCCATCGGGTACACGCTGGACGAGATCCCCAACGACATCACCGGCCGCAGCTGCGCCGCGTTCGAGCCGGCGCTGGACTACGTGGTCGTGAAGGTCCCGCGGTTCGCGTTCGAGAAGTTCCCGGCCGCCGACCCGGAGCTGACCACCACCATGAAGTCGGTCGGCGAGGTGATGGCGCTGGGCCGCAACTTCACCGAGGCGCTCAACAAGGCCATGCGCTCCACCGAGACCGCGGCGGCCGGGTTCTGGACCCGCCCCGACCCGCCCGGTGTCGGGCTGGCGGAGACGCTCCAGGCGCTGCGCACCCCCCACGACGGCCGGCTCTACACCATCGAGCGGGCGCTGCGGCTGGGTGCCGGGGTGGCGGAGGTCGCGCAGGCCAGCGGCGTCGACCCGTGGTTCGTCGACCAGATCGCGTCCCTGGTCGAGCTGCGGGAGGCGATCCTGGCCGCGCCGGTGCTCGACGAGCCGCTGCTGCGCCGGGCCAAGCGGGCCGGGCTGTCGGACCGGCAGATCGCCGCGCTGCGCCCGGAGCTGGCCGGCGAGGACGGGGTGCGCCGGCTGCGCCACCGCCTGGGGCTGCACCCGGTCTACAAGACCGTGGACACCTGCGCGGCCGAGTTCGCCGCCGCGACCCCGTACCACTACTCCTGCTACGACGAGGAGACCGAGGTGGCGCCCTCGGACCGGCCGAAGGTGCTCATCCTCGGGTCGGGCCCGAACCGGATCGGGCAGGGCATCGAGTTCGACTACTCGTGCGTGCACGCGGTGCAGGCGCTGCGGGACGCGCCGGCGGCCGCGGGCGCAGCCGCCGGGTACGAGACGGTCATGATCAACTGCAACCCGGAGACCGTCTCCACCGACTACGACACCGCCGACCGACTCTACTTCGAGCCGCTGACCTTCGAGGACGTACTGGAGGTGTGGCGGGCCGAGGACGCCTCGGGCCGGGCCGCCGGCGGGCCGGGCGTGGTCGGGGTGGTGGTGCAGCTCGGCGGGCAGACCCCGCTGGGGCTGGCGCAGCGGCTCAAGGACGCCGGCGTGCCGGTGGTCGGCACCCCGCCGGAGTCGATCCACCTGGCCGAGGACCGCGGGGCGTTCGGGTCGCTGCTGGCCCGGGAGGGCCTGCACGCCCCCGCGTACGGCACCGCCACCTCGTACGAGCAGGCGCGGCGGATCGCCGCCGAGATCGGCTACCCGGTGCTGGTACGGCCGTCCTATGTGCTCGGCGGTCGGGGCATGGAGATCGTCTACGACGACGCGACGCTGCGCGACTACATCGGCCGGGCCACCGACATCTCCCCGGAGCACCCGGTGCTCGTGGACCGGTTCCTCGACGACGCCGTCGAGATCGACGTGGACGCCCTGTGCGACGCCACCGGCGAGGTCTACCTCGGCGGGGTGATGGAGCACATCGAGGAGGCGGGGATCCACTCCGGCGACTCCGCCTGCGCCCTGCCGCCGGTGACGCTGGCGGCCGCCCACCTCGAGCAGGTGCGCCGCTACACCGAGGCGATCGCCCGCGGCATCGGCGTGCGGGGTCTGCTCAACGTCCAGTACGCCCTCAAGGAGGACACGCTCTACGTCCTGGAGGCCAACCCGCGGGCGTCCCGGACGGTGCCGTTCGTCTCCAAGGCCACCGGCGTGCCGCTGGCCAAGGCGGCGGCCCGGATCATGCTCGGGGCGACCATCGCCGACCTGCGGCGCGAAGGCCTCCTGCCGGCCACCGGGGACGGCGGGACCGTCCCGCCGGGCGCGCCGGTCGCGGTCAAGGAGGCGGTGCTGCCGTTCAAGCGGTTCCGCACCCGCTCCGGGCGGGGCATCGACTCGCTGCTGGGACCGGAGATGAAGTCCACCGGCGAGGTGATGGGCATCGACACCGCGTTCGGCCAGGCCTTCGCCAAGTCCCAGGCGGCCGCGTTCGGGTCGCTGCCGGTGGCGGGGAAGGTGCTGGTGACGGTCGCCAACCGGGACAAGCGGGCGATGATCTTCCCGGTGAAGCGGCTGGCCGACCTGGGCTTCGAGATCGTCGCCACCGCCGGTACGGGGGAGGTGCTGCGCCGCCACGGGATCGCCTGCGAGATCGTCTCCAAGCACTACGAGGGGGACGGTCGCGACGCGGTGTCGATCATCGAGGCGGGGGAGGTGGCGCTGGTCATCAACACCCCGCAGGGGTCGGGCGCCAGCGCGCGCCGCGACGGGTACGAGATCCGCAGTGCCGCGGTGGCCGCGGACATCCCCTGCGCCACCACCGTGCCCGGGGCGGCGGCCGCGGTGATGGGCATCGAGGCGCTCATCCGCGGCGAGATGACCGTGCGACCCTTGCAGGCCCTGCACGCGGCACTGCACGCCAGCCGGCCCCCGCACCGTACGGAGGACCCGACGACCCGGCGCTGACGCCCGGACCCGGTCGCGCCCGCACCGGGATATCGCTGGACGGGCCGGGGGTCGGTGCCTAGCGTCAACGCATGGGTGAGGGTGCCGACGACCTCGTTGAGTCCGGACGCGACGTGCTGCTGGCCTACCTCAACAAGGTGCGGCGTGCGCTGGTGCGCACCTGCCAGGGCCTGACGCCCGACCAGCTGCGGCGGCCCGGCGTGCCGTCGGGGACGAACCTGCTCGGTCTCGTCCACCACCTCACCGGGGTCGAGAGGCACTGGTTCCAGCGGGTCTTCCTCGGTCGGGACGTGGACGTGGACAAGTCGATGACGGTCCCGACCGACCTGAGCCCGGACCGGGTGGTCGCCGCGTACCAGGCGGCGTGCCAGACCAGCGACGAGATCGTGCGCTCCTGTCCGGACCTGTCCACGCTGGCGGCCGTCCCCAACCCCGGCGAGGACGCACGCGACTCCCTGCGGTCGATCGTGGTGCACATGATCGAGGAGACCGCCCGGCACGCCGGTCACGCCGACATCCTGCGCGAGCGGATCGACGGCGCCACGGGCCTGTGAGGACGCCCCGCTGAGCTCGGGTCGCATCCGGGCTCCGGCGGCATCCGCCGGCCTGTGGGGTGGACCGCACCCGGGAATCGGTGCCGGAATCCGTGCTCTGCACGGATGTGTCGCGGCCCGGCCGCGGGAAGGCTGCTCCCAAGGGCCGGTGCCGGCATCCGGATAGCCAACCGGCGCCGGCCCGTCGTCAGCGACAGATTCCTCAGGGGAGCAGCCATGCACAAGGCAGTCGTCAGCCTCAACACCGGCCTGGAGGACCCGGAGACCGTCACGGTCGCGTTCCTGGTCGCGGTCGGGGCGGCGGAGCAGGGGCGGCCGACGTTGATGTTTCTCACCAAGGAGGCGGTCCGCCTGGCCGTGGACGGCTTCGCGCAGGCCGTCGCGTGCGACGGCTGCCCGCCACTGGCCGACCTGGTGGCGCGGTACGCGAAGGCCGGCGGGGCGTATCTGGTCTGCCCGATCTGTGTCAAGGCGCGCCACGTCGACCCGGCCGGGTTCATGGACAACGCCGAGACCGGCGGCACCGTGCAGATGTGGGAGTGGATCGGCGACGGCCCCGCCGTGACGTTCAGCTACTGACGACCCGGCGCACCTCGACCGCGCACGAGGTGCATCCCGGGTCGCACCATGGGTCGCACTCCGGGGGGCACCCACGGTGGTCGGGTTCCCCGCTCCGGGACCTCCGGCGGCGCGTCGTCCGGATGTGGGGAACTCGATCATCGCCGATGATCCGGCGACGCGTACCCTGTGCCCCGTGAAGGCGCCGAAGATCGAGCTGCACGTCCACCTGGAGGGCACCATCCGGCCGGCGACGCTGCTGGCGATCGCCCGCCGCAACGGCGTGGCGCTGCCGGCCGACACCGTCGAGGGCCTGGCGAAGCTGTACGAGTTCACCGACTTCGCCCACTTCATCGACGTGTGGAAGCTGACCACCGGCTGCCTGCGCACCGCCGAGGACTTCCGGCAGGTGGTGGTGGAGTACGCCGCCGAGGCGGCCGGCTTCGGCGCGGTCTACCTGGAGGGGATCTTCTCGGGGCAGGCGGGCGTGCCCTGGCCGGAGCTGTTCACCGGCTACACCGATGGCGCGGTCGAGGCGTACGAGCGGTACGGGGTGACCGTGCGGCTGACCCCGGACCTGTACCGCACCCAGGACGTGGAGTGGGCCGAGGAGTGTGCCCGCTGGGCGGTGCGGTACGCCGACCGCGGCGTGGTCGGGCTGGGGCTGGGCGGCCTGGAGGCGGCCGCACCGGCGGCGCGGTACGCCCGGGCGTTCGCGATCGCCCGCGACGGCGGGCTGGCGATCGTGCCACACGCCGGCGAGGCGGCCGGGCCGGAGTCGGTACGGGAGGTGCTGGCGTACGAGCCGGCGCGGATCCGCCACGGGATCCGCGCGGTGGAGGACCCGGCGGTCCTGGCCGAGATCGTCGACCGGGGGATCGTCCTGGACGTGTGCCCCACCTCCAACGTGCGCACCCGCGTGGTCGACTCCCTGCCCGCCCACCCGCTGCCCGCGCTGCGCGCGGCCGGGGTGCGCTGCACGGTCAACACCGACGACCCGGCGATGTTCGGCACCGACCTGCGGCGGGAGTACGAGGTCGCCGCTTCGCTGGGGGTCAGCGCCGCCGACGCGTACGTGGCCGGGGTCGCGGGCGCGCTGTGTGACGAGGACACCCGGGCGCGCCTGGTTGAGATCGGACGCCAGCACTATCCCGAGGTGCCTGACCGCGACTGGGACGCAAACTTCCGTGCCTTCCACGGATGACCGCCGCCGGGCGCGCGTGTGAGCGTACGGGCGTCAGCGGTCAACCGAGGCACCGGAGGGAACATGACCTATATCCAGACCGTGCCGCCGTACGCGGCGGCGGGGCAGGTGGCCGAGCTGTACGCCGCGGACGTGGCCGAACGCGGGTACGTCGCCAACCTCACCCGGGCGTTCTCGCTGCGCCCCGTCGTGCTGGTGGCGTGGCGACAGCTGCTCGCCGCCGTGGTCGCCCCCATTGACCGCCGGCGGTTCGAGCTGGTGACGCTCGCCGCCGCGAGCGCGCTCCGCTCGACCTACTGCGCGATGGCGCACGCACGGGTGCTGCGGGACGGGTTCCACGACGCGGACACGGTCCGCCGGATCGTCACCAGTCCGGCCACCGCGGGGCTGGACCCGACCGACGTGGCGATCATGGAGTTCGCCGAACGGGTGGCCAGGGACGCCACCTCGATCGGTCCGGACGACGTGGACCGGCTGCGCACGCACGGGCTGTCCGATGCGGAGATCCTCGACGTCATCCTGGCCGCGGCCGCCCGCTGCTTCTTCTCCACCGTGCTGGACGCGGCCGGGGCGCAGGCCGATGCCCAGCTCAGTGACGACCTGGAGCCGGCGCTGCGGGCCGCGGTCACGGTCGGCCGCCCGCCCGCCGACCGGGTCGCGGCCGACGGCTGAGGCGGCGTCGCGCCGGCACCTCCACCCGTGCCGCGGCCGGCGGTCACGTCGGGTGACCGGGGCCGGCCCGTCACCCGCCCGCTGCGACCAGGGTGTGCGGGTCGGCCACCCGACCGGCCCGCCACGCGGCGGCGAACGACGCGGCGCCGAGCCGACCGCGCAGCCCTGCCAGCGCGGCGCACACCGTGCCCCGGTCGACCGCCGGCCGCGGCACGCCCACGGCGCGGCGCAGCGTCACCGCGGCGGCGTGGCGGCGCACCGCCAGCGCCGTGTCGGCGCCCGCCACGTCCGCGGCGAGCCCGTCCAGGCACGCGGCCGCCCCCACCCGGCTACCGAGCCCGGTGAACGCCGCCCATGCCTGCCGGTCGAGGTGGGACGCCCGGGCGGTGTCGCCTGCCAGCCGGGCGGTGCGCGCCAGCGCGTGGTGTGACCACGCGACCCCCTTGCGGTGCCCCATCCGCTCGAAGCGCGCCAGGGCCGCGGCGGCGAGCGCCGCCGCGGCCCCGGCGTCGCCGCGCGCGGTCGCGGCCAGCGCCGTGCCCAGCTCGGCGGTCGCCAGCCCGAGCTGCTCACCGAGGTCGGCGAAGGTCTCCCGGGCCCGGGCGTACGCGGCCGTCGCCGCCTCGACGTCGCCCCGCAGGTACGCCACCTCGCCGCGCCCGCAGTGCGCGTACGCCACGCGCTGCAGGTCGCCCACCTCCAGCGCCCGCCGCAGGCTGCGCTCCATCAGCTCGCCCGCCTCCCCGTACCGGCCCCGCACCGCGGCCAGCGACCCCAGGCGGGCGAGCTCAATGGCCAGCGACCGGCCGTCGGCCAGCTGCTCGTGCAGCGCCACGCTGCGGGCGTACCGTTCGGTCGCCGCCGGGTAGTCCTCCCGTTCGGCCTCGAGCTGACCCAGGTTGCCCAGGGCCATCGCCCCGCCCTCGGTGTGCCGCTCCCGCCGGTACAGCCGCAGGCACTCCTGCCACAGCGCGGCCGCCCGGTCGTAGTCGCCCTGCTCCCTGGCGACCAGCGCGAGGTTGTTCAGGGAGTTGGCGGCCAGCAGCGGGTCGCTCAGCCGGTCCGACAGGTCCCGGCACTCCTGCCACAGCCGGGTGGCGGCGTCGAACTCGCCCCGCCGCCACGACACCATGCCGAGTCCGGTGAGGGCGAGCAGGGTCTGCCGCCGGTCGCCGGCCGACCGGGAGATGTCCAGGCACTCCCGCAGCGCGCCGGCCGCCACCGGGTAGTCGCCCTCGCGTACAGCCAGCACGCCGACGGCACGCAACGCCGCGGCGCGGGTGGCGTCCGGCACGTGCGGTGCGGCCGCGAGCAGCCGCTCCAGCCACCGGCGGCCCTCGGTGAAGAAACCGCGCACCTGCCAGAACCACCACACCGCCAGGGCCAGGCGCAGGCCCAGGTCGGCGTCGCCGCGCTCCAGCAACCACGCCAGCGCCGCGCGGATGTGGTCGTGTTCTGCGTCCAGGCGCTCCAGCCATGCCGCCTGTTCCGGTCCCCGCAGGTGGGCCGCGGCCTGTTCGGCCAGCCCGAGGTAGTAGTCGGCGTGGCGGCGACGCACCGGCTCGGCACCGCTTGCCGCGAGCCGGGCGGCGGCGTACTCGCGCAGGCTCTCCAGCAGCCGGTACCGCACCGAGGCACCGTCCTGGGTCGTGGCGACCAGCGACTTGTCCACCAGCGCCGGCAGCAGCCGCAGCAGCACCGAGGCGTCCGCGTCGCCGACCCGGCACACGGCCGCCACGGCCGGGAAGTCGACGTCGCTGGGGAACACCCCCAGCTGGTCGAACAGCTCGCGCTCCTCGTCGTCGAGCAGGGCGTAGCTCCAGTCGATCGCCGCCCGCAGGGTGCGGTGCCGCGGCGGGGCGGTGCGCGCGCCGGCGGCGAGCAGATCGAACCGCCGGTCGAGGTGGGCGACCAGGTCCGCGGGCGGGAAGCTGCGCACGCGTGCGGCGGCCAGCTCGATCGCCAGCGGCAGCCCGTCGAGCCGGCGGCACAGGGTGGCCACGTCCGCGGCGTTGGCGTCGGTCAGGGTGAAGCCGGGGGACGCCGCGGCCGCCCGCTCGACGAACAGGCGCACCGCGTCGTAGGTGCCGGCGGTGGCGGCGCGGGGGGACGCCCTGGCCGGAGGGACCGGCAGCGGCCCGACCGGGAAGCTGACCTCCCCGGGCACGCCGAGCGGCTCGCGGCTGGTGGCGAGGATCCTCAGCGGACCGCCGGCACCGAGCAGGTCGGCCACCAGGGTGGCGACGTCGGCGACCACGTGCTCGCAGTTGTCCACCACCAGCAGGCACCGCGCCCGGCCGGCGGCCTCGCGCAGGCTGTCGCGCAGCGCCCGACCCGGTTGCGGGACGACCCCGAGCGCCCGTGCCAGCGTGCCGCCGACCAGGGCGGCGTCGACCGGGGCGAGGTCGGCCTGCCGCGCGCCGTCGGGGTAGCGGTCGGCGGTGGCCGCCGCCACGTGCAGGGCGAGCCGGGTCTTGCCGGCGCCGGCCGGACCGGTCAGGGTCACCAGCCGGTGGTCGTCGAGCAGCGCGGTGACCTGCCCGGACTCCCGCTGCCGGCCGACGAAGCCGGTCAGCGGCGCGGGCAGGGCGGGCGCGCCGGCGGCGGCGCGGGCGATCTCGGTACCGAGGGCGATGAGCGCGGTCCGGTCGGGTACGCCGAGCTTGCGCAGCAGTGCCGCGATGTGGCTCTCGACCGTCCGCACCGACACGTGGAGGCGCTGGGCGATCTCGCGGTTGCGCAGCCGCTCCGTCACGGCGGCGAGCACCTCCGCCTCCCGGCGGGTGACCCCCGCACGGGACAGGTGCGGGGGTACGCCGGAGCCGGAGCCAGGGCCGGAGCCGGGTCCACCCATGCCGGAATCCTGCCACCGCCTGCCCACCCGCCGCACCGCGCGTCCAGACGAGAACAGAAGGGGCAGTAGTGCCGCCTTCCCACACGGCGCCGCGCTCGCAACCCGCTCGCCCTAGGCGAGCCGTCGTTGGTAGTTGAGCCCTCGCTGGTACGGGACGTAACCCAACCTGTCGTTGGTCGCCACCATGTGGGCGTTGGACTCGGCGTTGCTCGTGACGATGTAGCGCAGGTTGGGGAACGACCGCCGGATCCGCCGGTGCGCCTCGATCTTGACGATCGTCCCCAGCCGGTGCCCGCGGTGGTCGGGGTGTGCCACCGTCGTGCGGATGTACCCGAGGAGCTGTCCCGCTTCGACGTCGCCGTGGATGTTCACGGCGGTCGCTTCCATGACCCGACTGTAGTGACGGCGTGCACCCGGTGGCGTCGACGCGGATCCCGACACCCGTCGACAGCGCCGCCGTTCGATCGTCGGCTGTCCGCGAGGCCTTTCGTGGCGGCCACCGACCTCATATCATTTAATCTTTACTCGTCGATGGATGACCCGCTTGGGGAGCCGAGATGCTCTCACTACTCCTTGTCATCGTCATCGGCGTGTTGCTGGGCATGATCATCGGCCTCCTGCTCCCCGTCCTCCTCTTCGTCGGTGCCGTCGCCGTGATCGCGTTCTTCATTGCCGACAACACCGCCGTTCCGTTCTGGGTGGCGTTCGTCGTCGTCGCGGTCATAGGCCTGGTCGTCCTGGCCAACCAGTGACCGACCGGCTGCCGGCGCGTCGCGCACGGGTCGGTTCCGCCCCGTCCGCGATCGGGCCCGGCCGGAGTGGTACGAATCATGCTGATGCTGTTCGAGCGCACCGTGCGGCCGTACCTGTTCCGCATCGGGGGCGGGGACGCCGAGGCCGCCCACGAGTGGACGCTGCGCCGGCTGGCCGCCCTGTCCCGGCGTCCCGCCCTGCTGTCGGTGCTGCGGCGCCGCTACGCGGTGACCGCGCCGCGCACCGTGTTCGGGATCGAGTTCCCCAACCCGGTCGGGCTGGCCGCCGGCATGGACAAGGACGGGGTGGCGCTGCCCGCCTGGCCGGCGCTCGGGTTCGGGTTCGTCGAGGTCGGCACGGTCACGCGGTACCCGCAGCCGGGCAACCCGCGGCCGCGGCTGTTCCGGCTGCCCGCCAGCGAGGCGATCATCAACCGGATGGGGTTCAACAACGCCGGCGCCGCCGCGCTGGCCGAGCGGCTGGACGCGCTCGGGCGCCCGCCGGTGCCGGTGGGGATCTCGCTGGGAAAGTCCCGCACCGTCGACCTCGCCGACGCGGTGGACGACTACGCCGCCTCCTACCGGCTGCTGCGCCGCCACGGCGACTACGTGGCCGTCAACGTCTCCTCGCCCAACACCCCGGGGCTGCGCCGGCTGCAGGACCGGGGGTTGCTTGACGCGCTGCTGGAGGCGCTGGTGGGGGAGAAGCCGGTCCTCGTCAAGATCGCACCGGACCTGACCGACCAGGCGATCGGGGAGGTCCTGCAGGTGTGCGCCGACCGGGGCGCCGCAGGCGTCATCGCCACCAACACCACCCTGGCCCGGGACGGCCTGGCCGGCCCGGACACCGCCCTGGCCGGCCAGCCGGGCGGGCTGTCCGGCCGCCCCCTGTTCGCGCGCGCCCGGCAGGTGGTGGCGTTCGTGCACCGCCAGACCGGCGGCCGCCTGCCGGTCATCGCGGTCGGTGGCATCACCCACCCCGACGACGCGGCGCGCATGGTCGACGCCGGCGCCAGCCTGGTCCAGCTCTACACCGGGTTCGTCTACCACGGCCCCGCCCTCGTCCGGGCGGTCGCGCGCCGGCTGGCTCGCGTCGCCTGACCCGCCGGTCCGGGCGGCCAGTGCGCCCGACTCCTTGGTCCGTCCCACTGTGCACGACCGGCCGCGGCCGCCCCGTCGGCCGGCGGGAGCTTCCTGACACACTCGGCGCGTGACCCCGGAGGAGATCCTCGCCCTGGACCGGGCACACGTGTGGCACCCGTACGCCCCGATGCCCGCCACCTCCGACCCGTACGTGGTGGCCTCCGCCGAGGGGGTGCGGCTGCGCCTGGCCGACGGCCGCGAGCTCATCGACGGCATGTCCAGCTGGTGGGCGGCGATCCACGGCTACCGGCACCCGGTGCTGGACGCGGCCGTGCGCGACCAGCTGACCCGGATGAGCCACGTCATGTTCGGCGGCCTGACCCACGAGCCGGCGGTTCGGCTGGCCCGCACCCTGGTCGAGCTCACCCCGCCGGGCCTCGAGCACGTCTTCCTGGCCGACTCCGGGTCGGTCAGCGTCGAGGTCGCGATCAAGATGTGCCTGCAGTACCAGCGGGCGCTCGGGCGGCCGCGCCGGCGGCGGCTGCTCACCTGGCGCGGCGGCTACCACGGCGACACGTTCCACCCCATGAGCGTGTGCGACCCCGAGGGGGGCATGCACGCGCTGTGGCGGGGCGTGCTGCCCGAGCAGGTGTTCGTGCCCGAGCCGCCGGCCGGGTTCGACACCCCGCCCGATCCCGCCTACGTCGACGTGCTGGCCGACGCGGTCGCCGCCCACGCCGACGAGCTCGCCGCGGTGATCGTGGAGCCGGTCGTGCAGGGGGCCGGGGGGATGCGGTTCCACCACCCGGGCTACCTGACGGCGCTGCGCGAGATCACCCGGGCCCACGACGTGCTGCTCATCTTCGACGAGATCGCCACCGGGTTCGGCCGCACCGGACGGCTGTTCGCCGCCGACCACGCCGGCGTCACACCGGACGTCATGTGCGTGGGCAAGGCGCTCACCGGCGGCTACCTGACCGCGGCGGCGGTGCTGTGCACGCCGGAGGTGGCCGACGGGATCCGCTCCGGAGACGTGCCGGTGCTCGCGCACGGGCCGACGTTCATGGGCAACCCGCTGGCGTGCGCGGTCGCCAGCGCGTCGATCGGCCTGCTGACCGGGCGGGACTGGCGGGCGGACGTCGCCCGGATCGAGGCCGGGCTGCGGGCCGGCCTGGCGCCCCTGGCCGGCCGCCCGGGCGTGGCCGACGTCCGGGTGCTCGGCGCGATCGGGGTGGTGCAGCTGGACCGGCCGGTCGACGTCCCGGCCGCCACCGCGGCGGCGGTCGACCACGGCGTGTGGCTGCGCCCGTTCCGGGACCTGGTCTACACGATGCCGCCGTACCTGGTCACCGACGCGGAGGTCGCCCGGATCACCGCCGCCGTCGCCGCCGCGGTCGCCCGGGTGACCGGCCACTAGACCGGTCACCCGGGCCGGTCGTCACACCGGGGTTGCGGGCAGCCCGGTCAGCCGTGGGCGCGCCGCGCGCGAGCGGGGTGCGCCGTGCACCTATGATCGAGGCTCTGGCAATCGGGACGAGAAGGTGGACGTGGCCGCACAGCAGTCGATCGTGATCAACGGTGATCTTGGCAGCGGTAAGACCACCGTGTCGGTGATGTTGGCGCAACGCCTGGGCGTGCGGCGCATCAGCGTCGGCGACATCTACCGCCGGATGGCCGAGGAGCGCGGGATGACCGCGCTGCAGCTCAACCTGCACGCCGAGCTCGACGACGAGGTCGACGGGTATGTCGACCGACTGCAGCGGGAGATCGCCCGCTCCGGAGAGCAGCTGGTGGTGGACAGCCGGCTGGCGTGGTTCTTCTTCACCGACGCCCTGAAGGTCCACCTCATGGTCGACCCGACGGTCGGTGCCGGCCGGGTGCTCGCCCGGCCCGACAAGGCGGAGACCTACTCGTCGCTCGCCGAGGCCAAGCAGCGGCTGCGGGAGCGCAGCGAGAGCGAGCGGGTGCGCTTCCTGACGCGGTACGGCGCGGACAAGACCCGGCTGCGCAACTACGACCTGGTGTGCGACAGCACCCGGGCGCAGCCCGAGGAGATCGTCGAGCACGTGATCGCGGCGTTCGAGGGCCGGCTGGCGCCGGAGGTGGTACGGGAGAACCCGCCGCTGATCCTGGCGGACCCGGCGCGGATCTACCCGACCCAGGAGATCGGGGTGCTGCGCGACCTCGACGGTGCGCCGGACACCACCCCCCCGGCCGACGAGCCGGCGCCGCCGCTGCGGCTGGGACACGCTGACGGGCACCTGTTCGTCGTGGACGGTCACCGTCGACTGAGCCAGGCCCTGCGGTCCGGCAGCCGGCTCGTCGCGGCGAGCCTGGCGGCCGAGGGTGACGAGGTGGTGGTCGGAGGGCTGTCGGCCCGCAGCTACTTCGAGGCCGAGGTCGGCCGGAGCATGATCTACGACTGGTGCGCCGCGCACGGCACCGACCTGCCGCTGCCACCGCACCTGGCCCGCGCGGGCGCCGGCACCGTGGCCGAGTAGCCGGCGGGGGACCGGCGCCATGCAGACGTTCGGGGAGCGGTTGCGGGCCGCCGTGGCGGCGCGGGGCGCGCTGTGCGTCGGGATCGACCCGCACGCCTCACTGCTGCGCGCGTGGGGCCTGCCCGACGACCCCCACGGCCTGGCCGAGTTCACCCGCACCGTGGTGTCGGCACTGGCCGACCGGGTCGCGGTGCTCAAGCCGCAGATGGCATTCTTCGAGCGGTTCGGCTCGCGGGGGATCGCGGTCCTCGAGGAGGCGGTCGCCCGGGCGCGCGCGGCCGGCGCGCTGGTGCTGCTCGACGGGAAGCGCGGTGACGTCCCGTCCACCGTGGCCGGGTACGCCGACGCGTACCTGAGCCCGTCCAGCCCGTTGCGGGTCGACGCGGTCACCGCCCACCCCTACCTGGGGGTCCCCTCACTCGTGCCACTGTTCGACGCCGCCCGCACCCACGGCGGCGGCGTCTTCGTGGTGTGCCGCACCTCCAACCCGGAGGCGGCGGCGGTTCAGCAGGCCCGCACCGCCGAGGGGCCGTCCGTGGCCCAGCACGTCGCCGACGAGGTCGCCCGGCTCAACCGAGAGTCCACACCGGCCGAGCCCGGCCCCGGTGGGGCGGGCGGTGCCCTCGGCAGCTTCGGCGTGGTTGTCGGCGCCACCGTCGAGCCCGGGTTGGACCTGTCCCGGCTCGGCGGCCCGGTCCTCGCCCCGGGCCTGGGCGCGCAGGGAGCGACCGCCGCCGACCTGCGGCGGGTCTTCGGCGACCAGCTGGACGCGGTGCTGCCCTCGTACTCCCGGGAGGTGCTGCGCGCCGGCCCGGACCCCGCCGCGCTCCGCGCCGCGGCGGACCGCGCGCTGGCCGCCTGCGAGGCGGTGCGCGGCTCCACGGCGACCGCGCGGTGACGGCCGCGGCGACCCGGCGCGCGCCGTCGGCACCCGGTGCGCGGCGACGTGACATCACGTCCCGACCATGATCGTCACGCCCGACCACGATCACCACGTTCCGGCCACGATCACCGCGTCCGCGACCATGATCACGGCGTGGCGCACGGCGACCGTCGGGTGGCCGACACGGCACCGGGCGTTATTGCCGAAACGCCCTCGACCAGCTAGGTTGCAGTGCCGATGTACCGCTAGAGTGCGTGAGCATCACAAGTTGCCACCCGTCGCGCCGGACCCCCGGTGCGCGATACGTGAGGAGAACTGGTGCCCCTCCCAACACTGAGCCCGGAACAGCGTGCTGCTGCGCTCGCCAAGGCGGCCGAGGTCCGGAAGGCCCGGGCGGATCTGAAGGAACAGCTCAAGAAGGGTCAGATCAGCCTGGGTGACCTGCTTGCCCGCGCCGAGACCGACGACGTGGTCGGCAAGCTCAAGGTCTCCACCGTCCTGCAGGCCCTGCCGGGTATCGGCAAGGTCAAGGCGGTGCAGACCATGGAGCGATTGAAGATCGCTGACAGCCGGCGGCTGCGCGGCCTCGGAGAGCAGCAGCGCAAGGCGCTGTTGAACGAGTTCGGCTCCTGATCCGGTCGCCGGCCGGACAGGACGTCGCCGGCCGGATAGAAAGAGGCGGTGGGAGACAACAGGACGGCGCGCCCGGCCGCCCGGCTCACGGTGCTGTCGGGTCCCTCCGGGACCGGCAGGCACCGCGTCGCCGAGCTGGCCCGGGCGCGTTCGTCTGCCCGCTGGCGTCCGGTGCCGGTGACCACCCGACCGCGGCGCGCCGACGAGGTGGACGGAGTCGACTACCGGTTCGTCAGCCGGTCCGAGTTCGACGCGCTGCTGCGTGCCGGCGACCTGCTGGAGTGGGCCGAGGTCGGCGGCGACCGGTACGGCACCCCGCGATCGCCGGTGGAGAGCCGGTTGCGCCGGGGGGAGCCGGTGCTGGTCAGCCTCGACCTGCCCGGCGCCCGGCAGGTCCGTCAGGCGGTGCCGGAGGCGGTGTCGGTCCTGCTGGTCCACCCGGACGCCGTCACCGACGGTCACCGTCAGGCGCGCGCGGCCGGGTGGGAGTACGACGCCACGGTCGTGAACGACCTCATCGAGCGGGCTGTCGCGGAACTGGTAGGATTGCTCGGCCCGTCCGCACCGCGGTAGGCCGGACCACACCGGCGGCCGTCCGGTGCGGACGTCGGACATGTCAGACTCAAGCACCCGGCCCCCTCGCGCCAACGGTGGCGCACGGGCCGGTTAAGGGAGAAGATCGTGCCTGGAACAGTCGCACAACCGGAGGGGATCACCAACCCGCCGATCGATGAGCTGCTGGAGCGCAGCTCGTCCAAGTACGCGCTGGTGATTTTCGCGGCTAAGCGGGCGCGCCAGATCAACGCCTACTACAGCCAGCTCGGTGAGGGCCTGCTGGAGTACGTCGGCCCGCTGGTGGAGACCACCCCCCAGGAGAAGCCGCTGTCGATCGCGCTACGCGAGATCAACGCCGGGCTGCTGCGGGCCGAGCCGGCCGAGACCTGAGCGGGGGCGCGGTGGCGCGCGTCGTGCTCGGCGTCGGTGGTGGAATCGCCGCCTACAAGGCCTGTGAGCTGCTGCGGTTGCTCACCGAGTCCGGGCACGAGGTACGGGTCGTGCCGACCGCGGCGGCGCTGCGGTTCGTCGGCGCGCCCACCTGGGAGGCGCTGTCGGGCCGGCCGGTCGCGGCCGACGTGTGGACCGGCGCCCACGAGGTGCCGCACGTGCGCATCGGGCGCGAGGCCGAGCTGGTCCTGGTCGTGCCGGCCACCGCCGACCTGCTGGCCCGCGCCGCCACCGGGCTCGCCGACGACCTGCTGACCAACACGCTGCTGACCGCCCGCTGCCCGGTGGTGTTCGCGCCGGCCATGCACACCGAGATGTGGCAGCACCCGGCCACGGTGGCCAACGTCGCCACCCTGCGCGAGCGGGGAGCCCTGGTGCTGGAACCGGCCACCGGGCGGCTGACCGGGCCGGACACGGGCAAGGGGCGGCTGCCGGAGCCGGAGCAGATCTTCGAGGTGGCGGTGCGGGTGCTCGCGCGGGGCGCGGCCGCCCCGGACCTGACCGGGGTGCGGGTGCTGGTCACCGCCGGCGGCACCCGGGAGCCGGTGGACCCGGTGCGGTTCCTGGGCAACCGCTCGTCCGGCAAGCAGGGGTACGCGATCGCAAGCGCCGCCGCCGCCCGCGGCGCGGCCGTCACGGTGGTCGCGGCGAACGTGTCGCTGCCCGACCCGGCCGGTGCCGAGGTCATCCGGGTCGAGACGACCGAGCAGCTGCGCCGCGCGACGCTGGCGGCCGCGGCCACCGCCGACCTGGTCGTCATGGCGGCCGCGCCCAGCGACTTCCGCCCCGCCGACGTGGCCGCGGAGAAGATCCGCCGGCAGGAGGAGGGGGCCGGGCCGGTGCTGCGTCTGGTCCCGACCGCCGACGTGGCCGCCGAGCTGGGTGCCGCCAAGCGTCCGGGCCAGGTGCTGGTGGCCTTCGCCGCCGAGACCGCCACCGGCGAGGAGGCGGTGGCAAGCGCGCGGGCCAAGCTCGCCCGGAAGCGGGCCGACCTGATCGTGCTCAACCGGGTGGGTCCGGACGGCCAGGGGCGGCAGCGGGGGTTCGGCACCGACACCAACGCGGCCACGGTCATCGGCGCCGACGGTTCCACCGTGGTGTTGGACGAGCGGCCCAAGGACGAACTGGCTGACAACATCCTCGATCTGGCCAAAACATACCTACATGCCGCTTAACCTCTAACATGGCATCGAAGCATCACCGCACCGGACGCGACGGCGCCGGCTCGGTAGGCTTTGCGGAATGACCATCTGATGCGTGACGAAGGAGCGCCGTGTCCCGCCGTCTGTTCACCTCCGAGTCGGTCACCGAGGGTCACCCCGACAAGATCGCCGACCAGATCAGCGACGGCATCCTCGATGCACTGCTCGCGCAGGACCCCCTGAGCCGGGTCGCCGTGGAGACCCTGATCACGACGGGTCAGGTCCACGTGGCCGGCGAGGTCACCACCCAGGCGTACGCCGACGTCCCGGAGATCGTCCGCCGCATCATCCTCGACATCGGGTACGACTCCTCCAAGAAGGGTTTCGACGGCGCGTCGTGCGGCGTGAACGTGTCCATCGGCTCCCAGTCCCCGGACATCGCCCTGGGCGTGGACCAGGCGCTGGAGCTGCGGACCGGGGCGGCCAGCGATCCACTCGACGCCCAGGGCGCCGGCGACCAGGGCATGATGTTCGGCTTCGCCTGCACCGAGACCCCTGAGCTCATGCCGCTGCCGATCGCACTGGCGCACCGGCTCTCGCAGCGGCTGGCGGCGGTGCGCAAGGACGGCACCATCCCCTACCTGCGCCCGGACGGGAAGACCCAGGTGACCATCGAGTACGAGGGGATGCGGCCCGTCCGCCTGCACACGGTGGTCGTCTCCAGCCAGCACGCCGGCGACATCTCGATCGAGGAGCTGCTCACGCCCGACATCCGCGAGCACGTCATCGCGCCCGAGGTGGACGGCCTGGGCCTGGACGTGGACGGCTTCCGGCTGCTGGTCAACCCGACCGGCCGGTTCGAGGTGGGCGGTCCGATGGGCGACGCCGGCCTCACCGGGCGGAAGATCATTGTCGACACGTACGGCGGGTACGCGCGCCACGGCGGCGGCGCGTTCTCCGGCAAGGATCCCTCCAAGGTGGACCGGTCCGCCGCCTACGCGATGCGGTGGGTCGCCAAGAACGTCGTGGCCGCCGGCCTGGCGGAGCGGTGCGAGGTGCAGGTCGCGTACGCGATCGGCAAGGCGCAGCCGGTGAGCCTGTCGGTGGAGACGTTCGGCACCGAGCGGGTCTCGCCGCAGCGGATCGAGAAGGCGATCCGCGAGGTGTTCGACCTGCGCCCGGCCGCGATCATCCGGGATCTCGAGCTGCTGCGGCCGATCTACCTGCAGACCGCCGCCTACGGTCACTTCGGACGCGAGCTGCCCGACTTCACCTGGGAGCGCACCGATCGGGTGGCCGATCTCAAGGCCGCGGCCTCCTGACACCACCGCCTCCTGACGCCACCACCTGCTGACGCCACGGCCTGCCCTCGGTCGCCGCCCGGCACAATGCTCCGGTGACCACGCGCACCTCGCGCCGGGCGCGCGACCGGCAGCCGGCCGACCGGCTGCCGGTCGCGCGCGTGTGCGTGGACCTGCCTCTGCCTCATCTGGACCGGCCGTTCGACTACCTCGTCCCCGCCCGCGACGACGCGGCCGC
>Ga0079224_100003975_pt1 | contig 18917 bp, 11 predicted proteins | sample Stecom2015_FD_80414 | JGI IMG/M metagenome (GOLD analysis project Ga0079224, IMG submission 80414) | Agricultural soil microbial communities from Utah to study Nitrogen management - Steer compost 2015 | ecosystem: Environmental > Terrestrial > Soil > Agricultural land | place: USA: Utah... | reverse complement strand
CGCGGCGGCGATAACATCGACCCCCGAGAGATCGAGGAACTGCTGCACCAGCACCCCCAAGTCGCCGACGTGGCCGTCTTCGGCGTCCCCGACCCGCACTGGGGCGAACAGGTGGGAGCAGCCGTCCGGGCCGCCGACCCGCAACAACCGCCCACGGTCGAGGAACTGCACACCTACTGCCGGGCCCACCTCGCCCCGTTCAAAACCCCCAAACTGTGGTTCTTCACCGACACCTTCCCACTGACCCCCTCCGGAAAGATCCAGAAGTTCGTGCTCCGGGAACGCGTCGCCTCCGGCGAACTGGTGCCCGCCGTCCTCCAGACCCCCGCACCGACAGCGAACTGACCCCGCAAGACCCCGCACCGAGGCGGCCCGCCCGGCAAGGCCGCCCTCCCCCACAACAATGCGTGGTTCGGGGCCGCACGGCCCCGAACCACGGGAGCGGATCTTCCGCTGGGGTCACCCCCACTCTGCACCCTCAACCACGGTTGAGGTCAAACCACCACGGACACCCCCCGCACCACGACAACCTCAAGCAAAGTCGAACTCCCGGTCCCGTCGACGCCCCGCGCCCACCGACCGGACACCCACCACGGCCCTACCGCCGGGCGAACCAGGTGACGGTGACACCGTTGGCAAAGGACCTGCGGTCCTCCACCGTGAACAGGGTGGGGTCGAACTCCCCGTCGAACACCGGGATCCCCGCACCCGCGACCACCGGATAGGCCCGCACGACCATCCGGTCGATCTCCCCCAGCAACGCACCCGCGAGCCGGCCGCCCCCGCACAACCAGATGTCCTTGCCCTCCTGCTGCTTGAGCTCACGCACCAAGGCCACCGGATCGCCGTCGACCACGGTCACCGCCGGATCGAGACCCGCCTCCAGCGTGCTGGAGACCACGTACTGGCGCAGGTGCCCGTACGGGCTGGTGACCCCCGCGTCCAACGCGGGCTGATAAGCGCCCCGCCCCATCACCACGGTGTCGAAGTGCCGGTTGGGCGCCTCGCCCACCCCCAGGGCGGCACGCACATGCGTGGGAAGAATGTCCGGATAGTGGGCCTGGCTCCACTCACGGTGGACGGCCGCCTGCTCCTCATCCCCCAAGGGGAAGAACTCGTACTCTCCCCCGGGGCCGGCGATGCGGCCGTCAATGGTGACGGAGATGCAGTAGACGAGTTCCCGCATGCAACTACTCCAACTTGTCGTCCAGGTCGGATGGCTCGCGTCACCCTAGTGCAAACCCCCGGGCCACCGCCGCCGAATTTTCCCCCCGCCCACGAACCCCCTGCCCGGCACTCCCCACCGAAACCACAGCCCACCCGGCCCAGGCCCACCACAGCACCCCGACCAGGCCGGCCCCAAACCGCCACGCCCTCACCCCCGAAAGGACAGCGGTCACCCGGCCCCGAACGGTCCCCCCGGACCGAACAGCCCCCCCGACGTCCCCGGCGGATCGGGAACCCGAGCCACAAGACTCCGCAGTTCCCCGACCCACGGATCGATCCGGTAGACACGGGACCTCACCCTCTGCTGGAGCGCGGGTTTGAGGGCCTTCAACACAGCCGTGAGCTCCGGGTACTTCAGAGCCTCCCGGAAGGCCACGGTCAACAGCCCCGTATCGGCATCGACCATCGGCCTCCAGAAGACGTCGTCCCTGACCAGTTCCTCCACCCTCCCCGACCGCGCCCCCGCAACCAGGGCGATGGCGAGCCGGTCGCCCTGCCGCCAGGAACGCACCGAACGCAGCAGGACCGGAAAAGTCCACCCCACAACGTCGCGTGCCCACTCGGAAGCGGAATACCACGTCGCAGCCCAGCACAGCTCAGCCGCCGAGGCGAGGGTGCCCCGCAGCACCGGGTCCCCCGTCGGCAGCAGCGACTCCAACCCCAGCTCCCGCAGCGTCTGCGCAGCCCACCCCAGGGCGAACCAATGGCTGTCCTGGTCGATGACCAGGTGACGCAGCCGACCGGTATCCAGCAGTCTCGCCGTCGCCGCCCCGAACGCCTCCGCCGTCGCAGCCCGGTACCGGTACAGCTGCCGGAGCAGCTGGCAGGCCCCCGCCAAACCCATCCGACCGGCCAGGTCATCGTCGTCGAACGCCTCGACACACCCGACGACCTCCGCGGCCAAGGCGTACTGCCGGGTCAGAAAGAGCATGTTGAGCAGTCCCGGAACCGCCCGCAGGTCCTCCGTGGCCCCGAGCCGGATCCTGCTGAGGACCTTGCCGTGGTCGATGTTTCCGGCCAAACGCTGTCCCCACTGGTCGTCCCAGACGAAGGACAGCTTCAGCAACTCCGTCACGGCGCGGGGACTGGCCAGAAGATGGACCACCTTGAGCCACTTCTCCTCCACCAGCTCCTTCATCCACGGAAGGTCACCCCGCCCCGGCAGGACCCCCATCCTCGCCAGATGACGTCCGATCCTGCCCTGGCTGCTGGGATCCTGTTCGTACTTCAACTCGTTGGTGAACGTCTCCCACCTCTGCCCGTGCTGCCGCAGCGTGGCCAACAGCTCCAGGCCCCACCTCGGCTCGATCGCGTTGACCGCACGCAGCAACTCCGTGACCTGACTGGGGTCGCCAGCCGAACGCAGCACGAAATCCTGGAGGACACTGAACCGCTCCTGTCCGGCAACGGTCCCCAGTTCCTCCACCGTGATGTTCGCCGTGGCCGGATCGAACTTGCGCAGGTTGTCCAACGTCTGGGTGAGCTCCTCGACACTCTGCGCCCGGCGCAGCTGCTCCCCCCACGACCAGGCGGGGGCCACCTCACCGAACCGCCTGAGCAGGACGATGGCGGCGTCCTCAAAACCGCTCATCATCAGAGTCCTGGCAGCCACCCTCAGCTTCTGGGCCACCTCACCGGGACTGGCCGCCGTGAAATCGGACAGCATCGCGTCCATGTCGAACATGCCGCGGTAACGCTGAGGAATGTCCGGATGAACGGCCTGCCCGAGCCGGTGCAGATGCACGAAACTCTCCGTCCTCACCGGCCGCTGCGACATGCGCAACGCGAGGATCTCCGGATCGATCCGCTCCGACAGCCTGCCCAGCAGCTCCTCGCCGAAATAGTCGTCCTCAGCGAGCAGCAACGCCAACCGCGCCGCCCAGTGGCGACTGCCCCCGCGTTTCAGCGAACGGACGATCAGCTCCAGGGCGCTGCTTTCCACATCCTTGCGGTAACTGGCCCTCGCCTCCCAAAGCCCCCGCAGAAAGTAGTAGAGAATGGAAGGCCGTCGCTCGTGCCGGACCAACTGCAGCGCGAAATCCCTGCCCAGGCCCTCCGCCACCCTCTCCGCGAAACCCTCCCTGGTGGAGCAGTACAGCTCGTCCGCCCGATGCGTACTGATCAGGAGCATCCCCGCGCCCTTGATGTCCCGAAACACCCTGATCCGCTTCACCAGGGCCGACGCCAGCTCGGAATTGGCGACGAGGACGCCGTTGACCTCCCGGTACAGCAGGTACCTGACCGTCGCGCTGTGAATCCTGCTCACCGTGGAGATGAGATTGGCGGCTTCCGCCGGAGTGGCGTCACGCAGCACCCCACGCAACTGATCGGCCACCCGAAGTGTATTCAGCAGCCTGGTGCAAAACCCCCGATGGTTCTCGGCCAGGTCGTTCAGGGCCGCAGCAATCTCAGAAGGAGCACTCCTCCGCAGCGCGTTGGCCAGATGCGTCCGGTAGGAGCTGATCAACTCGTCCCAGTCGGCGCTCCTCCTGAAATGCACCTGGATCGAGAGCCAGGCCATCAGCGCCCCAGCCCCCGTGCCGGGCGGCGGAGAGTACTCCAACAGGTCCTGCACCTGCGGCTCGGTCTCCAGGGGACGCCTGAAGTGGAGCCCCTCGGTCTGCCTCAGACAACGCGCCACCAGCTTGTCGAGCCGGCGCACACCGATGAGGTCCCGGGCACTGGCGGGATTGACCTCCTGGAGGAACCTCTCCTGGTTCTCCACCACCAACTCGGCAGCGGAACCGCGATAGAGACGAAAAACGTTACGGGCCAGAAAATACCGTTCCTCCATGGTCGTCGCCCCGTTCAAGGCCCGGACGAGCCCCGTCTCGGGATTCGACAGCCACTCCATGAAAGCGTCGAGATCCGACTCCTGGATGTGGTGGTGGTGCCGGATGATCAGGCGAAGGACCTGCGAGAGCCGCCGCGCACTGAGCCCCGCCCCCTCCACGACACGTCTGATGAGCTTGGGCAGCAGCTCCGCCACCCACCCGGGCCTCATCACCCGGTCACAGACCACCAGCGCCGAGGCGACCGTGGACACGTCCCCCGCCTGCGTCCACTCGGCGACCCCCGCACCGACCTCGTCGTCCCCGAGAATCTCCGAGAGCAGATAGGGGTCGTACGAACGGCACACCCTCAGCAGGCTGAGGATCCGCTCGGATCTCTGCTCCCGCAGCAGCCGCACCAGGTGGGCGACCACCACCCTCCGCCTCTCCGAGCCGCCCTTCCCCTTCGAGGCCAACGCACCGAGAACAGAATCCGCGTACCTCTGACTGGGAATCTGCACACCGCCGTCGACCCGCCGCACCCCGAAATCCGTCAACGAGCCCAGCACATCCTGCGGCACGTACTCCACGGGAACCGGCTCTCCCAGTTCGGAAAGAGCGGCCACCAACCACAGCGGTTCCCTGCATTCCCGGGGAATCCCGGCCGCCCGCTCCCGGACATGCCGCTCCACCAAGTCCTTGACCCGGTCGAGCGGATCCCTGCGGGGATCGAAGGTCAGCTCCCGCATCAGCCGACCCAACAGCCACAGATCGTTGTTGCACGTCTTGACCAGAGCCGGCAGACACTGCGCCGCACCGCCGTACACCTCGGGACACTCTTCGACCATCCGTTCGGCGAGAGCGGCCACCTCCTCGGCCCCCACCACGGCGACCACCGGGGAGACGGTACCGGACTCCCACTCCGTCACCGCCTCCGCGGAATACCGGGCCAAGGCGAGCACACCGACCCCGACCTCCGACACCACCGACGAGACCGCATCCCCGATCTCCACCGCCTCCAACGGCTGGAGATCCTCGATGACCACCAGGACACGGTCCCGGGACGACAGACCGGCAAGGGCCATGGCCGCACGGACCAGAGCCGGCAGAAAACCCTCCGCTGACAGGCTCTTGTGGGAAGGCGCCATCACCAGGACCTTCCACCGCAACTTCTCCAGACGCCGCGCCAACCGGTACGCGATCACGGTCTTGCCGCTGTTGGGAGGACCACCGAGGACCGTGCCGAGCCGCGGATGGTCGACGTACTGGTTCTGCAGCACACCCACCTGCGGAGGCTCGACCACGGGAAGCCCGTCGCTCCTCCCCCAGGCCGAAGGGAACTCGGCACAGGACCGCGCACCAGGAGAGACGTAGCAGATCTTCCAACCGTGCTCGCGGAGCAGTTCACCATGCCACCGGTCCTGGGCCTCCTGCCACCCCTCCCCCCACAGCAGGTGCGCCGCCGCTGCCAGCCCCGTACCGGCCCCCTGCACGCCCCCCTCACCGTCGAGGGACCACTCCCCGTCCCGTCCCACGGCAAGGACACGAAGCCCGCAAGCCCGCGCCGCCTCGACGGCCACCCGCTCGTGACGGGACGGCCTCCACCGCCCGTCAGCGGTGACGTCCGCGACCACGAACACCCCCAACTCGGCCGGACTGGGCAGTCCCGCCTCCCGCGCAAGATAGGTCAAAGCGACGGCCCCCGCGGCGGTCCCCTCACTGAACGTGGAAGGGGACTGGACGGCCATGCCGTCGAAGAAAGCCCGCACCCCGGCCGCCTGAGGTCGGCCCAGCCCCGCCAACAGCCGACGAGCACACTCCACGGCCCGGTCCGCTTCCACGACAAAATTCCTGGTCAACGGCGACCACGACGCAGAACCGACCCGGCCCGCCGGGGGCGTGGCAGCCGCCGCAGAAGCAGACACAGGATGGAAGTCCACGGCAACCGCGGCCACGGCGGACCAGTCGGCGACCGGTTTCAGGAGCACGTGGACACCGTCCCTGCGCGGCGCCCCCAACGCCACGGCAGCACCACCCCTCCCAGCGGACCGCCCCGACACAGCAGCCTCTTCGGCCCACTCGGCGAGCTCGTAGACGACCTCCAGCAAACCGGCAGCACGAACAGCCGCCAACTCGGCACGCAACCCGGCAGCACCCCCCAGGTCCTCGGCAAGAAGCGCACCAAGTCCGAGGGGAGGCTCCACGTCGTAACGCAACGGCCGCAACGGCAGTGGATACGCCGTCGACAGCAGTTCTCCACGCCCCGCCAGATAGCGGACCAGCTCAACAAACCGGTCCGGACCGGCCTTCGCACTCCCCCCGGTCAATACGGCCAAAGCGTGCAGCGCGAGCGTCGCCTCGTAGGCCGCGTCCATCGCAACAATGTTCTCGGTCTCCGCACTCCCCACCACAGCCGACGTTCCTCCCCTCAACCAGACCCGTTGCTCCCGTCGACGCCTTCAGGACCGCCCGCGCCACCCCGTCCTCCCGCCCAGGACGGAGCGAGCCGGATCCGCGCCGTCCCCAACCCCGTGCACACCACCAACTCGTCGGCCCCCACCACATCGGCAGCCTTCGTCGGCACCCCGACATTGACCACGGGCACGACCCGCTCCACGTCCCCGGACAGCGGACAGCGGACGACCGTCCCGTCCATCCCCGTGGTGAGCAGAAACGCCTCCTGACCCATGGAGACCACACGCATCGACGTCACCGGATGCCCCCGGTGGTCGACCAGCTTCCTACCGTCGTCCCCCGTCAGACCGAACGACCAGACCGTCCCGTCGTCACTGGAAGTGAGAATCCTTCCCGCGTGGACCAGAACCTTCGTCAAGGACTTCCGCTGCGGTGTGGTGAAAACACGAACCAACTCCCCCGCAGCACTCCACACCGCAACCCGGTCCGCACTGCAACCGACGACGACACGCCTGCCCCCCACCACCGCGGAAGCGACCGAAGCCACAACCACGTCACCCGTGTCGCCCCGGGCCTCCAGCCCGCTGCTCAGCGTGTAGCGGCACCACTCCCCCGCAGTGGACACCAGCAGGTCGTCATCACCCAACGCACACGCGACAACCCGCCCGTCGAAGACGTCCACCTCGTAAGACCGACGACCGGCCACGTCATACAACCGCGCCTCCCCGTCCCAGGTCCCCACCAACGCCACGGGCACTCCCCGCATCCGGCCCACGGCCACGGCGGAGACCACCTCGCTCCCGGCGGTCAAAGAACGCAGCGGCCCCTCCCCACCCTCGACGGCCCGCACCTCCCCCGCCTGCGTCGTCACCACCAGGAACCGCCGCCCCCCGCCACCGGCGACAACAGCGACCTCCTCAGCGGGACAGCGGTCGATCCAGTGCGGCTGCCAACTCCGGGAACGCTGCTTGGCCCGCTGCGCCAGCTCCTCCTGGCCGTAGGCGCCCGCGAGGAACGCCAACCGCGACATGTCCTGGCCATCCCCACAGCTCAACTCATGGACGACGTCGCACACGTCCCGCACCGCACGCGCCCGAGGAGTCCCCGAAAGGCTGAGCGCCCGACGCAACCGCTTGGGATCAACCGCAAGGAGAAACTCCGGATCGGTCAGAAAACGGTCCAGAATCCTGGCCCGCACCGCATGCTCGGCGAAGTTGAGCCGGACGTACTCGTCCGCACGGGACCATTCCACCTCCCCGCCGCCCTCCCGAAGGAGGGTGGCGAGCAGGCTCTCACTGAACGCCGCATGCGCGGCCTGCAGGTCGTGGTCGTGCGTGAGATAAGCGGCGAACTCACCGGAACGCAGCCGCCAACCAGCACTGCCGCGCCCCTGGGGAAAATCGGTGACGAACTCGTGAGCCTCCCGCAGGAGGGTGTCCAGAGCCTCCCGATCAACCCGACGTCCGGACAGCCTCCGCACCAGGTCGATCCAGATCGGATAGTTCGGCACCCCGGAACCGAACGCCAGAGCAAGCGGCCGCAACAGGTCGGCCGCCCAGCCGGGATCCTTCGGGTTCAGCCGGACGAGCTGGTCCTCGAAGACACGTGACACGGGAGTCCGCACGTTCGTCTCACTCTCCTCCGCCTCCCGCACAGCCAAATCGAGAGCGAAGAGATACGCATGCAGAAAAGAGTTTCCCGCACGGTCACGTACTTCTCTCCCCAACCTCCGAACTTTGTCCCGGGAAGCCCCGCGGTGCAGCGACCCCGCCCGTTCGGTGAGGATCGTCTGGGCCAAGAGCTCGATGTCAGCGGGATCGAAGTAGTCGGGCGAGTCGAGGAGAACACTCCGAACGGCCAGACCATCGATCGGCCTGGCCGCGGTGAGCACCAACCGGACGGAATCGATGGCCGCCAGAGGAGCGAGCACCAACTCCGCCAACTCCCGCTCCTCCTCCGGATCCTCGTCCACGGAGTCGATCAGGATCCGCTTGACTCCCGGAGCCTCCTTCACCCTCGCGAAGAACTCCTCGGGATCGCCGGTGAAGGGAAGGCCGAGCTCCTGCCCGATGCTCCTCAACAACTCGTGCGCCTCATCAGCGCACTTGGCATCCACGAAGACGTCGACACAACCGGGAGGCACCATCCGGAGCATGGCCTCCTCCGCGGTGGGCAGAGGCTCTCCCCTGGCCGCCGCGGTCACCCAGGCCAGCAGAGCCGTCTTCCCCTTGCCCCCGGACCCCACCAGCAGGAGCGGAAGACCATCCGGGTCCTCACCCACCAGATGGTCCACGATCTCCGCGACCACACGCCGACGGCCGCAGAACTTCCACCCGGTCCCCTCGGCCGCCTCCGGAAGGCTGGTCGGATCCCACCTGCGGTAGCGCGGATTGGGGAAACTACGCGAGGTGTACCTGGCAGGAAGACCCGCAGGAGGGACGAACTGGACCTCCTGGCCCCGCTCACCCATGCGGTACTGGATGTAGCCCGCCAGAGCCTGGGGGCTCACATACCGCTGCGAAGGCGGAACCTCCGGACTCCGGATGGCACCGGCGAACGCATCCGCGAAAGTGATCTGCGCGGCCTCCTGACTCGGGGAGGCGGACGCGATGACGTAGACCCGAGAAGAAGCCTCCAGCCGCTGCCTCTCGATCTTGGTGCCGAACTCGTCGACGACACTGCCCGCCTCCCCCGCCTGACACGCGTCGATCACGAGCACGACCTCCTGGGGACCGGGACCGGAGTCGAACACGAGACCGGCGAGCTCATAGGCGGACAGCACCGTCGCCCTGTCCCCGGGATGCCCCCCGGCCAGCGGCAACAGGTAGTCAGCCTCCGAGACGAACCCGTGCCCCGAGTAGTACACGACCACGGAATACGGAGGCTCCGCCCCATCCGGTCCCCCACGCATGGCCTGCTGCACCGCCCGCTTCAACTCGGGCACACTCGGATCGAGCGAGACCTCCGCGCAGACCTCCATCCCCGCCTCCATGAGCGCGCTGCGCACCAGGGCCAACTCTTCGGGCACGTGCTCCAGTTCCTCGATCCCGTCCCCGTAGACCCGGGTCCCAGCGACGACACAAACCCGCCGGTCACCCCCGGACCAGGCCATCCGCGATCCCCTCGACAGCCTCGGCCGTGGTCAGGTACCGGACCACCGAATGCGCGGCAAACCTGCCGTTCGACACCAGCGTGTCCTCGACACCGCCTCCGTAGATCGGAGACAGCTTCTTGACCAACGAAACCGGATCCTCCACCGCGGCAACGTTGACCCACCGCCGCACCCCCGGCCATGCGTCGACATCCCCCGGCGCAACGGGGGGCCGCAACCGCGAGTAAATGGCACGCAGCCCCAGAGGAGAACCCAACGTGACCAACGTGTCGATCCGCCATTCCGGATGCGCCCGCAACGCCTCGTAGGCGACCACGCTTCCCAGCGAATGCCCCACCACGACACGGGTTTCCTCGGTGACCACCCGGTCCCACCGCGCGAGAACAGCGTCGCGAAGCTGTTCCTCCGTCAAGTAGCGGTGCACCTGTTTGATGAACCAGATGACGGCCTTGGCGGGCACGTCTCCCAGAAACCGACTGCTCTCCAACCGACGCAGAGCACCCTGCACGAGCCCTTTGGTCCCCCGCTCCTCCGCCACCCCTCCGGCGAAGGCCTCCAGCAGTTCCAACTCCAACGGACTGCCGAGGTCACGCGGCCCGTAGTTCGGCAGGAAGGAGAACTCGTCAGCGGCCACAACCTGCTTGGCGGACCGGGAACGGAAGCAGTTGCCGTAGTACACGGCCGCCACCTCGTCATACCCGAGAGGCTGCAGCCCGACGTCGACCATTCCCCGGCAGAGAGCCTCATACCAACTCTCGCGAATGTCCTCCCGGTGCCGGTAGGTGTGCCCGATCCCGTGACAGAACACCACCCGCGCCATTACGGCCCCCTCACCAACCCCATCGGCCCGAATAGGCCCACCGAAGCGCCCCCCACAACGCTTCGGACACGGCACACAGCACAGCCCCGCAGACCGATCACGCAGTTCTCCTACACGAACTTATTTTTTATGGAAAGAGACATCAAACTCAAGTCGTTCAGCAATCAACACCCCACTCCGAACATGAGGAAATCTCCATTTCCTACAGATTCCAGGAACACAATCCCCCGCTCCCACAACACCCGACACATCCCGAACGCGATAACACGAGAACACCACCGCAACAGCCCCGAACACCCGCACCCCGGCCGGGACCGCCCCGACACCGCAGGCAACAGAAAACCTCTTGGCCTCCCGCCACCCCGTCCCTACGCTGCCGACCATGAACCTCGGCATCGACGCCCCCGACCGGCTCGCCACGACCGCACTTCCCGACGGCAGACGACTGGGCTGGGCCCAGTGGGGCCGCGACGACGCCCGCCCGGTACTGTTCTTCTCCGGCTCCGCCATGGGCCGCAGCCTGGGATTCGGCACCCACCTGCTCACCGAACGGAACCTGCGCCTGATCGCCGTGGAACGCCCCGGAGTGGGAGCCTCCGACCCGCTCCCGGGACGGACCCTCACCGACTGGACGCACGACGTACGGAACCTGGCCGCCGCCCTGCACCTGTCCGGATTCACGATCGTGGGCTTCTCCCACGGCGCGCTGTTCGCCCTGGCCTGCGCGGCGGCCGGAATCGGCGAGGCGGTGGCCGTCGTCTCCGGCACCGACGACCTCGCCCACCCCGACCTCGCCGCACTCCTGGACGCGGCCGCCACCGACCGGGCCGTCTACACCAGTCCCGGCTTCGCCTCCGCCTACCGCGCCTGCCTGGCCGAAGGGCTCGCCCGCGGAGCAGCGGGCTATGCCCGCGACCTCGTCCTGGCCTTCACCCCCTGGCCCTTCGACCCCGCCCACACCACCGTCCCGGTGGACCTGTGGTACGGCGCCCACGACAACACCACCGTGCACTCTCCCGACCTCGGAGCCACCCTCGCCATCCGGATCCCCGAGGCGCGCCGTCACCTCGTCGCCGACGCGGGTGGTTCCCTGCTGTGGACACATGCCGGCCGGATTCTCGATTCACTGCTCTCTGCTTCGTGTTGAGCAGGGTTCTCGGGGGTCTGTTTGTTTTCTCCTTGGAATTTTCAGAAGCACTGCCTTTACACCGTAGATTCACAAAGATTCCGGTCGAGCGAAGACCGCTTTTCTCTCTCCACCCCACCGTCACCCGCCGAATCCGTCCGATCATCCAGAGTGCGGTGACGGTGTCGCAACCTGATCGCGATCCCGTTGTCACGGCACCGTGCCGGACTGTGGGGGGTGGGCTTTTCCGATGCGGGGCTCACCCGCGCTGCCGCAACGGAGCGGCACCGCGCACGGGATGCTCCCGCCCACCGGGTACCGCTCTCACCGGTCCCCTGTTCTGCACTGCGGTGGCCGCGAAGCCACTTTTCCGGCTTCGCGGCCACCGCAGTGCAGAACGAGCGCACGGTGCCGCCCCACTCCCCGGAGGGACACACCGGGAGCTCCCGGCCGCGTCACAGGTGTCTCGCATGGAGGCGGTATGACATTCGGCTCGCGACAAGAGTCCCCCGGCAACGGCGACGCCCCTCCCCCGGCCAAGGTCTTCGGCCCCGGGGAACGGCTGCCCCTGAGGCTCACCGTCGGCCTCGGCGTCCAACACGTCATCGCCATGTTCGGGGCCACCTTCGTCTTCCCCCTCCTCATGGGCCTGGACCCCAACCTGGCCATCATGATGTCGGGGATCTGCACGATCCTGTTCCTGCTGATCGTCAACGGAAAGGTGCCCAGCTACCTCGGCAGCAGCGCCTCCTTCGTGGCGGCGGCCGCCATGATCGCGGCCGACGGCGGCGGTCCCGCCGCCGTCACCGGAGCGGTCCTGGTCACCGGAGCGGTCCTCGCCCTCTCCGGGCTGGTCATCCACCTGCTCGGCCCCGACGTGATCGTCCGCGCGTTCCCGCCCGCGGTGACCGGCGGAGTCGTCATGCTCATCGGGTTCAACCTGGCTCCCGTGGTCTCCGAGTCCTACTGGCCGCACGACCAGTGGACCGCGCTGCTGACCATGGCCTTCGTGATCCTGGCGACGGTGCTGCTGCGCGGCTTCCTCGGCCGCATCACCGTCCTGCTCGGCCTGGTGTTCGGCTTCGCCCTGTCGTGGATCCTCGACCTGGCCTTCGGCATGACCCCCACCCCGCAACCCGGCGGCGGTGTCGAGGACGCGTTCCGGGTGGACCTGTCCGGTGTGGCCGAAGCCCCCTGGTTCGGCCTGCCGAACTTCCACACCCCCGAGTTCCACCTCTCGGCGATCCTGGTGGCCCTGCCCGCCGTCATCGCCCTCATCGCCGAGAACGCCGGCCACGTCAAGGCCGTGCAGGAGATGACCCGCAACGACCTCGACCCCTACATGGGCCGGGCGATCTTCGCCGACGGCGTGGCCACGGTGCTGGCCTCCTCCGTCGGCGGAGCGCCCACCACCACCTACGCCGAGAACATCGGCGTCATGGCCGTCACCCGCGTCTACTCCACCGCCCCCTACTACGTGGCCGCGGGCGTGGCGATCCTCATCGGCCTGTGCCCCAAGTTCGGTGCGCTGGTCTACGCCATCCCCGAGGGGGTGATCGGCGGCATCACCGTCATCCTGTACGGCATGATCGGCCTGCTCGGCGCGAAGATCTGGGTGGAGAACCGGGTCGACTTCGCCAACCCGCTGGTGCTGGTGCCGATCGCCGCCGGACTGATCGCCGGCATCGGCAACGTCTCCCTCTCCTTCACCGACAGCTTCCAGGTCAGCGGGATCGCCCTGGGCACCTTCGTCATCCTCGTCGGGTTCCACGTGCTCAACGCGCTCGCCCCGCAGGCGATGAAGGTGGCGCCGACCGCCCGGAAGGCCCCCGCGGCCGACAGCGGCGAGGCGGAGCAGGACCCCACGCGGAGCTGACCGCGTTTCGGGTGCGGGCCGCGAGGTCCGGCCCGCACCCCCGACGTCACCCGGAGCCGTCTTTCCTCCGGTGCCGTCGGATTCCGGCTGGGCCGGGGAGGAACCGGTCCAGCCGCGTCTCGTCCGACCGGATCACCTCCAGTCGCCGCGGCGGGGCGCGACCGCACCGCGTCTGCTCGTGTCCATCCGTTTCTCCGGAAAAAAACCAGGTTCTTCCCGTGAGGCCGCCCTTTACTGCGGCCCCACGGCCCAACCTAGAGAACAGGCAAGTTTTCCGGAGCCGCTTTCCCCTTTCTTGACCATTCACAAATCCCGCGTTCCTCCACGCAACGGAAACACCGCCACACAACACGGCGCCGCGGATCGTGCAGCGCCGCTGGTCCTGTCCCACGTGCCCACTCGGCGGCCCCGCCGGTGCCGATGCCGGGGACGCCGCCGTTTCCTTGCCGAAACCGGACCGGCGGGGAGGGCGACGTGGACGATCTCGTGGGAAAGGGGTCCGTAGAGTGCGGTCATGGCCGAGGTTCATGTCACGAACGGCGGACGGGTGACCTCCCACGTGGGAGACACCGTGGTCGTCCGGCTACCGGAGAACGCCGCCACCGGGTACGTCTGGTCGGTGGCGAGTCTGGGCAGCGGACTGCTGCTGGAGGAGGACCGGGGATCGCCCGTGGGGGGCCTCACCCGCGGCGCTCCCGGGGAGCACGTGATCCGGGTCCACGCCGAACAGCCCGGGACATGGCACATCGACCTGCAGTTGGCGCGCGGCTGGGAGGCGGCGCCCGCCGAGGAGCGGCGCATCACCGTCGACGTCACCTGAACCGCTCCCCGACCGCTCGGAAGAACGAGACACGGGGCAGGCGGCCGGAGACCACGCAAACCGTGCACGTGAGGCCGTTCCCGCTCCTTTCGCACCCCGGCCCCCGGTCGCGGCACGACCGGGTCGGAACACACCCCGAAGACGCTCGGCAGCGCGCAGCGCCGCGTGGCGTCCCGCACGCCCCGCCCGCACGGGTGCGGCGCCCGGGACGCCACCGCCTGCCACCGGTGTGCTCGCCCGTGGCAGGCCCGCCGTCACACCCGGAGCCGCTGGAGGCTCTCGCGGACCTTCACCGTGTCCGGGTGCTCGGGTCCGTGGCGCCGTTCCAGGTCCTCCAGCAGCTCCGACAGGGTGCGGCGGGCGCCCTCGGTGTCGCCCGCGCCCAACTCCAGCAGCCCGATCTGGCGCCGCAACTCCAGGGTGCGCCGGTCGTCGGGGCCGTGGAGGGCCCACTGGTCGGCGAGCAGCCGCCGCAGCAGCCGCAGCGCCTCCGCGGTCTGCCCCATGAGCGCCTGACAGGTCGCCTCCCGCCGACGGCAGTGCAGCACCCGGTCGTCGGAGTGGCCGTGGACGAGGGCCAGGTCCTGGTGGAGTGCCCGGAACACGGGGGCCGCCCGCCGGTAGTCGCTGTCCGCGAACAGGGCCTCGGCCAGTTCGGTGCGGAGTGCGAGCACGTCCGGGTGCCGGGAACCCAGCACTTCCTCGGCCTGCCCGAGCACGCTCTCCAACAGGTCCGCCGCCTGGCGGTGGCGCGCCTGCCGCACCAGCACGGCAGCCTCCTCACGGGCCTGAGCGGTCCTGTCGCGCAGGTGCGAGGTCCCGTTCCGCTCCCCCGTACCGCCGCTGCCCCGCACGGCCGTCCCGTCGCCTCCGCCGCGCGCCCCGTCGGTCCGCGCGGCAGCGTCCGTCTCCACCGCGTCGGCCATGCACCCCACCACCGCCGCGTACATCCGCACCGGGTCGGGTCCCGGAACGACCGTGCCCGGCAGGAAGTCGGCGCCCCGCGCGAACGGCAGCAGGGCGCGGCAGACCTCGGCGGCCTCGGCGGGCCGGTCCTCGGCCCGCTTCTCCAGCAGCCGCAGCACCAGCCGGTCCACCTCCTCGGGCACGTCCGGCCGCACCTCGCGCACCGCCGGGGCGGGCTCGTTGACCTGCCGGTCGAAGACCTCGTACTCGGTGCGCCCGTCGAACAGCCGCTGCCCGGTGAGCAGTTCGTGCATGACCAGCCCGAGCGTGTACAGGTCGCTCTGCGGCCCCACCGACGCGCCGCGGACCTGCTCCGGGGACATGTAGGAGGGGGTGCCCAGAAGCGTTCCGGTGCGGGTGAGCCGGGACAGCTCCGGGTCGTGGAACATGGCCAGCCCGAAGTCCAGGACCTTGACCGTGCCGTCCCGGCAGAGCATGAGGTTGGACGGTTTGAGGTCGCGGTGCAGGATGCCGCGTCCGTGCGCGGCGGCCAGGACCGCGGCGACCTGCGCGGCGGCGGAGGCCACCCAGGCGAGGGGGATGTCCTCGTGCTCGTCGACGATGTAGTCCAGCGCGATGCCCTCGACGAACTGCATCACCATGAACGGGCGGGAGCCGACACGCGGATCGTCGAAGACGCCGACGTCGTGGATGGCGGGCGTCCCCGGGTGCTCCAGGCGGGCCATGACGCGCGACTCGTGCAGGAAGCGTTTGACCAGCGTCTCGTCGTGCTGACCGAACGGGAACCGGATGATCTTGACGGCGACCCTGCGGTCCAATCTGCGGTCGTAGGCGCGGTAGACCTCCCCCATGCCGCCCTCGCCGATCGGCACCGGTTCCAGTTCGTACCGGTCGTCGATGACCGTCCGCTCCGCCACCACGCAACCTTCCCCTGGGGCCACACCTGGGGCAAAGGTACACCGTGCCGGCGCACCGGGAGGTTCCGTGACGCCGGCGGCCCCGAGCGGAAGCGGACTCCGCCGCGGACGCCGGTGCGCGGTGCGGCCCGGCGAGCGGTTGGGCGGGGCTTTACGGCCCGTGGTGTCGCGGACGGGACGGCCGGGGTAGCGGGTCGGCGTCCGACCACCGACCCTTCGAGGAGCAGGCATGGCCAGCACACGTGTGATCGCGTCCCCCGTCTCCGGGCACTTCTACCGGCGTCCCCGTCCCGACCAGCCGCCCTTCGTCGAGGAGGGGCAGCGCGTCGAGGCCGGGCAGACCATCGGGGTGATCGAGACGGCCAAGCAGTTCACCGAGGTCAAGTCGGTCTCTTCGGGCACGCTCGCCGAGTTCGCGGTGCCGGACGAGCGGATGCTGTCGCAAGGGGAGACCATCGCGCGCATCGTGGAGGAGTAGGCGTCCCCGAAAGGGGACGGCGCCGTGCCGGGCAGGGCGCCGTCCCCTCGGTGGGTTCCGGAGGTCTCCTCCGGGAGGAGTGGCCGGTGCCGCCGGTGTCCGGACGGGGCGACGGGACCGGTTCGCCGCCGGGAGGCGGCCGGTGCGACAGCGGTCAGCGCGGCGCGGGCGTCAGGTGGCGGGGGGTCAGGTCCGCGGAGGCGGCGACCCCCATCATGGTCAGGTTTCGGACCAGTTCCTCCCGGAGGATGCGCAGCACCTCGGCCACGCCGTCGGCGCCCCCGCCCGCGAGTCCGTAGACCGCCGGGCGGCCGACGAGGCAGGCGCGGGCGCCCAGGGCCAGGGCGACGGCGACGTCCGCCCCCGACCGGATGCCGCCGTCCACCAGGACCTCGGCGCGGTGCCCGACCCGCTGCGCCACGGCGGGCAGCGCGCGGACGGTGGGCTGTACGGCGTCGAGCTGCCGTCCTCCGTGGTTGGAGACGACCACCCCGTCCGCTCCCAGGTCCACCACGCGCTCGGCGTCGTCGGGGTGGAGGACGCCCTTCACGAACAGCGGTCCGTCCCAGCGGGAGCGGATCCACTCCAGGTCGTTCCAGCCGATGTCGGCGGTGAGGTTCTCCGACTGGACCGTCACCGACTCCACGGCCGTGCCGCGGGTGCCGTCGGGCACCAGGTTGCGCAGGGTGGTGCGGCGGTGCCGCAGATAGGCGTAGGCCCACCGGGGGCGCAGGGCCGCCTGCAGGACGCGGCGGGGGGTGAGCGTGGGCGGCAGCCCCATCCCGGTGCGCCGTTCCCGCAGCCGGTTGCCGTAGACGGGCACGTCCACGGTCACGAACAGCGCGGTGAAGCCGCTGTCGCGGGCGCGGTCCATCAGGGAGGCCGTCAGGGCCCGGTCGCCCCACGGGTACAGCTGGAACCAGTGCCGCTCGTCGGCGCCGCGGGCCACCTCCTCGATGCTGTAGGTGGAGGCGCTGCTGAGCACCATCCGGGTGCCGCTGCGCTCGGCTGCCCGCGCCAGGCCGAGGTCGCCGTGCCAGTGGGCTGCCCCGGCCAGTCCGACGGGGGCCACCGCGACGGGCAGGTCGAGACGGGTTCCGGCGACCGTGGTGGTGAGGTCCACGTCCGTGGTCCGGGTGAGGACCCGTTGGTTGAGGTACCAGTCGCGGTAGGCGTTCCGGTTCTCCCGCAGGGTCCGCTCGGCGTCGGCGCCGTTCTCGATGTAGGCCCAGACCATCGGGGGGACGCGGCGGCCGGCGCGTCGGCGCCATCCCTCGACGTCCAAGGGCGGGGTGCGGCCGGTGAGCCGGAAGCGGAAACCGCCGGTCACGGCGTCCCTCCGCACCGGTCCGCCGGCCGCGCGGAGCGGTGGGGGGCGGCCATCAGGTCTCCTGCCACACCAGCAGCCGCCGTTCGAGGAGGTTGAAGATCCAGTTCACGACGATGGCGATGACCATCAGTTCCACCAGGATCGCGAAGACGGTGTTGATCTGGTACGAGGAGGAGTACAGGACGATGTCCTGGCCCAGGCCGCCGGTGGCGGCCACCATCTCCGAGGCCACCACGCCGAGCAGGGCGTAGGTGAAGGTCAGGCGCAGGCCGGCGAACATCGTGGGCACCGCCGAGGGCAGCACGACCTTCCACAGCAGGGCGGCGCGTTTCAGGCCGACCACACGTGCCATGGTCATCAGGTCGGCGTCGACCGACCACACGGCCGAACGGGCGTTCTCGGCGAGGATGAAGAAGACGATGCTGACGGCGAGGACGACCTTGGAGGTCATGGTCAGGCCGAACCAGGCGATGAACAGGGGGGCCAGCGCGATGCGGGGCACGCTGTTGATCGGGGCCAGGAAAGGGCCGAAGATCGAGTTCACGACGGGGCTGAGGCCGAGGATGAGTCCGGCGAGGGTGCCGGAGGCCGCGCCGATGACGAAGGAGAGCCCGACGGCGGCGCCGGTGGCCTCCAGGGAGGCGAGGCTGCGTTCCGACGGCAGGTACTCCACCATCGCCGTCCATACTCCGCTGGGCATGCCGAACAGGGTCGGGTCCACCCACTCCCTGCGGGAGGCGGTCTCCCACAGGATGAGGAAGGCGATGCAGATGAGTGTCCGGGCGGTGATGGCGAACGGCCGGGTCTGCCAGAACCTGGGGCGTCTGGCCGGCTTCTTCGCCGGTGTGCTCTCGGTCGCGGGCGGCGGTGTCGGCCGGGTGGTCTCGGTGACGGTGGTCATGGTGCGTCTGTTTCCCCTCAGTTGGCGGCGTCCGGTCCCCGGTCGCCGATGGCGCCCTCGAGCCGTTCGAACAGACCGTGGGTGGTGTCCTGGAACTCCTTGGTGAACTGCAGTTCGCCGAGGAGTTCGGCGCGCGGCCGCGGCAGGTCGATGACACGGTCCTCGGCGATGCGGCCGGGGTGGGGCAGCATGACGAT
>Ga0079224_100003974_pt1 | contig 18917 bp, 10 predicted proteins | sample Stecom2015_FD_80414 | JGI IMG/M metagenome (GOLD analysis project Ga0079224, IMG submission 80414) | Agricultural soil microbial communities from Utah to study Nitrogen management - Steer compost 2015 | ecosystem: Environmental > Terrestrial > Soil > Agricultural land | place: USA: Utah... | reverse complement strand
CATCACCGACGAACCGGCAATAGAGCTTCGCGGATCGGGGGATTCCGAGCTCCTGCTCTTCGACATGACGGGCGATTGAACTTCACATTCGTGAGGGATACGGGCTTCCGACAAGGCCGATTGGAGCTACGTGCGACCGGAAGCGGCTACGAGCTGTGTATGACGAATTCGGGGGAGCGATGTGTCTCATTCTCCTGCATAGATACAGCCGGTGGTGTCTGTTTCCTTGACTTCAATTCGCGATAACCCAGGCAAGGCTGCGTAAAGTTGCTTCCAGATCCAACGTGCGAGGTTCTCCACGGTGGTATAGCCAATGTCATCGATGGCGTTGAGATTCTGATGGTCTAACCGCTCGATTATCGGATCGACCGCTCTCTTAATGTCAGCATAGTCCATTATCCAGCCGGTTCTCGGATCGATCTCGCCACCGACGTAGACGATGAGGCGATACGAGTGCCCATGCACTTGGCGGCACTTGTGTCCCTCGGGGAGATGCGGTAGCGAATGGGCAGCTTCAAACCGGAACTCTCGATAAATTTCCATACTGTTCGCTCCAAGGATGTCTAGCGCTTTGCAGCCTCATTGGGGAGCATTGGGTCGCGGGTGCCTGGTCAGGGAATCAATGGTGCATTCTTCAGCGACCTGACGTGATCGACCAGTATACTGTTGGAGTCACGTTGGGAGTTCGCACGTCCATCAGGTCCGTGGTTGGCTGCCCGCGGCCGGCTGAGTTGAGACATCTTTTTGCTCCTGAGGCACACGCGGGAGCATGTCTTCGGGAAGGGAAGGGGAAGGACGACTTACGGACCGAACGGTCAGTCCGGATGTAGTTAAACGCGCCTCGCCAACCGCTTAGGCTCGGTGACCCGGCCGATCCAATGCCTCATACCCTGCAGGAATTGGCCCCGGCAGAATTTTCTGGTAGCGTATTGATACCGGTGTCATCCCGGCCCCGCGCTCCGTGCCCGATCCCACGGAGCCGCGCGTAAACAACAAACCAGGGGGAGGACGGCGGCTTGGAGCGATCTCCAGGGTACCACGGACCCGAGGCAGGACGCCCGCCCGGCGCGGCGCTGCGGCGTCGCCTGCGCTTACCGATGGGGTCTGCACGACTCACGGCCTCGGCTCGCACGACCCGCGATCCCTTTCCCGGGACACCCCCGACCCGCCGGAGGGATGAAGCCCCGGGGAGTGCCACCCCGACCATGTCGTTCCGGCCCATCCCGGCCTCGCCCTCCTGAGGAGCCAGCCCCGTGACCACCGTGAGCCCACGGATTGTTACCGGTGTCATCACCGACGCCGCCTCACTGCGTTCGCCACCAGCGAGAAAGCGATGAATAGCCAGCTCAAGAGATACCCGCTCACCGCAGTGCTCGGCCTGTTCCTGCTGGCAGGCCTCGCCGGCTGTCCCGACAGCGGCGGCAACGCCAACCGGCAGGGCAGCGGCGACATCCTCGACCTGCCGCCCCCTCCGCCGCCCCCGGTCGTGGAAGAGGGCGACATCACCAACACGCCGTTGCCCGTGCTGGAGGATTTCGGGTCGTTTGCCGCCTTCGACCAGGCCGACACCATCTTCTTCTTCAGCCCGGACTACAAGGCGCTGGCGACCGACAACCCGGACGACCCGCGCCCCGCTTTCTACTACCCGACCTGTTGCTTTTTCGACGGCGACGATCCCGAGGGGGACATTACCGTGGATCACGAGACCCGCCTCGGCATCGTCAGCGACAGCGGCAACTCGGCACTGCTGGTGAGCAACGCGCGGTTCAGCATCGCCCAGACGCTCTCGCCGCTGGCCACCGCCGGCGCGGATCCGAAGAAAGACTCCACCCCCGGCAACGACACCGGCGACGGCTGGGGCGAGCTGGATCTCACCCAGCCGTACAAAGTTTCCTTCTGCGTCAAGGCCGCCTCCGGCAGCTCCAACAGCAGCACGCAGATCTACGTCGACAACAACACCACGAGCGAGGCCAGCTCCATCCACGGCGGCGGCTCCTCGGGCTCGCGCCTCTTCAACGTGCCCACGGCCAGCCTGGTTGCCGGCGCGCGCGTGGAGATCAACGTGCCGGGCGACATCACACTGGAGCCGGGTGGCCCGGTGACGGCCACGCGGCCGGTACTCGTGGGCACCGGCCAGTCCTTCCTCCAGTTCCGGGTTTCGAGCGGCGGCTCCGTCATCATCGACGACCTTCTGATCGAGTACCAGGACGACGCAGGGAGCACCGCGGTGCCGCCCTGCACCCCGTTTACGCCCGCGACGCCGCCCGACGCGATGGAAGCGCCGAGCGTCACGGCACAGGACGGCACGCTCGCGGTGAGCTGGGCCGACGTGCTGGGTGCCTCGAGCTACGACCTCGCGTGGAACACCGCGGAATCGCCGGAGGCTGCCGACGGCGCGGAGCTCGAGACGGGCATCACGGACACCCAGCACCTCATCAACAACCTCACGAACGGCACGCAGTACTTCGTGTTCGTGCGCGCCGTCAATTCCGCGGGCGTGGGCGACTGGAGCCCCGCCGCCACCGGCACGCCCGTCGCGCCGGTCGGTTGCGCGCCGACCCAGCAGGTGCTGCCTTCGCCGGTGCACGGGATCGTCTGGAACGTGTACGACGGCTGCCTGGCGCCCGGCGATTTCGGCTCGGTGGTCTTGGACGGCAGCGTGGTCACGGGCTTCGAGATGGATCCGGCCGAGGCGGGCTTCTTCACCGCCAACCAGGACGGCACGGCAACGCTCGACACCACCGCGGACGCCAACCTCCGCGCCAAGGCGGATCTCGCCGACATCATCGCGGGCCTGCCCGACGAGTATCCCAAGCACTTCACGCTGATCGCGCGCGTCGATACGCCGGCGGACACCGCCCGCGGCCTCGAGATCGAGGTCTCGTTCGGCGACCTGGACGAGAGGCGGGTGAAGACGATCCTGCGCCCGGACAGCAGCGGCGGCCGCATCCAGCTAGAGCGCTTCCTGGACGACGGCAACACGACGCCGCAGGCCGACGTCGCCATGGACGACGGCTACCACATCTACCACATCGCCTTCACGATGAACGGGCCCGCCAACATCGACGCCACGGTCTATCGCGACGGCACCGACATCACCGCGCTCTTCGACCCGCCCATCGTGGACGGCGGCACCGGCCGCGACGGGGGCAGCGCGAACCGCCTGCGCGTCGGCGAGGATTCGAGCAGCGGCTACCTCGCGCGGGTGGACTGGATCGTGTGGAGCAACGACGCCGCCGTGGCCGGCCTCACGCCGGCAGAGCTGGTCGACGAGCTGCCGGAAGGCATCGGCGAGCTGGGCGCCTACGGTTCCGCACCATGAAGGGGCGGCGTCACAACGAAACAGGGGACGGGAGAACGGCCATGACATCGCAAAGCAGAAAGCTGCTGCCGCTGGCCGTGGCCTTTGCCTGCACGGGAGCGTTCGGCCAGGAAGGCGGGCAGGCCGGCGACGGGGCGATTGAGGAGATCATCGTGCACGGCGTGCGCAGCGCCGAGCTCAACGCGCGTGAGGCGGAGCGCAGGAAGGACATCTTCAGCTCCATCATCACGACCGACGATGCCGGCAACTTCGCCGACCAGAACGTCGCGGAATCGCTGCGCCGCCTGCCGGGCATCACCCTTCAGCAGAGCGAGGGTGAGGGCCGCTTCATCAACCTGCGCGGGCTCGGCCCCGGCTTCACGGCCGTGCACATGAACGGCGCCGAGATCGCGAACGGCTCCGGCGGTGCGAACGACGAGGAGGGACGCGGCTTTTCGCTCGACTCCCTCACCGCGGACGTGCTCCAGTCGATCGAGGTGAACAAGACACTGACGCCGGACATGGACCTCAACTCGATCGGCGGCAGCGTCAACGTCAGGACCGTGTCCGCCCTCGATCGCGGCAAGAACGACCTGAAGTTCAAGGCGCAGGGCATCTACCAGGACCTCCTTGGCGATACCTCGCCGAAGCTCACCCTGCAGGGCACCAACACCTTCGCCGATCGCACCGTCGGCCTCGCGTACTCGGTTTCCTGGGAGAACCGCAAGAGCCGCGGCTACGAGACGTTCACCCACGACAGCAGCCTGCCGCGCCTCATCACCGGGGCGGACGACACGGCGATGATCATTCCGTGGGAGCTCCAGAACCGCCAGGAGGACGCCGAGCGCGAGCGCATCGGCGCCAACCTCGATTTCGAGTACCGCCCGAGCCAGTTCGCGAGCTACTACGCACGCTACAGCCGCACCGAGTTCACCGACTACGACGTCGCCTTCCGCGAGTACTACCGCTTCGCCCAAGCGAGCGAGGGCGAGGTGGTCTACCTCGACCCGGCGAGCAACATCTTCGGCCTCGGCGGCGGCGAGCTCCAGCACCAGGTGTTCATCCAGGAAGGCACGAGCACCACGGAAGTCTTCTCGCTCGGCGGCGAGAACCTGTTCGGGGAGCGCTGGACGCTGAGCTACGAGCTCGCGCGTTCGGAATCCGGCCTCGACAAACCAGATGGCCGCCGCGTGCAGTTCCGCAACCGGGACATCACGATGCTCGGCAGCTATGGCAAGGAGTTCGTCAACGGGCAGATCGTGCAGCCCGCGCAGCTCGGCGCGCTCGCCGGGCTCGACGCGGTCCCCGGTACCGGCGGTTTCGGCCCTTCCGGTTACCAGCCGGGGCAGGTCACCCAGCCGTTCATGCTGTACGACAACCTGTTCGTCGAGGACAGCTTCCGCAAGGACACGATCGACCAGTTCTCCGTCGACCTGCGGCGCGACTTCGAGGGCACGCGCCTGAACTACGTCAAGGTGGGTGCGAAGATCAAGCAGCGGGAGCGCGACAGGGACAAGGACCGGGCGAGCATCGTGCCCGGCGACAAGGCGATCGCGGGATGCGCGGGCGACCTCGAGTGCGTAGCCGCTGCCGGTTCGCTGCTCGGGGATTTCCCCACCGCGATGCCGGACCACCCGGCGTTCGACCACGCGCTGATCACGGTCGATGCGGCGGAGCAGTTGCTGCGGGCGACGCACGCCATCGCCGACAACTACGACCCGGACAACGCCGAGGTCGAGAGCACGCGGCGCGATTACCGGCTGCAGGAAGACGCCGAGGCCGCCTACCTGATGGCGGAGTTCCCACTCGGCGAGAAATCCGCGCTCATCGCGGGTGTGCGGTATGAGCGGACGGACTTCAGCTCCACCGGCTTCCTGTCGATCCGCAACGATCGCGAGGAGAGCGCCGACCAGCTCGAGTCCTTCGACATCGCCCTGCCGCTTACCGATACGCGGCACTCCTACGACGGCTTCTTCCCGAGCCTGCACTACCGCAGCGAGCTCTCGGACACGCTGCTCCTGCGAGCCTCGATCTGGACCAGCTTCGCCAGGCCGGACTTCGACCAGGCGCGGGCGCGCTTCGAGGTCGTCGACCGCGTCGTGTTCTGCAACAACGATCCGGCCGCGAACCTCGGTGACGACAACTGCTCCGACCAGCCCGCGAACCTTCAGGGCGATCTGCCCGACGACGTCTACACGGACGAGTACAAGGCGGCCAACCTGGAGATGGCACCGCACAACAGCATCACGATCGGCAACCCCAGGCTGGAACCGATGACGTCGAAGAACCTCGACGTCTCGCTGAGCTGGTACGCGAGCGACGACCTGTTCTTCCAGGCGGCACTCTTCTACAAGGACATCGACGACTTCATCGTCCAGGCAAGCGGCGTGGATATGGCGCTCGATGCCATCCCGTTTACCGTGCCGGTGGACCAGGTGAACAGGTTCGTCATTCCCGAAGACCTGCTGCTCACGGACGTCAACACGTTCCTGAACGGCGAGTCGGCGAAGGTCTACGGGGCGGAGCTGAGCTACAGCCACTACTTCACGGAGCGGCACGGCTGGCTGAACCACTTCCTCGTCCAGTCGAACGTGACCTGGCTGCACAGCGAGGCCGACGTGGGCGCCACCGTGCGGGCCGGCAAGATCCGCCTGCCAGAGCAGGCGGACTGGACGGCGAACGTGACAGTCGGCTGGGAGAACGACGTCCTGTCGCTTCGCCTCATCGCCAACTATCAGGACAAGATCCTGAAGCGCATCGGGGCCTGCACCACGGCAGACATCACGGCGGACGCACAGGCGGGCTTGCCGGTAAACTGCACCGACTGGGCGGATCTCTACCAGGACGAGTCGACCCTGGTCGACTTCCGCGCGAGCTACCGCGTCTCGGACGGCATCAAGCTGTTCTTCGACGCGACCAACATCACCGGCGAGGCGGCCTATGGGTATTTCCAGGGCAACGAGCTCACGGGCGGCAACATGCTGTTCCGGGCGGAGGACTACGGCTCCACCTACCAGCTCGGCCTGACCATGGATTTCCTGTAGGCCGTTCGCCAGGCCAGGGGAGGGCGCAAGGGTGTCGATCGACCGCAGGAGGTTTCTGCAACTGGCCGCCACGGGAGCAGGTGCCGCGGCGCTACCGCTCTGGGGGTGCGGTGCGGCCGCCGAGGACCCGTGGCGTGTGGCACGTCGGATTCGCGACTACGTCGTGGTGCCCACGTTCCCCGACCGTACCTTCGACATCCGCGATTACGGGGCCGCCGGTGACGGCGCGATGGATTGCACCGACGCGTTCCGCCAGGCGGTGGCGGCGTGCGCGGAAGCCGGGGGCGGTCGTGTCCTGGTCAGCGAGGGAACCTATCGCACGGGACCGATCCACCTGCGCTCCAACGTGAACCTGCACGTCGCCGCGGGTGCGACGGTCTCGTTCATCCCTGAACCGGAACGCTACCTGCCGCCCGTCTTCACCCGCTGGGAAGGCGTGGAGCTGCTCGGCTATTCGCCGCTCATTTACGCGCACCGTCAGGAGAACGTCGCCGTCACGGGCGCCGGTACGCTGGACGGCAGCGCGGACAACACGACGTGGTGGCCGTGGAAGGGCGAGTGGAGCCGCAGGCAGTGGGAGGTCGACGAGGTCGTCAACCAGAAGCATGCCCGCGCGAAGCTCTTCCAGGCGGCGGAAGACGGGGTGCCGGTGGCCGGGCGGGTGTTCGCAGGCGGCAATTACCTGCGCCCGCCTTTCCTCCAGCCCTACGAATGCCGGAAAGTGCTCATCGAAGGCGTCACCATCCGCAACTCGCCGTTCTGGGTCATTCACCCGGTTCTCTGCGAAAGCGTCACGGTGCGCAGAGTGACGGTCGACAGTCACGGGCCCAACTCCGACGGCTGCGACCCGGAATCCTGCGATCACGTCCTGATCGAGGATTGCGTGTTCGACACGGGCGACGACTGTATCGCCATCAAGTCCGGCCGCAACGCCGACGGCCGCCGTGTCGGCGTGCCGTGCCGCAACGTCGTGATCGCGGGCTGCACGATGCGGGCCGGTCACGGCGGCATCGTCGTCGGCAGCGAGATCTCCGGCGGTGCCGCCAACATTTTCGCCGAGAAGTGCGCGATGAGCAGCCCGAACCTGCTCCGCGGCATCCGCATCAAGACGAATTCGCGCCGCGGCGGGACCGTCGAGGGCGTACACATCCGCGACGTCACGATCGGCGACGTGGGCGACATGCTGGTGATCAACTTCTACTACGAGGAGGGCGACGTCGGCGAGTTCGACCCGGTGGTGCGGGATGTCACGATCGAGAGCTTGCGCTGCCGGCAAGCGGAGCGCGCCTTCCACGTGCGGGGCTACGAGCGCTCACCGATCCGGGACCTGCGGCTCGTCGACGTGCAGGTCGACGCGGTGGAGCAGGACGGCGTGGTGGAGAACGTGGTCGGCTTCCGCACGGACAACGTCACGGTGGCAGGCCGGCCGGTGGACGGCCGGGCGCCTCGTGGCGGGCGCGGAGGTGGTCTGAAACTGCACTCACCGGCTCGTTCGTTTGGCGGCGTCCTGCCGGGCACGGTCTTTCTGCTCGCGGCGACCGGTGCGGCGGCCCAACCGATCGGTTTCGCCTCGCTGAGCGGCGGCACGACTGGGGGCGAGGGCGGCGAGGTGGTAGTCGTGCGCGACTTCGCGGCGCTGGCGGCGGCCGTCGCCGGACCCGAGCCGCGCGTCGTGCACGTCGCCGGCACGATCCGCGGCGACGGCAGACCGATGCTGAAGGTCGGCTCGAACAAGACGGTCCTCGGCCTGGGCAGCGACGCCGTGATCCACGGCTTCGGCTTCGACATCAACGGCTGGACCGGCGAGGTGGCGAAGCGGCACACCGGCGGTTGCGAGCCGGAACACGCAGACGATTTCGTGCACGTGCAGAACGTGATCGTGCGCAACTTGGCGTTCGTCGAATCGGCGGACGACAGTATCAGCGTGCGCTGCTACTCACATCACGTGTGGATCGACCACAACACGTTTTTCCCGGGCAGGGACGGCTCCGTGGACGTGAAGCGCGGCGCGGACTGGGTGACCGTGTCCTGGAATCACTTCGTCGGCACCGACAAGACGATGATCCTCGGTCACGACGACGACAACGGTGAGCAGGATGCCGGCCGGCTGCGCGTCACCTATCACCACAACTGGTTCGAGAACACGGTGCAGCGCCACCCGCGCGTGCGGTTCGGCCACGCCCACGTCTTCAACAACTACGTCGAGCGGCCGCGCTCGTATTTCATCGGCGCAGGCACCGGCTCCTGTATTCTCGCAGAAGCCAACTACATCCTCACCGGCAAGGACGAGCTCCGGGTCGTCAAGGCTTACGGCGGCAACGACGCGGTCTTCGCCGACGACAACGTCGTGTCGTTCATCGGGAGCGCCGACGAGTACGTGGTGGAGGTCGATTCGAGCTCGTCCTCGGCCTGCTCGGTTCCGTACCCCTACACGCTCGACAGCGCTGCCGACCTCCCCGCGATCGTGCCGAAACGAGCGGGCGCCGGTTTGTAGGAGCGCGCACCGCGCGCGACAGGTCGCTCCGGACGCCGCGGATTCCGGAGCTACGCGGGCGGCACTCCGATATCTATAGCCCTACTCCGGCAGCGTGACGCCGCTTCCGCCCATCTCCGCCGGCAGGTCCTTCATCTTCGGCAAGCCGTCCCGCATCGGGAGCCGCGTCTCCTGGTAGTGCACGTGGATGCCCGGCTCGAACGGGAGATCCGGAATGATCGCGGCATACACGTCCGTTACGCCCATGGTCGGATGCTCGGTCAGGACGTGGCCTCCGCAGGTCTTGCACCACTTGCGGATGCTGGCCGGCGTCTTCGACCAGGAGCCCAGGTTGCTTTCGCCCTGCGTGATCTTCACGGACTCGGGCTTCCAGAGGGTGAAGGCATTGACCGGACCCGCCGACCAGTGACGACAGGACTCGCAGTGGCAGTAGCCCATCCCCACCGGGTCGCCGGTCACTGTCAACTGAACCTGGCCGCAGAAACAGCGGCCCTCGTGGGTCTTCTCCCCAGCCATGTCGCACCTCACCTCGAAACAAGAAGAGCGAGCGGCCCAAGGGCAGCCGTCGCGGGATTGTCCGCTCCGTATTCTGCGTCGAAAACTGCCCGCCGGATAGTGGCTTAGGCGGAGGATGGCGGCCCAGTCGAGAATGAGTCTCATTCAGCAAGCGTTTCCGCGGAGGTGCCCGGCCCCGCGGAAGCGGGAAAGGCTTCCGCCGGATGCGTTGCCGGGGCAGAGTGAGAGGGCGGTGGCCAGTTCCGGTCGCACGCGATGCGTGCTCCTGCACAGGACACCCGGGGCGTGAAGGATATCGAGGTTCGGTTCTACGCGGAGCTCAATGATTTCCTGCCGGCGGAGCGGCGGCAGGTGGCGTTCCGGTATGCGTTCGAGGGCACGCCGGCGGTCAAGGACACGATCGAGGCCATCGGGGTGCCGCACACCGAGGTCGACGTCATCCTGGTGGACGGCCGCTCGGTCGATTTCGCGTACCGGCTGCAGGGCGGCGAGCGCGTGGCCGTCTATCCCGTGTTCGAGCGCTTCGACGTGGCGGAGGTCACGCGGCTGCGTCCCGCGCCGTTGCGCGTCACCCGTTTCATCGCCGACGTGCACCTCGGGGCGCTGGCGCGCCACCTGCGCCTGGTCGGCTTCGACACGGTATGGGAGCGGGATCTCGCGGACGAGGACATCATCCGGCGCGCGCTCGCCGAGCGGCGCATCGTCCTGACGCGCGACCGCGGCCTGCTCAAGGACGGGCGGGTCACCCACGGTTACTGGCTGCGCAACACGGATCCGCGGCAGCAGCTCGGGGAGGTGGTACGTGCGCTCGACCTCGCCGGGCGGTTGCAGCCGTATACGCGTTGCATGCAATGCAACGGCGAGCTCCGCGACGCCGGGCCGGAGGAGGTTACGGGCGAAGTACCGGCGGGGGTGCTGGAGCGTCACCGCGCGTTTGCGAAGTGCGACACTTGCGGGCGCGTCTACTGGGCCGGGTCGCACGGGGAGAGGCTCGATGCCATCGTGGCGGCGGCGCGAGCGGCCGGTGAATCCTGAGCAGCGCGTGCTTCGTCCGTAGCACGGCACGAGTCGTTGAAGTCGAGAAGGCCATTACCATTACGATAGTCGATCGCGTGCGGTGCGCGCTCCCGCATAGCGTCCCGGGCGTGGCGGTGACGGGCCCGGTACAATGGCGCCATGCACGCCCCGTACCTGCGCCTGCACGAAGCCGACAACGTGGTTGTCGCCCGCGCCGACCTGCCGTCCGGCATGCCCCTGCCCGACCTGGATCTCACGCTCCGCGCGCCGATCCCGGCCGGTCACAAGCTCGCCACGGTTGCCATCGCGAAGGGCTCCCCGGTCCTCAAGTACGGCCAGTTCATCGGCGTCGCCACCGAGGCCATAGCGCCCGGCGACCACGTCCATACCCACAACCTCGGCTTCGCCAGGCCGGGCACGGGTACGCCGGTGCCCAAACCGGCCTGGACCGGCGAACCCGAGGAACACTTCTTCGAAGGCTTCCGCCGCCCCGACGGTCGCGCCGCCACCCGCAACTACGTCGGCGTGATCTCGACCGTGAACTGCTCCGCCACCGTCGTCCGCAAGATCACCGAGCGCTTCGCGGGTGAGGCGATGCGGGCGTGGCCGCACGTCGACGGCGTCGTCCCGATCACGCACACGACCGGCTGCGGCATGCCGTCGAAAGGGTTGGGAATCGAGATCCTGCAGCGCACGTTGGGCGGGTTCATCGCACACCCGAACTTCGCCGGCGTGCTGGTCGTTGGCCTGGGCTGCGAGGTGAACGACGTGGAGAGCCTGCTCGCATCGCAAGACCTCGAGACCGGCCCGCGCCTGCGCACGCTCACGATCCAGCAAGCCGGCGGCACGATGAAGACCGTGGAGCAGGCGACCGCGATCGTGCGCGAGCTGCTGGACGACGCCGACGCTGCCCGCCGCGAGACGATCTCCGCGGCCGAGCTGGTGCTCGGTCTCCAGTGCGGCGGCTCGGACGCCTTCTCCGGCATCACCGCCAATCCGGCGCTCGGCTACGCGGCGGACCGGCTGGTGCGGGCCGGCGGCACCGTCATCCTCGCGGAGACGCCGGAGATCTACGGGGCGGAGTCGCTGCTCTACGCGCGCGCCGAGACGCCGCAGGTCCGCGAAGACCTGCAACGCACGATCGAGTGGTGGGAGGAGTACACGGCGCGGCACGGCGCGAGCCTGGACAACAATCCCTCGCCAGGGAACATCGCGGGCGGCATCACGACGATCCTGGAGAAATCGCTGGGCGCCGTGGCGAAGTCCGGTTCATCGCCGCTGCGCGGCATGTGCCGCTACGGCGAGCGCATCGACCGCCGCGGCTTCCTGTTCATGGACAGCCCGGGCTACGACCCGTGCTCGGCGACCGGCGAAATCGCGTCCGGCGCCAACATCATCTGCTTCACGACGGGCCGCGGATCGGTGTACGGCGCGAAACCGGTGCCTAGCCTCAAGCTCGCGACCAACTCCGCCATGGCGTCACGGATGGAGGACGACATCGACCTCGATTGCGGCGGCGTGCTGGAGAAGGGCGAGCCGCTGGCGGAATGCGGCGACCGGATTTTCGAGCTGATCCTCGAGACGGCGAGCGGGCAGAGGAGCGCGAGCGAGCGAAGCGGCTTCGGCGACCTCGAGTTCGTTCCGTGGCAGGCCGGCGCCGTGATGTAGGAGACCGCTGTCGATTTTGCATTCTGCCGTTCGACCAGCTTCAAACTCAGCCAGGGAGGAGGTTTCATGAAGATCACCGTCGAGACGACCGTCAAGGCAGACCTGCACACCGTGTGGGACGCCTGGAACGACCCGGAGGCCATCAAGCAATGGAATGCCGCCTCCGACGACTGGCACACGACCAGCAGCTCCATCGATCTGCGCGAGGGTGGAAAGTTCACGGCACGAATGGAGGCGAAGGACGGCAGCGCGGGGTTCGATTTCACGGGAACGTACACGCGCGTCGCGCCGCAGGAGCTGATCGAGTACACGATGGACGACGGCCGCGAGGTCAGCGTCCGCTTCAGCCGCGTCGCGGACGGCGTTCTCGTGCGCGAGACGTTCGACGCCGAGTCGGAAAACGATCCGGAGATGCAGCGCCAGGGCTGGCAGGCCATCCTGGACAACTTCGCGCGCTACGTGGAGAACAGCGCGGCCGGCGCCGCGTAAGCCGAAAGGCGGCGGGCGGCCGGTGGTAATCCCGCCGGCCGCCGCCAGGACTCCTTGATTGATCAGTGCAGCATGCTGGCGAGCTTGCGCCGGTACTCGCCGACGAGCCCCGGCTCGCCGGCGGCGAGCTCGAACAGCGCGACTAGCTGCTTGCGCGCTTCGCCTTCGCGCCAGTTCCGGTCGCGCCGCACGATCTCGAGCAGTGCCTCCATGGCGTCGCGGTAACGTCGCTCGGCAGCATGGCGCTTCGCCAGCGCCAGCCGCGCTTCGTGGTCGTCCGGGTTCGCGGCGAGCTTCGCTTCGAGCTCGTCCGCGCCCGGCGCCTGCGCCGCTTCGCGCGCGAACGCGATCGCTTTCTTGAGCTCCTGCATGCGGAGCTCGAGCGCTGGCTCCGGGTCGATGGCGGCCAGCTCGCGCTCGGCGTCGTCCAGCCGGCCTTCCGCGCAGGCCGCCTCGGCCCGCGCGAGCGCCACCTCGGCCTCCGACGGCAGGAGCTGCTCCATGAACGCGCGCACCTGGCCTTCCGGCTGCGCCCCCAGGAACTGCGCCACCGGCCGGCCGTCCCTGATCGCGACGACGTAGGGGATCGAGCGCACGCCGAAGGCGGCGGCGAGATCCTGGTTTTCGTCCACGTTGATCTTCACGACCTTGATCCGGCCGGCAAACGCTTCGGCCACGCGCTCGATCACGGGGGTCAGCGTGCGGCAGGGTCCGCACCAGGGTGCCCAGAAATCCACCACCACGGGCAGGTCTTTCGAGGCGTCCAGCACCTCGCGTTGAAAGGTTTCGGTCGTGACGTCCATGGTTCCCGCGATTGTGACGAGGCACGGCGGGCGTTGGCAGGCCGTGCGGGGGGCTCTGCGTACATTGTAGGGCAGCGCGGGCGGGGCAGGGTAACAATCTCTTGCGGCCGGTCGCACCGAGGCCGGCCGCCGGCGGTACCACGAGCCGCTTCGTCGGCAGGCCGTCGTCCTCACGCGAAGCGAGCGGCATCGATCACGACCGCAACGCGGTCGCATCTCCTCTCGAATTTCACAAGCGGCGTGCGCGCGAGTGCTCTTCTCGCGCGCACGTCGACCGCGTGATGCGTCGCTGAACGGATACAGCGCATACTCGCTTGGCGCCCGTCGGAGACATTCTGTTGAATTGTTAAATTTCCAAAACAAACTGCGCCCTTCATCAAAGCAAAACAATCGTTTAAAAACATTTATTTAAATATTGTTAGCGCGTGAACCCGATAGTAGGCTACAGGTCATGCGCGGCTCCACACGGCAATTCCTTTCAGCTTCGCAACTTCACACGCACACGGCGTGCTTTTCGTTGCGACACGGGAAAGAGCAACGCGACCTGGCAGCCATGACGATTGCATTCGCATCGCGGCTGTCGAGCAGGACCAAGAGGTCGTGGTGTTCGGGGCTTCGCGGCTGACGCAAGCCGCTTCGAACAGGAACGGCGGCCACGCGTCACGTGCCGTCACTCGTCATCTTCCAGTTTCCACTCATCCCGTTCGCGCAAGTCGCGTGACGGGTACCTGCCCGTGGGCCGGCCAGCGCTGGCCCGCCGGCGCTGATCCGGGGGAAAGCCGGCAAGTTCCACAATGATCGACCACCGGGGGAGGTGCAGATGTACAACCTTGAATGTTTTCGCAAGGCGATGGTCGTGTCGTCGGCGGCGATGCTGCTGTGGCCGGGACTCGGTGCCGCACGACAACCGGACACGATCTATCACGGCGGAAGCATCGTCACCGTCAACTCCGAGTTCGAGGTTGCAGAAGCGGTGGCGGTTGCAGGCGGCAGGATCGTGGCCGTCGGCAGCACCGAGGAGGTAAAGGCCCTCGCCACGCCGCAAACGACGCTCGTCGACCTGAAGGGCGGGGCACTGCTCCCGGGGTTCTACGACAATCACATCCACTTGGGAGGCCCGCTCCAGCCCTGGAAGTGGGCCGGCATGATCGACAAGGTGCCGGACTGGCTGCAGGGGGTGGACACCGTGCCGGAGCTCAAGGAAGCGATCGCCGGCCAGGCCAGGAAGACACCGAAGGGCGAGTGGATCATCGGGGAAGTCCCGCGCGAGGACTGGCCGAACAGCGCGCTCCCCACGAGGTGGGATCTCGACGAGGTGTCACCGGATCATCCGGTGGTCATCGCGCGCGGGCCGCACACCTACCTCGTGAACTCCCGGACGCTCGAGCTGGCCGGCGTGACGCGGGACACTCGCGTGCCGGGCGGCCAGATCGTGCTCGGCGAGGACGGTGAGCCGAACGGGAAGATCCTCGAATCGGCCAAGAAGGTCATCCAGGCCGTGATGCCCGGCAGCTCGCACGCGCATGGCAGCGTCGGGGACTCGAAGGAGGCGACGCTCGCGGACTGGCGCACCTTCCTGGGCCAGCTCGTCGGCCTGGGCGTGACGAGCGTCAACGTCGCCGGCGTGCGTCCCGACGGGCTCGAGCTCGTGGAGACGCTGTACGAGCGCTGGGGTGACGAGCTGCCGCGCATGACGGTGCAGCTTCGCGTCAGCCCCGGCTACGACACCCATGAAGACGTCGAAGCGGGCGCGCGCGAATCGATCGGGGAGATCGAAGCGATCGGCGATCCCTCGAAGTTCTTCAAGCATCCGAAGCTGAAGATGGGCGCCGTCAAGATGAGCATCGACGGCGGTCTCAGCGCGCCCGTCTTCTGGTCGACGGAAGAGTACGAGAACCGGCCCGGGTTCTACGGCGTGCAGCGCATTCCCGACGAGACGTTCTTCACGGTGGCGCGCCGTGCCCACGAGCTCGGCTGGCAGCTCGGCATTCACACGATGGGCGACGCGGCCGTCATCATGGTCGTCGAGCAGATGAAGAGGATTCTCGACGCGCTGCCGCGCGAGGATCACCGCCATTACCTCCATCACGTTGCCGTACGGCCGCCGGACGGCACGCTGGTCGACATGGGGAAGTACGGGATCGGTGTCGCGAGCCAACCGGGATTCCTGCTGTCGCTCGGGTCCTACGCGGATGAGGCGCTCGCGGGAGAACGCGAAGAGACGCAGAACCCGTCGCGCTCGCTGCTGGATCACGGCATCCGCGTGTCGTACGGCTCCGATGCGGGCCCGTACGGGCCGCTCGCGGTGATCTTCGCCGCGGTGACCCGTACCGGCTGGAACAGCGTGGTTCACGGCCCGGGGGAGGCCGTGTCGATCCGGGAGGCGATCGCGATGCACACGCTCGAGCCGGCGTGGTTCACCTTCGATGAGAAGGAACGCGGCTCCATCGAGCCGGGCAAGGTCGCCGATTTCGTCGTGCTCGATCGCGATCCGCTGTCGATCGAGCCGGAACGGATCCCGGAGCTTAAGGTGCAATGCACGATCATCGGCGGCCAGACCGTCTACGCGGCCGACGGGGCAAGCTGCCGGTGATCGCGATGTTCGTTTGGGCGTTTTTCCACGATTGAAACAACCGGCCGGGAGGACAGGCTGCGGGGCTTTCCCCCGCGGCCCGGGGCCCGGTCGTACCTCAAAATGGGGGTTGGGAGATGGCAACACGAAAAGGATTGTCCGTTGGCGGTAAAGGACCCGATTCCGATACCGGCTCAGGCCGATTGAATGCGATTCACGTAACCGGTTTCCTGGCGCTTCTCGGTGCAGGCACGGCAGTAGCGCAGCAGGACGGCGCGCCGGGAGCAGGGTCTCCCGATCCGGAGGTGGAAGAGGTCGTCGTCAGCGGCACGCGCATCGCGCACACGGGTTACGACGCGCCGACGCCGGTCAGCGTGCTGGGAGGGACCGACATCGCGGCGGCCGCGCCCGAGAACCTCGCGGACTTCGTGAACACGCTGCCGTCGATCTCGAACAGCACGACGGCGGCGAACAGCACCGTTTCGCTCAGCGGCGGCGGTGCCGGGATCAACGCGCTCAACCTGAGGAGCCTCGGCGTTTCCCGCACGCTGGTGCTGCTCGACGGCCGGCGCTCGGTCGGCTCCACCGACAGCGGCGCGATCGACATCAACACCTTCCCGCAGGCGCTGGTGCAGCGGGTAGAGGTCGTGAACGGCGGCGCCTCCGCGGCCTACGGCTCTGACGCCGTCAGCGGCGTGGTGAACTTCATCCTGAACAAGGATTTCGAGGGGTTCGAATTCACGGCCGAGTACGGCGAGACCACTTACGGCGACGGGGAGAACCGCAAGTTCACCGCGACCGCGGGCCTGTCGCTGATGGACGACCGCCTGCACGTCCTGTTCAACGCCGAATACTCCGATACGCCCGGCATTCCGACGGTGCCGCGCGACTGGAACAAGACCGGCTTCTTCCAGATCGACAATCCCTACTACACGCCCACGAACGGGCAGCCGGAGCGGTACATCGGGCACGGCATCGGCCCCTCGCAGGTCACGCCCGGCGGGCTGATCACCAGCGGCTCGCTCAGGGGCACCTACTTCGGCCTCATCGACCCGGCGACCGGCGAAGCCACCGTGCACCAGCTCGTCTACGGCGACGTCTCCGGGCCGTGGATGATCGGCGGCGACTGGCAGTACACCCTGAGCAACTACGAAGGCACGACCTCGTTGCTGCCGGCCGCGGAGCGCGAAGGCTACTTCACGCGCGTGGGCTTCGACATCACGCCGGACATCGAGCTCTTCGGCCAGCTCTCGTTCAACCGCAACGATAGCCGCAACTGGTACATGCAGCCGGCGAACATCGGCGACGTGACGATCCAGGCCGACAACGCCTTCCTGCCACAGTCCATCCGCGACGCCCTCGCGGAGGCCGGCGAGACGTCGTTCCGCATGGGCACCACGAACGCCGGCATGCCGGTCAGCGGCGCGCACAACACGCGCGAGGTGCTGCGTTACGTGCTCGGCGCGATCGGCGAACTCGAGCTGTTCGACGAGTTCTGGACGTGGGAGGCCTACTACCAGAAAGGCGTCTCGAAGCCCCACGAAGAGCTGTTCGCCACCTGGAACAACGAGCGGGTCGCGCTCGCGACGGACGCGGTGTTCGCGCCTGACGGCTCGATCGTCTGCCGCTCGACGCTGACCGATCCCGACAACGGCTGCGTGCCGCTCAATCGCATCGGCATCGGCGGGATGACCCAGGAGGCGCTCGACTACATCTTCACGGACGGCCAGCCGGCCCGCGACCAGGAGATCACGCAGGAAGTCGCCGCGCTGAACTTCAGCGGCGACCTGCTCGACATGCCCGCCGGGCCGGTGTCCGCCGCGTTCGGCTTCGAGTGGCGCAAGGAGGCGATCGACGGCTACGTCGATCCCCGCTACAACTCCGGATGGCTGTACGGCAATTACCAGGCCAACCGGGGCAGCTACACGGTGCGGGAACTGTTCACGGAGTTCGCCATCCCGCTGACGGACAGCCTGGACATCAACCTCGCCGGGCGGGCGACCGACTACAGCACCTCGGGCTCCGTGCAGACGTGGAAGTTCGGCGCGACCTTCTCGCCGGTGGACGACATCAAGTTCCGGGGCACGGTCAGCCGCGACATCCGGGCGGCGAACCTGGGCGAGCTGTTCCAGGCGGGCACCTCGCGCAGCAACTCCGTGATCGTGAACGGCCAGCCCGACGCGTTCTTCCTGAACATCAGCGGCAACCCGAACGTCAAGCCGGAGATCGCGGACAACTGGAGCGTCGGGGCGGTGTTCACGCCGGATTTCCTGCCCGACCTGAGCCTGGCGGTGGACTATTACGACATCCGCATCAAGGACGCGATCGGGACGCTGCACCAGCAGCAGGTCGTCGACCTCTGCTACATCCAGAACGTGCAGCAGCAGTGCGATAACATCATCACGTCGGTGGTCAACGGCGTCGAGCAGATCGACACGATCCTCGTCTCGCCGTTCAACTTCGCGAAGCACCGGTCGAGGGGCATGGACATCGAGGCCAGCTACACGGTTCCGCTGGACAACTGGTTCGCCAATGCCGGCGACCTGTCGCTGCGCGGCATGTTCACGCACTACATCGAGAACACGGTGGACACGGGCATCGGGCTGCCGCTGAAGACGGCCGGCACCAACGGCGCCTATGCCGCGGACTTCGGCCCGCCGAGCTGGCTCTACCGGCTCTCCGCGTTCTACGCGGTCGACCGGTGGGCGTTCAGCGTCGTGGGACGGGGCGTCAGCTCCGGGCGCTACAACGACAACTCGTTCATCGAGTGCTCGTCGAACTGCCCGCCGTCGACGCCGGAGGCCATCACGATCAACCGCAATCACATCGACGGTGCGTTCTACGTAGACACGTCGATCAGCTACGCGTTCGACCTGGGGCGGTTCCAGGACGCCGCGGAGGTCCAGTTCTCGGTCTACAACCTGCTGAACAAGGATCCCGTGCTCGTGGCCAACGGTCCTTCGGGGAGGAGCACGCCCGCATTCCCGCAGGTGACGAGGGACTACTACGACGT
>Ga0079224_100003973_pt1 | contig 18919 bp, 13 predicted proteins | sample Stecom2015_FD_80414 | JGI IMG/M metagenome (GOLD analysis project Ga0079224, IMG submission 80414) | Agricultural soil microbial communities from Utah to study Nitrogen management - Steer compost 2015 | ecosystem: Environmental > Terrestrial > Soil > Agricultural land | place: USA: Utah... | reverse complement strand
CCACTAGTTCGGACGCTTCAGGGTGGTGTGCTAGGGCTGTAATATTGGCATGCAAAGATTCAATAAGCGAATGGCAATGTATACAGAGTATTCCTACCTCCTGAGGTGGTAGCGTGATAAGGTTTAATTTAGCTTCGGTAACCAGTGCTAAAGTACCTTCGGAACCAGCTATCAATTTACAAAAGTTAAAGACTTCGTTGGGCTTTGCCAATAGATCCAAAGCATATCCTGTATTGCGTCTTGTAATTGAATGTTTAGGATAGCCCTGTTTAATGGTCGCTTGGTTTCCTTTGTCACTTAACAGGGCATTAACCGCTCTGTATATTTCACCTTCCCTATCATTTTGCTTTAGCTTACTAAAAAGACTTGGCTCATCGAGTGCTTCAAAAATAGCAGAACTACCATCATCCAATAAGACTTTCGTCGCCAATAGATGACTCCGTGTATCACCCCAAACGATTGAATGCAAACCACTCGAATTATTCCCAATCATCCCGCCGATCATGGCTCGGCTTGCAGTGGAAGTTTCCGGGCCAAACATTAGGCCGTAGTCTTTTAAGAACGCATTTAAATCATCTCTTATTACGCCTGGCTGTACTCTTACCCAACGCTCTTCCTGATTTATTTCTAAAATCTTGTTAAAGTGCTTAGATACATCGATAATAATACCTTTCCCAACAACCTGCCCTGCTAATGAGGTTCCAGCAGTTCTCGGTATCAAGGTGATTCCCGTTTGTTTAGCAAAATCTATTAACACCCTTAAGTCGTTTTCGTTCTTCGGAACAGCTACGGCTATGGGCAACTCTTGGTATACAGAAGCATCGGTAGAATACGCGAGTCGCACGGCATGATGCTCAGGGCTGTCATTGTAATATAACTCACCTGAAAAAATAGATTGTATATTTTCAAATTGACGATTAATATGCGGGGAATCCATATACAAGTTTAAAAAAAAAGATGGTCTAGTTATTATAATATATCGCTACTATGATTCTTATGATCTATAATATAGGCCAAATCCAATTGAGTTTAATATCCGAGTCAACCTCATTTTTGATGTCAGGTGATTAACTTAAAATGATTTATCCAATATACGTTCATATCAGTCTTCTATTTTTTACAAAAAAACACTTTCTTTTCCATTAAACACTAAAAAAAATATTTTTTGCAGTTCATCGCAAGGCACCTTCATGTTGATGGATTAAATGAGGTAAACAATATAAAACACAACACTAAGAAGAATAATGTACAACAATCTCTCGATGGGCTTTGATTTTATAAATCATTTATTACATTTGTACATTCATCTGATGATATGATGAATAAAGTAGTATAATGAAAACAGTAATACAGCGAAAATCACTTGCCGACGAAGTGGCATCTAAACTTCAAAAACAAATTCTTAACGGAAATTATAAATTACATGAGAAGCTTCCGATCGAATCGGAGTTAATGAAGTCTTTTGGAGTTGGTCGTTCTACTATTAGGGAAGCCGTTAAAATCTTAGTTAATTCCGGTTTATTGCGAGTACAACAAGGTATCGGTACTTTTGTGGAAAATAATCATATTCATAAGGAGCCTATCGAACAGCGATTTAAACGGGCAGACTTTAAAGAACTGGATGAGGTTAGGCAATTGTTGGAAATGAAGATTGCGGAGAAAGCCGCAATTAACCGAACAGAACGAGATATTATTCAGATACAAACTCATCTATATGCTCGTAAAAAAGCTGCTGATGCTGATTCGCTGGAAAACTGCATTGACGCCGACGTTAACTTTCATATTTCCATTGCAGAGGCGTCACAAAATGAGATTTTAACGGACTTATATAAAATGGTTTCGATTCATTTAAAAAATTGGTTCCATAGTATATATTCGGATACTTCTGTTTTTAGGAATACACAGCAACTCCACGAGCAGCTTCTAAAAGATATAATTGCAGGCAATGCCAAAAAAGCTTGGAACACAGCAGCAAAAATAATCGGACACATTTCACAATAATCAAAAATCTCTAATTCTCCAATCTAAAAAAATGAAAACGCTTACCAATAGCACGCTCGATTCTGACGTAAGAAAAACAGTTTATTCAATCCTCTTTACCATTAGTTTCACGCATTTATTAAATGATATGATCCAGTCGGTAATCCCTGCAATCTATCCATTAATAAAGAGCAATTTCCATTTATCATTTACACAAATCGGAATGATAACTTTTACATTTCAGCTAACCGCTTCTCTATTGCAACCTTTTGTAGGCTATTACACCGATCGAACTCCACGTCCTTATTCGCTTGCAATCGGCATGGCGTTTACGCTGTTTGGCCTGATATTATTATCAACAGCTAACGGATTCATTCCCATACTAATAGCAGTAAGTTTAATTGGAATGGGATCTTCTGTATTTCATCCTGAATCTTCCAGAGTGGCACACTTAGCGTCTGGTGGAAAAAAAGGATTGGCGCAATCTATTTTTCAACTGGGCGGTAATGCCGGCAGTGCCATTGGTCCATTGTTGGCTGCCTTAATAGTAGTTCCTTATGGACAACTTAATATTATTTGGTTTGCCTTGGCGGCTATTTTGGCTATCATAGTTCTTTTGCAAATCGGGAAATGGTATAAAGAACATCTGTATCTAAAAAGCGTCAAATCGGGTAAAACAACAATAAGCACACCGGTTTTTTCTAAGAAACGTATTCTCACAGCGCTCGGGATCCTGCTTGTCTTAATATTCTCTAAATATTTCTACATGGCTAGTATGACCAGTTATTTTACGTTCTACCTAATTGAGAAATTTCATCTTAGTGTACAACAATCTCAACTGTACTTATTTGCTTTTCTAGCATCTGTAGCAGCTGGTACAATGATTGGGGGGCCCTTGGGAGATCGCTTTGGAAGAAAGTATATTATCTGGATATCCATATTAGGGGCTGCTCCCTTTACGCTGCTTCTACCTTTTGCAAATTTATTCTGGACAGGTATTTTAGCCGTACTTATAGGGGTAATTATATCATCGGCTTTTTCGGCAATTTTAGTCTATGCTACAGACTTAGTTCCTGACAAAGTTGGTATGATTGCAGGTCTTTTTTTCGGATTTGCCTTCGGGATGGGCGGTGTAGGATCGGCTTTATTGGGGTGGTTAGCCGATCATACAAGTATCAATTATGTATTTAAAATATGTGCCTTTTTGCCGCTAATAGGAATTATAACAGGTTTTCTCCCGAATGTAGAAAGTCAACGCAAAAGGTCGTGATAACCTTTTGCGCATTTTTTTACGCTTTTCTGTGTACTTTATGTATATACAGCTATTGTTGTTAATACCTAGTTTTACCCATAACAATAAAGTATTATGGGAAACTTTGTCGCACTCAATGACTTTGCTGATCATCTTAAAAGGTTTTTTCTACAACACCCGGAAAGATTGCCGAAAGGAATAGATATAAAGAACCTGGAAGTTAAACCTTTTCAAAACGCTTGGATAGACAAGCGCCTGACGTCAGACTATGAATATGTACGTTATATGGATGTATTATTTTATGGAAATGAAAGTACGGTTGACAATCATTTTCATAGTTTTATTATTACCTACTCTTGTGATAAACATGTTATAGAAGTCACGAAAATGGAGTTTTACAACAACTTAACATCTGCCTAATATTTTTTATATCACCAACCAACCTTAAAATCCCGGTATTATATCCGGGATTTTTTGATTATCAGGTTAAAAACAGCTATTCTTCGTACATACGAATAGCGTGAATACCAATCTTCCCTAATTCATTGATGACTTCGAGATAATTTATGCCAATACCGTTTATTATTAACAGTTTATAAATGGATTCGATATCGAGCCTCCAATGATTTAGGCCTTTAATATTTTCTAACGCGCTCAGTAGTTTGTTCTTAATAAGAGGTGTTTGAATATCAGTCTTGAATATTAAAGTCTCCATAATTAAAATTTATGTTACCAAATGCTTATTTACGAGCTAGGGTTTTAGAATAAGTACAGAAGGAGTTTCAGCCAACCAGACACTTCTTGATTCAACTGCCTTCTTCCAGCTATCCAGACTAACGAGCAGCAAATCTTTCTGGCCCAATAATGCCTTATTCATCGTTCTTTCGTCTATTACTGACAGGTGATTCGATGCTACCACATCAATCGCTCTGATAGCTTCTTTAAACTCAATATTCTGTTTAATGACACCTGCAATGTCCATGATATAAATCTTGACGCCGCCATTCTGTATAAGTTTCTGAATATAAATCAATAGGAAGCTATCACTCAAGGAGAATATTGGCACGATCACTTCTTTTATTTCCCTTAATTGTTTGTCAATCAATATGCCTGTAGGAATTTTCGAGTGCTTCAATATATACTTGGTTCGTTCGTCGAATACACCAAAAGAAAAAAAGTTACCTTTCGTTTTAAACGTCTCATATAACCTTTCGGGATTTACAACGGTAGAGGTGAGCCCCAATATCCGACCTAACAATGTGCCTTCAAATACAGATTTGCCAACACCAACTAAGAGTAGATCAAATTCGCCTTTGTTGGCTGTTTCTATAATATCATCATCGATATTATCTGAAGGCTTGAACAGTGAAACAACGGACTGCCCTAACTCCTTTGACTCAGATTCTATTGGCGCAAAGCTTTCTTTTTCATATTCGAATGCGTTGAATTGATTCAATTCGTTTGCAATGGAAAGATGTAATGCTGTAACACTTACCGTATCTTTTGTTTTTCTAGTTAGACTATTGGCTAGTCGTACGAGCAGACGACCTGTTAGTGGATTACCAAAGGCGATCAGAATATTGTATTTATCAACCTGTAATGCCGGAAGTGAATTCTCCTCCTGCTTATCCTTAAAAAAATAGTTAATAAATGCTAGAGAAGGGCCTGTCATAAAGGTAGTAACCAGGGCCATAAGTACCAACATAGCAAAAACTTCGGGAGAAAGCACGCCAAGATCATATCCAATATTAAGTGCTACAAGCTCCATTAATCCACGCGTATTCATTAATGCACCTATTGTCAGGCTTCCTTTCCAACTTTGCCCTACAAATCTAGCGGCTATTGCGCTTCCCGCAAACTTCCCTACTACAGCTACTAAAATGAAAACAAGGCACAACCCCCATAGCTCGGGTTCATTTAACAGTCCTATTTGCGTACGCAAACCGGTAAAAACGAAAAAAAGAGGTAGCAAGAGGACAAGGGCTAAGTCCTCTACCTTTTCAATAAAGATGTTTCTGAAATTTATATTAGAGGGCATGATTACGCCTGCCATAAAGGCTCCAAATAGGGCATGGATGCCGATCACTTCTGTGCTCCAAGAGGATAACAGTAAGATTACGAAAAAGATACCTACGATTGGCTTGCTTAAACTCTCTTTAGTGGAATAAAGATCTCCTATTCTCTTTAAAAAAGGTCTAACAAATTTTAGCATGAGTGCTACATAAGCTACAGATAATAAAATAGTGTAAAGGGCGCTAGCAAGGGAACCTGCCTTCACAATAGCAATTACAGCCGCGAGTATACACCAGGCCGTTATATCATCAGCTGCGGCACATGTAATGGCCATAGCACCTAATTTGGTTTTTGAAAGTCCACGCTCTTGCACAATCCGAGCTAATACGGGGAAAGCAGTAATGCTCATGGAGATACCAATAAACAGTGCATAAGAAATGAAATTGACACCCTCAGGTGCTGCTTCCTGATAAATGAAATAGGCCAACGCAACGCCGAGGGCGAAAGGAAAAATTATACTGGCGTGACTCACTACTACAGCTTCATGCGCTTTGTTTCTTAAAATGCCTAAATCAAGTTCCATCCCCACAACAAACATAAAAAGTATAAGACCAATCTGGCTCATAACACCTAGATTCCCCAGTGAGCTTGCGGGAAAAAGAACCGCTGAAAAATCCGGAAAATAGGCGCCTAACAATGAAGGTCCTAATACGATCCCGGCGATTATTTCACCAATTACGCTCGGCTGACCAATTTTTCTACACATATAGCCAAAGCATCGAGCAACCAGTATAATGGCGATGATCTGTAATAATAAAGTGGCTAACGGATAAGAAAAGTTATATTTTAATGAATCGATAAAGTGACTCCAGGCTGAGCCTGAAACTCCTATCTGTTCCACTTTTACATTTTTTTCAAATTCTAAGTTAGCACCTTGAATGATCAGCAAGTAGATGAACAGAGAAAAGCCCCCAATACTCACCACGTAAAATACGAAATCTTTATATCGCCTCATTATGAAAATTTTTAAAGTACTTTTGCGAATTTAGAACTTAGGTATCCTTTATGAAAGTGCTGACAGCCTATTCTGTAACCAACGAGAAATAAAATGTAATAAAGTTAAGCGCCGAACATCGCAAGAAAATCTTTACGATAATGTTCATTCAAGGAGAAGACAAAAGACTTGGATCCTACTAATAGGGTAACCTGATTATGGGTAAAGGCATGTACACACCGAGTGGCAATAATTGTCTGTCGGTTGATGCGCACAAAAGCGTCTCCTGGAAGAAGCTTAACGAGTTGTTCAAATGAAATATTTTTTAACATTATTTCCCTTCCGTCGTCGTAGATCACCCTCTTGTCTCTTTTATCAACTTCAGAGACCACAATAAATGCAATCATTGCAAAGTGTAATAGTATTTTCCCTTTATTGCTGTTCAACTGGACGTACTGGGGAAGCTCTTCCCGTTGGAGGAAATTATATGATTTATCAAAAGCTTTTTTTAATCGATCAAACTGAATAGGTTTTATAATGTAGTCTACAGCATCCAATTCATAGGCTTCGGCGGCAAATTCTTTATAAGCGGTAGTAAATATGATGGCTTTTCCTTCCAGTTTACCGGCCAACTCCATTCCGTTCATTTGCGGCATTTCAATATCGAGGACGCATACATTAAAATCCAGCTGATCAACCTCTTCTAGCATTCGCAAAGGGTTATTAAATGCCTTGACAACTTCAACATTACTAAACCCTTCGCAAATCGATCGCAAGTACCGAAGTGCGGGCAGCTCATCATCCAATAAAATACACCTTAATTCCTTCACAGTATTTTTATTCTTAGTTCGGTAATAAAAATTCCATTATTTATCGATTCCTTACAAGAATACCCTCCTTCGCCGTAAACAGAAGAAAGCCGATCTAAATAGATCGTATTTCCTAATCCTCCCTTCGTATTTAACGGTACCGGCAAATCATTGATTTTATTAGCTACCTGCAGTACAAACCAGGAATCATTTTCAAAAGAGAAGCTGACGCTTATAAAGGCGTTGTCACTTTGAAGATCGGCATGTTTAAAAGCATTTTCTATAGGATTTATAAATGTCAGCGGTGCGATTACAGCTTGGTTGCAACGGGGATCTCCCTCGTCTATTCTATTCTTTATGCGTATATCGAACAACGGACTCGTTTTTAATCGATTTATCTCAATAAAATTGCGTGCAAACGCTATCTCTTCCTTTATCGTTACTAAACGTCCGTCGGTATCATATAAAATATAATCTAACACGCCTGATAGCTTATCCAAGGCGTAGTAGCTTTGATAAGCATGTGATTGGATCGCATTCAGAGCATTTCTGAATAGATGAGGATTCAGCTTATACCGAAGCTGCTCTGCATGAACGCCCGTGTATTTTTTTTCAATTTCTTCATACTTCGTCTTTAACCTCAAATTTTCCTCCTTTAATTGCTCCTGGTTTTTCCACAAAAACAATAATACAATAATGGATGCCAGTAGCAAAATGGCTAAACCTATAGTGGAAACCAAATATATTGTATCGGTTATCATGAGTTTCAAAATACACAAATAATAAAAGGCTAATATATTCTATTCCCGAAAAAATCAGGTGAATAACTAAAAGCAATATTGCATGGAACCGCGACTGTAGATATAAAAGTGAATTTCTTATCATTTTACATTTTACTTACAAAATTAAAAACGGACAAATTCATGTTTAATTTCCTTTAACTTGATGATTTTATTTCTATTAGAACTTTTTCAGGCTAGAATACTTGCGGGATACGGTTTGCTATCTCTTTCTTACATTGCATTTAAAAGCAATTTTGCCTAATTTTGCGGCACGTATAAAACATCATGATTTACTTCTTCAAAAACCCTCACCACACCATTTTTGCTTTACAAATAGAACGGCCAATAACAGCCAATGAAACAGCTAAACTAATATGGCTTTTTGGTGGAGCTGAATTACATACAGGCGAAAGTCTGGAAGGTTCTTTTATCGGCCCTCGAGCTACCATGATAACGCCTTGGAGTACGAATGCAGTGGAGATAACGCAAAATATGGGAATTTCCGATATTCTTCGAATAGAGGAATTTACGGAGGTTAGCCCTGATTTTACTGACTTTGACCACATGCTATTGCAAAAATATAATGGATTAAGTCAAGACATCTTCACGGTTCGTTTAAAACCCGAACCTATATTAGAAGTAGAAGATATAGCAGCCTATAATCAAAAGGAGGGCCTTTCTTTAAGTGATGAGGAGGTTGACTACCTTAATGCGTTGGCTAAAAAACTCGGCAGAAAACTTACGGATTCTGAAGTGTTTGGTTTTTCTCAAGTTAACTCGGAACACTGTCGACATAAAATATTTAATGGTACTTTTATAATTGACGGCGTAGAACAACCGACTTCTTTATTTAAGTTGATCAGAAAAACCTCTGAGAAGAACCCAAATGATATCGTTTCTGCTTATAAGGATAACGTGGCTTTTATAAAGGGGCCTAAATTACAACAATTCGCCCCCCTACGAGCTGATCAACCTGACTATTACTCTATCAAAGAGTTCAACTCAGTCATTTCCCTTAAAGCGGAGACTCATAACTTCCCCACAACCGTTGAACCTTTCAACGGAGCAGCAACAGGCTCTGGAGGCGAAATAAGAGACCGTCTCGCAGGAGGACAGGGTTCTTTGCCGTTGGCCGGAACTGCTGTATATATGACTGCGTTCTCGCGTTTGGAGGAGAATAGACCTTGGGAAAAAGCCATGGAAGAGCGGGATTGGCTTTATCAAACGCCAATGGATATCTTAATAAAAGCATCCAATGGCGCATCTGATTTCGGAAATAAATTCGGCCAGCCTCTTATCGCGGGTTCTGTTCTTACTTTTGAACATGAGGAGGATGCTCGTAAGCTAGGTTTCGATAAAGTAATTATGCTGGCTGGGGGAGTTGGATATGGTAAAGAAGAACAATCAAAAAAAATGCAACCTAGCCCAGGTGATAAAATTGTTGTACTAGGTGGCGAAAACTATCGTATCGGAATGGGCGGTGCAGCAGTTTCTTCAGCTGATACAGGGGCTTTTGGCTCCGGTATTGAATTAAATGCTATTCAACGATCCAACCCGGAAATGCAAAAGAGAGCTGCAAACGCAATTCGTGGCTTAGTTGAGAGCGATCATAACACCATTGTTTCTATACATGATCACGGTGCCGGTGGTCACTTAAATTGTCTTTCCGAGTTAATTGAAAGTACGGGAGGACAAATTGATCTAGATCAACTTCCTGTGGGCGATCCTACTTTGTCTGCAAAGGAAATTATCGGCAACGAATCGCAGGAACGTATGGGCTTGGTGATTGCTGAAGAACATCTGCAAATGCTAAAGAAAATTGCCGATCGCGAACGTTCACCAATCTATACAGTAGGCCAGGTCACAGGCGATCACCGTTTTACCATCGCTTCTTCAAGCAATGGATCCAAACCGATGGATTTAGCTTTAAACGATATGTTCGGTAGCTCGCCAAAAACAATTATGGAAGATAAAACCGTAAAAAGGGCATATCGGGATCGTTCCTACAGCGAGACTCATTTGGACCAATACCTCCATCAGCTATTACAACTCGAAGCAGTGGCCTGCAAAGATTGGTTAACAAACAAAGTAGACAGATGTGTGGGTGGACGAGTGGCTAAACAGCAATGTGCGGGTCCTCTTCAATTACCTTTAAACAACTGCGGCGTCATGGCCCTTGACTACCAAGGAAAAGACGGTGTAGCCACATCGGTGGGCCATGCTCCCCTATCTGCGCTAATCAATGCAGCGGCAGGCAGTCGTAATGCGGTAGCTGAATCATTATCCAATATAATTTGGGCACCGCTAAAAGATGGGCTACAAAGTGTTTCGTTGTCCGCAAACTGGATGTGGCCATGTAAAAATGATGGTGAAGATGCTCGTTTGTATGAAGCTGTCAAAGCATGCTCTGATTTTGCCATTGATTTAGGTATCAACATACCAACAGGAAAGGATTCGCTTTCTATGAAGCAAAAATACTCGAATGGCGAAGTAATAGCACCTGGAACAGTCATCATATCTGCAGCTGCGCATTGCGTTGACATCACTGCCGTCGTAGAACCTGTATTGCAAAAAAATAAAGGGGCAATTTATTATATAAACCTTTCCGGAGATAAACCTAAATTGGGCGGATCATCCTTCGCTCAAATTTTAAACTGCATCGGTAACGATACACCTGACATAATTGATCCTAAAGCATTTAAAGAAGGATTCAATGCCGTACAGGAACTTATAAAATCCGGAAAGATACATGCAGGGCATGACATTGGAAGTGGCGGCTTGATCACCACGCTGTTGGAGATGTGCTTTGCCGATCGTCACCTTGGAGCTCAAATTGATTTATCCGCTTTAGAAGAACAAGATAGTATCAAACTTCTGTTTGCAGAGAATGTGGGTGTTGTTTTTCAAGCGGATGAGTCTATTGAACTCGAGTTGAACAATAAACGGGTGACCTTCCATAAGATCGGTCAGGTAAGCGATCAAGCGGTCTTAGAATTAACAAACAACGGTTCGAAATGGTCCTTTGACATAGATGAACTGCGAGATGTCTGGTTTAGAACTTCTTATCTGCTTGATCAAAAACAAAGTGGTGAGCAAAAGGCTGCCGAGCGTTTCAAAAACTATAAAAACCATATACTGAAATATTCGTTTCCCAAGCATTTTGATGGTAAAAAACCACAAATTGATAATACCAAACCTAGACCAAAAGCTGCAGTGATTCGTGAAAAGGGAAGTAACTCGGAAAGAGAATTGGCTAACGCCATGTATCTAGCTGGTTTTGATGTGAAAGATGTTCATATGACCGACTTAATTTCCGGGCGGGAAAATTTGGAAGACATCCAATTTATTGGTGCTGTCGGAGGTTTCTCCAATTCAGATGTTTTGGGATCGGCAAAGGGCTGGGCGGGAGCGTTTATGTATAACGAAAAAGCCCGAGTTGCACTCGAAAACTTCTTTAAACGTCCGGATACACTGTCTGTTGGTATTTGTAATGGATGCCAACTCTTTATTGAACTTGGCCTTATTAATCCCGACCATGAATCTAAACCCAAAATGTTACATAATGACAGCCATAAACACGAGAGCGGATTTACAGCGCTGACAATACAGGAAAATAATTCGGTAATGCTTTCAAGTCTGGCCGGGTCGACTTTGGGGGTATGGATTTCACATGGTGAAGGTAAATTTCAACTTCCATATAGCGAAGACCAATATCATATCGTGGCGAAATACCATTATGAGACGTATCCTGCTAATCCAAATGGCTCTGATTACAATACCGCCATGTTATGTGATAAGTCGGGTAGACATCTTGTAATGATGCCTCATATCGAGCGTTCATTATTTAAGTGGCATTGGGCTCATTATCCAAGTGATAGGAATGACGAAATTTCTCCATGGATAGAAGCGTTCGTCAATGCTAGGAAATGGATTGAACAACATTAACAAAAAGCCCGGCTTCAGAGCCGGGCTTTTTGTTAACGCATATTTACGGACTGACAAATCATGCGGAATATTCATTGCACCTAAAAAGGAGAAAACAAAAGAACGGGTTCTTAACTACACATCAACTGCACGTTTACTGCGATCGGATTGTATAAGTAAACCCCGTCGATATCAGTACTTTTGATCCAAATCAGAACGTGTCGGATGGCCGAGCGGTTAGAGATCCCAGAGTGATTCGAATCCACTTCCGACCTCCCCTTATAATATATCCCTCGCTTTTCTCACGATGCATACTTAACGGCACACAAAGCCATACTATCAGGGTTCATTTGCCTAGGGATTATTTATTTTCGAAAATATGTGATTACTTGCAACGTTTTGGCATTTTCAGCGTCTATAAGTCAGTAAGCACATTAAACACGCATAAAAAAATTAAACCTTACTGATCAATGTAACATCAAAAGAATAAAACAATCCTTTGTCAAAAGCTAAATCGTCCTTTTAGTCTGCAACAACTAATCCTCTAGCACAATCGAAAATTTACCCAATAAAACAGGTCGTTTACCGAGATTTTGAATGCATTTACCTAATTCATCTTCAAGAACATGTATATGATAAATACTTTTGGCAAAAAGAAATTTAGCCATGAATATTCCAAACACACACAAAAAACATTATAAACCAATGCCTTTATTGAGAATCTCTGTACTAACCCTATTTTTTTTCTATTCTTTCATTATCTGTGTGCTGGCACAAGAGAAAGCAAATATTCAAGGAACCGTGAAGGACCAAACAGGTGCACCTGTTGACTTAGCGACAATCATTTTGCTCAGGGCCGCAGATTCATCTTATATTCGCTCAGTATTCAGTGACCAGAAAGGTAACTATCAGATACCTGCGGTAGACGAAGGGAAGTATATATTATCTGCATCTATGATCGGCTTCCGCAAGACTTATTTACCTATTGCCATAAGATCCGGACAAAAAACGATACAAGCAGCTTCTTTTGTTCTAATGCCGGAGACAAATGCACTAAAAGAGGTAACTGTTACGGCTAGTACCCCTTCCATCGAACGTAAGGATGGCGCCTTGGTTGTAAATGTCGCTAATACTGCACTAGCAGCAGGTAACAGTGCAATGGATATATTAGAACGATCACCTGGCGTAAGTGTTGACAAAGATGGAAATATAAGCCTCATGGGACGTCAAGGCGTAACAGTTATGATAGATGGGAAACAAACCTATCTATCTGCTGAACAATTAGCTAATATGTTAAAATCGATGGACGGCAATAACGTGCAATCCATTGAATTAAACACCAATCCTTCCGCGAAATATGATGCAGCAGGTACTGCCGGGATTATTAACATCAAATTGAAGAAAAATAATATGGAGGGTACCAATGGAACATTGAGTTTGAGCGGAGGATACGGCCGTACCCATAAGTCGAATAATTCATTGCAAATTAATCACAAAACAGGTAAGGTCAATCTTTTCGGAAATTATAGCTACGTTAACAGCAATTTTAATAACACACTGGAGTTATATAGAATTGTTGGGCAAAGTGCGTCGGCAAAAGTATTCGATCAATTTGCTGATTTCCAAAATGAACGCGCGAGCAGCAGTATAAGGGGTGGTATTGATTATAAAACATCGGAACGGAATACATTAAGCGGTTTATTCTCCGGCTTTTTCTTGCAAGGAAATGATCATTCCACCAGTAACAACCGGATTTCAGATTTAAATGCCCCTCTGGATTCTACACTTACAACGCTAAATCGCGGTCGAAACAAGTATAATAATCTGTCCTTTAACGTTAATAACACGTTTAATATCGATACCAATGGACGTAAACTTGTTGCTGAAGTAGATGTTTCTAGATTCAGCGATAAAACATCCAACTACTATGACAATTATTTTTATAGATCGAACGGTGAGAACTTACGAAGCCCGGAATTCATCTTAAACGATATGCCTTCAATCATCAATATACAGACAGCGAAGATTGATTACACTCATCCGTTAAATTCTAAAAGTAAAATCGAACTGGGAATGAAATACAGCAGCGTGAAAAGTGACAACAACATGGGCTTTTACAATCAGATAAATGGTGACTGGCAAAATAACGAAAATCGCTCGAATCATTTTATATATAAAGAACGGGTTAGCGCTGCTTATGCGATCTACAATCAAACCATTAACAAAACCGAGATTAAAGCTGGTTTACGTGCCGAACATACTTATTCTGACGGTAATTCGATAACGATGAATGTGAGAAATAAACGGAATTATCTAAGTCTCTTTCCAAACATTAGCTTAAATCAACAACTATCTGATAAGCATAGTATAGGCCTGTCCTACAGTCGAAGAATAAATCGGCCAAATTATGGAAACCTCAATCCGTTTTTGTTCTATGTTGACCCTTACAGCTATCAACAAGGAAATCCATTTCTGAACCCGTCATATACAAATTCTTACGAATTAAGCTATACACTTCTAAAGAAATATACGTTAACAGCAGGATACCAGAAAACCAAAGATATGGTTGGAGAAATGATGTACCAAGATGATGAAACTAATATAGTGTATGTAACGAATGAGAATATCGCAAGCGAAAATGTATATTTTGCAAATTTGAATATTCCTTTAGAACTTGGTAAAGTCTGGAGTAGTAACACAAATATTAATGCCATGCATCTCGGTTATAAGGCAGATATTCCTGCCGCGCCTATAGATTTTGGCCAATTCGCCGTACAAGCGAACAGCAATCATACATTCAATGTAACGCAGAGTTTACGTTTCGAAGCTACTCTGCAGTATCGCTCTCCTCTACGGTGGAGCATTTACCAGATCGGCACGTCATGGGGATTAGATCTCGGTGTTAACAAATCATTCTGGAATAAAAAAGCGCAGGTAAAATTTGCAGTTACCGATATATTTAATACGCGACCAAACACAGTCAAAACAGACTACTCAAATTTGAATGTCCGTGTTTTCAATACGTGGGAAAGTCGCGTAGCCCGGCTGACTTTTACATTTAACTTTGGAAATCAAAAGCTGAAAATATCCGAAAGAAGTTTAGATAGCTCAGAGAAAAACCGAGTAGGTAAATAAAAATATTTTCATGTGTGTTTGTGCCGCTGCCGTCGTGAGATGACAGCGGCTTTTGTCATAAATAATATGTGCTGATCAACTAATAGCCTATGATCAATCACAAACATAATGTAATAAATTACAACAATTAGTTGGGAATTGTTGTTTCCATAAGACAGGTTTTTGAAGAAAGTTATGACATATCCAAAAAAACAACCCGCTATATCAAATATGCAATACACTCGACGTTTATTGCAAAATGGTAAAATCCAACTAGACATTAACGGTCATATTGATAATGAGTACTTCGAAGCGACTGCAATTGTAAGCCAAGCCGATGCTGACAACGACAAGGTTTTAAATCAATTACTCACAAACCATCTATTGCAAGCAAGAGAAAAAACCATCATGCTGAAAAAAAATAAGGATTCTACTAAATAGCGATGTTGTGAAACTTACTTATTTTTTCTTTGGCACTTTAGCGCCTTCTTTCCTCGCTTCCGATAAGCCAATGGCTACAGCCTGTTTTTTTGAAGTGACTTTCTTTCCGCTTCCGCTCTTCAGTTTACCTTCTTTCATTTCATGCATAGTTTCTTCAACCTTCTCACTTGCCTTTTTTGAATACTTTGCCATAATATTGCTTAATTTGTGTATCTAAGAACAAAAGAAAGACTTAGATGTTTCGTATAAAATATAAAAGTTTTAGTAGTTCAAGGATATTGTTCGTTAGAGAGTTATGCGCAACAATCTAAAGATAAAGTGGCGTAAATAAGAATTCCGTCCTCAGAAAACGCAATTTCGTGTAATTTTTTTTATTAGTAAATAGGATTTATTGATATTAGTAAGTCAGATCAAACCACCTAACGTTGTAAATTAGATTGTATGATACTGGTTTTTGATAGTTTAGCTGAAGCCAAGAATTCTTTAATGAGAATTTTGGAAGCAAATAACCTGCCTGCCCAGGCTGCTATGTCGACGGATGAAACACTGCAACATATCTTCACATATAAATATAAACTCTTAATACTAAGAGCGGACGTTTTTGAGGGTAGCGACGCGCAAGAAGTCTTAAGAGTAATGAATAATAACCCGAATGCAAAAGACACTCCCGTTCTGTTGATTACTCCGTCATCAATCGAACAGAAAATTAAGTTCGAAACGTATACTGGATTATGGCTGGATTGTCTCTTTGGGGATTACAGTACGGATTTCTTGATTTTTAAAATTAAATCCATTCAAGACAGACAAGAATATATTGCAGGATTGTACCATGATAACAGATTCTTAAAGGAGGAGCTTCAGAAAACAAAAATGACCGAAGCCGCCAAAGAAGAATTTATCAGTATTGCGGGACATGAACTTAGTACGCCAATTACTTCTATAAATGCCTACCTACAATTGGCATTACGTAACGCTAACAGTCAAAACATCGAACAAACCATACAGCTATTATCTAAGGGCCTGAACCAAATCAATAAATTGAACCGTCTTGCAAAAGACCTTCTGGACTCTTCCAGATTACAAGCGGGAAAAATGGAGTATAATTTTGCTGTGTTTAATTGTCGGGATTTTCTAAGGCAAACGATAGAAAATGTCAGACATAGTTACCCTGATAGGCAGATTAACGTCAATTGTAATACAAAAGTATGGCTGGAAGGTGATCAGGAAAGACTAGAACAGGTGCTGACTAATTATTTAACAAATGCGCTTAAATACTCGCCTACTAGTACCGAAGTCCTTGTTTATACCGAGATTATCGATAAGAAATGGCTAAAGGTATGTGTGAAAGACCGTGGACAAGGTATTCCCAGAGAGAAGCAACCATATATATTTCATAAATACTATAGAGTGAGTGATGAGAAACATAAACACCAAGGTTTAGGAATGGGTCTGTTTATTTGCGCACAAATTATTTCTCATCATAAGGGTAAATTCGGACTGGAAAGTGAACCTGGGAAAGGTTCAATTTTTTATTTTATGTTACCTATAAAAGCTACGAAAGAGAAAACCGAAGGACTTACCACAAGCTTTCCAAAAAGAAGTGCATTTTCTTCTTCTAATTTAAATAAGTAATGAAAACACCGAAAGTCCGTATCATCCTTCCCGAATATCTCTCCTATCCAAACCTCGCGCCATAAAACGATGGTAGAACGAATACTTCATTATCACTCATTTACCATACGCGTAGGTTATGAGCCTGGACTTATTCATATTACAAACAATATTAACCTATGGCGTTTTTTGGATAGTAATGTAAGAGAGAGAACGGAATGGTTAGCCAATGCTATACAACAGGATTATGAATCTATTTATGGGAATCCTCTTAAAATAAAGCGAAAATCTTTTCTTATGGAAATCTGGGGTCATTTATATTTCGAGTATTACCTTCTAAAACTGGCACATTTTTTTGGTATTAATCATCAATCAAAAACACTACAACACCTGTTACAACGTTCGGCATCGATAGATTGCGGCGAAAGTGCACAAGATAATAACCGCTTTATATGGGATTTCTTGGCATTGTTCTTCAAATTGTTCACCTATTTCCTTCCAAATAGTATATCCTCAGAAGGCCTGAAGAAATAAAGGACTGTATCAGTGAATGCTGTAAAAAGGCCAATTTTTTTACTTACCGCTTGCAAAGAATATTTATCTATCTTATATTTGTTTCCCCATGCGAAAATAGCTCAGTTGGTAGAGCGCAACCTTGCCAAGGTTGAGGTCGCGAGTTCGAACCTCGTTTTTCGCTCCAAAGGATCATGCTTCGGTGTGATCCTTTTTATTTAATTTCCCAACTTCCACTTATTTGAGTGCCCGTAAAAGGATCATTTTTAACCTTTAGATAAACATCTATTTCCTGCTGTAACTCCTCTACGTGAGAAATAACCCCCACAATTCTATTTTCATTTCGTAATGTTTTCAACGTATCAAACGCCACTGCCAATGATTCCCGATCTAAAGAACCAAAGCCTTCATCTAAAAAGAAAAAATTTTGCTTGGATCGATTTTGTTGTTGTACAGATTCCGCAAGAGCTAAGGCTAGGGATAATGAAGCCTGAAAAGTTTGGCCGCCGGACAAGGTCTTGGCTAATCTTGTTTTACCATCATTTAAATAATCCCTTACCTGAAATTCATTTTTATCGGTTACCTCCAGTCGCAATTGCTGTTGTGTAAGCTTATAAAAACGCTTGTTCGCTGCCTCACATAATTGTTGTAAGTAAACCGTGGATATATAACTAACAAAGCCACTTCCTTTAAATAGGCTTTTAAGAATAGTCAGGTTATCTGCTCGATGCTGTAAACGCGCCAAATCGTCTTCTAGTTGTTGTTTTTCTTCTAGTTGCTTTAGAAGCCTATCGTAATCGGCTTTGGCAGCAGCATATTTCTCTTGTTCTTGATTGAATCGATCCCTGAGCAATTCATAGGTGCTTAATGACCTTAGAAACAGCTCCTCATCGTAAACTTTATCGCTAGCCTCCGTAGCTAACTTGGTATGTTGTTCTTTCGCATTATATAATTGTTGGAAGAATAAGTCTACACTGCTTCGGACCTCTTCTACAGCAATTGCTAGATTTAATATATTTTTAACTTCATGCAAACTGCCATACTTCGATTTACTTAAAGAACTTCGTAACTGATCAGTAATAAAGTCTAGACGTTCCTGCTCGGCAGCTAAGTTTTCATTGACTGCCTGAAATCTTGCTTCCAACGATACTTTTAGCTGTTGCTCCTCCTGTACCAAAGCTTGAAGTTGCTCGTATTGATCGACAATAGCTTTACTTTCACTATCTATATTTAAGATACTGTTTTCCAGATAGTTTCTATCATATTGATAAACTTCATCTTCAGATAAGTTGTGAAGTTGTTTCGTGAGCATATTTAAGGCCCCAACCTTTACTCGTTCTTCTGCTACTATTTTTTGTATTCCGATTTCATATTGATCTCTATCTATTTCTGCTTTTTTCAAAATGGCATCATTTTCATTAATTTCCAGTTCCAATCGTTCCAACTCTTTTTCTGCGGTTTTGTGTTCTTCAAGTAACCGATCAAT
>Ga0079224_100003972_pt1 | contig 18919 bp, 14 predicted proteins | sample Stecom2015_FD_80414 | JGI IMG/M metagenome (GOLD analysis project Ga0079224, IMG submission 80414) | Agricultural soil microbial communities from Utah to study Nitrogen management - Steer compost 2015 | ecosystem: Environmental > Terrestrial > Soil > Agricultural land | place: USA: Utah... | reverse complement strand
GGGCGCAGGCTCGTGGTCCCTCTCGGCACAGGCTCAGGACACCGAGGGAGCGCTTCAGCTCGGGCTTGGGACCTCCGTGTTCAGCTACTCCAGCGCATCGTTGGAAGCCGAGGCGCAAGGCGTGACCCAGGACCTCGATATCAGTACGACGCGCTGGGGGTTGTCGGACACGCAGGCCACGCTCGAGCTCGGCTACGGCCTCTCGGACATGATCGTGCTCGGCGGCTTCGCGCAGCTCGGGGGTGCGTCGACGACCACCGAAATAGGGGCCACCGAATCCGAGGAGAGCTCGTTTTCTTGGGTCATCGGCCCCAAGATCGACTTCATGTTCTCGCCAGGGCAGACCGTGCGTCCCTTCGTGGGAGCGGCGCTCGGCCTCTCGTCGAGTTCGACTGAGGCCGGTGCGGCCGAAACGTCGACGACGGCGCTCCAGCTGCTTGGTCGCGTGGGGATCCGCGCGTTCTTGGCCGATGGGTTCAGCTTGGACCCGGCTTTGACGCTCGGCTGGGCCAGCCTGCTGTCCGGAGATCTCGACCTCGGCGTGGCGGATGCGGACTTGAGCGGATCTGCGTTCAACATCGGCGTCGCCGTCGGCTTCTCCGGCTGGCTTTGAAGGTGCGCCGCGGCTACGGGTCGGCGGAGCGCGCCACCCGAGTCGCTTCGGCAGGCATGAGCGAGCTCGGCTTGGCCCACGCGATCAGCAGCGCCGCCAAGCCGCAGCAGGTCAGCGCCAGCAAGAGCTGCCGTTGTGGTGACGCCGCCGTCAGGCGGTCGTGTAGCCGCGCGGACCAGAGCGCGAATCGACTCCGGAAGACCGGCGCCGTGCGCCGCCGTGTCGGGGAGCTCGGGCGCGCCCAGTCGGCACTCTCATCGGGGCTCGGACGCTCGTACCAGGTGCGCGGCGCCGAGCGCGCGGATCGCCCGCGGGCGGCGTCATAGACGCTCCGCCGCTCCGGATCGAGCAGCACGCTGGCCGCTAGAGCTAGAGCACCGATCAGTTTGCCAGCGCGGAGATCCCGAAGAATCGGGGCCCCCATCCGGGTGAGGGCCCCGATTCTTCGGGAAACCCTCTCGTCTGCTCACGGCTTGATGCTCTAGATGGTCTCATTTTCCGCGACAAACGGCTTGCTCCGCAGACCGTTTGCCGCTCTAGGTTCAAGTCTCGAGTCTGCCGGGCGCGTTCGCGCTCGGTCGGGTTCAGGTCCGGGTGGCTGCCGAGCACCTGCCGCCGATAGGCGCGGCGGATTTCGGTCGGCGTGGCGTGGGCCGCGACACCGAGCGTGGCATAGAGGTCCTTGGCGAGCAGATCCGCACCGAGCTTCATGTCTCTCTCGACCGTCGAAGTCTCGACAGCTGCTCGGAGCGGAAGTTCCGTGCGCGCGCTCGCCCGCGCTCGATTCACGACCAGCCGAGCTGGATCAGGTAATAAAAAGCGATAAGCCTCGGAATCCTGCAGGCGCACGCGAGCAGCAGCAGGCGGGGGGACAGGCGCAAGGCGCCGGTCGCCGCGCACAGCATCGAGTAGGCGATCGGCGTGACGCTGGCGATGACGACCGCCCAGGCGCCGTGCTTTTCGAACAGCGCCCGAGGTTTTTCGCTGATCCGGTCCAGGCGGGTCGCCACGAACGGCACCGCGGAGAGCCAGCGCGCCAAATAGAAGCCGGTGCAGCCGCCGAGCAGCGACCCGGAGCAGATGGCCAAGAGCACGGGCAGGGCGCCGAGCCCCCCCGCGATCGACAGCAGCATGTAAAACTGCGGCGGGACCGGGAAGCTGAAGCTGTCGGCGACGAACGTCCCGAGCCCCATACCGACCAGGCCGTAGCGCTCGACGAAGCCGACGGCCACGCGCTCGATCGGCTCGCGGAAATGGTGGCCGAGCACGGCCACGGCCGCGCAGAGCGCCGCAAACCCGAGCAGGACGCGGAGGGGGGCGTGCCGTCCGCGAGGCGGGGCAACAGCGGTCGTGTGGGCAAACATGCGTGGCTCGCAGCGAGGGAGTGCGGCTCGGCGGCCCGACGAGCCCGCAAAGTGTAGCGTGAGCGGCGGCCTCACGCCGCACCAACGTAGGGCGGAGGTTGGGCCGTTGGGTGCACCGAGCGGTGAGCCAAAAAGAGCTCCCACGGCAGCGGGATCTCCGGTTGGCAAACGGAAACGGCGCCCCTCGGGGCCCTGCGACACAACCGCCACGGTCCGAGCGCGATTCCCTCGCGCCGTCATTCAGGTTCGTACGAACAAAAGGTGCCGGTTCGGATCGACCGGGACAGCCGCCGTCCGAGCGCGGCGTCGTACTTGGCGATCTTCTCGAGCACCGCCTTGAGTCTCCGCTGCACGTTCACGCGCGCGCGCTCGGCGGCCGAGCCCGCGCGCCGCGTTCTGCCGCCAAGGCCGAGGCAACGGCCGAGCTCGTCACCAACGAAGCTGAGCTCGGCGCGCAAGCGTTCGAGCCGCCCTTGGTCGTGGTGGCTTTCGGCCTCGTCGATCTCCGATTCGAGCTCGCGGATGCGTTGCCGATAGGCGAGCTTCGCGGCTTCGTCCAACACCTCTCCCGCGTCGCCCAGCCCGCGGGCGGGCGTCGCTTCCATCAGCTCGAGCGCGTGGAACTCTCGGTAGGGATCGGCGACGAGCATGGCCAGGATGCGCGTGCCCCGGCCGTCCCGCAGCTTGAGGCTTACCTGACCGCATCGCAGCGTCCAGACCTCGCCCTCGCGTGCCAGCTCGATCGGCGCGGCGGCGCTCGCTAGCGCCGGCCGGCCTTCGCGTGGGGCGGCGCCGCCGGCTGCTGCGAGGGTGTCGCGAGCGGCTCGGACGAGGCCGGGCATGCCGAGCCGCTCGGCGATCTCGAGGCTCTGCTCGAGCAAGGCTCGCTGCTGCTCGAGGCTCGCTGGATCGCGGGAGCACCACCTGGCTTCGTCATAGGCACACCACGCGAGCTGCGGCAGCGCCTTGGCGGTCTCCGCCGTGCGCCGCGCGAGCTCGAAATCCCGGCGGGCTTGCTGCATGTCCCCGAGGTACGCGCGCAGGCAGCCGAGCGCGCGCGCGACGGGTCCACCCCAGGTGCGCCCCATGAGGCCACCGTTGACGAGCACCGACGGCGTCTCGGAGAAGCTCGCGAGCACTCTGCGGGCCATCGCGGCGTCGTCGACGGTGGTCGCGACGTCGGCGAGGGCTTCGAGCAACGTGCGATCGCCGACGGCGAGCACGCTCTCCAGCGCGTCCGGGCGCAAGTGCGCGCGCACCTCGGGTGCGCGGCCTGATCGTGCCAGCGCGCCGCACGCGATCACGTTCGCGAGCAGCGCGGCGTTGGCGTCAGCCGCGAAGTCGGCTTCGACCTGGGGGATCATCGCCGCCAGCTGCTCGAACTCGCCCCGCACGCGCAGCTGCTCGAACTCTTGCAGGCGGAGGGACTTGTCGGCGTTCGGATCGGCAGCGCGGGCTCCGAGCGCTCGAGCCTTCGCGCGGTGGCGGCTCGCGTCGTCGAAGCGGCCTTCGAATAGCGCCTGCATGGCGAGGAAGGACGCCGCCTGCCACTGTAGCTGCGGCTGTCCGAGCCGTTCGGCCAGGCGGGTGCAGGCTTCGATCGCCGCGCGCGCGCCCAAGGTGTCTCCAAGCTCCTGCAGGTCGAAGCTGAGCCGGGCGTGCCCGCGGAACTGCTCCACCTGGTCGCCGAGCCGTTCGGCCAGGCGGACCTGCTCCTGGTTGAGGCGCTCGCGCTCGGCGGGGTCCGCCAGATCCATGAGGGCGGAGGAGGCGGAGCGGATGGTCTCGAGCAGGGTGCGCGGATCGCCCAGGTTGCGAGCCATGGCCACAGCGGCGCGCGCCATCTCCATCGGCGGGTGCGGGTCCTTGGCGGGCTGCTCGGCAGCGGCCAGGCGCGCCATCGTCAGTGCCCGAAGCTCGCCGTCCCGCTCCGGCAGCGCCTGCAACGCTTCTCGCAGCAGCTCGACCAGCCGCGGGTTGACCTGAGCGATCAAGAAGTGGCGGCCGTACTCCAGGGCCGCCCTGGCCAGCGTGGACGGATCGTTCATGTCCCGCGCGAGCGCGGCGGCTCGCTCACAGGTCCTCCTGCCCAGCTCGAGCTGGCCGGCGAGCATTTGCGCCTGGGCGAGCTCGAGCAACAGGTCGCCGGCTTCGCGGGGCGGTGCTTGTCCGGCCAGGGTCGATGCCAGCGCCAGCTCGAAGTAGAACGCGGCCTCTTCGAAGGCGTACTGCTCGAGCGCTTCGTGGCCGGCGCGGCGCGCCACGTCCTTGACCCGCGCTCGTCCCGTGGCGCCGCCCCGCAGGTAGTGATGGGAGAGCTCGGCGCTCGACGCGGTCGGGTCGTGATCGCTCAAGCTCTCGGCCACGCTCAGGTGCAGCCGCTCGCGTTCGTCTTGGCTGAGCGCGTGGTAGATGGTTTCGCGAAAGAGGATGTGCGAAAAGCGGTACTGGCCGGGGGACGGCTCCTCGACGAGCGCCGCGTCCAGCGCGCCCCCCAAGCGAACCGCCACTTCGATCTCCGGCAGGTCGAGCAAGCGAGCGAGCCTCGGCCGCGAGAACTCGCGCCCCAGCACCGACGCGACGTCGAGCGCGCGGCGGCTCTCCGGGGACGCGGCCCGCAAGCGTTCGCCCACCAGCTCGCGCACCGACGCTCCGAGCAGCGCGGCCGCGGGCAGCGCGCCGTGCGCGAGCAGGTGACGAGCGACCTCGGTGACGAACAAGGGGTTGCCCTCGGTCATCTCCATGATCTCCGTTGCGGAGCGCTCATCGGGCGCCGAGCCGCAGAGCTCCTCCACGACGGCGCAGGCATCGGCTCGCCCGAGCGGTCCGAGGCGCAGCGAGCGGGCGCGGCGGGCCACGCGCAGCAGGGGGGAAGCGCGTCGCCCGAGCGCACCCTCCGCTTCACGGCAGGTCACGATCAGGACCAGCCGTTCGGCGCGCACGTGATCGCTCAGAAAATCGAGCAGCAGCAAGGACGCGTTGTCGGCGGCGTGCGCGTCCTCCACCGCCACCAAGAGCGGCGCCTTGCGCGCCAGCTCGCACAACAGGGCGGTCACGCCGTCCAGCAGGCGGAACCGCGCCTGCTCGGGATCGACGCTGAGGGGTGGCCCGCCCTGGTCGGACCATTCGGGCAGCAGCTGTGCGGCCGTTCGAGAGCGGGCGCTCAGGGCGTCAGGCGACAGCGCGTGCAGGCGCGCGGCTTCGCGAACGACCTGAATCCAGGGCCAATAGGCGGGCGCGCCACCGGACTCCCAAGATCGACCGAAGGCCACCCCGAGCCCTTCTGCCGTCGCGCGGCGCGCCACCTCGTCGACCAGGCGGCTCTTGCCGATCCCTGGCTGCCCGGACACGACGAACACCGTGCCGGAGCCTTGCTTGGCTGCCGCGACGCCCGAGAGCAGCTCCTCGAGCTCTCGCGAGCGACCGATCAGGGCTGAGGGCTTCATCTTGGTCGAGCTGAGAGGTGAAGGCGCGTCAGCGGGTTCCCGTCGTGCTCCAGGTCAAGCCCGGCGGTCCCCAGTTCTCGCGCGAGTAGAGGGGCCGGAAACCACAATACAGCATGTTGTGGTAGGAGGAGCTCGAGCCTGGCTGCGGCTCGCCGGTTTCGGTAAACAGCGCCCGGCAACCGAGCGCCAGCGCTCGGCGCACCCGCGCCGCCATGACCGCCCGCTGCGCCCCCCGGCCGCGATGGGCCGGCGCGGTGGCGCCCATCGCCAAGTAGCCGACATCGCCGCGCACGAACAAGGCGCCGGCGCCGACCACGACCCCGTCGTCCGGGGCCTCTGCCGGCGTCGCGACGAACAGCTGCCAGCCGGGTCGCCCCCAGAGCCGCTCGAGCAGCGGCCCTGCCTGCGCTGGCAGCTCGAAGCCTTCGCGGAGGAGGCGGGCGGCGGCCTGGACGTGCTCGGCGCGGGCCTCCAGAACCCGAAACGGTGTCTCCACCGGCGCGAGGGGCTCGGCCGCGCGCCCGAGCTTGACCCAGTTGCGATGAAAACGTGCCAGGCCGAGGGCATCGAGCGCCCCTTGCAGGCGCTCCGCGGGCCCCGGGCACAGGTGCAAGAGGTAGCGGCCGATGTGTCGCGAGCGATAGCGCGCCACCGCGCTCTCGAGGGCAGCGCGATCCTCTGGCTGACGGGATCCGAGGCCGAAGGTGCGGTTGAAGAGCAGGTGATCGACTCGATGGCTGCGCAGGACGAGCGCGCCGGAGCACCGATCGGCGCTGAGCCCCAGAGCGGCGGCGAGGTCCCGGGGCGCAGCGTCGAAGAGGTCCTCCCAGGCGGCCGCTTCGATGGCCTCGGCCGTGTCCAGCGACAATAGCGACTCCGGATTCGCGTTCCACATGACGTCCGAGCTCTGGGGCGTGACCCGCGGCGGAACAGTGTTCCGTCCCACGCCACCTGGAAGGAGCGGGGTCGCCGCGGGGCCGGGGGAACACCGTTCCGCCGGCCGTCACGCCGCTCGGACGGGCGCTCGTGCCCCAAACATAACCCGAGGGAGCTTTGCCATGGAAACCTTCGTGACCGCCGCGGTGCTCGGATCCTACCTGCTATTCATCGCGCTCGACTTTTGGCGACCGGCGCGGGCCTTCCCGCGCATCCCGTTCTGGCGGGCCAAGGGCGTGATCTTCTTCTTGCTCAACCTCTCGCTGTCGATGACGCTGCCGCTTCTCTGGGATGGCTGGCTCGGTCGCTTCCGGTTGCTCGACGCTACGGGGCTGGGCACCGTCGGCGGCGCCGTCTTCGGCTTGATCGTGCTTCAGCTCGGGGTCTACGTGTGGCACCGAGCCCTGCACCGTGTGCCATTCCTATGGAGAACGTTTCATCAAATGCATCACAGCGCCGAGCGCCTGGACGTGTTTGGCGCCCTCTACTCGCACCCGCTGGACGCGGCCGGGTTCGCGTTGCTCTACAGTCTGGCGCTGGTCGTGCTGACCGGGGTGAGCGCCGAAGCGGCGATGCTCGCGAGCGGCGCGGCGTCGTTTCTTTCGTTCTTCCAGCACGCGAACGTGAAGACCCCCCGGTGGCTCGGCTACGTCATTCAGCGCCCGGAAATGCACGCGGTGCACCACGAGCGGGGGGTGCATCATCACAACTTCTCCGACTTTCCGGTCTTCGACCTGCTCTTCGGCACCTTTCGCAATCCGCCGGACTGGCGCGGACAGGCGGGTTTCTACGACGGCGGCTCGAAGCGCATTGGTGAAATGCTGATCGGGCGCGACGTCGCCGCGCCGCCGCAGCGGCAGTCCCTCGAGCTGCGGCCGTGACGGCCCCGCGCTCAGGGGCGCCTCGGGGCGGCGCCTGCCCCGGCGTCTTCCGCCGGGGGCTCGAGCTTCCCTTCGGCGCCGTCCGGCGCGGCGCCGTCGAGCGCGGGTTCCGTCGCGCCGAGCCGATAGTCGCTCTCGATCAGGAGCTCGGTCACACCGGAGCGCTTGCGGGGCGGCTTGGTGGGCAGGGCGGCGCGCTGCTCTTCGACCGGCGCCAAGCGCACGGGAAGCGGCGCCGCGGCGCCCCGGTCCAGGGATGCGCCAGCGTTCGCCCGGCCCCCGGTGCTGGGCAACAGCGGCGGATCGGCCGAAGGTGGCGCGGCCATGGCGCGCCCGATGATCGTGACCGTTCCTGGCCGTGGCCGCGCGCGAGGCGCCACCACGGGCTGCGGCCGGGGTGGGGCAGGGGCCGGCGCGGCGGGCATTTCGCCGGTCGTCCAGCGACGCAGGGCCGACGCCGCCCGACGCAGCGCCTGCCCGAAGCCGCCGGTGCTGCGCCGGGTCGTGACCCGGAGCAAGTCGGCATAGAGCTCCCGCGCCGACCCGAACCGCCGGTCCGGATCGATGGCGAGCGCCCGCTCCTTCCAAGCGTCGACCGCGGCCGGCAGATCGGGGCGCGCGCGGTGCAAGCTCGGGCGCGGCGCCGTCGTGGCCAGCACCAGCATCTGCGCCAGCGAATCCGCCAGGAAAGGCGGAGCGCTGGCCAGCGCTCGGTACAGCAAGACGCCGAGCGCGTAGACGTCCACGCGCTGATCCAAGTCTTCGGACTTCTTGCCTTGCCAGACCTCGGGCGCGATGTAGCTCGGCGAGCCCATCACGATGCCCGCGCCGGTCAGCGGGGCCGAGCCCCGCAGGCGCGCGAAGCCGAAATCGAGCAGCCGGACCCCGCCCGTATTCAGCAAGAACACGTTGGCTGGCTTGAGGTCGCGGTGCAAAATCCCGCGAGCGTGGGCAAGCTCCAAGGTGGCGACGACCGGATCGAAGATCCTGCGCAGCTCATCCAGCGATAGCCGCCCGCCGCCGGCTTCGAGCTCGCGCAGGTGGGCGTCGAGATCCTTGCCGTCCAGCAGCTCCATCACCAGGCACAAGCCCAGGGCCGGTTCCTGGCAGGTGTCGAGCACGCGCACGGCAGCGCTGCCCTCCAGTCGCTGCAGCGCCTGCTGCTCGCGCTCGAAACGCGCGGTCGCTTGCGGATCGCGGGCTGCGTGCTGGCTGAGCATCTTGACGGCGACCGCCTGGTTCGAGCGCCGATCGTTGCCGCGGTACACCACGCCCTGGCCGCCCTGCCCGAGCAGCTCCAACAGCTCGTAGCGGTCCCCCACGACGAGACCGACGAGATCGGAAGGGACGGCGCTCATGGTACCGAAACCAGTATACCCTCCGCGGGCCCGCCAAGCTCCAGGGCGCGAGTTTCGCTGACAAAACGGGAGGGTCGGCAGCCCGGCAGCGCTCCGCCCGGCGGGCGCAGGCGCTCGCGCAGGATGTGAGCGGAGGTCGCGGGCGGGCCCACGGCCGCAAATGCGCGAGCTGCCTGCGTCGAGCCAGGACGCATCGTCGTGCCCGCCCCGCCGAGCCGGTGAGCCGTCGCTGCGGGGTAATCATACTCAGGAGTGATGGGCCGGCGCCGCTCAGGTCCACCGAGCGCTCCCCGCGTACCGGCGCGCCTTCCAGGGCTTCGGCCAGCGGCAACGGCGCCGGGCTGTAGTATTGATTTGCGACCGATTTCACTCGAGCTCAGCGCATATCGACGTTTCACCTATAGCGTCAAATTCGATAAATGCTTTATGGCGCGGACTCGGGAGCAGGTGTCCTTCGGTCGGAATAAATGAGAGACATGCGTCGAAAAATGCTGTTTCCCCTGATGAAAATGAAAAAAGCACGTAGCTAGATGCGACTTCGCTTGGTTCGAGTTTGTCGCTTGCGGTCCTCGCTAACCTCATGACATGGTCGGCGAGTACAATCCGCCTTTGGGGAGCATAACGTGACATCGGCAACCGATTCCAACCGCCTCGATGATGATCCAATGGCGCTCGCGGAGCAGTTGCCCCGCCGGTCCGACGTGACGGAGCTCTTGCGTTCGGCTCCCGCGGCGACGGATGAGCTCTTGATCCAGCGCGTCGCCGAGCAACTGTCGCGCATCGACCCGAGCTCCTCGCCCGCGAACGTCTTGCAGCTGGGCGAGCTCGTGTATCGAGAAATCTACGGCCAAGATCGGCGCGTGCTCAACCGGGGCGCCAAGCACCCGTCGCTCCGGCGGCTGGCCTTGCACCCGTCCGTGCCCTTCAAGGTGACGACGCTCTGGCGCGCGGTGTCGATCTACGAGATGTCGCTGCGGTTCCCGCAGCTGTTCGAGATGCCGTCGCTCACCATCTCTCACTTTCGAGCGGTGATCGGCCTTCCGGTGGACACCCAGCGGCGGCTTCTGACCAACGCCGCCCAACAGCGGTGGACCAAGCGCCGGCTCGAGCAAGAGGCCGGGCAACAGCGAGAGGGTCAGCGCCGGCGCGGGCGGCGCCCGTTGCCCCCCGCCCTCAAGTGGGCGCGCGAGCTCGAGCGCGTGCTCGCCCGCTCCGCGGAGCTCGAGGTGGCCGACGGCAAGATCTCGGACGATGCGGCCGAGGAGATCCAGGCCACCTTGCGCAAGTGCCGCGAACGCTGCCGAGCGCTCGAATCGGGCGTGGCGACGCTCGCTGCCACGTCCTGAAGCCACTCGGGCCCCGTGTCTCCCATCCCTGGTGGATGATCGCGCGAGGCCGCCTCTCGCATGGGGTCGGCGCGCCGTTTCCCCCTGGACAACCGCGGCGCGCCAGGCCCGAATAGCGGCGGCAATGATTCGCCACCTGGTCTGGGACGTCGGCGGCACGCTGTTCGACACCTATCCTGCCGTGATTGACGCGGCCCAAGCGGCGCTCGCCGAGCTTGGCACGACCCTGCCCGCGGAGGCGTTGCGAGATCTGTTCCGGCGCTCGACGCGGCATGCGCTGGAGACTTTGTCCGTCCGCTTGGGCGTGTCCGAAGCCGACCTCCGCGAGCGGTTCCGTCGCGCCTACGACCGAGTCCCGCCGGACGCGCAACCCTACTTCGAGGGTGTGCCGGAGCTCTGCCGCCTGGCGCGGGCTCGCGGCGGCGCAAACTTCATCGTCACCCATCGCGAGCGCGCGTCGGTGCTGGCGTTGCTCGACGCCCACCAGCTGCGGGCGGAGTTCGCCGACATCATCGCCAAAGAAGACCCATTCCCGCGCAAGCCGGATCCGAGCTCGCTGTTGGCGCTGATCGAGCGCAACGGCTTGTCAGCGCGGGAGTGTCTGATGATCGGTGACCGAACGCTCGACGTGCTCGCCGCACGCGGCGCCGGCATGCGTGCGTGTCTGCGCAGCGACGTCGATCAAGCCGCCAGCGGTCACGCCGTCGACGGGCCGGCGTCGGCCGACGGAGCTGGCGCGGATCTGGTGGTCCGCGACTACGCCGAGCTGCTTGCCTGGCTCTGGGCTTGCCCGGAAGCCGCTGAAAGGCCGCACGGCGCGTAGGGGCGGTGACGCCGGCGTGGCCGGCGCCCCCAAACCTTGTTAGGACCGCCGCCTCTCTGTCACGCTCGTGAACGACCGCGGGCTCTCGAAAGGAACATCGGACGTGGGCCTCACCCGTGGATCGCTGACATTTACCCGGTTCTTCGTGAGCGGCTCTCCGCCGCGCGATTTCCGCAACCGCTTCGTGCAGGCCGCGCGCTTGCGCCGCTTCGAACCTTTGGCTGCCGAAGACGAAGCCCAGGAGGCGAGCGGCTGGTGTGCGCTCGAGCGCCCGTTCGATCTCGAGCTCGACCACGAGAAGATCTACCACGATCACTATCTGTTGCTCGGCTTTCGCGTGGATCGTTGGCGGATCCCGGGGGCGGCGCTGCGCGCGCACCTGGCGGACGAGGAGCGCCGGGTGCTCGAAAAGACGGGCCGCGCCAAGCTGTCCCGCGCGCAGAAAGCGGAGCTGAAGCAGCGGGTGGTGGCGCGGCTTCGCCGCAAGGTGCTGCCCAGCACGTTGGCCATCGACGTTTGCTGGGATCTCGACGCCGGGACGGTGCTCTTCTTCAGTCACTCCCCGCGGCTCGCGCTCGACTTTGCAGCGCTGTTCGAAAAAACGTTCGGCCTTCGGCTGCACGAGGACAGTCCGTACTTCGCCGCCGGGCGCGCCCCGTTGAGCACGACCGAGCAGCGCGCGTTGGCGCGGGTCCAGCCCGTCAGCTTTTCGAGCGGCCGCAAGCGGCTCGGGGGGCGCCAGCGATCGCAAGGCGCGGAGCGGCCGAAGCCGTCCGAGCCGCAGCCGCCGACAGAGAACGTGGAGCCGTCGGGCGACCTGGTGGACCGCATCGAGACGACGCGCTTTCTGGGTTCGGAGCTCCTGCTGTGGCTTTGGATGAAGCACGAGCTGCTCGACGCCGAGCTCGAAATCCCGGAGATCGGTCCGTGTGAGGCTTGGCTGGGCACCGAGCTGACGCTCGCGTCGCCGCTGGACCCCGGTGAACGCGTCGCCCTGCGGGGCGCCGCACCGACGTCGGGTGCGGAGGCCAAGGCCGCGTTGGCGGCTCAGAAGTTCCCCGTGCGCGCGCGCCTGGGGCTGCGCTCGGGTGAGGACGAGTTCGATCTGGTTCTTAAAGCAGATACGCTGCAAATCGGCTCGGCGTCGATCCCTGCGCGCATTCAGGACGGCGACGACGCATTTCTGGAGCGGATGGCTCTGGTCGAGCGGCTCACCGCGATGCTCGACGGCATCTATGCGACCTTCCTGCGGGTGCGCCTCGATCCGCGCTGGTCGTCGGCGTGGGAGCCCGCTCTGGTCGCCTGGCTCGAGGACGCGCCGCCGACCGGGACGGCATTGGCGGAGCTGAGCGGCTCGCTGCGCATCGGGCGGCGCCGGGCGCGCTGATCGCCGATTTTCGCCAGCTTCCGCGTAAAGCCCGCCCGCGGCCCCCCCCCGGGAAGCCGCGGGCCCACGCCGGCTACCGGTTCGGCGCCGCGGCGCTGATGTCCGCGAGCGCCGAGCGCTGATCACGCTGCATGGCCAGATCACCGATCGAGACGATGCCGACCGGTCGATCGCCCTTGACCACCGGGACCCGGCGGATCGCCTTTTTCCGCATCAGCTCGATGACCTTGTCCGCCTCGTCATCGGGCGAAACCGTGGTCACGTCGCCGCTGCAGATCTTCTCCACCGGCGTGCGCTTCGGGTCCTGCTCCTCCGCCACGCCGCGGATGGTGATGTCGCGATCTGTCACGACGCCGCAAATATGCCCGCCATCTTTGGTCACGAGCAGCGCGCCGACGTTCGCCTCCTTCATCTTCTTGGCGCAGTCGGCCAGCGGCGTTTTGCCGGAAACGCTGATCGGATCCTTGGTCATGATGTCTCGCACGAGTTGTCCCATTGAGAACCTCCTGCCCGCACGTCGGCAGCAAAGGCTGGGCCACCCCGGGCATGCGCCAGACCGCCGCGGCCCGCTCGAGCGCGCCGTGGGCTCGAGCGCTGGCGGCTCGGCGTCTCGGTATGTGCCTTGCACGGTGGCTTGTCGACCGCGCGACCGTCGTGCGGAGGGTCGGAGAGCTGCCGGCCACCATCCCTTTGACCGACTTGTATGGGAGGACACTCCGATGCGTTTAGAAAAGCTTTGTTACCCCCTGCTGCCGCTGGTCTTGCTCGGGGGATGCACCAAGAGCCATGATCTCGAGCCGGCAGCGAATGCCAGCGAGGTGGAGGGGCTTCCGGACGCGGCGTTCACTAGCGTCGACGGCGTCCAAGTCGTCGCTCAAGCAGGCGAGTGGCCGGAGGACCAAGAGGTATTGGACAACTCGACGCCCATCTACATCGAGATCATCAATGGCAGCGGCATGCCCCTCCGCATCGAGTATCGGCACTTTTCGCTCGCCAGCTCCACGGGGGCCACCTACGCCGCCCTGCCGCCCTTCCGGGTCCAAGGCACGCCGACCCAGCCCAGTGTGATCGCTGATCGCGAGCCGGTCGCGCTCGGATACCGCGCCGACGGTTTCAAGGTCGCCCCCTACTATGGACACATCTATGAGGAGATCCCGACCTACGACCGGCCGTTCGTGGCGGATCAAGCTTATTACGGCACCGCGTACTCGCACTGGAGCGGCACCCGCCTGCGGGAGCCCAGCCGCACGATGAAGATCATGGCCCTCCCGGAGGGGGTCCTCGAGCCGGGCGGCCACCTCCGCGGCTACGTGTATTTCCCGAGACTGCCCGCCGGCGCGCAGCAGGTCGAGGTCCGCTTCAACGCCGTGGACGCAGACACCGGAGACATTTTCGCGATCGCGGCGATTCCGTTCGTCCAGAGCGACTGAAAAACTATTCTCTTGTCACACGAGCACGCTGTCGACTAACGAGCAGCGCAAGATCCGTTGGAACGCCAGCCAGGAAAACCTCGCCAGCGCGGCGCTCGGCAAGCCGCGGTGGTGGAATCTGTGCGGAAAGGCTGCGACAATTCGGCGGCAATGGAGCGGTCCGCCGTGCCGGGGTCCCCCGCGCCTGCCGCGCCGAGCGAAATGGCGGCTCTGAGGGAGCGCGTCGTCGAGCTGGAGCAGCGCCTGCAGCGGTTGACGCGAGCCGAAGAACAGGCGGACGCCGCGCGCGCCCAGGTCCAGGCGCTGCTCGACAACATCCCACACATGGCGTGGATGAAGAGCCTCGACGGCGTGTTTTTGGCCGTGAACGAGGCGTACGCCGAAGCCTGCGGGTACGACAAGCAAGCGCTGATCGGCAAAACGGATCGTGACATCTGGCCGATCGAGCTCGCCGAGCTCTACATCCGTGACGACCGCAAGGTGATCGACAGCCGGCGCAAGTTCTTCGTCGAGGAGCCGATCGCCCAAACGAACGGTACGCGCTGGTTCGAGACCTTCAAGGCCCCGGTGTTCGACGGGCGCGGGCAGGTGATCGGGACGGTGGGCCTGGCGCGAGACATCACCGACCGCAAGCTGGCGGAAGAGCAGGCGCGGTCGCTGCAGACGCGCATTCAGCAAGCACAGAAGCTCGAGAGCTTGGGGGTGCTGGCCGGCGGCATCGCCCACGACTTCAACAACCTGCTGGTGGGGGTGCTGGGGAACGCGGAGCTTGCCTTGCGCCACCTGGCAGAGAACGACGGCGATGAGGCGCTCCATCAGCTGCTCTCCGACATCCGCTATGCCGCGTCGAGCGCCGCCGAGCTCACCAACCAGATGCTCGCCTACTCCGGGCGTGGCCGATTCGTGATCAAGAGCGTCTGCCTGAACGAGCTGCTCGGGGAGATGGCGCAGCTGCTGCAGGCGTCCATCTCGAAGAAGGCGGTGCTCGAGTACGAGCTTGCCAGGCCGCTGCGGTCGGTGCGCGCGGACGTCGCCCAGCTCAAGCAGGTGATCATGAACCTGATCACCAACGCCTCGGACGCCGTGGACGCTCGCGGGGGGCGCATCGTGGTTCGGACGGGTCAGCGAACCATTCCGAAGCAGCGGCCGCTGCCGCTCTACGACGGCACGGATCTGAGCCCAGGCGCTTACGTTTTCTTGAGCGTGAGCGACGACGGCGCCGGGATGTCCGAGGAGACCCTCGGCCGCCTCTTCGAGCCCTTCTACAGCACGAAGTTCACGGGCCGCGGCCTTGGCCTGTCAGCCGTGCAGGGCATCGTGCGTGGCCACCAGGGAGGCATCATCGTCGATAGCCAAGTCGGAGTGGGCACGTCCATCACGGTGTTCCTCCCCTCGTCCGACCAGGTGCCGGAGCGGGTGCCATCGTCGCAGGCCGCGCCGCCGGACTATGCCGGCCGCGGGTTGGTGCTGCTGGTCGATGACGACGAGCGCGTTCGAAAGGTGACCGAGCTGTTGCTGCGCGAGGTCGGGTTCGACGTGGTGACCGCTGAGACGGGCGACCAGGCGCTGCGCCTGTTCGCCAGCGAGCCGTCTCGCTTCCGGCTGGTGCTGCTCGATCTGACGATGCCGGACCTGAGCGGTGATCAAGTGTTCGAGCGCGTTCGCGGCCTGCGTCCCGACATCCCGGTCCTCGTCAGCAGCGGCTATGACGAACAGGATACGATGGCTCGCTTCGGCGGCGGCGCGGTCGAGTTTCTGCCCAAGCCGTATCGGTTCGAAGTGTTGCAGCGAAAGCTGCGAAAGCTGTGCGGCAGCTCAGAACAAGAACCATAAAAAGGTCTCGTAAAAGACCTGCTCCCAGGGAGCGACGTAGCGGACTTCGACCTGCTTCTGCCAAGGGCGCATCGACCCGAAGCACGCGGCGCGTTCCTCGATCCCGCTCACGATGGTCGCGCGACGGCACGCAAGGTAGGTCGCCTCCTTCAGACGGTCGTCGAAATAGCTGCGCATCCCGACGTTGTATCGGGTCTCGCAGGACGGGACGCGGCCTCGCGTCTCCGCTGTCGGACGTTGATCGCGAAGGGCAAAGTCGGTGACGCCCTCCCTGCCCACGCAGACCTGGATAGACCCCCTGCTGCCGAAGACATAGAGCTCCACCAGCAAGATGGAGACGATGGCGATCGCCCAGGTCTTGCCCTCGTTGCGCTTGATCCAATGCCAGGCTCTCGCCCAAGGGGTGAGCTTGACCGCAGCCGGCCGTGCTTTGGGCTTCTTCTTGCCCTTGGGGCGGGACCTCGCGGACTTCGCCGCTCGGGCGGGCTCGGCCTCGGAGCCCGCCGACGCCGCGCTGCTACCGTCCGCCGGCTCGCTGGCAACCGCCGACGGCTCCCCAGCCGTGGCCTCGGCGGGCGGAAGATCCGAGGGGGTCGCTGGCGGCTTGCTCTCGTCGGACGGGCGCGTCACGGGCCGCACCTTAGCACGCTCGGTACGCGACCGGTCGGCCCCGCGCCTCGCGAAAACCGAGAGCAGGTGCTTGCTCGTCGGAGCGCGCGCCCGAAATTACCCGCCGTGACGTCTTTACCCGAAGAGCTCCGGGCCGCGACGGTCAGTGAGCTCGAAGCCCAGCTGTTCGAAGGCGCCTGGAGCGCCGAGCTTCGCCGGCATCGATCGCCGTACGTCTTCCGCGGCGCCCCGCGGGAATCCTTTGGGCTCACCACCAGCCTGACGCGACTGGGCGGTCCGTTCGCCGATATGGAACGGCACCTGCTGCGAAACTTTCGCAAGTACGCGCATCAGAACGCGGTCGCCTACGACAGCGTGTGGCACTGGCTCTCGCTCGCCCAGCACCATGGCTTGCCGACCCGGCTCCTGGACTGGACCTTTTCACCCTTCGTCGCGCTGCACTTTGCCACCGAGAACCTGAAGTACATGGACGCCGACGGCGTCGTGTGGATGCTCCACCTCGAGCGCGCGCACGGCGAGCTGCCCCGCCCGCTGCGCGAGGTGCTGGACGTGGAGGGGGCGAGCGTCTTCACGGTCGACATGCTGACCGCGGTGGCTCCCGATCTGCCAACCCTCGCGGCCCTGGCCCGCGTGCCCTTTCTGGTGCTGTTCGAGCCGCCGGCGATCTCCGAGCGCTTCGTGCAGCAATTCGCGCTGTTCTCGATGTTGTCGGACCCAGCCTGCCGCCTCGACCAATGGTTCGCGCAGCGCTCGGCGATCTGGCGGCGCGTGGTCGTGCCGAACGAGCTCAAGTGGGAGATCCGCGACAGGCTCGATCAGCTGAACATCACCGAGCGAACCCTGATGCCCGGCTTGACGGGCCTCAGCCGCTGGCTCAAGCGCCAGTACAGCCCGCGCTGACGGACGAGCCATCGCTCAAGGGCGCTCGGTCGCCGGCACGGAGTCGGGATCGTCGCGACCCTCGATGCCGAGCTCGTGCTTGCAGGCGTCGAGGAGCAGCTCGATCTGCGCAAGCGCATCCGACAGCTCGGCGTCCTCTCCCGCCGCGGCCGACAGCCGCGCGCGCAGGTGCTGATGAGCGATGTCCAGCGCCATGAGATCATCGCGCAGGCGTTCGAGACGCAGCGCGGAGCTGCCGTCGCGGGCCGCCGCCGAACGGCGGCTGCGATCCGTCAGCGCAGCGCTGATCAACGCGGCCAGCGAGGTGTAGGTCATGCCGTTGGCCGGTCCGAGCTCGAACGTCGCCAAACCCAGCGCCGCACCGTCGCTGACGAGCGGGGTCACGACATAGGTCCAGCAGCGGTCGACGTCCCGCAGCGTCGCCGGGATCAGCTGGTGTGCGGCAAACGCCGCGCGCTCTTCATCGCGAAGGACACTGCCGTCCAGCACGAATTCGGGCTCGAGCAGCCGGCCTTTCAGGGTCTCCGGCGCCGGGCGAAGCGGCCGCACCGTGGCTATCGCACAGGTGCCGATGCCCAGCCGTCGCAGCGCGACCGCGAGCGCCTTCCAGCCGGGCTCGGGCGTGCGCGCGTCGAGCGCCTGAGCCAGGTCGCGCAGCGCGCGGCTGGCCTCTTCGAAATCCAGCCGCCGCCGCACCTCGGCCGCTTCGACACGGCGTGCCGCCAGAATGCGCGCCTCGTCGAGCAAGCTCTCGCCCTTCAGCAGCAGCGTCGGCAGGGAGCTCAAGGCCCCCACGATCTCACGATGAAGCGCGCTCAACAGTTGTTGGGGGAGGTGATCGCCGTTGGTCGCTTGTAGCCGCTCGAGAAGCTGCTCGAACCGGGCAATGAACGCGGCTTCCCGCTTGCCGCGCAGCTCGGCCAGCAGGTCGTCGACCAGCTGTTCCGCCCAAGCGGATGGGCCGAGCGCGGGAGCAAGATCCAACAAGGTTTGTACCATCCGGCCGCGGCGGTCGATCAGCGCCGTGGGGTCCTTCTCGACCCGGGCTCCGGGGGGCGGGGCCGCGCGCTGGCGCTCCGATAGGCAGCCGCAGGAGCGCCGCAAGACCGGCTCGGTGGGGATCATCAGTTTGTTGCCGCCCGCCGCTCGGCTGAGCTGGGACAGGGCGAGCTGCACGGCCTGTTCGGCCAACGCGCGGAGCGGCTGGCGCACCGTGCTGAGCGGGGTGCGGGCGAACCGCCCCTCCGACGCGTCGTCGAACCCCACCACGGCCACGTCCTGTGGCACTTGCCAGCCGCGCTGCTCGAGCTCCGCCATCGCGCCGAGCGCCATGTGATCGTTGGCCGCGACCACCGCGTCGAAGTCCACCGCGCGCTCGTCGAGCAGCACCTTGACGGCGCGCGTCCCCGACTCGAACAAGAAATCGCCGCCGCAGACCAGCTCGGCGTCTGGCCGCAGCTTGCTGTCCAGGAGGGCCTTCAAGTAGCCGCGGTAGCGCTGGGTCGACTCGTCGTTGCCTTCGGGGCCGCGGATGAACGCGATCCGGCGTTTGCCGTGCGCCGCGACGAGGTGCACGACCAGGTCGCACATCGCGGCGGCGTTGTCCACCAGGACGCTCGGCACACCCGGCAGGGCGATGCCGACGCTGCACAGGGGCACGTCGAACCGCTCGAGGTACTCGGCCAGCGCGCGCGTGCCGACCCTGTTTTCGAGCGTTCCGGAGCAGACGATCAGCGCGTCGACCGTCTCGGAGCTCGCAAGATCATAGGTGGACCCAGGGCTGTGGGTCGTTCCGGCCTGCAGGACCTGCCCGGAGTAGACGACCAAGCTCGCGTCGCGCCGGCTCGTCGCCTCCGCCACCCGCAGCATCAGCTCATTTTGATAGCTGTCTTCGATACGGTCGACGAGCAGACCGAGCACCGCACGGCGGCGCGGCGCTCGCTCCGAGGGGTCGGCCTCCACGCTTTGGCTC
>Ga0079224_100003971_pt1 | contig 18920 bp, 15 predicted proteins | sample Stecom2015_FD_80414 | JGI IMG/M metagenome (GOLD analysis project Ga0079224, IMG submission 80414) | Agricultural soil microbial communities from Utah to study Nitrogen management - Steer compost 2015 | ecosystem: Environmental > Terrestrial > Soil > Agricultural land | place: USA: Utah... | reverse complement strand
TCAACATACGATGGAAGGAATGTTAAACCTTTACATAAAATTAGACTAGTATATTTATTATGGTATCCTAGTGCTATAGAGAGAATAAAGATAGAAAGGTAGATTCTAATGTATACAAAACAAAATTTACTAGATCACCTTAACCAATTAGGGATTGATCGAAATGGTACCTTACTCGTTCATTCATCCATGAAAAGTATTGGACACGTAGAGGGCGGTGCGGAAACCGTGCTAGATACGTTGAGCGAATATATGGAAAATGGTCTTTTGGTTTTACCTACTCATACATGGTCTTATATCAAGGCAGATAATCCACGGTTTTATATTGATGAGTCTCCATCTTGTGTAGGACTATTAACCGAACTTTTTCGGAAACGTCCAGGCGTAGTTCGTTCTTGGCATCCAACACATTCCGTTGGAGCATTAGGAAAAGGAGCTCATGAATTTGTTGCAGGAAATGAAAAATTTGACACGCCTTGTGCACGAGAATCTGTTTGGGGAAAATTACTCGATCATAAGGCAACGATTTTGTTGTTAGGGGTCGATTTACGCAGATGTACATATATTCACGGAGTTGAGGAGTGGCTCGATATCCCAGGTCGAATGACTGATGAGCACGAAACATTGTATACGGTCTTACCAGATGGAACTGAAATTGTCGTACCTCAAAGGAGACATATCGGCCACACTTCTGAAAAATACAGCAGAGTGGAGGATGTTTTTCTAGATAATGATGTCATGTTCAAAGGAAAATTTGGCGATGCAACCGTACGAGTGTGCGATACAGTAAAAATGACGGATCTCTTAATTCCTATCCTTAAAGAGGACCCAGCGCTATTCTCTTAACATTGGGTAAGAGGGACAAGTTTTCTTATCCCTCTTTTTCCACTTATCATATTGTATTTAAAAACGCTTGAATGTATTGGATAGCAGCGCCAATTGGAACTGCATGTTTAGGCGAATGACTGAGATGAATAAAGGAGCGATTGCTCGGAAATGCGGTTCTTTCGTTCACCTTTTCGTGTAGACTATCAAGATCCTCTTTCTCTAAGTAAGGAGCCAAATGACCTCCTAAAATAAAATCTTGATTCAGCACAAGACGAATATTATTAATTGAGTATGCTAGATTGTCTAAGAAGGTATTCCACCTCTCTCGATAAAAAGGGATATTCGAACGTACCTGATTGAAAAAATCGTCTAATGATTCATTTTCTTCTAGTAGTGCATGAATCGAACTATACGTTTCCATACATCCGTTTTTTCCACAATAACAAGGAGGCCCATTCGGATTGACAGTCATATGTTCTACTGTCCCACTATACCCTTCATTTCCCATATATAATTTGTTATTTAGAATTATGGCCCCTCCAAGGTGTGGACCAATTGATAAATAGATGGTATCTCCAATATGATTATTCATCCATAATTCTTTTAATGCGGCACCTTGTGCATCATGAACAAACATACAAGGATAGTCCAAATACTTTGTAAAAACATCGATTTCTAAACCAGAAGAGTTCAATATTTTTCCATACGTGATCTTTTGTCCATCAATCGATGTCAGACCTTGTACAGCAAAACCTATTCCTAACACCTGCTCTTCTGACAAATCAAGTGAAACGATAAACCTCTGTATAGCCTGACTTACCTCTTTAAAATACCTTTCATCATTCAAGTATTGCAGGTCAAGTTCCGTTTGGTGAAACGATTCCCCTCTTAAATCAATTGCTAGAATTAGTACTGAATTTTTCAGGATTTCGACCCCAATGCTAATCTTGGCACGTGAAGAAATTTCATATGCCGTTGCTCGTCTTCCCACAGTAGATTCGAAGTATCCACTTTTTTCAATTAGTTTCTTTTTCTCCAAGCGAACGAGATTCTGAGAAACAGTTGGCAAACTCAAATTTAGTTCATTCGCGATTTCCTGTTTTGAAAGTTTACCTTTTTGGTATAGAAGATGATAAATCAACGAGTAATTATTCTTTTTTATGTCTTTTAAAGTGATACTCTGATCCATGAAATTACCCCATTACCTAAAGTCTTTTTACAAAAATAGTTTATTAATTAAATATATCATAGACGCCTTTCTTATCTCAACTTCCATAAATGCTATGAATAATAATTCATTTTCATGTTGACTGAAAATGAAAACGGTATTATTATAAAAATACATTTTATAAAATCATTTTATAAAATACATTTACTTAACGAGGAGAGTTCAATTATGGGAATTATTGAGAAAATGCGTCTAGATAAGAAGAAGATTTTAGTCACTGGTGGAGCAAGAGGTATTGGAAAAAGTGTTGCCACCGCTTTTGCAGAAGCAGGAGCTGATCTTGCAATTGTAGATCTGGATATAGAAGAAGCAAAGAAGACAGCAAGAGAACTTGAAATAACCCACAAAATGAATGCGATTGCAATACAAACAGATGTTACAAAACCCGAAGAAGTAAATGACATGATCGAAAAAGTATTACAGCACTATGGATGTTTAGATGTTGCCTTCTGTAACGCAGGTATCTGTATCAATGCACCAGCAGAAGAAATGACATTTGAACAATGGAAGAAAGTGATTGATATTAATCTAACTGGGGTTTTTCTAACAGCACAAGCTGCTGGAAAAGTTATGTTAAAGCAAGGTGGCGGTTCTATTATCAACACAGCTTCCATGTCAGGTCATATCGTCAATGTACCGCAACCGCAATCGGCCTACAACGCTTCTAAAGCTGGAGTTATTCAATTAACAAAATCACTAGCTGTTGAATGGGCATCTAGAAATGTGCGTGTCAATAGTATTAGTCCAGGATATATCGGAACTGAACTTACGTTAAATTCACCTAGTTTACAACCTTTAATTCAGCAATGGAACTCAGTCGCCCCCCTTCAAAGAATGGGTAAACCTGAGGAACTTCAGTCCATTTGCGTCTATCTTGCTGGCGATACAAGTAGCTTTACTACTGGTGCTGATTTTGTAATCGACGGAGCATTTACCTGTATTTAATAGATTGTTAGTTTTAAGGAGGAGTTAGCAGATGAATTATTTATTAGGAACAGATATCGGAACATCGGGTACAAAAACCATCTTAATGGATACAGAAGGCAATCTTATCGCACAAGATTTACAAGAATACGATGTTTTGACACCAAAGCCATTATGGGCTGAGCAGTGGCCAGATGTATGGCTAGCCGCTGCAAAAAATTCTATCAAAAATACTGTTCAGAAATCAGGGATCTCTAAAGAAAAGATTCGTGGTCTTGCCATTAGTGGATTATATGGAGGTTCTGGAATTCCGTTGGATGAAAACATGGAACCCGTTCGACCATGTATGATTTGGATGGACCGTAGAGCAGAAAAAGAAACAAAGTGGGTCTTAGAAAACATAGGAGAAGAAAAACTTTTAGAAATTACTCATAACGGTGCAGACCCTTATTATGGCTTTACAAAAATATTATGGATGAAAAATCATGAACCAGAGAATTGGAAGAAGACAAAACTTTTTCTACCACCAAATGATTATGTGATCTATAAACTAACTGGGGAAATTGCGATTGATTATTCATCTGCTGGTAATATTGGTGGCATTTTTGATATGAATACTAGAACATGGTCGAAAGAAATGATGGATTTAATGGGTATTCCTTATTCCATGATGCCAGAGAAAATTGTGGAATCAACAGATATTGTCGGTGGACTAACGCATACCAGCGCCACTGAACTCGGTCTGTCAGAAGGAATGCCCGTAATCGCTAGTGGAATTGACTGTGGCGCTGCCAATATTGGACTTGGAGTCTTTGAATCTGGTATTTATGCGGCGGCAATTGGAACTTCAATGAGTGCGGCACTCATTTCTGATCAACCAGTGAAAGGGAAAGGTCTTATTGCCTGGCCTTATTTGTATGACGCTAAACGACTATCCTATTATTTTGCTGGGGGAAATACTGCGGGAGCCATTGTGAAATGGTTCCGTCAAACGCTATGCCAATTTGAAGTTGAAGCTGAAAAAACAGGAGGACAAAACGCCTATGATGTATTAAATGAACAAGCTACCAATATTGCAGCTGGTAGTGACGGACTAATTGTACTCCCCTATTTTATGGGAGAACGAAGCCCAATTTGGGATTCAGATGCAAAAGGAACCATCCTTGGACTTTCACTAGCTCATACAAAAGCTCATATATATCGTGCATTTCTCGAAGCAGTTGCCTACTCGTTAAGAGATGCAATGGAAGCAACTGGAGAGCATCTTGGAGAATATATATTGATTGCTGGTGGTGTGACAAGATCAAAGCTTTGGAGACAAATTTTTGCTGATGTGACTGGCTATCCAGTTGTCTGCCCAGTTCATGATGTTGAAGCGAACATGGGGGATGTCATGCTCGCAGGAATTGGTACTGGCCTCCTTACATTTGATGATATAAAAAAATGGCAAGTATTAGATGAAAAAATTATGCCAAATCAAACAAATCACCAAAGATACAATGAATATTATAAGATTTACAAATCTGTCTATAAAAATTTAAAAGACGATATGAAAGCGTTGACAAGGTTAAATAATGGATAAGGGGATGTGACGCCTATGAATAAATGGAAGAAACGAATTGGATACGGAGTTGGTGATTTAGGGTGTAATTTAGTATTCAGTACGATGGCTTCTTATTTAATGTTTTTCTATACAGATGTTTTTGGCATTACAGCAACAGTTGCTGGTACATTAATGCTCGTTACAAAAGTAATCGATGCTTTTACAGATGCTGGGATGGGAATGTTAGTTGACCGTACACAAACCAGATGGGGTCAAGGCAGACCTTATTTTCTAATCGGCGCTATTCCCTTTGCGGTTTTTACAGTATTAACGTTTATTGTTCCTGACTTCACAATGTCGGGAAAAATTATTTGGGCGTATGTCACATATACATTATTATGTACGGCATACACAGTTGTAAATATTCCTTTAAATACGATTGTACCGAGGCTAACAACTGATAACCACGAACGAAATTGGTTGGTGTCAACTAGAATGATTTGCGCTTTGGTAGGTACTGCATTAGTTATGTCCATTACAACACCACTTGTCGATTTCTTTGGTCAAGGTGATACACAAAAGGGATTTTTAATAACTATGACTATTTACGGCATAGCAGCGATGATTATCTTTGTTTTTACATTTATGAGTACAAAAGAGGTTGTTCCACCATCTGTTAAACATCAAAAATCTTCGTTTAAACAAGATTTAAAAGGCTTAACAGATCAAAGTATCATATTTTTTATTTTGAATTTTCTCTACTTTGGCCTATTTGTGATTCGAAATACAACAGTCATCTACTATTTCACTTATAATCTAGGACGCACCGACTGGTTAACCTTTGTTGGACTGTTTGGTATTCTCTCTGGACTTCCGATGTTACTCGTTTTACCTTGGCTTCAGAGTAAAATGCCTAAAAAACAAGTGTTATTATTAAGTGTTGTCATCTATATTGTTGGCGATCTATTAATCTATTTTGGTGGTTCATCCGCAATTGCTCTTATTTTAGGACTAGCCATCACTGGCCTTGGGATTTATGGAATCTTTGGTGTTACCTTTGCTATTCAACCAGATGTGATTGATTATTCAGAGTACAAAAAGAAACGGAGCATTGCAGGGATGATTGCTGCATTCCAAGGATTTGCCGTAAAGGGAAGCATGGGGCTTGCGAGTGCATTCATCGGTGTTCTTTTGAACATGGGTGGTTATGTTCCTAATGCGACACAATCAGCATCTGCCTTAAATTATATTGAAATTAGTTTCATCTGGATTCCATTAGGTATTTGTATTCTAATTGGAATAACCTCGTGGTTTTACACACTTGATCATAAACGTATAGAAATGGATATTGAACTTGAGCGACGTCGAACAGCATAATATGATAAAAGGGACAAATATCATGCCCAAATGACGGCATAATACTTGTCCCTCTTCTCCCCTTATGTCAGCTGCTGCTCCGCAAAGCTTCGATACAACTCATGTCCCTCTATCAATTCCTGATGGGTTCCCTTCCCTGTCACTTTTCCTTTTTCAATAAAAATAATTTGGTCCGCATCCACGATTGTTGATAATCGATGAGCGATGACGAAGGTGGTACGCCCTTCCATCAAGCGTGATAAGGCTTCTTGGACAATGCTTTCGGATTGGCTATCCAGACTTGCGGTGGCTTCGTCCATCATGAGTAACTTTGGATCTCGTAGAAAAGCCCTGGCAATGGCAATTCGCTGTCTTTGTCCTCCAGATAATTTCACTCCTCGCTCCCCTACTTCTGTGTCCAATCCATGGGAGAATCCTTGAATGAATTCATCGGCGTAGGCCATTTTTGCCACTTCCCACAAACGATCATCCGTTATGTTTTCGGCATTTTTTAATCCATAACATAAGTTTTCACGGATTGTTCCAGCCATCATCGCACTTTCTTGTGAGACATAGCCAATTTGGCTTCTCCATGATTCCAATGACAGCTCTCGTATCGGAATGTCACCGATTTTGATTTCACCTGATGTCGGCTCATAATAACGCTCCAGCAGGCCAAACATCGTTGTTTTTCCTCCACCACTTGGCCCTGCAAAGGCGATCATTTGGCCTGGTTTGGCTTCAAACGATACATCCTGAATGACAGGCTCTTCTTCGCTATATGCAAAAGAAACCTGCTCCACTCGAATCGGTAAATTCGAAATATCGAGATCACGCCCCTCTTGACCTTCTTCTAAGGGAAGCTCAATAATATCAATAATTCGTTCTGTGGCTCCTTTTGCCTTTTGAAGCTGCGTAAAAAACATCGCAAACGATGTAATTGGAAATATAATTTGAAACAGATATAGCAGAAACGCAACGAGTGATCCTGTTGTCATCGACCCATTCGCTACACGAATTCCACCATAGCCAATGATAACTACGATAACAATCATGACAATTGTGTACATGATTGGACCAATTAGGGCAAAAATCTTGGCTTCTTTTAATCCAAATGTAAGTAATTTTCGAACACCTTTAATTCCTTTATCCTCTTCATATCCTTCTGCTGTCGAGGATTTCATTAACCGAATTTCACTAATCGTTTGTTGTATACTTCCTGAAAAGGTGGCCGTTTCATCCTGTAGCCCACGTGATATTTTCGCCATCTTCTTTCCAAGTGGCATCATGATGGCCATTGTGAGTGGAACGGATATCAACATGAGTAATGTCATTTTCCAGTCCATGACAAGCAAGATGATGATTGCCCCAATAATCGAAATGACTCCTGTAATAAACTGTGGGAAATGCTGTGAAATTAAATCCTTCACAATACCAGTATCATTGACAACACGACTCACAGACTCTCCGCTTTGCTGCTTATCAAAGTAACTCACGGGTAAACGGATAAGTTTCTCCCACATCTTTTCCCGCAATCGTGCGACAATTCGTTGGCCAACTGAGGCAAGCATATACGTTGATACCCCATCAATCACAGCTTGTAAAATAAATACAGCTGCAATGATTGCAATCAGTGTTGCATTAATGGACAAACCAGAAAAACCATCCACAAGCTCCCGCGTTAATAACGGGATCGAGAGCCCCACGAAGGTCGTAATGATACTCCCAATTAATCCAACCGCAAGAGCTGCTTTTGGAATATTCGTCGATAAAATTAATTGAAAAAACGGTTTCAACCCATTATCTTCATTTTTCATATGTACCTAACTCCTTTATCAAAATCCTACCCCTTTCTTTACGTATCAAAACCTAAAATGTTACACATTTTGTACAGTTCTTTATACAAATGGAACAGAGGGTACAACCCCATCATCCCAAATACGACAAGGAACGTGTCCTTACAACCTGCACAGAACATCAGGCATGTTCCATAGCAAAATAATCCATGAAAATTGATATGGAAATCCATGTTCCATTTTATCATTATAAGGTACTCTTACTTTACGACATTTAGTAGAAGGTGATGGGTGTGAAAAGATCAATTATTCGAAACCATTTATTACAAAATAAATGGAGATACATGATCGGTTCAATGTTATTAACGATTTCACTCGTACTTCAGCTTGTCATTCCAATGTTGCTTGAAATTTTCACTGACGGATTACAAAGCTATACGACGAACAGTAAGGATTTGTTACGGATTGCTTTTTGGATCGTGGTCGTAGGACTAGGAGTATTTGCCTTCAGGTCCACTGGAAGAATCTATCTATTTCAGCTATCTAGATTATTAGAACGAAATATTCGCGAACGTCTTTTTTCGCATTGGGAAACCCTCCAAGCTGAGTATTACCAAAACCAACGAATCGGAAACTTAATGGCACATGCAGTCAATGATGTGAGTGTGCTTCGACAAGTTTGTATGCAAGGTATTTTCCAAGCATTAGAGGCTGTCGTACTTATAAGTGTCACTGTTTTGATGATGGCAACGACAATCGATTTTTACTTAACATTGCTAGTACTTCTTCCCCTCCCAGGCCTTTCCTATTTGGCCTATCGGTTTCGGATCAAAATTAGAATGCAGTCCAATCACGTACAAGAAATGATTGGGGCACTCACGAGTCGTGTACAGGAGTTTTGCGCTGGAATCAGAATAATCAAAACCTATGTTCAAGAACAACCTGAACTAAAAAAATTTGAAAAAGACAATCAACAAAATATCCAAGCAAACCAGCAACTCATCCGATCAAACTCCCTTTTCACCTCGCTAAGTTCAGGAATTATCGGCTTAAGTTATCTCATTTCGATTGTTTTTGGTTCGATTTTAGTCATGCAAAATACCATTTCACTTGGAGAATTTGTTGCTTTTAACACATATTTGTCACTTCTAATTGGTCCGATTGAGAACTTAGGAAAAGTAATTAATTTACTACAACAAGGAACAGCGGCTGATATACGAGTCCGAGAGGTACTTTCAACTAAGCCAACCATACAAGATGAGAAGGGTGTCGTGAACATCCCATTTTTACAGGGTGATATTACGATCAAAGGACTGTCTTATTCTTACCAAAACAAAGCCGACAAGGCACTTTCCAATATTGATTTACATATACCAAAAGGCTCGACATTAGCTATTGTTGGAAAAATTGGGAGTGGAAAATCGACACTTGTTAATCTACTTCTACGAATCTATAATCCACCACGAAATACCATCTTTATTGATCAATTAGACATTCGGGATATCCCGCTTAAAACATTACGACAATCGATTGGGTACGTACCACAAGATCATTTTTTATTTTCCACCACCATCAAAGAAAATATTGGATTTGATCCAAAGGGATATGATGACAAGCAAGTCGAACAGGCTGCCGTACAAGCCCATGTCTATCAGGATATTATCGAATTACCCAAGAAGTTTGACACCTCACTAGGTGAACGGGGTTTGTCTCTATCAGGAGGGCAACGTCAACGAGTTAGTATCGCACGTGCTTTAATCAAAGAAGCACCTATCATGATTTTTGATGACAGCCTCTCTGCTGTCGATTCAAAAACGGAAAAGAACATCCTGCACACACTTAAAACGAAGCTGAAAAGAAGTACCACCATCCTTATTAGTCACAGGATATCAACGATTCAGCATGCCGATCAAATCATCGTCCTTGACAATGGAAGAATCATTGAACATGGTACACACCAGACCCTTATTGAAAAGGATGGACTTTACAAAAAAATGTATGTACAGCAAACAACTGGGCTTAGTATATTTCCCCCTCCATACAAAGGAAAAAAACTTGCGATAAAAAGGAGGGATTGACCATTCATACTAATGATGAAAACCACCAAAAACGAAAAAAATACAGTGACAAACAACTATTAAAGAACTTACTCGCCTTTGCAAAACCATATTGGAAACTAATTTTATTTTCGCTCCTTTTAACAACGTTCATTGTAATCGCTAGTCTAGCTCAGCCCTATATCATAAAAGTTGCGATCGACAGTCATATCAATGGGATTCATGCTCCGATGATTTATGTTGATTCATCCGAGAAGGAATTGGTATTACAAGAACTGGAAACGCATGATGTAAAAGTAAAAGAAATTACCACGTTTAATCATCATACTTATTTTCGAATAATCAACGGAGATCATGAATTACCTACTACTGTCCAAAAAGCAAGGATTGTCTCGATTGAAGGATCAAATTACCTTGTCCAAGGATGGAATAGCGGATTACAAAATTTAAATGATGTTCACATTTCTAATCAACAAATATCCATCGATGGAAATGTGTATCCTGCGATCTTATTACAAGAAAATGAGCAAGCTTTGTTTCGAAGTCAAGATTATACGGGAATGATTTGGCTTGGGGTCCTCTATTTTATACTGATTATATCGTCTTCTGTGATTACGTACTTTCAAAATAATACATTACAATATACTGGCCAATCCGTCATTTACGATATTCGTGAGGCCATGATGAATCATTTTTCGAACATGCAAATTTCATTTTACGATAAAAATCCGATTGGACGTCTGGTCACAAGGATAACGCATGATGTGGAAGCATTGAATCAATTGTATTCACAAGTCATCGTCAATTTAATTCGTGAAGTGCTGATGCTGATAGGAATTATCGTGATTATGTTACAAATGAGCGTCAAACTGACCTTGATTAGTTTTACGGTCATCCCTTTCATTGCACTACTGACGATCTATTTACAAAAGGTCTTACGAAATGCACAGCGTTATCTTCGCTTTGTTTTAAGTAAATTAAACGCGTACCTAGCCGAAAACTTATCAGGTATGAATGTCATTCAAATCTTTGTTAGGGAAAAGAAGCAATTAGAACAATTTAATGAATTGAATCAAGAACATTATCGGGCGGGAATGCGCCAAACTGTTCTAAGCTCCATTTTCAATCCTTCCATTGGCTTTTTCGGAAATATCTCGATGGCTCTACTCATTTGGTATGGGGGGCGACATGTTTTAGATGGAGCATTAACGTTTGGGATTGTCTATGCATTTACACATTATGTGAGGCAATTTTTCGAGCCATTACGGGGGCTTGCCGATCGATTCAATCAAATACAAGCTGCCCTTGCCTCTGCGGAACGTATCTTTGAAACACTTGAGACAAAACCAACGATTGTGAATATGTCAGAACCTATGAAACTCCCAAACAAGGTGAATGGTCAAATTATATTCAAAAATGTGTGGTTTGCTTATCAGGAAAAGGAATGGGTGTTAAAGAATGTCAGCTTCTCAATCTCTCCAGGAGAAACGGTCGGGATTGTTGGGGCAACGGGAGCAGGAAAGAGTTCAATCATTCAATTAATCAATCGTTTTTACGATATTCAGCATGGCAGTATAACATTAGATGGTGTATCGATTAAAGATGTGGGAATAAAGGAACTACGAAAGCATGTAGGAATTATTCAACAGGATAGTTTTGTATTCTCAGGTACGGTTTTTGATAATATTCGCCTTAACAATACAACGATAAGCAATGATGACATGATTCAAGCAGCGAAGTCTGTTGGGATTGATCCCTTTTTTAAAAACTTACCAAATCAATATGAAACATTATTAGGTGAGCAAGGAACGGTTCTTTCAACTGGCCAAAGACAACTTCTATCTTTCTTACGAGCGATGATTACAAATCCTGACATCCTCATTTTGGATGAAGCAACAGCAAATATTGATACAGAGACTGAAATCGTGGTACAGGATACGCTGAAGAAAATCTCGAAAAACAGAACGACAATTATCATTGCGCATCGCCTCTCGACCATTCAACATGCAGATAAAATTATTGTGTTAGACAAGGGGAAAATTGTTGAAATGGGTGACCACACTAGCCTTGTCCAACAAAGAGGAGTCTATTATCGATTATGCACAACTCAGAACAAACAACAAGTTCCTAAAAAGCAAAAAAAGAGACTGTATCAGTAAGGATATTTTCATGACTACCCCTATTCAGGTAGTCATTTTTTTATTTTGCTCGTCTTATGGTTATCACTAAATTGAGTCGGTGATACACCTACAATTCTCTTGAAAATCCGACTAAAGTATAGCTCGTCCTGATACCCAACACTTTGGCTAATTTCCTTAATTCGAAAATCCGAAATTGCTAATAATTCTTTTGCGCGATCAATACGAACATGAGTTAAATAATCAATCGGGCTGTAGCCCACATATTCTTTGAAAAGACGAGCATAGTGACTCGTGCTTAATCCAGCCATTTGAGCTAAATCTGTTAAGGTCATATGTATATGGTAGTTCGTAACCATATAATCAATGGTTGTATCAATTGCCATGGTAGAGTTTCCAGCAATCTTTTGCGAACGAAATTCTTGAACAATCATCAGTAATAATTCTTGAAAATGCAATTTCCGACGCATCGCGACTGTTGGGCCTCTCCGTTTAGAAAGTTGATGGATGTGGTCTAATTCATGAATCATGTTGCCACTATTTGAAATCGAAAACACACCTTGTAACGGAAAGGAGGTTGTTTCTGGCGGTTCAAAATGCCAGGTTGTTTTTTCCTCATATGCGACTGCATAGGTAAATCGAACAAAATAAAACTCAAGTGGATTGGATGATGAGGTCTTTTTTTCACAAATCATGCCTGGCTTATAAATGACGAGTTTTCCAGGATTCAACTTGTACTTCGTTCCATCTATCGTTACTTCTCCACTTCCCTTCGTAATTAACCAAAGAGAATGGTGCCGTTGCTCACGAAAAGGTTTATACCAATCAGGTTTACATCGTTTATATCCTGACAATAGAATCGAAAAAATAAGTTGATTTAGCTGCTTTGCTATTTTTCCTGTATTCAAACCAAACACCCCCACATCTAAACAGAATCACCATATACTATACACTAACTATTATAAATATTCCAAAATTTAAAAACAGAGAAACCAGTTATATCTATGTCCCGTCCTAGTAATCTAACTAATACTTACTATCTGAGACACACACATCCCCTACCCCCAAATACGCACCATTTTTCAATCTCCCCATACACTATACAAATGGGGTGATCACTTGAAACGATGGGTAAAAGTCTTAATATTAATCTATCTATCCTTCTTATTTTTCGGAAGTTTCTTTGCAATAGGCGTATTGTGGGTTGGCACACTTGATGAAGCCCTCCACCTACAATCAAATATTAAATCTTTCTTATATTATTTCTTTGCTGGTGCGATTGGTGGATCGCTAAGGCATCTGTATATGTTTTGTTCCCATTATATGAACGATCAATTTATCGAACCCCGGCATTGGATTATGTATATCTTCTTCCCACTGTTTGCAACAGGAACAGCTGTCATTGCTGTCACGTTAATTCAAAGCGGCATCTTAATGATTGATTTCGCCGATAATATTGATGGTCCATTTGCTCAAGTTAGTGTTGCTTTTTTTGTCGGTTTTGGCTTTAACCGTTTCCTTAATAAACTAAATGAAATTTCAACCGGTATGTTTGACATGAAAAGACGAGAACAAAAATAGGGCTAGAAACCTAGCCCTTTCATATAAAAAAGTGGTCCAAAATTGGATCACTTTTTTATATGAAATTCCCAATGACAGCCAATACAACCAGACCCACTAGGATGGTGATGTTGGTGACCGTTGCAATTAACCGAATGCTCTCGTTACTGTATTTAAATTCAATCGCAAAAGGAATCGGTGAGGATGCAACTGGAAGAATTAAACCAATTAAGATCGTGTATCGAAACATGTCATCATACGGAAGTATCATGAATAATGTAATCCCAACCGTCAGTCCAATCCCATAGCGAAACGATAAGAATTTCAACATCGGCTTCACAAATTGCTTTTCCACTTTAAAATTTAAATACAGTCCTAAAAGGAGCAAACTCAAGGGGATATTAGCTGCTGAAATCGTACTCGCTACATCAATGACCATGGGTGGCAATTTGATATGACTTAAATTTAAGATAGTAGCAACCAAATACGTCATCAATGGAATGGATTGCACAAGTCTTTTTACAATTTCAATGGGTTTTAAGCTAAGCCCTTCTTTTGAGAAATAACTTCCTAGTATATAGGCAATCCCGAAAACTAGTAGCGATGTTCCAACATCAAACATACTAAAATACGTTAACCCATCAATTCCCCATAAAGCAAAAACGAGAGGAAATGCGAACAATCCAACACTAAATCCAGAAGACATCATTAAGAACGTGCCTTTGAGTTCTCTCTCTTCGTTTTTAAAAATAAGTAAACCTAGTATTGAAGTAAAAATTCCATAAATGACTACAATAACTGGAATGAGAATAAGGTTTGTTTGGATTTCAACAGAATCGAATGTGACAAGTACCAAAGCAGGAAGTGTTAGTTTAAAAATGAGTTTAGCAATGACTTCTCCATCCTTCTCCTGCAATATATGTATTCGTTTCAAGATATAACCAAGCGCAATAATTATCACAATATAAAGAAATTCTTCATTCATCACAAGTAATCTCCTCTAGGTTGTTGGTAGGATTCTGTGTTTTTCTTATCCCACCGCTTATGCCCCTACTATTCAAATTTCGATTCTATTTCGTAGAATGATAGTATGATTCTATCATACTTGTGATAAACTTAACAAAATAAATTTTCAGACAACTCAAATAAGACACCGAGAACCGATTCTCCACTAAGATAAAGAGCCTAGATCCCTGATTGGAAGTTGAATGGTAAGGATAAACCAGCTTCCATTTAACTCAGCCTTCATTTCTCCATCCATTTTTTCAACAAGCTTCTTAGACAAGTAGAGCCCTAATCCACTTGCTTCTGTATTTGATCGACTAGCGTCTTCTGTATAAAAACGCATAAATACCTTTTCAACCGAAACCTGACTATCTCGTTTAATGTCATTCTTAATGTTAAAAAGGAGATGATTGTCCTCATTTTTATAATTGATGATCGCCTGACTTTCCGCATATCGTAAAGTATTTTGTGCAATATTTTGAATCACACGTGTAAGCATTAATTTATCAGCAATAACTTGTCGATCATTCTTTTGTTCAGGAAAATGTAGTTCAATCTTTTTTTTCTCAAATTGTTCATAAAAAGACAAAAAGATTTCTTCTACTAGGTTAGAAAGAGAAATCGATGTTAATGCCATTTTACGCTGATTCGTTTCAATCCTTGCGAGATCATAAAAGTGATCCGTCATTTCGATTAGTCGTTTGACGGAGTGCTCGATAATCTTTAGATAGTGTAATCGTTTAGCTTCATCCGTCGTCGTTTGTAAAAGTTGAACATAGCCATTGATCGACGTAAGTGGTGTTCGTAAATCATGAGAAAGCCCAGCGATTGATAGTTTCACATTTTCTTCCATTTGCTTTGCTCGATGATTTTTTTCCTCAAAGACATCAATCATTTGATTCAACTCATCGACAAACTCCAATAATGTCTGCTCACGGAAATCAAGAGAAAGCCTACTTCCAAAGCTCGCATTTGTTGGAAGGTGTTTGACCTCATTTTTAAGTTTTTGCAGTTCCCTTTTTAAAAAAGAAAGATAAAAAAGAAGCGCAAATGATAGTAAGACAAAAATCCATCCCCACATCCCATTCACGCTCCTTTCCATTATCTAATCGAATTTGAACCCAATACCCCATACTGTTTTAATGTAGTTTGTGTCTTCATGGTTGAGTTTATTTCGTAAATTACTGATATGCATGTTTATCGTTTTATCACTATCAAAAAACGGTTCCTGCCAAACACTTTCATAAATATTAGCGCGACTAAACACTTTTTGTGGATTCTCTAGAAAAAGTAGAAGAATCGCATATTCACGTCCAGTAAGATGAAGGTGCTTGTCGTTGACTTTTACTTCACGTGTGTCCAGATTGAGGTTGATATTTTTATAGTGAATTTCTTTCATCTGACTAATTGAGGCTTTCTCAGCATGCCGTAATTGAATATGAATACGTGCTAGTAATTCCTTTACATCAAAAGGTTTGATGATATAATCATCTGCCCCATTCGTCAACAGGTCTAATTTTGACTCTTGGTCATTTTTTGCAGAAATGACAATTACAGGTACGAAAGAGTGTTTTCTAATTACCTGAAGAAATTCTTCTCCATTCATCCCGGGAAGCATCAAATCTAAAAGAACCACATCTACTTGATTTTGTTCAAACAGCAATTTCCCTTCCGTCCCTGAGTATGCACTGAGAGTTTGATATTGATTGAGCTCCAATGTATCTTTAATAAGTGAATGTATCGCCATATCGTCTTCAATGATTAAAATGGTTGTCATAGCTATCCTACCTACTTAATATCTGTTCGATTAAATAAAAAGATTCCTATAATTGATGATAACACGATTGTAATAAGACTTACTAATGCCATCTCCGGATATCTTGCTATATCTACTGGGCTTGCGAAATCTGAATAATTCAAGAAAGTTTCCGTAAACCAGAATGTGAGATGCTTAAAATGTTCTGTTTGTAAAAACATAGTAGGTAAAAATGCTGTCGCAACTGTATATAGAAAACTCCAAACCATTGATATACCACTGTTTTTTGTTAAGAAACTAATCATCATATAAATAGATACGTTTGCTAAGATAAGTAAATAAAGTGTACAAAACGTCTTTATCGCATAGCTATAATAATGATCAATTTCCGCAACTCCACCAAACCCAAATGCTACTGTGAAACTTATCATACCTAGCGCTGTTAGGATCATTACACCAATGAGAGTAAGTAGTGCCGCAATCATAAATTTTGACAGATAGTAATGAGTACGGCTGCGTCCTAGTGACAATGCATTTCGAATGGTTCCATTTTGAAATTCTTCTCCAATAAAAAAACTGATAAAGGCACTTATAATAAATAAAATGGTAAATCCATTCTTCTCCATCATTAATATACCCGTTGCTCCATTGATAACTGTGTCTTTGGCTTGAACTAATTCTGCCCCGTAATTCACGGAAATTACGCTATTCACAACTTGGTAAATAGGAAGTATAAATAAGATGCTAAGAACGATCCACAGTCTTCGACTTCGGATTAATTTGATTCTCTCGGCTGTTAAAAGATTAAGCATTCGTGGTTCCCCCTGTTAATTGTAAAAAATAGTCTTCCAGTTTTTGTCTAGTTGTGCCAATTCGAGAAACATTCACCTTGGCTAAGACTAGTGAACGATTGATTGCAGCAACATCATCCAGTCGTTCATAGATATTAATTTCCGTTCCATTCACGACTTGATAATCTTTGATTCCTAATTCATCGAGTACTACGATTGCATGTTCAACCTCTGTTGTTTCTAGTTCAATGTACCTGCGTGTTTCTCGTGCTAGCTCTTCTTTTGAAAATTCACGAATAAGTTTTCCTTCATGTAAAATGCCGTAATGTGTCGCGAGTTGGGAGAGCTCATCAAGTAAGTGGCTTGATAACAGTACGGTGATTCCACGTTCTGTTACCAATCGTTGAATAATCTCTCGCATCTCGACAATTCCAGATGGATCTAGTCCGTTTGTCGGTTCGTCTAAAATTAAAAATTCAGGGTTAGTAATCAAGGTTGAGGCAATCGCTAAACGTTGACGCATTCCTAGTGAAAAGTTTTTTGCTTTCTTCTTACCCGTGTTACTAATGTTCATTAATTGAAGCAAATCGTCAATTTCTCGGTCACTTACTCCACCATTTGCTGCTTGAACTCGTAGATTATCTCGAGCTGTTAATTCAGGGTAAAGCGCTGGTGTTTCAATGGATTGCCCCATTTTACGACGTGCACGTTGTAACCCTTTCGTCCCTGTTTCTCCGAACAGTTCAATCGATCCCTCATCAATCGTAATTAATCCCATTACCGTCCGCATGAATGTTGATTTACCTGCGCCATTTTCACCAATCAATCCGTAAATCATCCCTCGTTTTATTTCAATTGATACTTTATCAAGTGCCCTGTGTTTTCCATATATTTTCGAAACGTTCGTTGCTTTAAGAATTGTATCAGACATAACTGTCATCCTTTCAGGTGTTGATAAGCTTAGTATAGGTAGTATGTATAAATAAATAGACTAGAAAAGTATAAAGAAAGTGTAAAGAAAACACTCCATGATAGAACGATTAGTATTTAGGTATGTTTATTCAACTACAGATTAGTTCAATATGTGAAACTATTTTACTATTTATCCGTAAATAGATAGACTAATTAGAATAGTGCACAAACTGGAGGGGGCATTTTGACATTTAAAAATGGAATTCTACGTATATTTATTGTTTTATTGTTTATCGTAACTGCTTGTTCAACTAATGATGTTCAAGAACACTTATCAAACGTTAATGATGCACGTAATAAAACAACACAATTAGAAAATGGAAGATTCTCTTATACATATGTTGTAGAAAATGAAAACGAAGAAAATACAACTCAAATAACGAATGGAATCTTCGTTGTTAATGGTGATTATATTGATTGGCAAACAGATCTAGTGCTTGGCGAAGGAGAAGATGTAACTCTTACAGCTATTATTCAAAAGGATAGAAAGCAATATCAGCGTTTTGGACTAATAAATGAGGATTATCAGTTTATTGATAATGAGAATAAACCATTAACTGAAGAACTGGAGTGGCAAATCGTAAATGACGATGCAGCTGGATACCCTGATTATCTGGAATCCTTAATGAATCTGGAATTGAATGAGAAACAGATTGAAAAAGTTGAGAAAATAGAGGAAAGCGATGGAATGAGTTATACAATTATTTATAATGATTCATTCTTATCAACCCTTAAGCAGAACAATATTTCCATAATAAACGAACAGTTGGACAAGGCGAAAGAAGCAGATGCTGGTCCTCACGTAATTAGTACTTTTGAAACTGCTTTATCCAACTTTGAAAATATCACCTACAAAAATTTCAAACTAGACTTAAAAATAGATAAATCGGGTGTGTTGATTGAAAAAGAGTTGCAAAGCAGTTATGAACAACTCATAAATGATGTACCGCAGAATATAAAAATAAT
>Ga0079224_100003970_pt1 | contig 18920 bp, 13 predicted proteins | sample Stecom2015_FD_80414 | JGI IMG/M metagenome (GOLD analysis project Ga0079224, IMG submission 80414) | Agricultural soil microbial communities from Utah to study Nitrogen management - Steer compost 2015 | ecosystem: Environmental > Terrestrial > Soil > Agricultural land | place: USA: Utah... | reverse complement strand
CTTCTTCTGATCGACGACTTCCTCGAAGTCCTTCATCAGACCGACGACGTCGCCCATGCCGAGCACGCGGCTCGCCATGCCCTCGGCGCGGAACGGCTCGAGCTTGTCGGTCGTCTCCCCCATACCGACGAACAGAATGGGAGCGCCGGTGACCTCTTTCACGCTGAGGGCGGCACCGCCGCGCGCGTCGCCGTCGAGCTTCGTCAGCACGACACCGGTGATCGCGAGCCGGTCATTGAACCCGCGCGCCGTGCGCACCGCGTCTTGCCCGATCATCGCGTCGACGACGAGCAGGACGTTCTCGGGCGCGAGGGCGTTCTTGATCGACGAGAGCTCCTGCATGAGCGCCTCGTCGATCGCGAGGCGACCCGCGGTGTCGTACACGATGACGTCGCAGCCGCGGCGCGACGCTTCATCCGGCGCGGCGCGGCAAATCTCGAGCGGCGTTCGACCCGGCAGATTGAAGACCGGGACGTCGATCTGCTGCCCGAGCACCTGCAGCTGCTCGACCGCTGCCGGCCGCTGCATGTCGGCCGCCACGAGTAGGGGCCGATGCCCCTCCTTCGAGAGCCAGCGCGCGAGCTTGGCGGCGGTCGTCGTCTTCCCCGAGCCCTGCAGACCGACCATCATGATGCCGGTCGGTCCCTTGCTCGCCCACGTGATCGGCTCGCCCTCGTGCGCCATGAGGGCGACGAGCTCGTCGTAGCAAATCTTGACGAACTGCTCGCCCGCGCTCACCCGGTGCGTGGTGCCGCCGTGGCGAACGCGCGTTTGGACCGTCTGCCCGAGCGCCTTGCTCTCGACGCGGGCGAGAAACCCCTTGACGACCCCGAGCTCGACATCGGCCTCCAGGAGAGAGAGACGGACCTCGCGCAGCGCGGACTGGACGTTGTTCTGATTGAGCTCCGTGAGGCCGGCCAGGCGGTTCTGAGCCTCCCGAAACCCCTTGGCGAGTGCGTCGAACACGGCGCGGGGTCTTAGCACAGCTCGCGGCCCGGCTCCTCCCTGGCCGCAATTTCCCGGCCAGGGCTTCACCGACCAAGAACCCGAAATCTGGGGAGCCGAAATCCGGGCGGGCCTCGATTTCGGGCCGACGCCGGAGGGGATGGTCGAGACCGAAGCGGATTTCCGGACGGATTCGCGTTCGGCGCGCGCAGCGATAGCAGCGCTATCGCGAGCACGACGGGCGCGAAGACGGCGGAGAGACGCGAGGGCTCGGCCTTCCCCGACGAGGAAGCCCGAAATCGAGGCTCAACGGAGCTCGTCGAGCACCCGTTCGATTTCGGTCATGCTGAAGGGCTTCTCGATCGTTCGGCCGGAATGCTGCTCGAGGAACTCCTGAGCCCGTTCGGTGAAGGCGCCCCCCGTCATGAACACGAAGCGCGACAGGAGCTCGGGATGGTCGCGCCGCACCGCCTCGAAGACGTTCTGCCCCGAAACGTCGGGCATCATCAGGTCACAGAGCACCAGGTCGTAGCGGGAATCGACGGCCAGCCGCGCCAGCGCTTCGCGACCGCTCACCGCCACGATCACCTCGTGCTTGCCGCGGAACGCGAAGCTCAGCGTCTGCCCGAGGAGCGGCTCGTCGTCCACCACGAGGATTCGGGCCCCCGTCGTCCTCGGCCGCTCCACCTCCACCGAGGGCGCGGGCACGGCGGCCCCCGCGCGGGCACGGGGGAGCGCAACCCGGAACGTCGAGCCCCCGCCGCGCCGGCTCTCCACCGCGATGTTTCCCCCGTGCGCGAGCACGATGCTCTGACAAATGGCCAGGCCGAGCCCCATCCCCTTGCCCGCCGCCTTCGTCGTGAAGAACGGCTCGAACACGTGCGGCAAATCCTCGTCGGCGATGCCAGCGCCGGTATCGGAGATCTCGACGACGACGCGGTCGCCCTCTTCGGACGTGGCGAGGGCGATCTCGGCATCCGCGTTCGTCCGCGCCTCGAGCGCGTACGCTGCATTCATGATCAGATTGAGGAACACCTGACCGATGCGCGCCTCGTCCCCCCGGACCAGAGAGACGCCGGAGTAGCGCTTCAGGAGCCGTGCGCGATGCCGGATTTCGTTCCAGGCGAGCTTGACCGTCGAGTCGAGCACGGACTCGACGTTGACGACTTCCCGCCCCTCCACTTCCGGTTTCGAAAAGGCCATGAGCTCCCTCACGATGCGACGCACACGCTCGGCGCCTTCCTTCGCGTTCGCGACCGCTTCCGCGATCTCCGACCTCCGCTCGCCGAGGTTTTCTGCCGAATCCGGAGCCGCCGTCAACCGTTCCGTCGCGATGTCGAGGTTCCCCAGCACGCACGCGAGCGGATTGTTCACCTCGTGAGCGACGCCGGCGGCGAGCTGCCCGAGCGAGGCCAGCCGGTCCGCGCGCGCGAGCCGCTCCTCGGCACGGGCCTGCTCGCTCGCGTCCCGCACGAAGACCGCGGCCAGCAAGCGGCCGTCGAGGTCCGCCCGCGTGATGTGAAACGCCAGCGTGCGCCGGCCCGAGTCGCTCTCCACGATGATGCGGTCGGTGAACCGGGTCTCGCGCCGGGAGAGGAGGAGCATGGCGCGATCGATGAGGTACGTCGACGGCTCGAAGGACCGCGTCCCAGCAGCAACCCGGCCGACGGCGAGCAGCGCGGAAAGCGACGGGTTTGCGTAGATCAGTCGTCCGTTTTCGACCAGACCGATCCCGTCTGGTGCGGCGGTCAGCGCAGCGAGCAGCAGTGCGCCCGCACGCGCTGCATCGGGAGCCTCGGACGATGCGGTCATGCCCCTCTCGTTCACGAGATAGCAGAACCAGCCAATCTGGGGAACGCTCCGCAGCGCTCGAAATCAATGCCAGCCCTGGCCGGAGCGCGCATGCACCCCGAGCGCATCGATGCCCCGGCCGACGGTCAGGATCCCGAGCCGCGCACCGGCTCGCCGATTGTGGGATGTGTAGGGAGCGTTCCTTGACGCGCGCAACCGGGCGCCGCAGGCTTGACTTCCGCCACGGCGCCGCCCAGCCACCGGATACGAAGGGAAGCCATTGGCCAGAGTACGTGAGCACAAGGGCCCACGCCGCACGGCGAAAGCCGAGTCCCCGCCGCCGGTCGATCAGGAGCCCGAAATCGAGGGAGGCGAGGAGCAAGAGTCGGAAGAGCTCGCCGAGTCTCCGGAGGTGATCGACTCGGCGCCCGAGGTGTTGCCCGAGGACGGCACCGAGCCCGGTGACCCCGGTGATGGGGAGCCAGACGGCGAGAACACGGCGCTCGCCCGGCTCGACGCGCTCCAGGTCTACATGCGGGAGGTCCAGCGCCATCCGCTGCTCTCCCCCGACGAAGAGCACGCCCTCGCGGTCCGCTACACCCAGACGGGCGACGTCCAGGCCGCCGCGCGGCTCGTCACGGCCAACCTCCGGTTGGTCGTGAAGATCGCGTACGAGTACCGGCGCGCCTACAAGAACATGATGGACCTGATCCAGGAGGGCAACATCGGCCTGATGCAGGCCGTAAAGCGGTACGACCCGTACCGCGGTGTGAAGCTCTCGAGCTACGCGGCGTGGTGGATCCGCGCGTACATGCTCCGCTTCATCCTGAACAACTGGCGCCTGGTGAAGATCGGGACCACGCAGGCGCAGCGCAAGCTCTTCTTCAACCTGAGCAAGGAGAAGGCGAAGCTCTCGGCGATGGGCATCGAGCCCACGCACGCGGAGATCGCGCGGCGGCTGAACGTCGAGGAGTCCGAGGTCATCGAGATGGACCGGCGGCTGTCGCGCGCGGACGCGTCGCTCGACGCGCCCGTGGGCGACACGGAAGAGAAGGCCACGACGCGCCTCGAGCTCTTGCCCGCCCTGGAGGCCAGCCCGGATCGCATCGCGGAGACGGCGGAGCTCGGGGAGATGCTGCGCGAGCGCCTCGAGGAGTTCCGAAAGACGCTCACGGGCAAGGACGTCGCGATCTTCGAGAAGCGCTTGATCGCGGACGAGCCCCTCACGCTCCAGGAGCTCGGCAACGAATTCGGGGTCTCGCGCGAGCGCGTGCGGCAGCTCGAGGCACGCCTGACGGGGCGGCTCCGGGAGTTCTTGCGGCAGTCGCTCGGTGACGCCGTGGGCGTGGGCTGATCACGGACGGGCGTGGCGGGAACGCTCTTCCTCGTCGCGACGCCGATCGGCAACCTGAGCGACGTCACGCTGCGCGCCCTCGATACGCTGCGCGCCGTGTCGCTCGTCGCGGCCGAGGACACGCGGCACACGCGGGCGCTCCTCTCGCATTTCGGGATCAAAAAGCCGCTCGTCGCGCACGACGCGCACGCGAGCGAGCGCGACGTCGAGCGCCTGCTCGAGCGCCTGCACGCGGGCGAGGACCTCGCGCTCGTCACGGACGCCGGCACGCCGGGCGTCAGCGATCCGGGAGCGAAGCTCGTGCGCGCCGCCCATGCGGCATCGCTCCGCGTCGTCCCGATCCCGGGAGTGAGCGCCGTCACGGCTGCGGTCACGGTTTCGGGGCTCGTGGACGGCCCGTTCGTGTTCTTGGGCTTCCCTCCCCGTCAGGGGCAGAAGCGGCGTGCATTCCTCGAGCGCGTCCTCACGTCCGAGGAGCCCGTGATCCTCTTCGAGGCGCCACATCGCGCGGAGCGAACGCTCGCCGAGCTCGCGGAGCGGGAGCCGGAGCGACCCGCCGTGCTCTGTCGCGAGCTCACGAAGCTGCACGAGGACGTGCGCCGGGGCACCCTCGCCGAGCTCGCCGCGAGCGCCGCAGACCTGCGCGGAGAGCTCACGCTCGTCGTCGCCGCGGCGCCCGAGCGGCCCGAAGCGCTCGAGGCCCCACCGGATCTCGACGAGACGATCCGCGCGTTGCTCCGCGCGGGCGAGACGCCGCGCGACATCGTCGCGACGCTCGCGGCGAGCGTTCCCGGCGCGAAGCGGGATCTGTATCGCCGCGTCGCCGAGCTCGCGCGCGAGGAACGCGCGGAAAGCTCCCACTCCGAGTGACGGACGTCGAGCAGCGCCCCGTGACGCTCCGCACGGGGCGCGATGCAGGACGGTCGCTCCAGCGCTCGCGGCGACGCCCGTCAGCGGGGCGGTCGGAAGCCGCTGAACTCAGCGGTTCACGGTGCTCATGTCTGGATAGCGATCGCCGAGGGCCATGCCCTTCGGCGCCGCCTCGTCCAGATGCGCGAGCTCCTCGGGAGTGAGCTCGAGCTCGGCCGCGCGCACGTTCTGCTCGAGGTACTTCCGGCGCTTCGTGCCCGGGATCGGGACGATGTCCTGACCTTGGGCCAGCACCCAGGCGATGGCGAGCTCTGCCGGGGTGACCCCACGCTTTTGCGCGATCGCCGAGACGCGCTCGACGAGCACGAGGTTCTTCTGAAAGTTCTCCCCCTGGAAGCGCGGAAAGAAGCGCCGCCGATCGTCGGGAGCGAGATCTTCCGGCTTCTTGATCGCGCCGCTCAGAAAGCCGCGCCCGAGCGGGCTGTACGCGACGAAGCCGATGCCGAGAGAGCGGAGCGCGGGCAAAATCTCGTCTTCGGGCTCACGACTCCAGAGCGAGTATTCCGTCTGCAGCGCGCTGATCGGATGCACCGCGTGCGCCCGCCGGATCGTCTGCACCGAAGCCTCCGAGAGCCCGAGGAAGCGAACCTTGCCGGCCTTCACGAGCTCCGCCATCGCGCCCACCGTGTCCTCGATAGGCACCTTCGGATCCACCCGATGCTGGTAGTAGAGATCGATCGTCTCGATGCCGAGGCGCCGAAGCGAGGCCTCGGCCGCAGAATGCACGTACTCCGGCCGCCCGTTGATCCCGAGGAACGATCCGTCCGCGCCGCGCACGTTTCCGAACTTCGTCGCGATGATCAGCCCCTCACGCCGCCCCCGAATGGCCCGCCCGACCAGCTCCTCGTTCTTGAAGGGCCCGTACATATCGGCCGTGTCGAAGAAATCCACGCCGAGCTCGATGGCCCGCTGGATGGTGGCAATCCCTTCGGCCTCGTCCGTGGGTCCGTAAAACTCGGACATTCCCATGCAGCCGAGCCCAATTTCGGAAACTTCGAGTCCTTGGCTTCCCAATCGCCTTCGTTTCATTCCGCCTCCGCGTGTGCGCCGCAGCATCGAGCCACCCGCCACGAACGGCAAGCCCCGCGAGAGTCAGGCTCACGCCCCGAAGGGGCTGAAGCCCGATTCAAGGAGAAATCCAGCACCCCGGAGAACCGAAGCCGGCCACCGCGCAATTTTCCCCGCCCGCCCCGTCCAACGGAATCCATCTGGACGGGGCGACGTCGAGATCGCTGACTTTTGCCGCGCCGCTATCGGTCGTCCCTCAGAAGCTACGCGCCACGCGCGCGGCGCCTCAAGTATCTGCGGAGCACCGTGAGACCGATGACACAGAGCTGGAGCCCCACGGCGCCCTCGACCAGGGCGCGAAGCTGAATCAGTGAAACTGATCGGCGTTCTAGGGCTGCGGCTCGAGGGCGGTTGCGACGATGAGGGCGGCCTCGGCTTGCCTCACGAGCTCGCGGTGCTCGAGGTGTTGCAGTCGCACCTCCACGACCGTGCGCACGGAGTCGAGGAGCTCGAGGATGCCGGTGTTTCCCTCTCGGTACGAGTCTTCGGCCATGCGGCGGAGCTCGGGGACGTGGACGGAGACGCGTTGTTCCAGGGTGCGCAGGATCTCGACTCGGTGGGCGTAGGTCGCCGCCAGGCGAGCGATTTCTGCGCGCGCCTCTTCGAGCTCGGCTCGCAGGGTGCGCTCGGCGACGGTGAGCTCGGCTTTGGCGCGCGCGACGGCGCCCTGACCGCGATCGAACAGGGGCAGCGGCAACGAGACGCCGACGAAGGCCGAAGCGCTGTTCTCGTCCTCCGTGAGCAACGTGCCGAGGGCGATGGCTGGGACGGGCATCCGCTCACGACGACTGAGCGCGAGGCCGCCTCGGGCGAGCGCCTCGTCGGCTCGAGCGACGGCGATCGCGGCGTTGCGCTCGCGGGCGAGCTGCCAGAGCCGCTCGGGGCTCGTCGGGAGCGCGCGGGGAGCGAGCTCACCCTGCGCTCGAGGGCGAAAGTCCGGGAAGCCGAGCAGTGCGGCGAGCGACCGAGAAGCAGCCTCCACCTCGGCCGTCGCTGCCCGAAGCTCCATTTCGAGCGAGCGGGCCTCGAGCTCGATACGCGCCACGTCGTACCGACTGCGATCACCGGCCTGATGCCGCGCCAGCACGATCCGCTCGAGCCGCTCGAGCTCCGCGGCGGCTTCGTCGAGAATGCGCACGCGCTCCTGGCGCGAAAGCAAGGCCGCGAACGCTTGGCGCACGGCGAGCTCCCGCTCGGCGAGGCTCGCCTCGACACGAGCCCGCTCGGCACGAACGGAGAGCTCCGCCACGCGCCCCCGCGCCCCGCGCTGGCCGAACAGGAGGAGCGGTTGCTCCACCACGATCTCGTGCTGCCGGCGCGCGCCGGTGTTCACGCCGCGCGCGAGCAACAACGCTCCGTAGCTCAGCGACGGGTTCGGATACACGGAGGACTCGAGACGAGCCGCCGCGGCGACCTCCAGCCGCGCTTGCTCGGCCTGCGTGCGGGGACTTCGCGTGCGCAGGAGCTCGAGGGCATCCGTGAGGGTGAGCGTCTGCGGCAGCTCGGGAGAAGGAAGGGGCTCGGCGCGGGCGCCCCAGGCAAAGGACACCAACGCGGCCCAAAGCCCGCCCGTCCGCACGGCGCGTCGAAGCAACGCCCTCAACACGACGCCACCTCCTGCGGCACCGGGGTAGGACTCGGCGCCTTCCGTGACAGCGCGCTGTAGAGCACGGGGAGCAGGAAGAGCGTCACCGGCAGCGCGGTGAAGAGGCCGCCGATCACGACGACCGCGAAGGGCCGCTGGATCTCGCTCCCCGCGCCCGTGGCGATGGCCATGGGCGTGAGCCCGAGCATGGCGAGCAACCCCGTCATGAGCACGGCGCGCAAGCGCCCCGTCGCGCCGGATACCAGCGCAGAAAAGAGCTCCTTCCCTCCCCGCCGGTGTGCGTCTACGGCGCTCACGACGAGCAAGGAAACGAGACAAACCTGCCCGAGCAGCGTGATGAAGCCCACGGCAGCGCTGACGGAAAGCGGACTGTCGCTGAGCGCCAGGGCGAAGATTCCACCCGTGATCGCGAAGGGGACGGTCGCCAACACCGAGATCGCGCTCCTTGCCGAGCCGAGCGCCATGTAGAGCATGGCAAACACGATCAACACCGAGAGCGGGACGATCAACGACAAGCGCCGCATCGCGCGCTGCTGGTTTTCGAACTCACCGGTCCAGATCAGGAAATTGCCGTCGGGGACGTCAACGTCTCGGTCCACGGCGGTGATCGCGTCGTTCACGACGGAGCCCATGTCGCGGTCCTGGACGTTGAACTTGAGCGCCATCATGCGACTGTTCGCCTCGCGGATGATGCTGGCCCTGCCCGTGGCCGTCTCGATGTTCGAGAGCTCGCGCAGCGGCACCTGAGATCCGGTGGCCGTACGAACGCGAACGTCCCCGATTCGCGACTCGTCGTCCCGCTCGGACCGCGGCAGTAAAACCCGCACCGGCACCGGACGCTCGTTCTCCCAAAACTCGGTCACGACCCGCCCTCCGAGGGCAGTCTCGATAACCTCCTGGGCCGCGTCCACCGTGATTCCGGCCCGGGCCAGCGCCGGGCGATCGAGGATCACTTGCAGCTGCGGCACGCTGGCCTCGCGATACAGAGAGAGATCCACGACACCCGGAACCTTTTGAATGGATTGAATGCTGCGCTCGAGGGTTTCACGCATCTGCTCGAGGTCGGTCCCGAAGATCTTGAGGACCACCTTGCCTCGGACCCCACTCACCGCCTCCTCGACGTTGTCCTTGATCGGTTGGGAGAAGTTGAACTGCACCCCCGGGATCTCGGCGAGAGAGGCTCGCATCGCTTCCATCAAGCGTCGCTTGTCCCATCCCGGGCGAAACGCGTCCGGAGACGCGAGCCGCACGAACGTCTCACTCATGTTCACGCCCTCGTTGTCCGTGCCGTCTTCGGGCCGGCCGTGCTCACTGAGCACCTGGAGCACCTCGGGGAACGCGAGGATTCGCTCGCGCACCTCGGCGAGGATGTCCTGCCCCGCCTCGAGCGAGATGCTGGGTGGCATTTCGACGAACACGACGAAGTCACCTTCGTCGAGCTCGGGAAGAAACTCGCTGCCGAGACGCGTCGCGACCAGGGCGCCCGCGCCCAAGAGCGCAGCGCTCGCCAACGCGACCACGAGGCGTCGCCGGAGCGCCCCCTCGACGATGTTTCGGTACCGCTCCCGAATCCAGCGCAGCGCTCTCGACTCCTCGACGACGACGTCTCGAGGGCGCAAGGCCAGGGCGCACAGGGCGGGGACCGTGGTCAAGGCGAACACCAGCGCGCCCGCGAGCGCGAAGGCGTACGTCATCGAGAGCGGGTCGAAGATGCGCCCTTCGACCCCCTCGAGCGAGAATACCGGGACGAGCGCGGCGATGATGATCGCCATGGCGAAGAAGGTCGGCTTGGCAACGTCCAGTGCGGCGCGGAACACGAGCCCCGCGAGCTCCTGCTTGTCGCGAGGACGCTTGAGCTGCGCCTCGTGCATCACGTTCTCCACGAGCACGACGGCGCCGTCGACGAGGATGCCGAAGTCGATGGCTCCCATCGAGACGAGGTTCGCGGGCAAGCCGAGGCTCCGGAGGCCGATGAACGCCGTGAGCAACGCCAAGGGAATGACCGACGCGACGACGAGCGAGCACCGCAAGCTCCGGAGGAACAGCCAGACCACCCCGACGACGAGCAGCGCGCCGTGCATCAAGTTGTGCTGCACCGTCGAGAGCGTCCGCCCGACGAGCGCGCTGCGGTCGTAGAACGGCTCGATGCGCATGCCTTCCGGGAGGATCTTTTCGTTCAGCTCGGCGACTTTGGCGTGGACGCCGTCGAGCACGCGACTCGGGTTTTCGCCGCGACGGAGCAGCACGAAGCCCTCGACCGCTTCACGCTCCCGATCGAATCCCACGCTGCCCCGACGAGGCGTGTGCGAAACGACCAGGCGAGCGACGTCACCGACGGTGATCGGCGTCCCGCCCTCGGCGCGCACCACCACGTCGCGGAGGTCTTCCGGTCGCGCCACGTACCCGACGCTGCGGATGGTCAGCTCCTGGGATCCGTGGACGAGGAAGCCGCCGCCGACGTTTCGATTCGATGCCTCGAGGGCACGCGTCACGTCGTCGATCGTGAGCCCGTGAGCGAGCAGGCGATCCGGTTCGACCTGGACGTGCACTTCTTTGAGAAAGCCGCCGTTCGGCACCACGTCCGCGACCCCCGGGACCTGCCGGAGCACCTTGCGGATGTTCCACTCCACCTCGGAGCGGAGCTCCATCGCCGAGTGCCGATCGCTCAGCAGGCGAAACTGGTAGATTTCCCCGAGCGGCGTGGCTTCCGGCGCCAGGCTCACGTCCACCCCTTCGGGGAGGCTCGCCGACGCGAGGCGCTCCACCACGCGAGTCCTCGCCTCGAAGACGTTGGCGTCGTCCTCGAACACGAGGAAGACGAGCGAGAGGCCGAACAGGCTCTCGCTGCGCATGAGCCTCATGTCGGGAATGCCGTTGAGCTCTCGTTCGAGAGGAATCGTGACCTGACGCTCGATCTCCTCCGGCGCGAGCCCGGGAAGCTGAGCGATGACGTTGACTTGATAGTTGGTGACGTCCGGAAACGCCTCGATCGGCGTGTCGAAGTAGGCCTTGAGGCCGTAGACCGCGATCACCAGCGTCGAAACCAGCACCGCCAATCGGCGTTCGACGCAATAACGGATCAGAGCGCGCAGCATGCGATCGCTTCCCGATGCCTAGAGGAGCTGGTCGGCGGCCGCGTCGAGCAGCAGGGCGCCCTCGACGACGACGGGCTCCCCCACCGCGAGCCCGGAGCGCACGAGGACTCTGCCGTCCACGGGTCGACCGATGGTCACCGGGCGGCGCACGAACGTACCGGGCGCCGTCTCGACGTAGACGACCGTGCTCAAGTTCCGGATCAGCACGGCGGAAGCAGGAAGCGCGAGCGCTTGCTCGTCGGATTCGATGCGCGCGCGGCCGAACATCCCCGGCCGGAGCTGGGCGTCGCCTTGCTCGAGGAGGATTCTCACCGGCGCGGTGCGCGCGCTGCCTTCGACGACGGTGCCGACGGCCGCTACCCTGCCCGGCAGCGGCTCGGGCAGCGACTGCAGCTCGATCGTGGCGCGCATGCCCTCTCGCAACCAGGGCAAGTCACGCTCGAAGACGTCCGCGACCACCCACACCTCGGAGGCGTCGCCGATCTCCACGAGAGGAGCCGCAGAGGGCTCGACCGCGGCGCCCACCGTGACGTTGCGGCCGACGATGCTCCCGGCGATCGGAGAGCGCAGCACGACGGCCGTTCCCGAGCTGTCGCCCACGAAACGCGCGGCCGCCAGGGCGCGAGCTAGCTCGGCCTCTGCTTCGGTGAGCCGCCGCTCGGCTTCGAGCAGCTCGCGCTCGGTGCCGACGCCCTGATCCATCATTCGCGCGTGGCGGTCCACGGCGGCGCGCGCCTCGCGCTGCGCGGCCCGCGCCGTCGACAGCGCGGCCCGAATCGAGGCCGCCTCCGGGCAGTCGAGGGTGACGAGGGGATCTCCGGGACGAACGCGATCCCCGGTCCGCACGTGAACACGCTCCACGCGTCCGGCGAGGGGCGCTCCGACACGCGACACGGCGCCATCGGGAAAGGCGACGCGCGCCGGTGCCCGGAGCACCGCGGCATTTTCTTTGAGCGCCGCGGGCTCGACGCGGATGAACTTCCGCGAGGCCTGCGCCACCTTCACGACTCCGTCTGCTGACGTCGGAGCGGGCTCGGCTCGAGGGGGCTCGCTCGGGCTGGCGTTGCTCGCGCTCGAGCAGCCGACCGCGAACACCAGGGCGGAAAGCGACGAAGCAATGGGCGTCACCAAGCATTTTTTCGACATGGCGGCCCCCGCTGAGCAGCGAGCGTGCCATCGCCCGCCCAGCGAACCTTTCATCAATTGATTCGCTAATTTGTCGTACAATTTCTTCCTACGACACCAGACGCCAGGCGACTCCTCTTGATCCAATCGTATCCTTTGGATACACACCCGCCCGATGCGTCTCGCCGCCTCGCTCGGGATCTGGCTAGCGGGCCTGACGGCCGTCATCCTCGGGATTCACGGCTCGGTTCAGCTCAATGCGGAGCGGTCCGATCTGGCGTCCGCGGCGCGGCGCGAGCTCACGCTGCTCGCGACCGCGGTCCGTGGTGCCGTCGAGAACGCCGTCCGCGACGGTCAGGAGCCGGATGCCGCCGCGCTCCTCGAGCAGCTCGAGCTCAGGGATCCCGCGGTGGACATCTACGTGTTCGACAGCGCGGGCGCGGTGCTCGGCCGCTCACGCGGCAGTGAGCCGAACCTGGGCCTCGCCCGTGCGGTGGCTCGCGCGAGCGCGGGGGTCGACGCCCTACAGACCGAGCACCTCGCCTCCGGGGACTTCGTGGCCATCGCGCCGTTGCGCGCCGCGGGCGGTGGGCGGCTGGTGATCCTCCGCCCTTCGAACGCATTGCTCGCGGACGTGGCAGCCGAGCAGCGCGCCACCGTGCTCTCCATCGGGGTCGTGATCGCGGCCCTGTGGACCGGCATCTGGGTCGTGGTGCGGCTGCGCGTGCATCACCCGATCCGGCGCTTCGTCGCCGAAATTCGTCGGATTCGCAGCGGGGATCTCTCGGGGCGCCTCGCGCTGCCCGGGCGCGACGAGTTCGCGGAGCTCGCGCGCGAGTTCGACGCGATGGCCGAGGCGCTCGAGCGAACGCGCCAACAGCTCACGCAGGAGGCGGACGCCCGCGGGCGGCTCGAACAGGACATGGAGCGGGCCAACCGAATGGCCACCGTGGGCGAGCTCGCCGCGACCCTCGCGCACGAGATCGGCTCTCCGCTGCAGGTGCTGAACGGGCGGGCGCGGGACCTCGAGGCCAGGACCGATCTTCCGAGCGACGCGCGCCGCAGCGCCTCCATTTTGGTGGAGCAGACCGATCGCGTGCACCACATCGTCGAGCGTCTCCTCGACGTGGCCCGCAGGAAGGTTCCCGAGCTCCGACCCGTGGACGTCCGCGAGACCGTCCGAGCGGTGGTCGAGCTCTTGTCGTGCCAGGCGCGCCGTGCGGGCGTACGGATCGTCGTCGATGTGCGGGCGGTCCCGGTGCTCGACTGCGACCCCGCGCAGCTGCAGCAAGTGCTGTTGAACCTGCTCCAGAACGCGCTCCGCGCGAGCGCCCCGGGGGGCGTCGTGCGGGTGACGGTCGAACGCTCGTCGTTCCCGCGCGCGCCGGATTCTCGGCCGCAGCCCTCGGTGGTCATCATGGTGGACGATACCGGTACGGGAATTCCGGAGACCATTCGCGGCCGCATCTTCGAGCCCTTCTTCAGCGCGTGGGGCGGAGAGCAGCGCTCGCGCGGAACGGGCCTCGGCCTGTCCGTGGTCCGATCGATCGTCGCGGAGCATGGAGGCACCGTGAGCGCGGGCGAGAGCCCCGCCGGGTCCGGCGCGCGATTCGTCGTCCACCTCCCCACCTCCGCTCCGACAGGCGCGCTCTCGGGAGTCGCATGAAGGCGGACGCGGTGAAGAGACCCAAGCTTCTGGTCGTGGACGACCAACCCGCCGTGGTCGAGTACTTGTGCGAGAGTCTCGCCGCGAGAGGATATGCCCCGGTCGGGCTCACGTCCTCACTCGAGGCGCTCGCTCGGATTCAAGCGGAGCCCTTCGACCTCGTCATCACGGACGTCGAAATGCCGGAGCTCCACGGCGTGGACTTGCTGAGGGCGGTGCTCGAGGCAAAGCCGAATCAACTCGTGCTCTTGATCACGGCGTACGGAAGCGTGGAAAAAGCCGTCGCCGCGGTGCAGGCGGGAGCGTGCGATTTTCTCACCAAGCCGTTCAAAATCGAGTCGCTCGTGCATTCCATCGAGCGGGCCTTCTCGGAGCGCATGCTGAGGCGCGAGATCGTTCGGCTGCGCTCACAGCTCAAATCGTCCGATCCTCCGAGTCAGGTCATCGCGAAGAGCCCGGCCATGCGCCGCGTCCTCGATTTCGCGCGACGCGCCGCGGGCACCAAGACCTCCGTCTTGATCACGGGAGAGACGGGGACCGGAAAGGGCGTGCTGGCTCGCTTCATCCACGCGCAGAGCCCGTGGCGGAACGAACCGTTCGTTCAGCTCAACTGCGCCGCGGTCCCGCCGTCGCTCGCCGAGAGCGAGCTCTTCGGCGTGCGGCGCGGCGCCTTCACCGATGCCCGCGAGGACCGCGTGGGCCTCTTCGTCGCGGCCAAGGCCGGCACGCTGTTCCTCGACGAGGTCGGGGAGCTGTCGCTCGAGGTTCAGGCGAAGCTCCTGAACGCGCTGGAGACGGGCTCCGTCCGACCCCTGGGCGGAAACAGCGAGGTGCGCACCGAGGCGCGAATCATCGCCGCAACCAATCGCCCTCCCGAAGCGCTGCTCCGCGAAGGGCGATTCCGCCCGGATCTCTACTACCGCATCAACGTCGTCCGCATCGAGCTCCCCCCGCTCCGGGAACGCCGAGACGACATCGTGCCCCTGGTGGATTCGTTCTTGGCCCGCGCGAGCGATCGGCATGCCCGGCCGTTGATTGGCATCTCGGCGAAGGCGCTGAAGCTGCTCTGCCGCCATTCGTGGCCGGGAAACGTGCGGGAGCTCGCGAACGTCGTCGAACGCGCGGTGGCGATGGCCGAGCACGATACGATCCTGCCGGAGGATCTCGGTCCGCTCGGTGGCGACGGCAGCTCGACGAATGCCCTGGACTTGGCGCTTCGGAGCGGGCACTCCCTCGACGAGCTGGAGCGCGCCTACGTGCGCCACGTCTTGGAGGCGCACGAGGGCAACAAGTCCGCCGCAGCGAAGGCCTTGGGCATCACGCGCCGCACCCTCTACCGCAAGCTCGGCGAGGGCTGAGGGCGCTCAGGCCGTCTCTGCGATCGTGCCGGCGGCAGGCTCGACGGCGCTCTTGGGCGGGCCGCGCTGGATCCAGTCGCGATGAATGTCCGGAATGTCGTCGAGGAGCTGGCGCGTCCACTCGCTCTCCGGATGCTGCGTTACGCGGTCCGGCGGGCCCTGCTCGACGATCTTGCCCTGGTGCATGATGAAGATCGAGTCGGAGACGTAATAGGCAAGGCCGATGTCGTGCGTGACGAACACGATCGTCATCTTGAGCTCTTCTTTGAGCTTCATCAGATAGTCGAGGATGTTCGCGCGGCTGCACGCGTCGACCATGCTGGTCGGCTCGTCGGCGATCAAAACCTGCGGCCGCAGGATGAAGATGCGCGCGAGGAGCATGCGCTGCATCTGCCCACCGGAGAGCTCGAACGGATACTTCCCTTCGATCTCCTTGGGCTTGATGTTCACGGCGAGGAGCGCCTGATCCACGCGCTCCTCCATCTCGCGCGGGCTCGGCTTCTCCTTGAACAGGTGGAACGAGCTCTTGAGCTGCGAGCGGATCGTGAAGAACTGATTGAAGGCCGAGAACGGGTCCTGGAACACGGCCTGAACCTGCCGCCAGTGATCTCGCGGGTCGCGCTCCGCCCCGATCGGCCGCCCGTTGAACGAGAGCTCTCCGCTCGTGGGCGTCTCGAGCCGGAGCAGCATCTTCGCGAGCACGGTCTTGCCGCAGCCCGACTGGCCGACGAGCGAGACAATCTCGCGATCTTTGATGGTGAAGCTCACGTTGTCGACGGCGACCGTCGTCTTCTTCCCGTTGCGGAACACGCGGGAAAGGTTCCGCGCCTCGAACTTGTAGGGCTCAGCTTGCATACTGGCACCTCACTTCTCGCCCCGCGACGAGGCGGATCACCTGCTTCGTCTCTTTGCAATCGGGTCGGACACTCGGGCAACGCTCGGCGAAGCGGCAGCCCTTGATCGGCACCGCGAGGTTCGGCGGCGCGCCCTCGATGGCGACCGGCTTCCGATCCCGCTGCCCCGGCTCGGCGCTCAGCATCGAGCCCATCAACGCCTTCGTGTACGGCTGGCGCGGGTCGAAGATGACCTGCTCCGTCGTGCCGAGCTCGACGATCTCGCCCGCGTACATCACGGCGATTCGGCTCGAGACGTGCCGGAGCAGCGGCAGCTCATGAGTGATGAAGAGCATGCTGGCGATGATCCCCTGGTCCATCAGGTCGAACAGGAGCCGGATCACCGCCTTCTGCGTGGAGACGTCGAGCGCCGAGGTCGGCTCGTCGGCGACGACGACCTTGGGATTGAGCAGCGTGGAGATGCCGATCACGACGCGCTGCTTGGTGCCGGCGGGGAGCTGCACCGGATAGGCGTTCAGCACGTGCGCGGCATCGAGGCCGATGCGTTCGAAGCGCTCGCGGAGCCGCTCGTAGATGTCCCGCTTGTCGGCCGACTCGTCGTGGCTCAGGATCATGTCCGTCGCGAGATCTTTGATCTTGCGCGTCGGATTCAGCGAGTTGAGCGCCCCCTGCGGGATCATCGAAATCCGCCGCCCGAGCACCTCCTTTCGGTTCTGCTCGAGCGACATGCCGATGATGCTCTTGCCCGCGATGCGCACGTCCCCGGACGTGTGATGGAGCGGCGGGATGTAAAGACCCATGCAGCCGCTCACGAGCGTCGTCTTGCCGCAGCCGGATTCGCCGGCGATCCCCAAGATCTCGCCCTCCTTGAGCGAGAAGGAGACGCCATCGACCGCCTGGACGCGGGTTCCGAAGCGGGTGAGGTAGTGGACGCGAAGATCTTCGACTTCGAGTACGGCGTCGGACATCGTGCTCACTTCCTGAGCCGGGGATTGAACACGCCTTCCATGGCCGTGTTGATCACGTAGAGGGCAAACGCGATGATCGTGACGAGCACCATCGCCGGCACGAACGCCCACCAAGCCCCATCGGTGAGCGCCTCGTTGCGGATCGCCTCGTTCAGGATCTTGCCGAGCGAAACGGAGTCGTACGGGCCGAGGCCGAGCATGCTGATGCTCGCCTCGGACAGGATCCCCGTGGCCGTCTGCAGAATGAACACCATGAAGATGTACGAGAGGAGGTACGGCAGGATGTGGAGGGTCACGATGCCGAACGTCCCGTAGCCGTTGATGCGCGCGAGGCTCACGTGATCCCGGCCCCGGAGGCTCGCGGACTGCGCCCGCACCGCGCGAGCGCTCCACGTCCACGTGGTGCAGCCGATGATGAGCGCGATGAGCGAGAGGCTCCGCCCCTCGTCGAGGCTGCTGCTCAAAAGGATGAGCACGATGAGGCTCGGGATGACGAGGAAGAGGTTCGTCGCGACGGTGAGCACGTCGTCGATGAGGCCGCCCTTGTACCCGCCGTAAACGCCGATCAACGTGCCCACGATGGTGGCGACGATGCCGGCCAAGAATCCGACGTGGAGCGAGGCGCGGAGCCCGGCGATGAGCAACGACACCATGTCGATGCCCAGGTGATCCGTCCCCAGCCAGTGCTCGGACGACGGGGGCATGTACGCGAGGCCCACCCGGGTCTGCGTGTCCACGTTCATGAACAGCGGGGCGAACAGCGCGACCAGGATCGTGAGCAGGAACAGGCCCGCGCCCACGACGAACGCGGGGGACTTGAGGAGGCCGCGGAACATCCTACTTGCCCCCCATCTGCGCCGCGCGAATGCGCGGATCGAGGAAGCCCACCAGGATGTCGACGCTGAAGTTCGCGACGAGCACGCAGACGGTGACGAGCAGCGTGCAGCCGGTGATCAGCGGATAGTCGTTGCCCTGAATCGCCGTGAGCACGGCCATCCCGAGCCCCGGATAGCTGAAGATCATCTCGGTGATCAGCGCGCCGCCCACCATCGCGCCGAGCGCGAGCGCGAGGCCCGTGAGCTGCGGGAGCATCGCGTTCCGGAACATGTAAAGCAGGATCTTGCTCTCGCGGATGCCGAGGAGCTTCGCGTACTTCACGTAGTCCGTGCCGAGCTCGTAGATGCACATCGAGCGCATGCCGATGGCCTGCCCGCCCACCACGATCAGGAAGATCGAGAGGAACGGCAGGATGTAGTAGTAGCTGGCGCTCGCGATGAAATCGAAGGAGAGGGTCGGCACCATACCCTCGTCGTAGCCGCCCACCGCCGGCAGCCACTCGAGCCGGATGCCGAACACGTACACCAAGAGGATACCGACACAGAACGCCGGCACGGCGCTCGCGAGGAGCGCCAACGGGTAGAGCACCCGATCGAAGACGCCGCGCTTGTACGCGGCGAGCGCGCCGAGCAGGTTCCCGATGATCCACCCCAACACGATCGTCGGCAGCTGGAGCGCGAGCGTCCACGGCAGCGCCGTCTTGATGATCTCGCTCACCTTCTTCGGGTACTGCAGGATCGACGTGCCGAGGTCGCCCTGCAGGCTCATCACCAGATAGCTGCCGAACTGCTTGATCAGCGGGGTCTTGACCGGGCTTCCGTCGGGGTTCCGGACGATCTGCCCCTTTTCGTCCACCTCGATCAGACCGAACTCCTTGAGGTACGCCTCTTCACGTTCCCGGGCCGTCTTCTGATCGATGTTGCCCGTGGAGCGCGCCATGATCGTGTCGATCGGGTTCGCGTCCCCGAGGCGCGGCAAGAGGAAGTTGATGGTGACGGCGACGAGGAAGGTCAGAAAGTACCAACCCGCCCGCCCAAGGATGTGTCTCAGCGTGGGATTGCTCTGCAGCATCGGTCTTTCTCAGTTCCCCGCGAGCTCCGTCCGCGCGGGACGGATGTGCCAGAGGAGCTTGGTTCCCATGCGATCGCCGGGCACCTGGGGCGGCGCGTAGGGGTTCTCGGCGGTCGGGAAGTTGTCCCAGACGCGGGTCGAGAACTCGTAGAACTGATCGGCCCGGTAGACGAGCGGCAGCGTGGGCTGGAGCTGCATGAAGAGCCGGTTGAGCTCGCGGTACGCGTCGATGAGCTGCGCCTCGTCCGTGAG